>Ga0326733_1000311_pt1 | contig 14656 bp, 9 predicted proteins | sample 14_GP2_308_FD_207946 | JGI IMG/M metagenome (GOLD analysis project Ga0326733, IMG submission 207946) | Glacier ice microbial communities from Ngari, Tibet, China - 14_GP2_30.8 | ecosystem: Environmental > Aquatic > Freshwater > Ice > Glacier | place: China: Ngari, Tibet | collected 2018-07-17 | reverse complement strand
CACCAATTCCAGTATCGTATGCAAAGCAATGGTCTCGGCCATCACCGGCACATCAGATAAACCAAGGCGCGACGCGACCGGTCCGCTGTGTGCGACACCATTGCGGCCCAGATGCGGATCTTGCGGACGCAACCAGACTGTGTACTCAAATGTTTTCGCATACTGCATCGCGCGCAACATCACTGTGGTGTCAAGGATAGGACAATCGGCCTGCGAAAAACCGATACAGCCAGCATCGGTCAACTCAGCCATTTCGGTCAACGCTGCACCCTTCAAACCCATCGTCAATGCGCCCAAGGGATAGACGTTGGCCTGGTTCAGTGACTTGGCTCTGTGCTTGAGCATTTCAACCAGGCCTGGCTCATCCAATACTGGATCGGTATCCGGCGGGCAGACCAGACTGGTTACGCCGCCCTGCATTGCCGCCTGCATTTCCGATTCAAGCGTGGCTTTGTATTCATAACCCGGCTCACGCAAGCGCGCGCTCAGATCGACAAAACCTGGTGCAATAATCAGGCCGTTGGCATCGATTACTTTACTGGCGACGAAACCTTCTGGAGCCTGACCGATAGCAGCAATTTTTCCCTCTGCGATATAGACGTCTTGTTTTGCATCGATGCCGTTCGCTGGATCGATCAGATGGCCATTCTTGATGTAAATTTTCATCTTTTAATTTCCCGCCAAAATACTCATTACTGCCATCCGCACCGCAATGCCGAATGTCACTTGCGGCAGTATCACTGCCTGCTTGCCGTCGGCGACTGCCGATTCAATTTCCACGCCCCGATTCATCGGGCCTGGATGCATGACAATTGCATCCGGCTTGGCTAGCGCCAAACGTTCGGTGGTCAGACCATAGCTCTTGAAAAATTCCTGCGCTGAAGGAAGCAAGGCCCCGCTCATGCGTTCATTCTGCAAGCGCAGCATGATAATGACGTCAACGTCCTTCAAACCTTTGTCGATATCCGTAAAGACACGCACACCCATCTGTTCCAAGCCGCTAGGCAGCAAGGTCCGGGGACCGATGGCGCGCACTTCCGGCACACCCAAAGTAGTCAGCGCATGGATATCGGAACGTGCGACGCGGCTATGCAAAATATCGCCGACGATGGCGACCGTCAGATTAGTAAAATCTTTTTTGTAGTGACGGATCGTGTACATATCCAGCAAACCCTGCGTCGGATGTGCATGACGGCCATCGCCTGCATTGACGACATGGACATGCGATTGTCCGGTATCGCTCAGATGTTTTGCAATCAAATATGGCGCGCCAGATTCGGCATGACGCACGACAAACATATCGGCGTGCATAGCCGCCAGATTGTCTATTGTATCCAGCAGCGATTCGCCCTTGCTGGAACTCGATGCTGAAATATTCAAGTTGATTACATCAGCCGACAAGCGCTTGGAGGCGATCTCAAATGTGGTGCGAGTACGTGTTGAGTTTTCAAAAAACAAATTGAACACGCTCTTGCCGCGCATTAATGGCACTTTTTTCACTTCCCTATCGCCGATACTGACAAACGACGATGCGGTATCGAGGATGTGAATGATGTTTGACTTTGGCAGTCCTTCTATCGTGAGCAAATGTTGCAACTCACCGTTTTTATTCAATTGCGGATTAAGCATGATCCACCGTCAGGGAAAAGCGGCCGTCGTCGGCCCGTTGAAGTACCAGCGATTGCTGGTCTGGAATGGAAATTGTCTGGGCCACAAAATCGGCAGCAATCGGTAACTCGCGACCCCCGCGATCCGCCAACGCCGCCAGCATGATGCGGGCCGGGCGACCGTAATCGAACAGTTCATTGATCGCTGCGCGCGTGGTGCGTCCGGTGTACAACACATCGTCCACCAGCAGGATGGATGCGCCGTCGACATCAAATGGGATTTGCGTCGGTTTGACGTCGGGCCGCAAACCTTTTTCCGCAAAGTCATCGCGATAAAAAGACACGTCGATAAAGCCCAAGCGCTGAGTCAGTTGCAGCTCGGTAGCAAGACGTTCTGCCAGCCACGCGCCGCCGGAATAAATGCCGACGATTGCGATGTTCTCGGCTTTTGCCAAGCCGGTTTTTACTTGTTTCGCCAGCACTTGATATAAAGCTTCAGCGTCTAATTTAAGATTCGGATTCGGTATGGTCATCGAAGTATTGTTGCAAGATGATTGCGGCGGCCCGATCATCGATCAGATCACCACGTTGATGAGAAATCACTGCGGATGAATAACGCTCATCCACCAGCACCGTTGCCACGTCAAAACGTCCATGCAATTGATTCGCGAAACGGCGGCAGCGCACCGTCATTTCGTGCTCTGCGCCATCAGGATGACGCGGCAGACCAACGATGCACAAGCGTGGTTGCCACTGACTGACCAGTTCGGCGATCGCTGCGAATTTATCTTCATTGGTCGCAGCGTTGATAATCGTTAGCGGCTGCGCCTGTTTTATCAATGTATTGCCTACTGCAACGCCTATGCGCTTCAAGCCGAAATCGAAACCGAGTACGGTTTCCACTAGTGCGCAATCCCTATCTTAGCGTCACGCATGGCCAGCCTCACCGCTCAACATCATAGGATCAATGCCGAGCAATTTGATTGCGGCAAAGAAACGCTGTTCCAATGGCAGATCGAACATGATGTTTGGATCAGCACGCACCGTCAGCCAACCATTGCGAACAATTTCATCCTCCAGCTGACCAGCCCCCCAACCGGAGCAGCCGAGGCTGACCAACATTCTTTGCGGTCCATTACCGAGCGCAAGTGCCTCAAGTATGTCTTTGGATGTCGTCAATGCGATCTCGGAAGTGACCGGCATCGTCGATGAAAAATCACCGCGCGGAGCATGCAGGACAAAGCCGCGATCCGCTTGTACCGGGCCACCGAACATTACCGGCGTTTTTTCAACCGGCGTCAGATCAGGAGCGATTTCCAGCTTCAAGTCGACACGATTAAGCAAAACGTCGACCGTCATATCCGTGGCTTTATTGATGATCACACCCAATGCACCATGGGCATTGTGCTCGCACAGATAGACGACCGTACCACCGAAAATTGGATCAAGCATGGACGGCATCGCAATCAGAAAATGATCAGCGAGGTTCAGTTCATCACGTGCTGAATTATCAGGCGTTGCGGAAAAAACTAGGGGTTCCCAGGGTAAACCGGGATCAGAGGGAGATTTGCTGGTCTTACGTTGCTTCGACATGGACATTATTTTAGCATTTTTACCTGAATTTTCTGCGCCAAACCTCGCTTCCCGGGGATTTTTCCTGCATTCTGTGGCTTTACCTTTAGCCGGATATTGATCGCTCATGCCCCAATTTGAAAAGACCTTGGTTTGGTTTCGTCGCGATCTACGCAGTTTTGATCATGCCGCGCTTCACCACGCATTGACGCAAAGCAAGCAGGTTTATTGCGCATTTATTTTTGACACAGTAATTCTGGACGCCTTGCCCACAGCCGATCGCCGCGTCGAATTCATCCATGCCAGTCTGCTGGAACTCGCGGCATCCTTGCGCGCGTTGGGCGGAGGCCTGATCGTCAAACATGCATGGACTGAGACAGCGCTCCCCGAACTTGCTGCCGAACTTGGCGTAGCTGCGGTCTTCGCCAACCATGACTATGAACCACAGGCTATCGCACGCGATGCGCAGGTCGCCGCGGCGCTCAAAGCTGTCGGGCGCAGCTTGCATACATTCAAGGATCAGGTCATCTTTGAAAAGAACGAAGTGCTGACTCTTGCAGAAAAGCCTTTTTCGGTTTTTACGCCATACAAAAATGCATGGTTAAAAAAACTGCATGCAGAATCAGATACGGCGGTCCTTCAGCCTTATGAGATCGATGCGCATGCAGATCATTTTGCATCGCTGCCGGAGAGTAAGTACTCGATCCCTTCGCTGACAGAACTCGGCTTTGAAAAAACCAATCTATCCGAACTCAACATTGCTACCGGCATGCAAGGCGGTCAGGATTTGCTCGATGATTTTGCTGACCGAATGCAGCGCTACGATCAGACGCGCGATTTCCCGGCGGTCAAAGGGCCATCTTATTTATCCGTGCATTTACGCTTCGGTACGGTGTCGATACGCTCTCTGGTAAGACGTGCGCTGGACGCAATGCGTACAGGAACGGGCGGTAGCGGTGCTGCGGTCTGGTTGTCGGAGCTGATATGGCGTGATTTTTACTTCATGATTCTCTTTCAGCATCCACGTGTGGTGGGCAACGCGTTCAAGCCAGATTACGATGCAATCGTTTGGGAAAGCGGAGATCACGCGCAAACATTATTTCAGGCGTGGTGCGATGGTAAAACCGGTTATCCGCTGGTCGATGCCGCGATGCTGCAATTGAATCAAACTGGCTATATGCATAACCGCTTGCGCATGGTCACCGCATCCTTCTTGATCAAGGATCTGGGCATAGATTGGCGCTGGGGCGAACGTTATTTTGCCGAACAGTTGAACGACTTTGATCTGTCCGCGAATAACGGCGGCTGGCAATGGGCGTCTTCTTCCGGTTGCGATGCCCAACCTTACTTCCGTATCTTCAACCCGATTACGCAATCGGAGAAATTTGACGCCGATGGGAAATTCATACGTCGCTACTTGCCGCAATTAAGCAAGCTCTCGGGCAAACATATTCATGCTCCGTGGCGCGTGTCTGCCATGGAATTAAAAACGGCGGGCGTAGAACTAGGCAGCAATTATCCTGAGCCGCTGGTACAGCATGACGAAGCACGCGCACTCACTTTGCAACGCTATGCCGTCGTCAAGAAAGTGGCGGAGTATATAGATTGAATTGAACTGAACTAAATTGGCGAATGCTGCCTTCCAAGTTTAAAGTCTGCAAACCTGAGAGCAAAAAAATCCCGCACGCATGCGGGATTTTTTCATTAACAGAAATTAACTGGAAGGGACTTCTTTCTTGATGAACCCAGCAACCAGTTTGACCAGTGCATCTTCCTGATACGGCTTTCCCAGATATTCATTCACGCCCAATTCCATTGCGTAGTTGCGATGCTTGCTTGCGGTACGCGACGTAATCATGATGATAGGAATATTCCGTGTACGTTCATCGCCACGAATATTGCGCGTCAAATCGAAGCCATCCATGCGCGGCATTTCGATGTCGACCAACATCACGTCCGGCGTAATCGATTGCAAGTGCTGCAATGCATCGACGCCGTCCTTGGCCAAGACGACTTGATATCCTTCACGTGTCAGCAAGCGTTGCGTCACACGACGCACGGTGAGTGAATCATCGACCACCATCACGATATGCTGAGTACGCAAGCCCTGCACCGGTTCGACATTACGCGCAGTGGGTTCAAACATCGCCATTTCTGCCACTGCGCCCATATCTGTTGGCGCATCCGATGGTGTCAGACGAGGAGCGCGAATATTCTCATGCGAGACACGTTGTGCAAGCGGAACCGGATTCAGGATCAATACAATTTCGCCAGAACCCAATACGGTCGCGCCCGCAATGCCTATCATCCGTGACAACTGCGGGCCGATATTCTTGACCACGACTTCTCGATTACCGAGAATTTCATCTACGTGCAAGGCAACCCGATCATTACCACTCTTTAAAATCAGCAAAGGCGAATAATGTTGCTTCACTGGTGCTACATCCGTATTACCCAACAAGGTCGAAAGGTAATACATAGGTACGCGTTGCGACTGCCACATCACAGTACCTTCGTTATACGCAATCGCCAGTGGACCATTTTTCAGCTGCTGTACCTGTTCGACTAGTACGGATGGCAGCGCATAAGTTTTTCCGCCGGTGGAGAGAATCACAACCTGCGTAACGGCAAGCGTCAATGGCAAATGAATTGTGAAGTAGGCACCCTTGCCCAGTTCAGAAGAAATCGCCACCCGGCCACCCAACGATGCCGCTTCGGAACGCACCACGTCCATACCAATACCGCGTCCTGCTAGCTCGGTAACTTCCTCCGCCGTCGAGAAGCCAGGATGGAAAATCAAATCTGTGACTTCTGTATCGGAGAGATTATCGTCCTCTTTTACCAAGCCGTTTTCAAGCGCTTTCCTGCGTATGTTATTCAGATCCAAGCCTTGACCGTCATCGGAAAAATGAATGACGACTTCATTACCTTCCTGACGAATCTCGACACGCAATTCACCGGTTTCATTCTTGCCGACGGCTTTGCGTTTTTCGCGCGATTCAATGCCGTGCACGATCGCATTACGCAACAAATGCTCAAACGGGCCCGCCATTTTTTCCAGTACGCTACGATCGACTTCCACCGCGCTACCGCGAATATCGAGGTTGACGCGCTTGTCCATTTCCTTCGCTGCCTGACGCGTAACACGATACAGACGTTCAGAGATACTGGCGAATTGCACCATGCGTACCCGCATCAAATCCTGCTGCAAATCACGCGTCAAACGCGCTTGATTCGTCAAATCGGCGCTGGCGGTATCGATAGTGCGATTCAAGTTTTGCTGAACCGAGCCGACGTCGTTGACACTTTCCGCCATCATTCGGGTCAGTTCCTGCAGACGCGTGAAACGATCGAACTCAAGCGGATCGAATTCGCGATCAGCCGACACGCCCATATGAGAAGTGATTTGCGATTCCGCCTGCATTTCAATTTCACGCAACTGCTCACGCAAACGCGAAACGTTTTCCGACAACTCGCTCATGGACAGACGCAAGGTGCCAACTTCTGTTTCCAGCTTGGAACGTGAGATCGAAACCTCACCGGCCTGATTGACCAGACGATCAAGAATATCGGCACGTACCCGCACCAACGGCACCAATCCGGCTGAGGCAACAGCACGCGATGCCGGTGCGCCATTCTGGTTATCCGTAGTCGCAGGACGACTATCGGCAACCGGCAAGCTTTGAATCGCAGGCGATTCGTCTGCTTTCGTATGCGCGCCAACATTGAGAATATTTTCCTGGCCGGAATTTGCAGCTACGAAGGATTGCTGCTTAGGCGCATCCGGGTTTTGCAAATATTCAAACAACTGCAAGCCGTGATCATGACGTGCCAACAAATCTTCTACTGCGGCCGCGGATGGATAACCGGCATGCGTAATATTTTCGATACGCGTTTCCATCTCGTGCATATGCTGGCCCAGCAGCATCGCACCTGCCATCCGTGCACTACCTTTGACTGTATGCAAAATCCTCAAGATGGATTGCGGTGAAGCGGCGTCACCCAGATCCTGCTGCCACGCACGCAGTGCCTGCCCCATCTGCGGCAGCATATCGGTGCCCTCTTCAATGAAAACAGGCAACAGATCAGCATCGATCTCATCCTTGATGATCAAGGCGGGATCCGTCATCTCGCTATTTTGCGGATAAGTAGGTTCTTCGAATGGCGCAGGTTCCAATTCCAGAATAGCTGGCCTTGGTGCTGTTGCAGGCGCAGCATCCGGAACCGGCGCAGGATCAGCAAAATTGCTTTGTTCGAATGTTGAAGGAGATGCAAACTCGGGTTTAGGCTCAGGCTCAGGCTCAGTTTCAAGCCCAGTTTCTGCCTCAAACGAAGGTACAGGTGCTAACGCAGCTTCAGGCTCCACTTCATTCAGAAGCAGGGTTTCGAATACATGTTGCCCCTGCTTTGAGCCGATACGAAACTCAAAATCCTCCAGCATGCGCTCAAGAATTTCCGATTGCTCAGGTTCAAAATCAGGCATTTCACCCAATGCGAACATCTGCAGCATGAAACGAATGCGCGAGATAGCATGATCTAGTGTGTCGTATTCCGATATCAATAACTTGACAGGCTTTCTAGCCAGATATTGCAACACCGCTTCCAGTGCATAGGCAATGTGCTGCAAAGGCTTGAAGCCTACCGTGGCAGAACTGCCGGCCAGCGAATGCGCCGCATGTACAGCTGGAATATTGACGTGGCGATCCGGTTCATGACGCCATTCAGCAATATCTTGCGACAACAAACGTACCAACTCATCGGTTTCTGCCAGATAAATATTACGCAACGGCAAACTGATTTCCAGATCGCCTATGTATTTGACGTTGTCGTCCGACTTGTGTGCGGCAGGAGGATTGCCCGGGAAGTCGAGGATTTCAGCAACTTGCAGTGGCACTTCATCATCCACTATGTCGATCTTCAAATGATCGAGTTCACCATCCGATGGTGGAGATGCCGCTGGTCCGCTTACAGCAAGATCGACGTTGTCTTCCGCTGTTGCATTAAATTTCTGGAATTGCGCGAGTTCTTCATCGCTCAATTCCAGTTCTTCCGGTTCCATCGCAGTAAGCGCATCGCCACTACCAAAGTCAACTTTAATATCGCTATCGTTCGCGATGCTCCTATCACTTTCGCCGCTCGCAACTTCTTCAGCAGGCATTGTGGATAAAGCCTCTTCTGCCTCGTCGTAATAAAAAGATCCGCCGATTTTGACGCGTTCAGCGGCATTGATCAGCGCACGACCACTGCGATCGGAACGACCTAGCATCTGCAAGTCACCAACCCAGGCATCCAGTACCTTTACACCATTGTCCAACAAGGCATACAGATCTGCATCACCACCGCGTGTTTCCGATAGACGCAAGTTCAGCACTTGCTCAACGCTCCATGCGGCTTCGCCAAACGTCACCAAGCCAACCATGCGGCCGCTGCCCTTCAAAGTATGGAAGGAGCGCCGAAGAGTAGTGAGGAATTCTTGATTGTGCGGTGCATTGCGAGATTCAGGAACGGTCTGCTTGACGCTATCCAGCACTTCTACCGCTTCGGACAGGAAAATTTCCAGCAGTTCTGCATCTATCGCCTCGTCGGTCGCTGGTGCCACCAACGGTGCAATCTCTTCAAAATGCGTTGATTTGGCTGGCGCTGTTGCCAGTGCTATGTCTTCCATTGCATCTTGCGAAGCAACAAAATCCGGATGTTCCAGCATATCAATGACGGCGCGAGCCCTGCCATTAGCTTCCGGGTTGTCCACCAGCGTCGCATCCAGGCGGACTTGTTCCAAAGATTCTTTTAGCTGTTCTTGCAGAAAGGGATTAGTCGGTTCCGCTGCGAGTGAAATCGCCAACTCTTCCGATTGTTTCTGATGCAGGGCAAGCTCAGATTCTACTGTCGGCAAATCGGGAACATTGATTTCCGGAAAAGTGGAAATCGTGTTTTCCACTTCAGATACCGGGATAACAACAACATCCACTGCCGCATTCGATGAACTATTTTTTTCAGTTAGATTTGCACGAAAAATACCGGCTTCGTCGTCAAACAGAAATCGCTTATTGACGCCATCCGGATGCAGCTGCAAAGTCTCGATGAAAAAACTCAAGGCACCTACGTTTTGAGCAACCTGCTGAAATTTTAGCAGGTCCGGTGTTTCTTCCGCATCGATAAAGCGACGCACTGCCGCTTGTGTGTGCTGCACAGCACGCATTGCGTCGTCGTGACCGAGTACTGCGAGCGCACCGCTGATTTGATATAGAACCGCATCGATATCCGCCAAACCTGCACGCTGCTCCGGATCGCGGAAATACTCATCCAGCATTTTTTCGACTTGACGCAAACTGGATTGCATCTCACCTGACAATGCTGTCATGGTTTGACGTTCCTGCGCTTCACGCGACATGTCGTCCAGCCATTGCGCGGAATGTGTCAGTGTTTCGCCAGACACAGCCGATAGCAAACGCGTCGTCACCGCATCGGCACGCTCGGCAAAATCATCCGACAAATGACCAATCTGCTGCAATGCATTTTCAACAAACAGCAGGCTGGTTGCAATTTCCAGACTCAGGCTATCGCCTGGTCGCGAATGTGCAGCGTGACGTGCAATGCCGCTCAATTCACGCAACAGTTTTGCCAATGGCGGCGCATTCAGATGCGTGCCAGCCTCAGACAAACCTGACATCTCTTGTTCGAAAGATTGCGCCCCAGCTACTGCGCCGCCAGCAATCCGATTCCACAAATTTTTTGCTTGAGACAGCCGTTCTTTGGCAGACGCCAATGCTTGCGCATCAATTTGACCGTAACGTTTTTTCTCGTAATCGGCCGGTACTACGCCCTCAAGTTGATATGCGCTACGAATTTGCTGAACGACCGCAGAAGGGTGCGCTACACGCGCAATGAAGAATAAGGCATCGCGCAACAGTCGCTCAGTAATGCTGGAGGAACCTTCGCTCAATCGACGGATTTGCAAATTGATACGTGCAAACAGTTGTTTGACATACAGCTCGTTAGGTACTTGTCCGGCCGAAACCGCATCAGCAAAACCGTGCATGACCCACCAGAAGCTGCGTGCCTGTTGGGTAGTTTGTGCCTGCTCGACGCGCAACACGATGTCGCGCATAGTTCTTGCACTTGCCAGACCAGTGGCACTATCAGCCTCTTTCAAGAATATCAAAAGGGCGCGTTCAAAACGCTTGCGCAAGCCAACGTAATCGTCGGCGGTCAAGGTAATTGATGCCGATGGCAGTTGAGGACGAATTGCCAGATTTGGGAAAAATAGATCGGCTGGATGTATGCGTTCAGCACCACGCACTTGCAACAACGAACGGTAATACGGGAACAAGCGAACCGGCTGATGCGGCATCCCTGCCAGCAACTCTTCCAGATATTCAAGAAGTGCCTGATAAGCATGCGTGATGGCATGCACGCTGTCCTCGGTCAGAGTCAACTGAGCTGATTCAAAGCGATCAAATAAATCTTCGACAGTTTCGGTGATGATGGCGACGCCATCGACATCGACTATCTGCAAAGCGCCGTGCGCCTGATGCAGAAAAGTTTTTGCATGACGCAAAGTAGTCGACTGGGTTTCTGGATCCTGCAGCAACGCTTCACCCAAAGCGACTTTGGAACGCGTCAGCGCTTCGCCGATTTCACCGATGACCCACGACAACGGTCCGGTATCGAAGTTATCCTTGCCTTGCGGCAAAGAGGGAGAAGGGGTATTCATGACTGCCTCGCGGGTGCGGGGTGATCAAGCAACAGATGAGCTGATCACCGCAATTGCTGTTGGGCCTCAAACCAATGCGTACCTTTAATCGCGTCAGAGACCCGTAATAAAGGCACGCATCAAGATAAAAAAATCAAGCCGTTACACGGAACCGTGAAACCGAATTTTTGAGTTCTTCGGCCAGCTTCGACAATTCGCGAATTGAATGCGCAGTTTGCTGCGTACCCTCTTGCGTTTGTTCTGTAACAGTCAAAATGCCTTGGATGTTTTGCGCCACGCCGTTCGCCGATGTAGCCTGCTGTTCGGTTGCGGACGAAATACCTTGAATCAGTTCTGCAAGACGATTCGAAACGCGTCGAATATCGGACAGCGCCGCACCAGCCGCATCGGACAGTTTTGCACCCTCGACCACACCCTGCGTCGATTTTTCCATAGCGGCAACCGCATCGTGAGTATCTGTTTGAATGGTACGAACCAGCGCACCAATCTGCTTGGTCGCCTCACCCGAACGTTCCGCCAGACGCTGAACCTCTTCCGCAACCACCGAGAAGCCGCGGCCAGCTTCACCGGCCGATGCCGCCTGAATTGCCGCATTCAACGCCAAGACGTTGGTCTGTTCGGTAATGTCAGAAATCAGTTCTGTGATCTCACCAATCTCTTGTGACGATTCACCCAGACGCTTGATTCGCTTCGAGGTTTCTTGAATTTGTTCGCGAATCTCGGTCATGCCCTTGATCGCATTTTCCACCGCGCGTGAACCTTGCTCCGCCGCCGTCACTGATTGACGTGCAACCTCTGCAGATTCGCTGGCTGATTTTGAAACGTCGGTAATCTGTAGCGCCATTTCCAATACAGCCTGACCAGTTTCCTGAATGTTGCGCGATTGCTTGTGCGACGCTTCCAGCAGCTCAGTCGAAATATTTTGTGCAGCGTTCGATGCCGATGTAACTTGTTCTGCTGTGATCGTTACGCGGCCAACCAGACCGCGCAACTCTTCTACCGTATAGTTAACCGAGTCGGCAATCGCGCCCGTAATATCTTCGGTAACCGTCGCTTGCACGGTCAAATCGCCATCCGCAACTTCCTGCAACTCGTTCATCAGGCGCAAAATAGCGGCCTGATTCTGATCGTTTGCCTGCTTTGCTTCTTCTTCTTTTTGCTGCGCTTCCAGACGCTGTCCGTCAGCCTCTTCACGACGGGCATCCGCTTCATTCGTTCTGTTGCGGCTATCCTGCAACAGCACCAGCGCAATACCGGCTGCTGCTACCAGCGCGGTGAATACGCTCAACAACATTAACCAGAACGGCCAGGTCAGGGAATCCTGCTCCGTACGATAGGTTTGTTGCAGTTCGGTCAGACGCTGTTTAAGCGCCTCGTTTTCCTTGAAGATCAGTTCCTGTGCCTGTTTCGCTGCAATAAAATTTTGCAGATTACCCAGAATCAGTGCGATCGATTTTTGATATTCAGCAAAAGCTGTCTGCAATTCGACCAATTTTTCAAGCGTATCCGGTTCAGTGGTTTTGCTCAAACGCAGCACTTCACTACCATTCAAGAAACCTTCAGTAATATCGCGGAAGGTATTGGTATCTTTGCCCAGCAAAAACGCGGTTTCCGGATTCACGCCCTCTGAACTCAAAAACTCATTCGCGCTACGTGCCAGACGTTGCGTCAACATCACGAGCTGACCCGCTGCAGCAATTTCACGTGGTGTAGCACCACTTTGCGATTTCAAGGTTGAAATCTGTTCGGTCAATTCCAGCAGGTTAGGCGTAATACCGTTCAAGACTTCCAGTGTTGTACCAAAGCCGGTCAATGGCGCTTCCAGTTTGATAATCGTGGCAGCTGCCTTGTCGGAACCTGCCCACAGTTTTTGAACTTCCTGCATGGCACTGTCCATTTTCGCATCAGGCGTGCCGATGGCACGGCCTTGATAAACGCCGCCTTGGGACAGAACATTCAAATCGTTATTGAATTCTTTGCGACTATCAGCCAGCTGTTTAAATGCTTCCTTGTTACCTTGAATCGCATTCGGTGTTGCCTTACCTACCCGCTGCGAGTGCATCAGCGCGTCACCGGCAATCTGCGTCTGCGTTGATGTTAACGCCGAGTAATCTGCATTCAACCACACGAATACCGCACCAAGAACCAGCGAACTGCCAAGCGCAATCAGAAGAATTCGAACCTGTTGTTGAAGCGGTAATTTGCCAATCAACGGCAGACGAATATCGCCGCTTTTTTGCAAAACGTCGCCGATGTACGTCGCATTTGGATTGACATTCGGGCGCACTGCACGCACGGCCTTCGGATCGACCGGTGTCAATGTATCAGCCGGTGCATCGCCGTGAATATCCGCCCCCTGAGCGGCCGCCTCTTTTTTATTTTTGGAAAGCGGTAATTTAAACGCCATTCTGATTCTCCTGATTCTGTTTATACTGCGCCCGGACTATCACCCCCGGATCGCTCATAGACCGACTTGCAAAAATTGAGGATTTTGTATTATTAAAGAAAGATCGAGCTCGGTCCAAACTTGCGATTCGCGATCCAGATAACGCTTACTCACCCACGGTGTAGACTCATCCTGCACGTCGGCCTGCACTTCCATTTCAGCGATGTTATGCAAGCCCAGTACACGCGACACCAGCAAACTACTATTGAACGAAAGGCTGGGCGCAAACGCAACGATGCGACTATCCTTGTCGATAGCCGTAGGCGCATGACCTTGAAATTGCGCAAAATCGATCACGCTGATCAAACTGCCGCGAATATTCGTCAAGCCGAGAAACCACGGCTGCGTCAAGGGCACTTCGGTAATGGTACTCACCGAAACAATTTCGCCTGCTGTCTGCAAGTTCAGCAAACAGCGGCTGCCCCCTATCATTACGCCGAGCTGATTCACACGAGTATCTTCGCCACTGCGCGCGGTCTGCATACGCGCCAGCAGTTGCGCCTGAAACTCGCGCAAGCGCGTACGGCGTGTAGCGATATCCGTTTTGGCAGATACCTTTCCCGCTTGCAAATCCGACGTAGGCTGACTCATAAGAAATTACTTATCCGAGCGCCGCAATTTTTGCGAGGAGCTCGGTCGGATCAACCGGTTTAACGATGTAATCACGTGCACCTTGGCGCAAACCCCAGATACGATCGGTTTCCTGACCTTTACTGGTGCAAATGATGATAGGAACATCTTGCGTTTCCGGATCACGCGTAATTGCGCGCGTGATCTGAAAGCCGTTTTGGCCCGGCATCACGATATCCATCAAAATCAATTGCGGTTTGTCTGCCTTGATTTTCAACAAAGCTTCTTCGCCATTTTCTGCAGTAGAAACGGAAAAACCTTTTTTCACCAGGATATCGGTCAGAAAATAACGCTCGGTCGGAGAGTCATCGACGATGAGGATTTTTTGGATGGCCATCTAAAACCTTTAAATCAAAATTTATTTTGCGGCTGCGTCTACCGTATACTCGCGCACGGTTTTCAGCAGACTATCTTTTGTGAATGGCTTGGTGAGGTAGGCATCAGAGCCGACCATCGCGCCGCGCGCCCTATCAAACAAACCGTCCTTGGACGACAACATGATCACTGGCGTGGAATGAAATTTGGCACTTTTCTTGATCAGTGCACAGGTTTGGTAACCGTCGAGACGAGGCATCAAGATATCGCAGAAGATAAGCGCAGGCTTATGGTCATTCATTTTTGCGAGCGCGTCAAAGCCATCGTCCGCCAGCACGACCTTGTAACCTGCCTGACCAAGAAATATCTCTG
>Ga0326733_1000310_pt1 | contig 14673 bp, 11 predicted proteins | sample 14_GP2_308_FD_207946 | JGI IMG/M metagenome (GOLD analysis project Ga0326733, IMG submission 207946) | Glacier ice microbial communities from Ngari, Tibet, China - 14_GP2_30.8 | ecosystem: Environmental > Aquatic > Freshwater > Ice > Glacier | place: China: Ngari, Tibet | collected 2018-07-17 | reverse complement strand
CGCGCCCAAGATCCGGTTTGCGATGTAGCCGACGAACGAAAAACCGGTGACCAGTACCACGACCCACCACAATTTGAACGGGTTCCACGCGCCATACGGCCCGTACGCCTCGTTGGGCAGGAACGGCAGCACGCCCAAGGAGATCACGGCGAACCGCGCCAGCGACTTGATGTCGCGCTCGTCGAGCTGATCGACGAAACCGTGAAATTCGTCACGCATGGCGAGGATCAGCACCACCACCGCGCCCCCCGCCAACGCCAGGCCAATCAGCCCGATGCCCGCGAGGTAGGCGATACCCAGCGTCGCGATCGCCGCAATCGGGCTGGTCGCGTCGCCCTTGACCTTGAGCCGCGGCGCGTAGGCGATCGCCAACATGCCAATCGCTCCGACCATCAGCACCGCGCTCACCAGCCCCTGCCCGATCGCCCCGAGCAAACCCGCGATCCCGCCCGCCAGTCCGAGCAGGGAAAAGGTCCGCACTCCGGCCACACGCCGCCCGTCGGGCTGGTCCTTCAACTTGAACCCGCGTTCGAGACCGACCAGTATCCCGACCCCCAGCCCTACCCCGACCCTGAGGCCGTGCTGCGCCCACAGGTCGAGGCTCTCAATCATGGGCTGAGCCGTTTGGCGTACCGCGCATGGTCGGCCATGAAGGTTGAGATGAAATAATAGCTATGGTCGTACCCCGCCTGCCGCCGCAGCGTCAACGTCAGCGGAATCCCCGCTTCGGCGCACGCCGCCTCGAGCAGTTCGGGCTTCAGTTCTTTCTCCACTACCGGATAATCTTCTGGGTGGCGCAGACCGCGGAGCACAAATTTGTCTTGCCGCTGAGACACTACTTCCACACTTCTGGGTCGTTAGCGGACATTGCTCCTCCACCCAATTGACTGTCCGCTTCCGGGTAGGCCGGCTTCAGCTTGGGATGATCGTGATGGGCGCACATCAGAATGGCCCGGTGTGGCCGACAGCGGACCGTCTGCTTCGGAGCGTGCGATCGACATTCCGGACTCTCGTCGAGTTCACATCGAAATCCGAATCGCAACTTCAACAGACATTGAGCTTTCGACCTAATGCCCCCGCACTTGCCAGTTGCGGAACCCTAAACTGCCGTCCGCGTCTCTCCTTTCATCAATGGAGGTCAGTCGCATGGAAGATGCAAGCATCTGGGAAATGGAAGCTAAATTGTGGTGCGGCGGCGCCGAAGTCTATGAGACACCAATCGACGACAACGTAGTGATGGCGCTTCCTCAAGACCCATTCGTCTACTCCCGCGGTGCAGCAATTGCTGCGGTGATGAATACGCCAGGGTGGGAAGACATTGAATTTTCCGGCCAACAGGTAGTCCGACCGCAAGAAGGACTGATCGCTATTGCCTACCGCGCCGAAGCACGCTGTGGGGAGGAGCGCTACGTTACTTACTGCACATCGACCATGAGGCGCGTTGAGCATGACGTGTGGCGCGTGGTTCAACATAGCCAAGTGGTACCGCCAATTGAAAAGCATCGGGAATGATTGCGGGCGGTAAGTCCAGACCACCGCAAACGTGCGCTATTCAAAAAACATCCACCGAGCTTACGGCTATGATTAACATCATTGGTCAATATAAAGCCGTGGCTGATAAGGCGCCCTCCGCGGCGGCGACTGCTTCACTATCCGAGGTTCGCGAATTGCACCTCCGAAGCGACGAGAAGCGCGCCGGTTGATAACGCAGCCTTCGTTCAAGTAAAAAGGACACGTCACGGCATCGAGATCGCGGTGGCCGTTTGAATGGGTTACAATGCAATCACGGACACGCCCGTTCGGCTGGACGGTGAAGCGCAGGTATGTCGCTCCTTGGGCTCGCCTGGTCACCGCACTCATCGGATAGTCATCGGATATCCAGTTCGACTAACAAAACGCGCGCTGACGCCGGGCCCGCCGCCGCCACCTTCGGTGTCTGACGTGGCCGGCAATGGCCGCGCGCCGACCGTCCGCTTCCGACAAATTCAGAACAGAAACTGACGTTTCTGTTCGTGCTAGAAAGTGTGATCGATGAGAAGTCGTGACTGGGGCCGTGATTCCAGCTCGCTCACACGCGGACTTCGATCGCGCGGCACTGGTTCGGCGGCCGCCACGAAGCAACTGCCGATCATCGAACTACACCTAAACGCGCGACAGACGGAGTAAGCTCGCTATATCGATCGGCACGCCGAGCGTTGAGCCGATCAATTCACGTCCGCTGACTACTGCCTAATTTTCGGCAAACCCCACCAAGGTGTTGTGGGGCTGAGGTGATGCTCGTGATGGTAGCCGCCGAAGTGGTAGCAAGTAAGTAGCGACCCGAGAGGCGAAAGCGAGTTGCTACGGGCGCGATGGCCGTCTGCAAACTCCTCGTCGGTATGGCGATGCGGTAGATATGTTCCGAACGTGAAGAGCTGCACAAGCGCGAGAAGAGCCGGAACCGCCCAGAAGATGACAATATTCAGCAATGATGCGCCGAGCAGCATATAAACAATCGCGGCGACTGTGATGCGTGCAACCTGTCCGTGCGTGTAATAGCCACGGAAGAAGCGGATAAACCACGCAATGGGTCTACGCGGCTCGCTTGGGTGAAAGTCAGGGTCAGTCTCGGTACCAGGGGCGGCATGGTGCTCCAGATGCTTCGGCAGCATCGCCCGATATGACAACGCGGCATAAGCAGCGAGACTTACAATTCCAATCACCTTGTTGATCCGCGGCCGGCCCGGCGCGAGCGAGCCATGCATGCAATCATGCGCGATAATGAATAGACCAGTGCTGAGCCAAGCCTGAAGTGCCACCACCGCTATGGCGGCGGGGACTAGCTCGGGCCGCCATGACCAAAAGAATATGCCGGTGATATGAATTGTCAGCCATGCGCCGCCCAACGTCGCGGCGAACACCAGGCCGAGAACTGTACCGCCAGCTGCCGGAACGACCAGTGTCGGCATGCACGGCGAGGCCTCCTTCACTTACTGGCCCTCTTGCGTAATTTTAATTTTAAGCGCCTCGGATCGGGCGCGATCAGGAAGCCAAAGCTCACAGCACCCTCTCGGCTTTTTACAGCGTGGTGGATACGATGTGCCTGCTGAAGGCGCTTGAAATACCCCCGGCGCGGTACCCATCGCAGTCCGAACCGCTCATGGACCAGCATGTCATGGACGAAAAAATAAATCCCGCCGTAGATCGTTATGCCCAACGCCGCCCACCACAACCACTCCAGCCAGAGCCCTGCTGCAAACATGATGACGACGACGGTCGCAAAACACAGGGCGTAGAGGTCGTTTTTTTCGACCGGGCCTGAAGTTGGTTCGTGATGCGATCGATGCCATCCCCAGCCCCAGGTGTGCATCACATACTTATGCGTGGCCCACGCAAAGCCCTCCATGAAAAGTACCATACCGAAGGTGAAAGCGAGTTTTTCGATCAACGTCATGACACGGTTGTAGCACGTCCTATTCGCTTATGATGACACCAAAATCGCAAGCGCGGATTTTCGGAAGCACAAAGCGGTGCTCAATCTCTCGCGCTCCGGCGATATCGACAATAGGCCAAGTGTGGTCTTCAAACGACACCCGCCTGATGTCCGATTTTGGCCGGAATCGGACGATCCGCTTTTGGGAGCCGTAGCGAGACTCCGGCCGTCCGTTCAGATGTAACGGGAGGGCCGCAATCAATAGCGTTCGAGCAGGCGCCCACCCTCGCTCGCAACGACATGACGTACGACGTTTGCGGGCTCGAACGACCAGAGAATGCAGGCAGATTGTGGTGGTAGAGGGTGAGGCGACGATGACGCTCACGCGTCGGGCCTGAGCTTGTCGAAGACCTGCTTCTGTCAACCTTGGTGTAGGAAGTAGGAAAACCCGTCGACAAACTCAGGGAACGGCGGATGGTCAGGTCTATCTTCTAATTCGCCTTCAGTGTCGGCAGATCCAGATTCAACTGATCCGCCGAGATCACCTCGACGTCCGGTCGGAGCGCGCGGACCTTGTCGATGAACTTGGACGAATCGCCCACGATCACCAAAGTCGCACGATCGGCTGAGCTCACTCGGGTCGCGGCCTTGCTCGCCGCATCCGAGGTGACGGTATCGATATTTTGGAGGTAGCGCACCGCTTCGGACGGCGAGAGGCCCTGCTGGATAAGTCCGGCGAGGGTCGCGCCGAAGCCGGCACTGGTTTCGGACTGAAGCGTGTAGATGCCGGACACGAACGCCTTGCGCTTTTGAATCTCATCTGCGGTAAGCGGCTGCCTGCCAAGCCGGTCAAGTTCATCCAGGAAAATCTTGGCGACGTCGGCGGCGCTCTCGTTCTTGGTCTGGGCGGACGCGGTCAGCAGCGCGTCGTCTGCACGGGCCGGTAGACTGCTGCTTGCGCCGTAGCTCAGCGCACGCTTGGTGCGGACTTCCTCGAACAAGCGACCGTTCGAGCCCGACCCCAGGATCGCATTGGCGACGACTATGTTGTAGTAATCAGGATCAGCGCGATCGACTCCGCGCACCGCGGCCACCACCGCCGCCTGCCCCGCGCTGGGCATGTCGACTACGATTGTGCGGACTTTCTGGGCATCGCCGGCGCGGGCAGTTGGGACGACCGGGGCAGGTCCTTGGCCGCGCCAGCTGCCAAACAGCCGCTGGGTCATCGCTTCGGTTGCTTGTGGGTCGATGCCGCCGGACACCACCAGCGCCGCATTGGCAGGGTGCCACCAGGTCTGATAGGCTCGGACCAAATCGTCGCGGGTAAGACCCCTAAGCGAGGTGACCGTACCACCAGCAAGCGAACCATAAGGTGCGCCACCATAGACGACCGGTTGCACAACCATCGAGGCAAGCGCGCCTGGATCGCGCATCGCGACGCCGAGTGAATCGACGGCACGGGTGCGCTGGCGCTCGAATTCGTCCGCCGGGAAGCGCGCATTTTGCACAATGTCGGCTAGCACGCGGCCGGCTGCTTCGAGGTTGGTCGCGGGAGCGGAAACCGACACGGAGATGCCGTCGGGCCCGGCGCCGCTGCCGATAGACGCGCCGAGCGATTCGAGCTCGGTTGCAATCTGTTGCGCTGAACGGGTAGCCGTCCCGCGGGTGGCGAGATCGGCGGCGAGCGTTGCCAGCCCTGCTTTGCCTCGCGGGTCAGTCGCCGCCCCGCCCCTGAATACCATCGTCATGGTTGCGATTGGCACATTGCCGGTGCGAGCGGTGACCAAGGTCATTCCGTTGGCCAATCTGCTTTCCGCGATGACCGGCGGCGTCACCGCGACCGCAGCGCCAGGGGCGGGCGGTTGCTGACGCTGGCCCTCGGGCGCGAGGGCATTGGCCGGCCTGGTCGCTGGCCGAATGGAGGCGAAAACAGGCAGCGGGCTCGGATTAGCCCAGCTGTCACCAGTCTGCCCAGCCGGGCGATCCTTATCGCTGACATAACGGATCGCAACGCGGCTGTTCGGCGCTAGATATTTACGCGCGACGCGCCTCACGTCGGCCGCCGACACTCGTTGGATCGCAGCCAATTCCTTGTCGGGTGCGCGCGGATCGCCAGTGCGGACCAAGGATTCGCCGAGAGCGAAGGCGCGGCCTTGGGACGTCTCGCGCTGCCGTAACGCATCCGCGATCAGCTCGTTCTTCGCTTCGACCAATTCTGCTGCGGTGACCGGGTCAGAGCGCAGGCGCTCAAGCTCGAACGCGAGCGCGACTTCGGCGTCGGTGACCGATTTGCCGCCGGCCAAAATTACGATTGGAGCGTAGAAGCCCGATTCTTCGGTGTCGACAAGATTGCCCGACACGTTGGTCGCCAACCCTTTCTGGACCAACCCTTGGTAAAGTCGGCTGTTATTGCCTCGAGTCAGTATGGCGTTGAGCACGCTCAGAACGGGCATGTCGGGATGAGCCGAGCCGGGCGTCTGCCAGAGCGACGCCGCTACGGGCAGCGGCACGTTTGGAGCATAAGCGGTGACAAGCCGCTCACGGGTGCGCGGCGCATCGCGCTCTTTTATGGCGAGCGACGTTTTGCGAGGGCGCGCTTGAATTGCGCCGAAGTAACTGTCGATCCAGCGTGACAGCTGTGCCTCGTTAAAGTTGCCGGCAACAATCAAGGTCGCGGTGTCCGGGCCGTAAAATGCCTCGTGAAACGCGCGCGCGTCTTCAAGCCTGGCCGACTCCAGATCGGTGATGCTGCCAATCGTCGGCCGGCGGTGAGGCGCGCGGTCCCACGCATTCTCGGTCAAAACGAATGCGCCTAGCCGGCCGTAAGGCGGCGCGAGCACGCGCTGACGCAGTTCTTCCTTGACGACATTGCGTTCATTCTCGAACACTTCGGCATCAACCACGGGCCGCGCCATGCGCTCCGCATGCGTCCAGAGCATCGTTTCGAGATAGCGCGCCGGCACCGTCTCGTAATAATTGGTGCGGTCCCAACTGGTCGAGGCGTTGCGGACACCGCCAACATCTTCGGTCAGCTTATTGATCATGTTGTAGGGCATGTTCACGGTCTTGCGCGACAAGATGTGTTCGAACAGGTGCGCGAAGCCGGAGCGGCCGGCCGGATCGTGCTTGGCGCCGACCTCGTACCAGAGCGAGACCGAGACGTTGGGCGTGGCGGTATCGCGGAGCGTATAAACGGTGAGGCCGTTCCTGAGCTTGCGCGCCTTATAGGCGAGAGGAGGAACGCTCAGCCTCGCCGCTGCGATTTCGCCTTGAGCAATCGCGGCGGGTGCGGCCCATGCAGACAATCCGATCGTCGCAGCGGCGGCCAGCAAACCCGGTTTCGTGATCATCCCCGTTCCCTCACTTCTTCAAATGCTCCAAGAGAGTAGGGGTATGCTGCGTCATGGGGTAGCGGAAATGCACGAACCGCTTCCGTTCGCAGATCGAATCTGTCTGTTTGTCGAAGCATTCGACCCAACAGCGCGAGGCTACCGATCGATCCATCGATGCGACATGGCAGCACAGTGAATCGCCGGACATTACTGGATAAGCCGCGACGTATCCGTCGACCGGCTTAATTTGGCCGAAAGCGGACCGTCCGCTTGGGGAACGATCACGTGCCAAACCGGCCATACATTCAGGTTGGGGTTGATCGTCCGCTTTCGACCCAATTACGACATTCGGCGAAAAGGCGCGGTGTGAACCTTGGGTTTCTGAAGCACACCGAGGTGGTCAAAATCGCCGTCGTCGCCAGAGGAGAATGCGGATGCCAATTCAGTATCACGTGCAAAGGGCGCTCGCCGAGAGGCTTGTTGCGGTGGACGGAAGCGAAGAAGGCCCCGCCGCCATTCATGTCGCGCTCGCTGAGATGCACGAGCAAGCGGCCGCCAGTTGTGTCAACCAGAGCCTCGCACCATTTGAACACTCGCAGGCCGGGAGCAGGTTTGCCCGCTAGCGGCAATGCCAGCTTTCACCCGATCGGCTTTTCTCAGGTGGTGGAATTCAATTGCTGTCAGGGGCTGCATTGGCCGCAAGGCGACGCCCGGGGACAGCAGCTTTCAGACGATCGAAGACTTTTGTTGGGCAGACCCCCGCGTCATTCATCAGCGGTCAGTCGCCCGTTCAATCCCCGTGCGCGCCGCGCCCAGGGAGCCATTGCCGCAACCAGCGGCTTCGCTGCGCCTTAAATGTCACGTCCAATCATCTAAATGAGATTACCGCATCTATTTCAATGTATTAAATACGATCTAGTCTAACGAGCCGGCTTGAGGAAACGAACCGCAAAACGCGGCCTGAGTTTTTCAGAAGGATTTTTTATATGACGTCTGTAAAGCTGAAGCGCCTGCGCGCTTCACTTCTCCCGTTTGTTGCGCTGGCCGCCATTTCTACCCCCGCTTTGGCCCAAAGGCAGCAAGCAGTCGGTCCAGGTGTTATTCCCCTTAACGCCACGGGCGTTCTCAACGGCGTCGACCTGTCGGCATCGGGGACCACCGGTACGCTCAATGTCGGCGTGGTGGGTGGTCCCGCGACGGACGTCTTCACGGCCAACAATCCGTTCGTTGCCGGGCGTGTCGCTATTTCGACGGCGGCGAGCAGCCAGGGCAACATCGCGTTCAACAGTGGCTCCACTGTATTTGGCGATATTGGCGTCACGCAGCCGGGCGGACCTTTCCTGCTCGCGATCACCGGCGGCAACACCGGCACGGTCGTCAACTTTAGGGGCAATGTGTACGCGACCACGACGAATGTTCTCGGCACGGGCCGGCTGAACTTCAACAGCGGATCGACGAACATCAGTGCGACCAACTTCGGTGGTGACGGCACGATCAGCCTCGCGCCTAACTCACGGCTGATTGGGGCGCTCACGACCACGGCCGGCGCCAACACCGGCACGCTGGAATTGGGTGGAGGCAGTGTCCTCAACGGCGCGGTTGGCGGAGCGATCGGGCTGCGCGCGATCAACGTGGTCGGTGGCAGCAATCTGGCGGGCGTATCTGCGACCATCACTGGGGCCACGAATGCCTTCGCTTTCTCGCTCGGCACGAACACGCTGAATATTGGCGGCGCGCTGACGATCGCCAATGGCGGGCCGAGTGGGGTCATCAACACGACGCTCGCGAGCACGTCGGTCTTTGGCAACATCCGCGTGGTGGGCGCAACCAACCTTGGTCCGACCCTGCTGATCAATGTAACGGTCCCGACCACGACCTTTCTTGCGGTGGGATCGCAGTTCAATATCGTTCAGACCGCCGCCGGCACGCTTCAGAGCGGCACCAACGGCACCGTCCTGACGGTGACGATCCAGAATCCGACCAACCCGCTTTACAGCTTCCGCCCTGTGCCTCTTGCCGGCACGATCGCCGGGCTTGTCACGATCGAAACGACGGCCACGCCGGTGCAGTCGGCGCTGACGCCTCCCCCGGGCGCGATCGTTCCGCCAACACAGCCCATCGCTGCCGTCGTTGTGCCGGTGCTGGTTGCCGCGCCGCCAACGCCTGATCTCGCGACCGTGTTGGCTCCCATCAATGCCTTCTCGGATCCGGCAGCGGTCATTGGCGCCGTCGCCCAGCTGGCACCGTCGCCGTCGACGCTGGTCGCGCCGCTGGTCGCTTTTCACGCCAATCGCCAGCTCCAGAACCTGTGGATGTCGCGGTTCGATTGCGGTCCCCTCGGACGGCGCGAAGCCGATGCCAACCGTGTCCCCGAGGAAAGGGACCGCTGCATTGGCGACGATCAACGCGTCGGCTGGTGGCTCAACGGGTTCGGCTATGTCGCGGAACAGGACGCGCAGCGGTCGTTCGTTGGTTACAAGGCGAAGACGGGCGGGGTCATGGGCGGCGTCGATGCTCCTCTCGGCCCCGATACGCACTTCGGCCTCGGTTTCGGCTACGCAAAGTCGGGCATCCGCGCCAAGGGCGAAGGCAGCCGCGCCGATGTCGATACCATTCAGATGACGGCCTATGTCGGCCACGAGCCGGGACCATGGTTCGTCAACGGCGCGCTTTCCGTCGGCGTGAACTTCTATTCAGGTTCGCGCCGGATCGCCTTCACCGGCGTTGACCGGAAAGCGAACGCTGATTTTAGCGGTGACTCCTACACCGCCTTCGCGAACACGGGTCTTCACCTTTACGCCGCTGGCCTGACCTTCACGCCTAACGCGTCGATTCAAGCCATGCGCGTCAACGTGGACGGCTATGACGAAACCGGCGCGGGGGACATCAGCCTTCGCGTCCGGTCGCGAAAATATGACTTCGTCGAATCGGGTCTCGGCCTGAAGATCGCGAAGAGTTTCGCGGTCGCCGGCGGCACCTTCGAACCCGAGGTCCATGGCCGCTGGCTGCACGAATTGTCAAACCCGGACCTGTCGCAAACTGCGTCCTTCTTGGTCGCCGGTTCGCCGGCCCTGACAACCCCTGAGCTGTCCAACGCCAAGAACACCTATAACGTCGGCGGCGCGCTCAACTTCTTCTCCGCATCGGGAGACAATAACACATGGGCAGCCGGCGCCGGTTACGATTATTACGGAGCCCGCGATGGCTATTCCGCCCACCAAGCGACTTTAAAAGTCACCGGGCGATTCTAAGCGCTCCGATGCTCGGTGCCCTATTTATCGCGGCGCACTAATGTTTGGATCGTCCCCCTTTCTTCCAAGTAGGGGGACGGTCTTTGCATCGCTATGGTCTGCGGTTTTATTAGCCAGCGTAGGCTAGCCGAGATGGCGCAAGCCGATCGGGTCATGGCCGCTGGTTGCATTCCGCTTTCGACCCGCCGCGGACATCATCCAGACGCTCATGGCAAACCGACTAGAGCCATATTCTTACCGCGTAGCCAGGTTACCTCCGGCAGAGCCCGATCAGGTCCCACTTTGGATAAGTGAGGAGGATAGGTCGCCAATCGTACCGTCTTTGTCACACCCGGCGGCAAGCATTGCCGGGTATGTCGCCGTGTACGCCCTGCTGATGAGCTTCGCGCGCCGGTCAGCCTCAAATGACAGGTTTTGGGAAGTTTGCGGCCTCGCTCGAACGTCCGAAAAGGGCGCGAAGCGGAATGGCAGGAGCTGCCCGTTTGCGGCTGGTCTGCTGTTGGCTGCCAGACGGAAGAAGCGGACATTCGTTCCGGCAAATCAGTTTATGACCGCTTTTGCGCCGGTGCGGACGATGCCGCCCCCACTTGGTCGATCCGATGCCGTGCCTCGTCAAATGCGTATCGCTGCCCGCCAGTTTTTCCCAAACTTCTGAAGCGCAATGATGATTCCAACATCAAATCACTGGACCGCCGTATGGTGCGGACGATCAGGCCCACGATCGACGCATAACTAATGTTATGGGCAGCGGCTCGAGTCTGCCGGACTTCGGGACAAAGATTGATTTAGGAAAGCCCCTCGGCACAACGGCCCCTGAGCGATCACTGTCTTGCATACAGGCGAGCCTCACGACAAAAAGTTCGTGCGCGTCACCAAAGTATTCGGGGGCCTCCACCCTTTTGCGGGAACGTTCCCCTGCAACTTTCGCTACGGTCGTATCGCAAGGAGAAAGCAGATGGACGATGAACGCGTTTGGGCTTTTGAAGAAAGCCTCTGGATCGGTGATGCGGATCACTATCGGGAATTGATTGATGACGGGTGCGTGATGGTGTTGCCGGAGCGGCCATTCGTTCTGACCGGCAAACAGGCTATCGAGTCAGTCGCCAATACGCCGCGGTGGGCCGAGGTGGCGTTTAGCAACCAGAAGGTCATGCGTCCCCAAGAAGGGCTGATAGTGATCGCATACAAGGCGGAGGCAACACGCGAAGGCTCGGCCGGCTACGAGGCCTATTGCACTACGACTATGCGGAGGGTTGAGCACGACGTTTGGCGTGTCGTCCAGCATCAACAGACGCCACCGATCGCAGTAGGCGACAATTAGGTCGGTGACTGCTTTCGACCCAAGTTGAAGTCAGCGCTAAATCACTCTTTTTTGCAATTACAATATGCGCCGTGGATATGGCGCTGACTTATGATCACTCAGTGGCGAAAAGGCGCCTAGCGGGCGCGGTAGGGAACCAAGGCAGTGGCCAAAAGCGCGCCGATTGCATGCGCCACGTCTCCAAGTCGCGCCAGCTTGGCGCGGCGGTCTGGTTATATTCCTGCCAGGCTGCTTCGCACGGCAAGAATGGGGAAATGACTTCTGATTTGGCCGGGGCGGTGCCCGGCACTCCAGGGCGTTCAGCCACATTGGTTCTACAGAACGGGTGTCAGAGCCAGGTGCAAAAGAGTTCCAGCCTTGCCTCGGCTCGCCTTTCCTGACGTCATAAGATGGATATGTCAGTTGATGATGCTAGAACGTCACTTGGCCGGCCTTGGGTTAGCGCGACCCCGATCGCCGTGAGGCTTGCCCCAGAGCAGCTTCACCGCGGACGAATGGGTCGCTCAACAAGAGAACAATCCGCTAAGCAGGCTAAGTGAGCCGCCCGCCGGTCAGCGCTCGCGGTGCCAAATGACTTAAGTAAGCGATAATCCCGATGTTAAGCTTGCTGTTTAGATGATTACCTACGCGGGTCCATTGGATGTGAGAGCATGGCCGATAACAGACAGTCGACTTTGTTTTCCAATATTTGAATGCGACCGTTCGTTCAGAATAAAACGATAACTGCTGCCCTCAAGAGGGGGGTGCAAGCGGCCGCGACTGAATCAAATGGCGCACGATAAAAGGGGCCGCAGCTTTGCGGCCACAGCGCAGTTTTTGGATTGCCGTTGATCCCAAGCGATGGCCGACCGTTTCCTTGATTGGCTGCAACTCAGCGCACGGCCACGGAGCCGCCGCGCCGCAGCTCAACTCACTGCGCGGCCGTGGTTCGAGTCGGCAAGGGCGGCCGCCCTGCAGCGATGCGCCAGACGGTGTTCGACAGGTCATCGGCGACGATCAGCGCGCCGCGCGGGTCGACCGTCACCCCGACCGGCCGTCCGAAGGTTTTGCCACCGACTTGGAAGCCGGTGACGAAGTCGACCGGCGGGCCCGCCGGGCGGCCGCCGCGGAACGGCACGAATACGACCTTGTAGCCGACCGGGGTTTCGCGGTTCCAGCTGCCGTGCATCCCGACGAAGGCGCCGTCGGCAAAGCGCGCGCCCATCGCCGGTGCCGAGAACGACAGTCCAAGCGGTGCCCTGTGCGAGCCAAGCGAATAATCCGGGCGAACGGCGCGCCTCACCATGGCTTCGTTGAAGGGCTGCACCCGCCGATCGGGGTTCGAGCCCCAATAGCTGTAGGGCCATCCGTAAAAGGCGCCTTGACGGACCGAGGTCAGATAGTCAGGCACGAGATTGGCACCGAGCTCGTCGCGCTCATTGACCACGGCCCAAAGCTGGCCGAGGCCCGGCTGAACGGCGAGCGCGGTTGGGTTGCGCAGGCCGGTGGCGAAACGTCGCGACGCGCCGGTTTCCGCATCCACCTGCCAGACCATCGCCCGCTCTTCCTCCACCGCCATACCGCGCTCACCGATATTGCTGTTGGAGCCGATGCCGACATAGAGAAAGCGACCATCAGGGCTGGCGGCCAGCGACTTCGTCCAATGGTGGTTAATCTCGGCCGGCAAAGGAGTGATGGTGACCGGCGGCCCGCTCGCGCGGATCTGCCCCGGTTGGTAGTCGAAGCGGACCAGCGCATCCTGGTTGGCGACGTAAAGCCGGTTGCCCGCCAAAGCCAGTCCGTAGGGCGCATTGAGATTTTCCGCGAACACCGCGCGCGCTTCATAGGTGCCGTCGCCGTCGGCGTCGCGCAGCAGCGTCAGGCGGTCGCCGCCCTTCACCGAACTGGTGCCCTTACCAATGAAATAGCCGGCGATCATGTCCTTGGGCCGCATCACCGGCGCATCTCCGCCGCCTTTCCCCTCCGCAACCAGAATATCGCCGTTGGGCAGCACCAAAGTCTGCCGCGGAATCTTCAGGTCGGTGGCGATCGGCGTGATCGTAAAGCCTTCGGGAACGACCGGGCGCCGATCACCCCATCCCGCGGGATCGGCGATGGTCATGCTTGGCAAGAGGCCACGCTGCATTTCGGGCAGGTCGGGGTTCGGACCATATTGCGTGGTATCGCGGTCACTGCCGCACGCAGCGAGCAGAGCGGCACTGGCTGCGACGGTGACAAGCCGGGTCATGATCATCGCGTCGCTCCCGCACGAAAAGTGGAAAAGCCCAGCCAAGTTGCGAAGAGCGCAAGGAAGAACACCAGGACCGACAGGATAAGACCTGCGGGCATCGTCGCCCAGCCGTCCTTGGCGTGCACCAGCGCGTTAATGAAGCCGAGCACGAAAGTCGTCAGCAACACCAGGATGTACAGAGCTCCTGCGCGATCCTTGCCGACATCGGTCCGAAAGAAGTCGATCGCTGCCCACAGCAGGGCAGCGCCAGCGAACAACAGCGCGCCAGCGATCAGCCAGGACGCGAAGTTCAGCCATTGGATCTGGTAGGTTGAGGAATATGCCCAGTCGCTCAGCAGCGCGCCCAGAAACAGCGGCAGGCTGGACGCAAGCAGGACCGCGTGAACGGGATGAATGATACGCCGAGCTGGCGTGTGCGTGGCAGTAGCCAATGCTTTTTCCTTTTTGCAGTCCCGCGAAGCCCACTTGAAAGCGATCCGTGCCGACGCCCCTAACGCGGTGTGGGCGCATACATCAAACAAAGACCTGCGGTCCATCGTTCCCCAGCACTTGCCATCACAAGGCCGCCGCAGTGCGCTGACGGGGAACAATTGATGGTGCCAGCCTACTCGCAGTAGGTGGCGTTAACGGGCTCGGAGGCATTCACCGCGCAGGATCGGAAGTTCCTCAGTGTGATCGGGCAAAGCACCTTGGAGACTCGAGCGCGCCGGTCAGCAATCGTTTTCATCCTGCAGTTCGCGACCGACGTAGAGGCGGCGGCACGGACTCCCGTCGAGCTGGGCGGGGCTCAGCCTCGTCGGATCATCGCGCATCGAATGTCCCGGTCGGATTGCGAGAAATAAATGCGAATATTGCCGTCGTGCTCAACCGCCGATGCAGCGAACGCGATGTCGCTATCGCCGTTGCTTTGCTTGCCATCGGGCAAGACGAGCGGTTCGTCGCAGCGGGCAACTAGGCGTGACAACCCCTTGTCGAAGACGGCCCAACCGATCCTCCATTGGGCGTCTTTGGTTGCGCCGTTGTAGAACATCACCGGTGCGTCGCTGCGTTCCCCAATCACGGGCCCCGGACTGAGATGCCACGCGTCCCACTTTTCCTTGCGTGGTTCTATCGGTCCGTCGGAACGA
>Ga0326733_1000309_pt1 | contig 14686 bp, 13 predicted proteins | sample 14_GP2_308_FD_207946 | JGI IMG/M metagenome (GOLD analysis project Ga0326733, IMG submission 207946) | Glacier ice microbial communities from Ngari, Tibet, China - 14_GP2_30.8 | ecosystem: Environmental > Aquatic > Freshwater > Ice > Glacier | place: China: Ngari, Tibet | collected 2018-07-17 | reverse complement strand
GGGTCTGCTCGACCTCGGCTTCGGTCGTCGCGCTCACCCGCTGGCCGAGGCTCGCGGCCAGCTCGCCCGCCGACCGAGCGAGTGCGCTCACAAGTCGCCGTCGCTGCTGCCCGAGCTTCGCCAGCTCGTCCCGGTCGAGCTCGGCCTGCGCCTCGCGCATGGCCGCCCCGAGCGCAAGCACCTCGCCGACCTCCTCGCCACGCTCCCGCACGAGTGCGTTGACGACCCACGCCGACGCGGCCGGCTTCGGGAGGCGGCGAATCGCCTCCGCGAGATTTTTGTCCTTCTGCGCGGTCGCCTCCTTCGCGCGGGCGTTGCGGGCCGCCGTGAACTCGGTCGGTGCGAGCCCATAGAGCTCATCGGCGATGCCCGGCAGGTCGCTCATCCTCCCATCCTTTCCCAACTCGGCCACGAAATCACGGCTTGGGCCGAGGCACCGCGCGCGTGGCATCCCTGACCGATGCGGGCGCGGCCCGCGTGAACGGCACGCGCCTGACCACGGCGGCGGCGAGACCGGCGAGCATGATGGCGCCGCCGATGAGCTCGCTGGCTGTGGGCTCCTCGCCCTGCACGGCCCACGCCGCGAGGATCCCGATGATCGGGATCAGTAGTGTGAACGGCACGACTGAACCCGTCTGGTACCTCGCGAGCAGCGAATTCCAGATGCCGTAACCGATGAGCGATGCCGCGACGGCGGTGTAGACGGTGCTCAGGATCGCGACGACCGAGATGTTCACGAGCGAGTCGATCACCACGGCGGGCGTGTCGATGATGAGAGCGAGCGCGAGGCTCGGGATCGGCACGACGAGCCCCGACCAGACGACGAGTGAGAGGCCGGATGCCGCTTTCGCGCGTCGGCTCAGCACGTTGCCGATCGCCCAGGCCAGGGCCGCGAGCATCGTGACGACGAGCGGCAGCCACGGTGAGGCGGCGCTGTGCCCGACGACCACGACGGTGAGGCCGGCCATCCCCACGATGATGCCGACCAGCTGCCTCCTCGTCGGTCGCTCGCGCAGCACGATCGCCGAGACGATCACCGAGAGCACGACCTGGGTTTGAAGCAGGAGCGAGGCCAGCCCCGCCGGCATCCCGAGGGCCAAAGCGACGTAGAGCAGCGCGAACTGCCCGAGGCTCAGGAACGCGCCGATCGCCAGAATGTTGCGCCAGCCGATCGCCGGCGGCCTGATGAAGAAGATCGCGGGCACGATGACGAGCAGGAACCGCAGGGCAAGGAAGACGAGCGGCGGAACGTCGGCGAGCCCCGCGTCGATGACCACGAAGTTGAGCCCCCAGATCACGACGACGAGCAGGGCGAGGAGCGTGTGTCGTGGGGTCACTCGATCTAGCTTGCCAGCATAAAGTTGTCCAAGTGATCGAGTTCGACGGCGCCAGCGCCATCTTTGTGGCCATCGGCGTTGCAACCATGGCCGCGGCGCTCCTCCCGCGCCTGCTGGGCCGGGTGCCCATCTCCATGCCGATGGTGTTTCTCGGCGCCGGCATGCTCGCTTTTGTGCTGCTCCCCGACCTCCCCGATCCTGACCCGATCGACAACAACGCAATCGCCCTGCACCTCACCGAGGTGTGCGTGATCATCTCCCTGATGGGAGCGGGCCTGGCGCTCAACCGGCCGGTGGGATGGCGAAGCTGGTCGTCGACCTGGCGGCTGCTCGCGATCACGATGCCGCTGTCGATTCTCGCCATCTGTGTGATCGGCTGGGCAGCCCTCGGACTCGGCGCCGCGAGCGCCGTGCTGCTGGCCGCCGCCCTCGCCCCGACCGACCCGGTGCTCGCCACCGAGGTGCAGGTGAGCGAGCCCCAGTCCGACCCGGATCACAATGACGACGAGGCCCGGTTCGCGCTCACCTCCGAGGCCGGGCTCAACGACGGCCTCGCGTTCCCGTTCACCTATGCGGCGGTCGCCATCAGCCTCGTCGGCGTCGCGCCGGCCGCGTGGTTGCTCGACTGGGTCCTCATCGACGTCGTCTGGCGGCTCGCCGTCGGCGTGATCGTCGGGCTCATCGTCGGCTGGCTTCTGAGTAAGGCGTTTTTCTCAGACAAGGCCGGCCGGTTCGCGCTCGCCGAACAGGCGGAGGGTTTCGTGGCCCTCTCGGCGACCTTCCTCGCCTACGGGATCGCCGAGCTCGCGGAGGGCTACGGCTTCATCGCGGTGTTCGTCTGCGCCGTCACGGTGCGCGCCGCAGAACGCACGCACGGCTACCACGGCGTGCTGCACAAGTTCGTCGAGCAGATCGAACGGATTCTGACCATCACGGTGCTGATCCTGCTCGGCGGCGCGGTCGCGCGCGGTCTGTTCGCCGACGTCGGTTGGGCCGAGATCGGCATCGCGGCCGCATTCCTGCTCATCATCCGTCCGGTTGCCGGCTGGATTGGACTGAGCCTGGGCAAGTCGGGCCCGCGCGAGCGCGGCGTGATCGCGTTCTTCGGTGTGCGCGGCATCGGGTCGCTCTTCTACATTGCCTACGCACTCGATGTGGGGGATTTTCCCGACGCGGAGCGGCTGTGGGCGATCGTCGGACTCGTCGTCGTCGGCTCGATTCTCATCCACGGCATCGCCGCCACCCCGGTCATGGCGCTCCTCGACCGCTCGCGCCGCCGCGAGGCCGCACGCCGCGGCGTGGGGCCATCCGACGTCGCGGAGACGCCGGTCTAGACGGCATCCGTCCGGCGCAGTCTCGACCCGGGCGCGCCCTCCTCGCGCAGGTTCGAGTGGCGCTCGCACCACCAGTACAACGCGGCATAGCCGAGAAGCGACAGCACAATCCCGATAACGAAGAGCGGCGTGGCGGGCCTCGACCACTGGAGATCGCCCCGGGCGAAGACGAGCGCGAGGGCGATGAAGGGCAGGGTGAACAGTTGTGCCTGGAATATCCACCGCACCGCGCTCCAGCGCTCGTCAACGAACAGCCAGAGGTTGACCATCCCGGGCAAGGTGAGCACCGCGCCGACGATCTGCGCGGTCAGGGGGGTGAGATCCCACGCCCAGGTCGACAGGAACGCCTGTGGGGCGAGGAACAGCGCGAGGCCGACGAGAAGCGCGAGCACGCCGAGCGACCCGAGCACCGCGCGCACCCGGAAGGGGATGCGGAAGTCGCCCTCCTCGGCGAGGCCGTCGTCGGAGTGGCGGTTCGCAAACAGGGCGTCGAGCACGAGGAACGGGGTCGTCAGGTAGAGCACGAGCCAGGTGATGAACGAGATGTGCCCGCTGTGGAAGCGGTCGATGTGCATCAGCGTCGCGACGCCCACGAGGCTCGCGAAGACGACGACGGCGGGGAACCCGTGGCGGACGCGGTGCCAGCGGGCCTGCCAGACGACGTGGACGAAGAACCAGATTCCGCCGAGGTAGGCCGAGCCGAGCAGCATGGCGGTGAGCGGGGGCTCGATCGTCCAGGCGAACAGAAGCTCCGTCTCGGTGGGGAGCAGGTAGAGAAGCACGCTCGCCACGACGAGGAAGGGCAGGATCAGCAGTGCGAGCCACTTCGTGAGCGGCTCTATCTGGTCGCGCGCCCTCCCGGTCACGACGCGCGTCCCGCGAGAGCGAACTCCGCGACATCCTCCATCGACATGTCCCGTCCCTCGGTGCGCGCCGCCTCGAGGTCGGATGCATCGTCGCCGGCGAGGATCGGGGCGAGATAGTGCTGGTGGAACGAGAAGCTCGTCGCGTTGTACAGCCCCGTCTGTTTCCTCAAGGCCTCGACGGCCCGGAGCAGCCGCCCGGCGCGCTGGATGTCCCGCTCGGACGCGGCGATCGCGATGAGCCCCTCGAGGCCGTAGGCGACGCCCTCGGCGTGCCCGAGCGTAGCCGACGTGGCGAGGCTCTCGTTGAAGGCGACCCTGGCCTCATCGATCGACCCGGCCAGCAGCTTCGCCCAGCCGAGGTGGTGCAGTGCGATCGCGATGCCGAGCTCCTCGTGTCTGTCCCTGGCGAGCGACAGGCTCTCGTGGAAACGGTGCACCGAGCGGTGGATCTTCTGTTCCATGAGCGCGACCCGGCCGAGGGTCACGAGCGCCATCGCCTCGCCCCAGCCGTCGCCCTGCTCGCGGAACAGCTCCAGGCTCTTCAGCAGCGCCTCGTCCGCGTGGACCGGATCGGGCTTCTCGTCGGCGAGCAGGGCGAGGGCCATTGAGATGAGGCTCAGTCCCTCGCCCGAGCGGTCGTGCACCCGATGGAACAGCTCCGCGCTCTCCGTGAGCCCCGGGACGACCCACTCGTTCGGATCCTGCCGCAGGGTGATCGAACGGGTGCAGTAGAGCGTGATCGCTCTCGTGCGGTCGGAGAGGGCGTCCTTCGCCGCGAGCACCTCGTCCATCCAGCCGCGCACCTCGCCGACCCACCAGAAGATGAACAGGTCCCAGGCGAGGCGCGCGGCGGTGTCCCAGTCGTCGTGGTCGAGCAGGAAGCGCACGGCCGCGCGCAGATTGTCGCGGTCGTCGTTGAGGCGGTTGACCCATTCCCGGTGGTGCGCGCCCTCGAGGTCGAACTCGATACTGTCGGCGAGTTCCACGTAGTACTCGGCGTGCCGGGCGCGGATGGCCTCGAAGGTGCCGCTCGCCTCGAGCTGTTCGAGCGCGTACTCCCGAACGGTCGCGAGCATCGAGAAGTGCGACCGGCCCTCGCAGTCCTGCTCGCGCACGAGGCTGTTGTCGACGAGGATGCCGAGGCTCAGGAGCGGATCGGCATGAGGGGCATCACCGCCGACGAACTCGACGGCTTCGAGCGAGAAGCCGCCCGCGAATATCCCGAGCAGGGCGAGAAGGCGCTTCTCGTCGGGGCCGAGAAGCTGCGTGCTCCACTCGATCGTGCGGCGTAGGTTCTGCTGCCGCGGCGGGAGGTCCTTCGCGCCGGCCGAGAGTAGCGGCAGCCGCCGGTCGCGCCGGGCGAGCATCGCCGCCGGAGCGAGGGTGCGGATGCGCGCGGCGGCGAGCTCGAGCGCGAGCGGCACGCCGTCGAGCTCGCGGCAGATCGCGGCGACGGCATCGGCGTTGTCGATCGTCAGCTCGAAGTCCGGCTTGGTGGCGCGCACCCGCTCGACGAACAGGGCGACCGAGGGGCGAGGCGAGCAATTCGGCGGGATCCCGCCGCGCCCTCTTCCCAGGAAGCGCGAGAGGGCCGACCTCGTAGGTGTGCTCGCCCGTGACCCGCAGCGGCGTCCTGCTCGTCACAAGGAATTTCAGGGTCGGTGCCGCCGTGAGCAGGGCCGTGAGAGTGGTGGCGGCGTCGAGCACCTGCTCGAAGTTGTCGATGACGATGAGCATCCGCCGCTGGCGCAGCGCCGTCGTGATCTTCTCGTCGAGGGTCTGGTCGCCGGTATCGCGCACCCCGAGAGCCTGCGCGATCGCATTGGGCACGAGCGCGGCATCCTGCACCGGCGAGAGGTCGACGAAGGCGACCTCTCCGTGCACGCTGTCGCTGCGCAGCTTGGCGACGCCGATCGCGAGCCTGCTCTTGCCGATGCCGCCCGGACCGGTGAGGGTGACCAGTCGCACGCTCTCGCGGCGCAGGAGGGCCTCGACGGCTTGCAGCTCCTGGTCCCGCCCGATCAGCGAGGTGAGAGGGGCCGGAATCGTGCCGGTGTCGATGCCGGTGATTCGCGGTCGCTCTGGTGACGGAAGCGGACGCCTGCTGAGGTCGAATCGCTCGGCGAGGAGGGTCGCGAGATCGTCCTCGAGCAGTTTGCGGAGCTCCTGCGGGACGAGAAGTACTTGGCCGACGCCCCGTCGTCGTTGCGGATCCGATCGAGCAACTCGAGCAGGCGCGGTTCGCGGGCAGCATTCGGCTCCTTGATGTAGATCAGTTTGGGGAGCAGGGTGGCGAGGTTGTACTCGTCCTCCAGCCCGGAAACGGTCTCCGTCGGCGCCACCCAGCCGTAGGCCTCCCAGTAGAGCCCCACGAAGACGTCGCTCTGCTCGAGGTAGGCGCGGTAGAGATCGCGGGGCGGGTGCGGCCGGGCTCCGAGCTCGAACATCACGGGTGCGAGGTGCAGCCGCTCGACCGCGACCCGCGCCGCCCTGCGCTCGGGAGCGAGCTCCTTGAGGGTAGAGCTGACGAACACGCGCAGGCGCTGGTCGGGCGTTCGGATGACCCCGAGGGATGGGTTCATGCAAGAAATTCTGCGCTCTGGAACCGCCGTAGTCCACCCGTATGCGGCGTACGCCGCCCGTGCGATCGGGCCTAGTGGGCCATCGGCAGGTCGCCCGAGGAGGGCTCCGCGGTGCGCCGGATCATGAACGCCGCGGGGATCGCGAACATCGAGATGATCGCGCCGTAGACGAACGCGACACGCACCCCCTCGGCTGTCGCCGCGACATCCGTCGCCCCGTCCGCGACGAGGATCGCGGCCTGCGCGGCCATCACGGTGACGAACAGGGCAGTGCCCGCGGCACCCGCGAGCTGCTGCACGGTGCCGACGATGGCGCTGCCGTGGGAGTACAGCTGGGGGCGCAGCGACCCCAGGCTCGCGGAGAACAGCGGGGTGAACAGCAGGGACAGGCCCAGGCTCAGCGACACGTGCGCGGCGAGCACCGAGAACGGCGACGTGGTCGCCCCGAACGTCGTCATGATCCACAGCACGGAGGAGACGATTACCGCACCCGTCACCAGCAGCGCAGTCGGACCGATCTGGTCGTAGGTGCGCCCGACGAGCGGTGCGAGCAGGCCCATCGTCAGCCCGCCGGGGAGCAGCAGGAGTCCCGTCTGAAGCGGGTCGAGACCAAGCACATCCTGCATGTAGATCGGCAGCAGCACGATCGTCCCGAAGAACGCCATCATGCTCATCGAGAACATCACGATGGAGAACGTGAAGTTGCGCGAGCGGAAGGTGCGCAGGTCGAGCAGCGCCCGTTCGACCCGCTGCAGCCGGATCTGGCGCAGCACGAACACGGCCAGCGCGACAACGCCGACGCCGAGCGGCGCCCATGCGCCGAGCGGGCTGCCGCCGGCGGCGATCCCGCCGAGGCTGCTCAGCCCGTAGACGAGACCGCCGAACGCGAAGGCGGACAGGATCACGGATGCCACGTCGAAGTGGGTGCGCCGCGGCGTGGTGACGTTGCGCACGCGCGCCGTGCCGAGCGCGAGGGCACCGAGCGCGATCGGGAGCACCAGGATGAACATCCAGCGCCAGTCGAGCACGCTCAGGATGATTCCGGAGATGGTCGGGCCGATGGCCGGGGCGACCGAGATGACGATGGAGATGTTGCCCATCGTGCGACCGCGCGAGGCCGCGGGAACGAGCGTCATCACGGTGGTCATGAGCAGCGGCATCATGATGGCCGTTCCCATCGCCTGCACGACGCGGCCGACGAGCAGCACCTCGAAGCCGGGCGCGATCGCGGCGATGAAGGTGCCGGCGCTGAACAGAGACATTGCGGCGATGAACACCGGGCGGGTGTCGAAGCGCTGAAGCAGGAACCCGGTGATCGGAATCACCACGGCCATCGTCAGCATGAACGCCGTCGTAAGCCACTGGGCGGCATTCGCCGTGATGTCGAGGTCCTTCATGAGCTGCGGCAGTGCCACGCCCATGATCGTCTCGTTGAGGATCACGACGAAGGCCGAGACGAGAAGCAGGCGGATGACGAGGTTGTTGCGACGGGTGACGGCGTCGGCGTCCGATGGGGGCGCGGCGGTGGTCGAGAGGGCTTCGGTCAAGATAATCCGTACGTGTGGGGTGCGAGTGCGCAGGCTCGACTAGTGCAAGGCGCTGACAGCCTGAGCGCATTGCACCTGCGATTTATTCCGCCCGGCGAATTATTTGGCCCGGCGAACCTGGGTTGCCGCGGGCTCGCGCGAGTCGCGTGCGACCCCCACGCTGCGGGCGAGCTCCGTCGGCCCGAACGACACGTTCTGGCTGAGCCGCACGGTGACCTGGTCGCCGGAGAACGCGAGCTCGACCAGGAGCGCGATGGGCGTCTCGTAGACCTGCAGGCGGGCGACGAAGGTCGACTCGTCGGCCCAGGCGCCGGACGCGGCGACCGCGGCGCGGCGTGTGCGGCGGAAGCTGCCCGCCTCGGGAACGGCCGCCGTTCCCGCGACCCACGCGCCGAGTCCGCAGTCGATGCGGTGCTCGCCCGTCTCGTCGCGCAAGGTGAGTTCGGCGTGATCCGGCGCGAATTCGACGCGGATCCCCTCGAGGTGGGCGATGTTGGGCGCGAGGTCGTAGTCGCGCCCGGAGACGGATGCCGCAGTCGGCGACACCGCGGCGCCGGCGGGATGCGCGATCGCCAGTCCCGCGAGCACCGCGCCGAGTTCGGCCCGACCGGCGGGGTCCTCCGGCAGCGGCCCGGACGTCGAGAGTCCCGCGAGCAGGTGGTCCCAGACCGCGGAGACGACGGCGGCGGTGTCGCTCAGCGCGCCCGTCAGCGCCAGCACGGCATCCTGTTCCGGCATGATGATCGCCAGCTGGCCGAACGCGCCGTCCGCCCGGTACGCCCCGTGCTGGCAGAGCCAGAACTGGTAGCCGTAACCCTGGGTCCAGTCGTCGGCCTCGTTCGGGTCGCCATTGGAGACCTGGCGCTCGTGCACGGCGTCCACCCACGACGCGGGCACCAGTTGGACGCCGTTCCACCGCCCGCGCTGCAGGAACAGCTGGCCGAATTTCGCGAGGTCCTCGGTGGTGATCGCGAGGCCCCAGCCGCCCACGTCGATTCCGCGCGGGCAGCGCTCCCAGGTGGCGCCCTCGATACCGAGCGGCTCGAGCAGGCGCGGGGTGAGGTAGTCGAGGAGTCGCTGCCCGGTGAGGCGCTGCAGGATCGCCGACAGCAGGTAGGTCGCCCCGGTGTTGTAGAGGAAGGCCCCGCCCGGCGCGTTCGCGACCGGCCGGCGGAGCACCGCGCGCGCCCAGTTGCGCTCGGGCGAGTGCAGGGCGCCGAGGGTGTCCTCCGCGTGCCCCGTGTTCATCGCGAGAAGGTGGCGCACCCGCAGTGCCGCGAGATTGTCGCTCACCTCGGCCGGCGCGTCGTCGGGCAGAAGGTCGACCACGCGGTCGTCGAGTCCGAGCAGGCCTTCGTGGATCGCGATGCCGACCCCGGTCGCGGTGAAGCTCTTGCTGACCGAGAACAGCTCGTGCCGGAGAGCGGGGGAGAACGGTGCCCACCATCCCTCCGCGATGACATGCCCGTGCCGGAGCAGCATGAGGCTGTGCAGCTCCTGCCCTCCCGCGGCGAGAGCGGCGAGGACGCCGCGGATGGCGCGCGAGGGAACACCCTGCGCCTCGGGGCTGCTGCGGGGGAGCGGAACCTGTCGCATCGGACTAGGCGAGCGCCGGCATGACGGCGCGCTCGAACAGCTCGATGCCGGAGCGGTCGTAGGCGGCCTCGGGGAAGTAGAAGATTCCGTAGCCGAGGCCGCGGCCCTGCATGTCGCGCAGGCGCTCGACGACCTGGTCCGGCGTGCCTACCGCGAGCGCGCCCGCCGCATACTCGCCCACGAAGGCATCCGCCCGCTCCTCGCCGAGGTGGGGCAGCACCCTGGCGCGCACCGCGGCGATGCGGTCGGCGACCTCCGCCTCGGTGTCCGCGATGATCACGTTGTAGTTCGCGGAGCGCACGATCGCATCGAAATCGGTGCCCGCGTCGACGCAGTGCTGGCGCAGGATCTCGCTCTTGTGCTCGAACTCCTCCGGCGCGCCGGCGAAGTTCGTGTACTGCGCGTACTCCGCGGCGATCTTGAGGGTGACCTTCTCGCCGCCGCCGGCGATCCAGAGCGGGATGCCGCCGGGCTGCAGCGGCAGCGGACGCACGATCGCGCCGTCGACCTGGTAATGCTTGCCGTCGAGCGTCGCTGACCCGGTGGTCCAGGCCTGGCGCATGATGTCGACGCCCTCGCGAAGCCGTCCGAGGCGGGTGCCGGCGGTCGGGAACCCGTAGCCGTAGGCCTTCCACTCGTGCTCGTACCAGCCGCCGCCGATGCCCATCTCGGTGCGTCCACCCGAGACGATGTCGACGGTCGCGGCGACCTTGGCCAGGTAGGCCGGGTTGCGATAGCTCATGCAGGTGCACATCTGGCCGATCCGCACCCGGGAGGTGGTCGCCGCGAAGGCGGCCATGAGCGTCCACGCCTCGTGGGTCGCCTCCTCCGAGGGCACCGGCACGGTGTGGAAGTGGTCGTAGACCCAGATCGACTCCCAGGCGCCGGCATCGACGTGCTGGGCGAGGGAGTTCATCACGGTCCACTGCTCGGCGGGATCGATACCGACGAGGTCGTGTCGCCAGCCCTGGGGAATGAAGAGTCCGAATCGCATTCGCCCAGCTTACGAACCGATCGGCCGCGCGCGCGAAATGCGGGGCGGCAGAATGGTGCCATGACGATTTCTCCGTACGGTTCCTGGCGCTCGCCGATCTCCGCCCACGACCTCGCGTCAAGCGGGCACCCGGTCAGCGGAGCGGCGTGGGTCGGCGACGACGTCTGGTGGCTTGAACTGCGGCCGAGCGAAGGTGGGCGGCTTGCCGTGCGCACAGCCGGCGCCGACGGCACCCCCGTCGACGTGCTCCCCGCGCCGTGGAACGCGCGCACGCGGGTGCACGAGTACGGGGGCGGGGCCTGGACGGTGACCACCGATCGCACTCTCGTCTTCGCCGAATTCTCCGACCAGCGCCTCTACCGCCTCGACGACGGCGGCGCGGTGCCGGTTCCGCTGACGCCGGCGGGCGGCGGCTTCCGCTTCGGCGAGCTCGCGGTCCGCGGCGACGAGATCATCGCCGTGCGGGAGACCCACGGCGAACGCCTCACCCGCGACATCGTGGCGATCCCCCTCGACGGCTCGGCCGCGGAGGCCGCCGGGGGCATCCGCTCCATCGTCTCGGGCTCGCACTTCCTCGCGTACCCGCGGTTCTCGCCCGACGGGCGCCGCCTCGCCTTCGTCGCCTGGGACCACCCGCAGATGCCGTGGGATGGCACCGAGCTGCGTGTCGCCGACCTCGCCGACGACGGCACCGCGCGTGCCGTGCACACAATCGCCGGATCGGCGACCGAGTCGGTGCTCCAGCCCGAGTGGGTCGACGACAAATCCCTCCTCGCCGTCACCGACCGCGACGGCTGGTGGAACCTCGCGGCCTTCGAGCTCGACGGCGCGCGAACCGATGTACTCACCGAGCAGGCCGAGTACGCCGGCGCCCTCTGGACGCTCGGCCTGCGCTGGTTCGAGCTGCAGGCCGGCCGCATTCTCGCCGTGCGAACGCACGGCAACGACAGCCTCGTGCTGATCGACCAGGCTTCGGGCACGATCGAGTGGATCGACACCGGGCTCACGACGATCTCGCTCGGCGCCCGCAACGGCGATCGTGTGCTGCTCACCGGCGGGAGCTCGGTGCTGCCGACCGGCCTCCGCATCCTCGACCTCGGCACCGGCGCGCTCGAGGACGTGCGGCTCGGGGTCGACGCGCTGCCGGATGCCGAGTACCTGCCGCTTGGCCAGAGCCGCACCTTCACCGCCGCGCGCAACGTGCACACGTTCGTGTATCCGCCGCGGAACCCGGACTTCGAGGCACCGGAGGGTGACCTGCCGCCCTACATCGCGTTCGTGCACGGCGGTCCGACCTCGCGTGTCTCGGCGGCGGTCAACCTGACGATCGCCTACTTCACCAGCCGCGGCATCGGTGTCGTCGACGTCAACTACGGCGGATCGACCGGCTACGGGCGCGCGTATCGCGAGCGGCTCCGCGGGCAGTGGGGCGTCGTCGACGTCGAGGACACCATCGCTGCGGTGCTCGGTCTCGCCGACGCGGGGTTGGCCGACCGCGCCCGGCTTGCGATCCGCGGCGGCTCGGCCGGCGGCTGGACCGTGCTCGCGGCGCTCACCGGGTCGGAGGTCTTCGCGGCCGGCGCGTCGTACTACGGCGTCGCCGAGCTCTCCCAGTTCGCGCTCGACACCCACGACTTCGAGTCGCGGTACCTCGACGGGCTGATCGGACCCCTCCCGGCCGCGGCCGACCTGTACGAGTCCAGGGCGCCGCTCAGCAACGTGCACCGGCTCTCCACCCCGGTGCTGCTGCTGCAGGGCCTCGATGACCCGATCGTGCCGCCGTCCCAGGCGGAGCTGTTCCGCGATGCCCTCGTGGCGAAGGGTCTGCCGCACGCCTACCTCGCCTACGAGGGGGAGTCGCACGGATTCCGTCGCGCCTCCACGATCGTCAGCGCAACCGAGGCCGAGCTCTCGTTCTACGGCCAGGTGATGCGGTTCGAGCCGGCCGACGTTCCCCTGCTGCCCCTCGACTGATCGCGGTCAGTAGTCAGCAGTGGCGATGGTCTGGCCACGAAATCCGGCGGCCATCGCGTCGTGTGTGTTCACAACTCCGGTGAAATTCGGATGCGGCGGTATCCGGCCCCGGAAAATCGGGACTCTGTCCCGCGCCGGCGAAAACCGCCGGAGTTGTGCGCGAGAACGGCGGCGCGGGCAGTCGGATGCTGGCGAGTCGCTGGCTCTAGCCGGCGAACGGCGTCAGCACGAAGACGGGAATCTCCCGGGCGGTGCCGGCCTGGTAGTCCGCGTAGTCGGGGAACGCCGCGACCGAGCGCTCCCACCAGAGGGACTTCTCCTCGCCGGAGACCTCCCGGGCGAGGTAGTCCCGTTTGATCGGGCCGTCCTGAAGCTCGACATGGGGGCTGGCGACGATATTGAAGTACCAGACCGGATGCTTCGGAGCCCCGCCGAGGGAGGCAACGACCGCGTACTCGCCGTCGTGCTCGACCCGCATCAGGGCGGTCTTACGCAGCTTGCCCGACTTCGCACCGACGGTGGTGAGGATGATCACCGGCAGACCGCGCATGGTCGTGCCCTCGGTGCCGCCCGACCGCTCGTAGAGCTCGGCCTGGTTACGGGCCCACTCGGACGTGCTCGGTTCGTAAATTCCAGAAAGTGGCATGTCAGGTGTAACGCGTCGGGTATCAACGATTATTTCCGGAGTGGCCGCTTCACCGCGAAAAGGAGCCGGGCACATGTGCCCGACTCCTTCTGTTACGACTAAGACCGATTACGCCGCGTTGCTCTTGGAGTTGGACTTCGACTTCTTGTCGGCGCGCTTCTCCTTGAGGGATTTCGCAGCAACGGTCTTGCCGCTGCTCTTCTTCGGTGATTTGTCTGCCATAGGGCATCCCTCCCTCGGAAGCACGGACGGCTTCGGTACCCGAACCTTACGCCCTGTTGGCTGCGCGTGGGCGCCCGATTCGTGAGCGCAAGGCATTGACTGCCCCGGATCGCTGCGGGATAGGGTCGGCGGCATGGCGAATCTAGTGGAAAATCTGGCTGAGAAGATGAGCTCCATCGGAATCAAGGCGAGCTACGGCGACCCGGTGATGATCGGCGGCGTTGAGGTCGTTCCGGTTGCCTGGGTGCAGTTCGGCTTTGGCGGCGGCAGCGACGACGAGGACAACGCGGGCGGCGGCGGGGGCGGCATGAGCGTCCCGCTGGGGGTCTACGTGCCGGGGCAGGATGGCCCGACCTTCCGGCCCAACATCATCAGCCTGCTGGCCGTGCTGATCCCGGTGCTGTGGGTCGGCAGCCACGCGATCGCGCGCGTCCTCAAGGTCATCAAGAAATAGCCCGATCGCTACGCTGGGGCCATGACACTCCCCGCGGCCTGGAACCTCGCGGGACGTACCGCGCTTGTGAGCGGGGCGGGAAGCCCCAAGGGCATCGGGTTCGCCACCGCACACGCGCTCGGCTCGCTCGGCGCCCGCATCGTGATCACCGCGACGACGGGCCGCGTGCACGACCGGGCCGGGGAGCTCCGGAGCCTCGGGATCGATGCGACCGGCCTCGTCGCGCGGCTCGACTCCGAGTCCCATGTGTCCGCGCTCGCCGAACACCTCGCCGCGGTATCCATCGTTCCGCAGATCCTGGTCAACAACGCCGGCATGGTGAGCGTGGGCGACGAGGGGATGCCGTCGGGCGACGCCACCATGCCCGTCGCCGACTGGGACCGCGGCCTTGCAGTCAACCTCACGAGCGCGTTCCTGCTGACCCGCGAGCTCCTTCCCGGGATGCGGGCGGGGGGCTGGGGGCGCGTCGTCAACGTCTCGAGCGTCACCGGCGCCGTCATGGCGGCCCGCGCCGACGTCGCCTACGCCGCGGCGAAGGCCGGAATGGTGGGACTCACCCGCGCGCTCGCGGTCGACGAGGCCGCGGCGGGGATCACCGTGAACGCGGTCGCGCCGGGCTGGATCGCGACGGGCTCGCAGCTGCCGAGCGAGGCGGTCGAGGGGCTGAGTGTTCCTGTCGGGCGCAGCGGCTCCGCCGGGGAGGTGGCGTCGACGATCGCGTGGCTCGCGACCCCCGGCGCCTCGTACGTGACCGGGCAGGTCATCGTGGTCGACGGCGGAAACAGCATCGCCGAGGAGCGGTCCTAGCCGGAGCTACCGCTTCTCGAGCAGATCGGTGAGGCCGTCGAAGAGCTGGCGTGCCGAGTGGCTCCAGTTCCAGCGCGCCGCCTCGTTGACGCTCTCGGCCGAGAGCTCCGACCACCGCTCCTCGCTCTCGAGGGTGCGCACGGCGGCAACGAATCCGTCGAGGTCGCGCGGGTCGAAATAGGTCCCGGCCTCCCTGGCCACCTCGCGGAAGATGTCGATGTCGCTCACGACGACCGGGGTTCCGAGCGCCATCGCCTCGACAAGCGGAATTCCGAATCCCTCGTCAAAGGATGCAGTGACGAGCGCGGTCGCGTTGGTGAGGAGGGA
>Ga0326733_1000308_pt1 | contig 14700 bp, 11 predicted proteins | sample 14_GP2_308_FD_207946 | JGI IMG/M metagenome (GOLD analysis project Ga0326733, IMG submission 207946) | Glacier ice microbial communities from Ngari, Tibet, China - 14_GP2_30.8 | ecosystem: Environmental > Aquatic > Freshwater > Ice > Glacier | place: China: Ngari, Tibet | collected 2018-07-17 | reverse complement strand
CGGCCGTCGATTGAGCTGCTTTGTTCAGATTCGATTGCGATAACGTGTGCATAAAAATGTGCGTAACGCTCGCCACGTCTCCCCTGCCAAAAAACACGGGAATTTACTCGATAAGCGAAACCAGTACCCACTTTTATACGTTCAATAAAATTGAGCTCATCCAATAAGGCAAGCGCTGTACAGACGGACCGCTCTGTTTTTCCGATGCTCTCTGCAATTGTTTTTTGGCCGACGACTAGTCCGTTTGTGCGTGTCATCCTTTGCGCCATCCACAGCAGAACTGCCAAGGCAATCGGCGATTTCAGAGCCAGCTTTTCGAACCCGGCCAAGCTGGCTTATCTATTTGCATCCAGCCGAAGGTGTTTACCTTGTCCTTCCCATCCAAGGGAACCGCAGCCGTCAACATTGTGAGACTTTCTTAGTTTGCCCTGCCTTTGACTTGCTATCGATGAGCGCTGCAACGTCAATCACACTAAACATCACGGACCCACCGACGCGGGTAGGTTCGATTTGAAACTTACCCAGACTAAGCAAATTTCTTATCGTTTTTGGACTGCGATCGAGAAATTTTGCAGTCTTTTTCAACGAAATAGCGACCGCACCATTAGACTGCCGCATGATCAAATCAAGCGTGCTTGTCATGATTGGCCTCCTTGTTCATGATTAAGTTGAGCACGTTCTTCATTTGTTTTGCGCCCGGTTTTCTTTGAAAAGGAGCTAAGCCCTTTTTTGTATATGAATCGGACGAGATCTTCTACACGCACATGATTTTTTGCATTGAAAAAAATGATTTCGAGAGAAAATCGTTCTGCGCAAATTTGATTTTTGATAGTTTGATAGCTGATTGGCAAGAGGCGCGGCAGTATCGTTATGGGGATGAGCTCACATCCGCCTGAGAGGATTTCGATCCGGTCATAGATCGAAGTTCTCAGAAAACGAGAGATATCCGGGGAAGGACCATTGGGTAAGAGGGTACTACTAAATGATTGCAAGTCTTTAGTTAGTTCGGAGCGCATAAAAATCCCATGAATGGGCAGCAAAACACCAAACGCAATTACATAGAGTAATTGTGCTGTTTGGCGTTTTGCAGGCGCTCTATCCACTTCGGTACCCCATAAGGGGCTTGAGAACGATTCAATCGAGAGATTGGGCACGTTTCAAATTAGCTCACAGCGTAAGGGGCCTCGAGTTTCCGGATTTTGAAGTTGGTGCTAGTTAGTAAGAGCGCTCTAAAAAACTTGTCGCCCCACACTAGACAGCCGGTTGTACTTCACTTGCCGAAAAATGTTTACTCGTAAGAATCTAAGAATCTAAGAATCTAGGAGCAAAGCCCGCGATTTGCTTGGTACCTTTTGCCTGAGGCCCTCACAAATCCGCCCGTTTTCGCTCGCCGATTGCAACCCTGCTTTACGTTGCATTGGCTATACAGTTTTATAACTGTTGCGCGAGTCTTGAATATATCAATGTCGCAAGTACCAGTGCAAGTACTTTTTTGCTTTGGCAGTACCGCTTAGTACTTCTTTTGTTTTATGATTTAGGCGTCTCACTGATACTTTGGACAACGCAGGACAAATCGGGAGGATGTTTGGAGGTATTGCTGGGGGTACTTGCTGGTACTTAAAATGCATCTATAAATGAAAAACGCACCCCAATGGGTGCGTATTCACAATGGTGCCGAGAGCCGGAATCGAACCGGCACGCCTTGCGGCGCGGGATTTTGAGTCCCGTGCGTCTACCTGTTCCGCCATCTCGGCAACGCAAGCTGAGTATTATGCGTGATTTTGCTGATTTGAGCAAGGCTCATCTTGCTTGACTGACGAAACTTACCTGCCTTATTTCTACTCAATGATGCTCTAGCCATTACTGATGGCCGAGGGTTATTGCTGTTCTGCTTTTGAATAAACGCGTCGATAAAGGCGGAAGCGTTCTTCTCTATCAGCAGGGCGTCGGCCTTGCCAAATCAGTTTCCATTGCTTGTCGTAGCGTGTCAGGTTAGGCGTGCTGTCGTTGCCCCGATGGTCATCTTGCAATAACAGGTAATCGCAGTTCTTGTCGTCGAATTGCGAGAACTGAATTTCACCGAAGTAGGCAAACGACGCGCGTTGTGACGGGCCTAGATTGGCTGCGACGCAGCGTTTAACCGTCGGCAGTACGGTGTCAACTTGTCGTGCAACACTTGCATAGCTCTTGATGTAATTACCCCATGGCAGCCACAGCGTCATCAGTAATAACCAGCACAGAATGATGCCACCGGAAGACAGGACTACTGCACGCCACAAAACGGAAGGGCGGCGCGAGATGCGCCAGTACACAATCCAGATCCACCCGGCAGTAGCAGCAGCAGCAATCAAAAAAGTGATCAAACTGAATTCAGGTTTGAAGCCGGGTGCAATCTTGAATGCATTCTTTGCAATCTGTGCAGGCCAGCCAGTTTGCTTGGCGATCCAGCCTATCCAAATGAAGGTCGCGCAGGTGCTCAGCATCATGACCGAGAACCAGTCGACTGCATTGATAGCGCCACGTTTCATTGTTGGCAAACCGAATGCGGCCAGGATGGCGAGCATAGGTAACAACGGCAGCAAAATCGCTTCTTCCCCCCGCGGACTCAGAAGTGCGAGCAAAACCAGTGTGCCAAAAAACGTGAGAGGCAAGGTGATGTGCAACGCTTCATGTTGACGCCGCCATGCATAGACAGCCCAAATTGCAAACGGCCATGCTGGCCATGCAAACCAGATAGCGTTTTTGGAAAAGTACTGCAAGGTCGGCAATGTAGGCGCACCGATTTGACGGTAGTTCCACGCCATCCAAGCATCGATTGGCGTCGTGCCGAACGGTTGAATCAGGTGATTCGCAAATATCCACGCACCTGCAAGCAATGTCGCGAGCGGTAATACGATCAGCATCAAACGTAACAGAATGCCGCGTTCGCGCGCAGAGGCGAGTGCAGCGACGCCCAACCAGATGGCGAGCGGTACGAGCCATCCTCGCGACAATACCAGCAAGCCCAGCACCAGACCGAATGCGATAGCACTTTTGCTTGAACGCGATTCAAACAGGCGCGTCGCGGTGTAGAGCGAGAATGCGACCAGCGATACCTGCAAAGCTTCGGATGTGGTGCCGTGGCTGTGGACCAGCAAGCCCAAACAGCCGAGGTAAATCAGCAGTGCGCCGTCAGCCAGTGTGCGGCCAAAATCGCGTGGTTCAGGTTGTCCGCCGAATGCCAGCTTCAACGGTTGCGCTTCAGGTCTGCGGCCGAGCAGATAGGTGGTGTACCAGACCGACATTGAGCCCAGCAGGAAGAAGCAGATAGGCGCGATGCGAGCGGCGAGCGGATCGCCGAGCAGCCAGCCGAATAATTTGATGCAGATCGCGCCCAGCCAAAATGCCAGTGGCCCTTCATACGGCATAGCCAAGCCGACGATGTGGGGTGACAACCAATCGGCCAATGAACCATTGGCCATCGTCCACATGATGCCGAATCCTGCGGCGTCGTCCGGTTTCCACGGATCGCGGCCGATCAGGCCAGGCAGAATATATAAAAGGCAGAGTGCGAACAGCGCCCAGCGCGGGAGAGCGTGCGTAGCGGAGGCGGGAAGGCGGACTGGCTTCATGAAGTAAAGTTGTTTTTATTCGGTTCGGCGCTATTGTGCCGGAAAAAATCTGTACTTGTAGAGATAGAAACAAAAAAGGCAGCCATAGCTGCCTTTTTGAAACGCGGTGGCTAGATTATTCAGCCACGGATGTTTTTGAACCAACGGTACCGAACTTCTTGCGGAATTTATCCACGCGACCTGCGGTATCGACGATTTTATGTTTGCCGGTGTAGAAAGGGTGGGATTCCGAAGAAACCTCGATCTTTACCAGTGGGTATTCTGCGCCTTCAAATTCAATTTTTTCACGCGTTTGAACGGTCGAACGCGTGATGAATTTGAAATCGATTGAAACGTCGTGGAACACGACGTTGCGGTAATCCGGGTGAATGCCATCTTTCATGATTTGCCTTAAATAGTTTGGTAGCCAATGGACACTTCGTCGGTCGTGCTGCTTCTTGACCCGATTGCCTATCACTTTCCGAGGTTGGAACGAGCTGGGAATTATACATTGAAAATTCAATTAAATCATGGGTTTGCAGCAAGCTTGCTGATATTGTTGCGGCTGTTGAAATAGCAATATTTTAAGGAGTCACGGTGGCAATTGGTTTGCAAGAAGGTATGAGCACATTAATGCATGTAGTCGAAGCCTGAGGAATTGTCGCCTTTGCCTGCTCAGGTTTTATAGAGGCCAGGCGCAAGGAAATGGATCTTGTCGGCGTGTTTATCGTCGCTTTTATTACTGCATTTGGCGGCGGCACTTTGCGTGACATGCTATTGGACAGGCGGCCTTTGTTTTGGGTCGAGAATCAGGAATATGCAATTCTGGTATTTATCTTGGCCGTAGTGGCATGGCCCTTTTTTGCGCATTTGCGTTCGGCCGTGGCTGAAAAGGCAATTGTGATTGCGGACGCGTTGGGCTTGGGGTTGTTTAGTGCTGGTGGCGCGTCGTTGGCACTGGACGCACAGATGCCGATCTTTATCTGCGCCATGATGGGCGTGACGACCGGTGTTTTTGGTGGCGTATTGCGTGACGTGCTGTGCAATGAAATCCCGATGGTATTTCGTCGCGGCCAGCTTTACGCAACGTGTTCCTTCGTCGGTTGCTGGGTTTATCTGTTGCTGGAATTGCTGGATGTATCGTCAGCCGTAGCCTTGATTGCCAGCGTGATAGTTACATCGGTGATGGGTTTGCTGGCAGTGCAAATGGATTTGCGTTTGCCTGGTTGAGTGCTGCAGGCTTGAAAAGAACATGGTGATAAAAAACGTCACCGGATTATCGGGATAAGCGACTTAATCTTGCGGAAGAAGGTTCTGTGACCATGTGCTTCTGTATCCATTCAGGTATGTCATTCCCGCGCAGGAACGACAGTGCTAGGTCTGACTATCCCGGTAATTCGTGAAGAACCAAAAAAAACCCATTTTCTTTTGCAGAGTATGCAAGGAAAACGGGCTTTTTGATTTCAGCCCGGAGGCTGGAAATCTTTAAAAAGGTCGACAATCAAGAATTGCCACGGCGCATCATGTCGAAGAATTCGGCGTTGTTCTTGGTTGCCTTCATCTTGTCGAGGATGAATTCCATCGCTTCGATTTCGTCCATTCCGTACAGCAGTTTGCGCAAGACCCAGATCTTCTGCAGTTGATCCGGTTTGATCAGCAACTCTTCACGACGTGTACCGGATTTGTTCAAGTTAATCGCAGGGTAGACGCGCTTCTCGGCCAGACGGCGTTCCAGATGGACTTCCATATTCCCGGTACCTTTGAATTCTTCAAAGATCACGTCATCCATACGGCTGCCGGTTTCGATCAGCGCAGTTGCGATGATGGTCAGCGAGCCGCCTTCTTCGATATTACGTGCTGCACCGAAGAAGCGTTTAGGACGTTGCAATGCGTTGGCATCGACACCGCCGGTCAACACTTTGCCCGAGGCCGGGATCACGGTGTTGTAGGCGCGAGCCAGACGGGTGATTGAGTCGAGCAGAATCACGACGTCTTTTTTCATTTCAACCAGACGCTTGGCTTTTTCCAAGACCATTTCAGCGACTTGTACGTGACGCGTAGCTGGTTCATCGAAGGTCGATGCGACCACTTCGCCGCGCACCGAACGCTGCATCTCGGTAACTTCTTCCGGACGTTCGTCAATCAGCAGCACGATCATCACGACATCCGGATGATTGGTGGTAATCGCATGTGCGATGTGTTGCAAGATGACGGACTTGCCTGATTTCGGCGATGCGACCAGCAGGCCGCGTTGGCCTTTGCCGATAGGCGCGATCAAATCGATGACGCGGCCGGTGATGTTTTCTTCTCCGCGCATGTCACGTTCAAGCAGCAATGGCTTGTTCGGATGCAGGGGCGTCAGATTTTCAAACAGAATACGGTGTTTCGATGCTTCCGGCGGTTCGCCGTTGACCTTGTCAACTTTGACCAATGCAAAGTAGCGTTCGCCGTCTTTCGGCGTGCGTACTTCGCCTTCGATCGAGTCGCCGGTGTGCAGATTAAAGCGGCGGATCTGCGACGGAGAAATATAAATGTCGTCGGTGGACGCCATGTAACTGGCGTCGGGCGAGCGCAGGAAGCCAAAGCCGTCAGGCAATACTTCGAGGGCGCCATCGCCAAAAATTTGTTCTCCTGATTTCGCGCGTTTCTTGAGAATCGCGAACATCAGTTCTTGTTTGCGCAAGCGCGCTGCGTTGTCGATGTCCAGGCTGATTGCCATTTCTAGCAGTGCTGAGACGTGTAACGCCTTTAATTCGGATAAATGCATAATTTTTGAGTGTCCCGGGATGGGATATAAAAAGGTGGGGGAGTGAACTACGTGGTGAAGTTGGGTGCTGTAATGGTGCTGTAAAGAATGCTGAAATTAAGGCAGCGATGCGAGCGCATCCCTGCAATTTTCTATATTAGATATTGCTGTCGATAAAGGCAGTCAACTGACCTTTTGCCAGTGCACCGACTTTTTGCGCAGCAGGTACACCGTTCTTGAACAGAATCAGCGTTGGAATGCCACGAATGCCAAATTTGGCTGGAACCTCTTTATTAGCGTCCACGTCCATTTTCGCGATCTGAATTTTGCCCGCGTATTCTTTGGCGACGTCTTCCAGGATCGGTGCAATCATTTTGCACGGACCGCACCACTCTGCCCAGAAGTCGACCAGAACAGGTGTGTCAGAATTCAATACGTCTGTATCAAAAGACGCGTCGGTAATATGTTTGATGTTTTCGCTCATGTATGCCTCGGGTGGAGGGGAATAGAATAAATCAGCGCCTAGGTAACAACCGTTCTTGCCGGTGTTTGCCTGCAGCGCCTCCGGATACTAAAATGAAGATGGAGACATTGCGATTTAATTCAAGTTTTGAAGGTGCGGCAAGAGGTAATCAGGCGGAGTCCGGCTAAATCATAACCTATTTTGTAAAAAGTGTGGCATTGCTCATAAAATTTCACTCCGGCTCGCATAAAATGCAAAACTGATTTGCCTTGCCCACATGTTTTCCCTGTTCTGTTACCTCACACCACCACTTTGATGCCATCGAGCGCCACCGTCCTGATTCCGCCTTCCGCACTCTTTTGGGATGATGCCGCGCGCGCGTTGTTGCAAAGCGAGATCAGGAAGCAGGCGGCAGAATCGGCCAATCTGGCAGCGCATGATCTGTCGGGCGGGCGTGTGCTGGTATCGACCTTTGCGCACATACAGTTATTAAAGTCGGCATTGGCGCGCCAGATAGGTGGCGCTTTTATCCCGCCGACGATTACGACTTTATCTGAATATATACGTCTGTTGCCGCCGGTGGCGGGCGTGTCGGCAACTGCCACAAGCGAACGCTTGATGTCCTTGTATGCCGACTTGCGTCAGCACGCGTGGCTGAAGAAATTGTTCAGTGCGCGGCGCAATACCGATTTGCTGCCGCTGGCGGAAATTCTGCTCACGCTGTCGGATGAATTGACGCAAGCGATGTTGCCGTCACTGAAAGCCTCGCCGGATGCAGCGGATGCACGTTGGCAAGCTGCGCTCGAACAATTGTCGCCGGTTGCACGCAATCTGCTGTCGGATGAAACGCAATTGGTGTGGACGATCTGGAAAAGCCAGCTCGATACCAACGATGCAATCGTGACGCGTTATACGAAAATGATGCGAATCGCGCAGCAAGCACATTTGCCGCTGTTCTGGATCAGCCCGGTAGAACCCGATGCGATGGAGCAGGCTTTTCTGGATGCTTACGGAGCGCAGCAATCGTTGGTAGTGATGTCGCTGGATTGGCAAGCGCACACAATTGATCGTGCGTATGCCGCAGCCTGGCCGGAAATGCTGATCGCTGAAGATATTTCAGAACCATTCTTTAATGAATTGTCCGATAGCTTGGCGATTGCGACGCCAACCGGTTTGAAATTATATGCAGCACAAAACCTTGAAGCCGAAGCCAAGGCCGGTGCACAAACCATTATCGATTGGCTGCAAGAAGGTAAAACCAATCTCGCGATTGTTGCGCAGGATCGCGTCGTCGCGCGTCGCATACGCGCATTGCTGGAGCGCGCGCAAATCGTGGTGGCCGATGAAACCGGGTGGAAGTTATCGACCACACGCGCTGCTTCCGCAATCGCTGCTTGGCTGGAACTGGTTGCCTCGCGTGCAGAAACGATAGGCTTGCTGGATTTTCTAAAATCGCCCTTCGTTTTTGCCGGGCTGGAAAATAAAGCCGACTTGGTAATGTCGTGCGAAACGGCATTGCGACGCGCGAATGTATTGAGTGGATGGGAGGCGGCGGCCGAAGCATTGACCGCGAATCCATCGGCGCAAAGAATGATCAAGCTGTTGGCGCAACAAGCCAGCGGGTTTGGTGGTCGCAAAACTTTATGCGACTGGATCACCGCAACCAATCAAACGCTAGCTGCGACCGACATGCGTGCGGCTTTGCAGGCGGATGCCGCTGGTTCACAACTGATACAACTATTGCAGGATATTTTGCAAGATTGTATACACGTGGGTCACACGTTTTCGTTTTCTGAATGGCGCGCTTTCCTGAACCTGCAATTGGAAGCAAAAGCCTTTGTACAACTCAACCTTGATAGACGCGTCGTCATGCTGCCATTGAACGGCGCACGTTTGCGCGCTTTCGATGCGGTGTTGATGGTGGGTGCGGATGCCGAAAATTTGCCATCGCAACCAAAAGAAACGCTGTTCTTTGCCAACGTCGTGCGCCGCGAACTTGGCCTCGCCACTCGCGAAAGTCGACAGCGTCAGCAATTGCGTGACGTCACCGAATTATTGTCGGCTAACGATTGCGTGGTGATGTCGTGGCAGGCGCATAAAAACGGCGAACCGAATCCGGTCAGTCCTTGGATAGAGCGTTTGAAGTTATGTCTTGCGCGTGCCGAAGTCGCGCCCATCGCCACGCACGAAGTACAGATTGCGCTGCGTACATTGCACGCTGCGCCTGTATTCATGCCGGCCCCAAATGCAGCACAACTTTTGCCCAAGAAATTATCGGCTAGCGGTTACAACAGTCTGGTCGCTTGTCCTTATCAATTTTTCGCGACGCGCATGCTGGGTTTGTCTGGCATGGATGAATTGTCGGATATGCCGGAGAAACGCGATTACGGCGATTGGTTGCATCAAATACTCGCGCAGTTTCATCATGCTGATTCCGTTCCATCAAGCGAACGAGCAGCGCTGTTGCAGCAAATTTCAGATCAAGTCTTTGCAAACGAACTAAACAAAAGCGCAGCGGCACTTGGTTATTACGCGCGCTGGCAAAAAGCCATGCCTGCTTATCTCGACTGGATAAGCGAACGCGAGAGCCACGGATGGCACTTTGTATTAGGTGAAGAAAAATTCGAAAAAGTTTTGCGTTGGGCTGATGGCGAGATCGTGTTGCATGGTCGTGTCGATCGCATGGATGAAAACGCACATGGCGAGCGCGTCGTCCTCGATTACAAAAGCACTAATCTGTTGGCCCTGCGCGACAAACTCAAACATGGTGAAGATCATCAACTGCCTTTTTACGGTTTGTTATCCGACACACCGTTGAGCGCCGCCTTGTATATTCCGCTGGAAGCGACCAAGGACAAGATCAAGGAAATCGAAGCGCCAGAATTTGAAACATGGCAGCAAACATTGGCCGAACAAATCGTGCACAACATGCAGTCAATTGCGCAGGGAGCGCCTTTACCTGCCACCGGGCCAGAATCGGTTTGCCAGTATTGCGATGTGCGCGGTTTATGTCGTAAGGGCGCGTGGTGATCGCTATGGATGAAATTACGCCACGCATGAGCAGTGAACAAACCAATCCGGGAATGACACCGCGCGCTTATGAAATCAATGGCACACACGCCGATGCTGCACACTTCGTCGCCATTGCCTGCGATCCGTCGCGTTCGGTCGTCGTCGAAGCTTGCGCCGGCAGCGGCAAGACTTGGTTACTGGTGGCACGGGTGTTGCGCTTGCTGTTGTCGGGCACCGAGCCTGCAGCGATTCTGGCGATCACGTTCACCCGCAAGGCCGCGCAAGAGATGCGCGAGCGCTTGATGGAATTGCTGCACGAATTGACCTTGAAGCCAGATGCAGAAGTGCTGCAGCTATTGCGCGAACGAGGCGTGGCGGAACATGAATTGGCTGCACTGCTACCGGTCGCACGCGGTTTGTATGAACGCGTCTTGCGCAGTCCGCAATCCTTATCCATCGACACTTTTCATAGCTGGTTTGCGCGCCTTATCCAGATTGCGCCGCTTGCTTCTGGTGTGCCGCACGGTTATGCATTGACCGAAGCGACAGGCGAATTGCTGTCAGATGCGTATAGCCGTTTCATGCAAGCTTTGAATGAAGCCGACAATCACGAAGTCAAAGAAGCACTGATCGCCTTGTATGCACAAGTCGGCGACTGGAATGCGCGCGATCTATTAAATGCCTTCATCGCGAAACGTGCTGAATGGTGGGCTTCGGCGCAAAGTGGCGAACCGATAGAGTGGTTGACTAAATTATGTGGTGAAGACGGTGAATGCGATGCGCGTCTTTCTATGTGGAGCGATAAGAAATTTGTCGCACGCATAGGACAAATAGCCTGGTTGCTCGGTAAAGGGACTGCGGTCAATCAGGAGCGCGCCACCGCAATTGAGAAAGCACTGACGGATGGCGCATCGTTGGAAAATTTCTCTGCGCTGACGAATGAATTTTTCGATGGCAGCGGCAAATTCCGCAAGAATCGCGCAACCAAGGATTTGACCAAAGCCTTGCTGGAAAATCTCGGTGACGAAGGTGTGTATGCATTTGAGTTCGAGTTTGAAAGCGTAGGCGATGCGCTGAAAAAGGTTTTGCGACGCAGCATGGAGCCGCAAGTTATTGCGCTGAATCGCGCATTGTTCACCGTTGGCGCTGCGTACTTGGAAACCTATCAGGGCGTGAAGGCCGAGCAGCGTGTATTCGACTTTTCTGACCTCGAATGGCAGGCGTATCGTTTGCTGACAAATGAAGAGCATGCCGCCTATTTGCAGAGTCGTCTCGACGCACGCTACCGCCATGTGTTGCTGGATGAGTTTCAAGATACCAATCCGCTGCAATGGAGCATCGTGCAAGCGTGGTTGAATGCATATGGCGATGACGCCGACAAGCCGAGCATGTTCATCGTCGGCGATCCCAAGCAATCGATTTATCGTTTCCGTAGGGCCGAACCGCGCGTGTTTTCTGCTGCCAAAGAAACCTTGATGGCGCAAGGCGCAGATTTTCTCCGTACCAATCAGACGCGTCGCAATGCGTTGGCGATAGTCGATGTGATGAACACGAGTTTTATCGCCAATCCGATTTATCAAGCGCAAACCACACTGGAAAACGAGTGTGGTGCAGTCTGGAAATTGCCTTTGGTTCAGCAAGAGAAAACTGAAAAAATAGTGTGGACGCCCGCGCAATTGCGCGATCCCTTAACCACGCCGCGTGAGGAAGAAGAAGATGCACGTCGATTGGAAGAAGGTCGCGCAGTAGCCCAGGCGATTTTGCAAGCGCGCACAAAATTAAAAAGCGAGCGCTGGTCGGACGTGATGTTGCTGGTCAAGAAGCGAACGCATTTGCGTGCCTACGAACGTGCGTTGCGCGAAGCCGGTATTCCATTTGCATCCGACAAGCGCGGCGGTTTGCTGGAGTCGCTGGAAGTTGCCGACCTGATCGCCTTGCTGACCTTCCTGATTACGCCGCATGACAATCTGGCGCTGGCGCATGTGCTCAAATCATCCATCATGGGCGGCAGCGACGAGGACTTGATTGCGCTGGCTTTGCGGCCCGACAGAACTTGGTGGACGCGCTTGCACCAAAGTTCACAAGAGGAATCATCAATTAAAATTTCACCCGCATTGCAGCGCGCAGTCCGCTTGCTGGATAAATGGTTGCAACTCGCGCCAAGTTTGCCTGTGCATGATTTGCTCGATCACATTTTGCATGACGGCGATGTGATCGCACGTTATGCGCAAACCGCATCGCCGCTGGTGCGTGGTCAGGTCTTGGGAAATATTGAAGCCTTCACCGAACTGGCGTTGAATCTGGATGCGGGGCGTTATCCCAGTCTGCCAAAATTCATAGATGCCTTGCGTCGCCTTCAAAAATCCGCTGACAGCGATGCGCCGGATGAAGCGGATATTGATGCTGCGATGGATGCGGTACGCATCTTGACTATTCATGGCGCAAAAGGTCTGGAAGCGCCGATTGTTGTATTGCTCGATGCAAACCACAGCGACGGTGCGCGCGACGATGTTGGCGTGTTGTGCGAATGGCCGCAGGATCAAGATGCGCCTATTCATTTTTCTGTTTTTGGTCGTCAGTCTGAACGCGGCGCAGCGCGTGATGCGCTGTTCGCCGAAGAAGAAAAATTGAAAGTGCAGGAAGACTGGAATCTGTTGTACGTCGCCGCTACGCGCGCAAAGAAGTTGTTGATTGTCAGCGGTGTGGCCGATCCACGTAGCTCGACAGCGAATGGCGTTGCAGAAGGACGCTGGTATTCACGCTTTCAGGGCGCGCAACAGATACAGCCGGATACTGTGTTGACAGCATTCGCGGCGACGCAGGAAACTGAATTTCCACTGGCCATATTTAATCCGCCAGCCCTTCCGACAACATTGCTTGAACTATCTGCGTCTTTTTCCAACGCAGAAATTGAAGAAGGCATCGCGCTGCACGCATTAATGGAGCGTCTGACGCCTGCGCATGCGTGGCCGATCAGTATGCATGCACCGGAACAAATCGCCAGATGGTTGCCGTGTTCGCTTGAGATGGCTACTGTTGTCAGCACGCAGGCGTCGACTATTTTGGCCCAATCTGAGTTGGCGCATTTCTTTAATCCTGCGCAACATCGCTTTGCTCGCAACGAGATGGAAGTGCAGACCAGCGCCGGCGTCGCACGCTTTGATCGCGTCGTAATGTTCGATGATGAGTTGTGGATACTGGATTACAAGCGCAATTTGTTGGATAGCGAACGCACAGAATATGCGGCGCAACTAACGCGTTATCGGGCAGCAGCACAACAGGTATTCCCGGATGTGCGGATTCGTAGCGGCCTGATCACGGTGGATGGACGTCTGACGGAAATGTAAAGAGCAAAAACGCGATCTTTCTGAATTGAATTCGCGTGCAATTTTCGCAAGCAAGCTGACTATCCTGTCGCTATTACTACACCGCATACGCTAAATTTGCGGTCGATAGAGAAAAACGCAGGGTCTACCCTCGCTATCTATTGACTGGCATTCACATGCGCCACTATAGTGGTGGGATGATTTCCGACTTTCAAAAACTTTCCGAAAAAATCAGCCAACTTGCTGAATTGACGCAAGCCTTGCGCAGCGAAAATGCAGATCTGCGCCTCAAATCGGTGGCGCTCTCTGTCGAGAACGCCGAATTAGCGCGGCGCATGCAAGAAGCACACGAACGCGTCGCAGCCTTGCTGGAAAGTATTCCAACACCAGAACAAGATGAGGAAGCAGCATGATCCAGCTCGACGTATCGATCATGGGGCAATCCTATAAACTGGCCTGCAAAGAAGGCGAAGAGGGCGCATTGCAGGAAGCGGTTACTTACCTCGATGCAAAAATGTGTGGGATTCGCGACGCGGGAAAATTGAAGGGCAACGACAGAATCGCCGTGATGGCTGCACTAGGTGTGACCGCAGAGTTGCTCGCAACCAAGTCGCCGGAAGGTCCGTTATCCGACATGTCGATGTCCGAGGTCAAGCAAAAAATCGCTACGATGCACGAGACACTTGATACTGCTCTCGCTCCGCAAGAAAAACTTTTTTAATTCCACGCTAAATCTTCTACTCGCAGTCGGTTTGGAGTAAACTAAGTGCTCCTGCCGTGTTCGCCATTGCCATAATTCCTTGAACCATTTATGCGCAGCGGCTGCGGAATTTTGTTCGATGGGAGTGCGCGTCGCTAGCTCGATGAACCCGAAGTTGAACTAACTGTGGCCAACTTGAACCTCTTGGTTCAGGATGCCGGCAAAGCGGCACTGGCGGGACTAGATGTATAAACGGTTGCATGAAAATGCAGCCGTTTTTTTATGTCCGCACCATTCGTATTATCACTCGCCATATCACTCGTCATATATCAGCAAGGCCTCTGCAAATCCTTTTGAAGCGTCGACATTGTTTTCACGCTGTCTCATCAGTATTTCTGTAATAATTAATGCACCGCTTCATCCCATTTTAATTTTCGATACAATTCCAGCCTATGCTTTCATGAAAAAATTAGTGCTACGGGGTTTTCTAGCCGCGATATTTTTCGTTGTTGTATGCGCGCGTGTTGGGGCGCAACCACTTGGTGTTGGCGATAAGGCGGGGCTAATCCGCTATGGCCTGCTGCCCGAGAACATCGCGGTAGTCATCAATGATGACGAACCTAACAGCGTTGCAATTGGTGCGTATTATCGGGATGCCAGAAAAATTCCCGAAAAAAATATGGTGCATGTACGCATACCCAAGAGTCCGCACAAACTAACACTGGCTGCTTTCAATCAGTTGAAACAAAGCATAGGCGCTCAATTGCATCCTGAAATACAAGTCATCGTGTTGGTGTGGACTGCGCCTTATGCTGTCGAGTGCAATTCCATCACCTCGGCCCTGACCTTAGGCTTTGATGCCG
>Ga0326733_1000307_pt1 | contig 14729 bp, 14 predicted proteins | sample 14_GP2_308_FD_207946 | JGI IMG/M metagenome (GOLD analysis project Ga0326733, IMG submission 207946) | Glacier ice microbial communities from Ngari, Tibet, China - 14_GP2_30.8 | ecosystem: Environmental > Aquatic > Freshwater > Ice > Glacier | place: China: Ngari, Tibet | collected 2018-07-17 | reverse complement strand
ACCTGCGCGCCTTCGGCTGCCAATGCCAGCGCGCTGGCCCGCCCAATGCCCTGCCCCGCGGCCGTGACCAATGCCGTCTTTCCTTTCAACCTCATAAATGCTCCTACAGGGTTTTGCCGGATGTTGTGGGGACGCCAACGTGGGATTATCAATTGGCCTTACCACTTGTCCAATTGCGACTAACCCTTAACTCGCCGCCCCTCTTCTCCCATGCCGCTGCAAACCGTCGAACCGCAACGCCTCTACCGCCAAATCGCCGGACAATTGCGCGCGCTGATCATGTCGGACGAGTTTTTGGTGGGTACACGCCTGCCTGCGGAACGCGACCTGGCACGGCAGCTTGGTGTCAGCCGGCCTTCGGTGCGTGAAGCCCTGATTGTTATGGAAGTCGAGGGCTGGGTCGAGGTACGCACCGGTTCGGGCATATATGTGCTGGACCGCAGCAGCCAAGCGGCCGCAGCCGCCGCCAGCCGGCCGCAGATCGCCCCTGATGAATGGGGACCTCTGGAGCTGATACGCGCGCGCCGGGTTATTGAAGGCGAGATTGCCTCCATTGCGGCGCTGCAGGCCAAACGCAAACACATCAGCGCAATGTGCAAAGCGCTGGAGGCCATGAAAAAAGACGCCGGCCGCGGCGTGCTGCCGCTCGAAGGGGACCGGGCTTTTCATACGGCGATTGTCGAATCGTCGGACAACGTCGTGCTGATCGAAACCGTGCAGCGCTTCTGGGACTCGCGGCGCGGCCCGCTGTTCGAGCGGCTGGGCGGCTACTTTGAAAACATGGAATCCTGGTGCGCTGCCATCAGCGAGCACGAGGCCATCCTGCAGGCGGTGCGCGAGCACGACGCCGCGAACGCCCGCCTGGCCATGCATGCCCACATGGACAACTCACACACCCGTTTCAGCGTGAGCTGGCGGCAGGCGCAAAAGCTCAAGGAGCCCTTCGCCAGCCTGGCGAAGGCCGAGTGACCCGAATGATCCGCGATGTACGGCTGGCATGTACATCGTTTCCCTTTGAAAGCCAGTAAACCACCCACAAGAGGAGACTTCCAATGACCGCGACAACGAAACGATTTGCTCTAAAAATAATATCTGTCTGCGCAATACTGGCTGGGGCCACAGGCCTTTCGGGCATTGCAAATGCACAAACCAAGCTGAAATGGGCGCACGCCTATGAAACTTCCGAGCCCTATCACAAGTGGTCAGTCTGGGCGTCTGACGAGATCAAAAAACGCACCAGTGGCCGTTACGATATTCAGGTGTTCCCGGCCTCCACACTGGGCAAGGAAAGCGACATCAACCAGGGTCTGCAGCTCGGAACCGTCGACATCATTATTTCGGGTGTGTCGTTCGCTGCCCGGAGCTTTCCGCGCATCGGCGTGGGCTACTACCCCTACACCTTCCGTGACGCAGAGCACCTGCTCAAATATGCCGATAGCGATGTATTCAAGGAACTGGCCGACGGCTACAAGCAGAAAACGGGCGTACAGACCGTTGCCGTCACCTACTACGGTGCACGCCACTCCACCAGCAACAAGGCCTTCAAGACTTGCGATGAAATGAAAGGCCTGAAGATGCGGGTGCCGGACGTTCCCGCCTACATGGCCTTGCCGCGTGCCTGCGGCGCAAACCCGACGCCGATCGCTTTTGCAGAGGTCTACCTGGCACTGCAGAACGGCACCGTAGATGCGCAGGAAAATCCGCTGCCCACCATCGAAGCCAAGAAGTTCTTCGAGGTCCAGAAGAACATTATCCTGACCGGCCACATCCTGGATTCGCTGGTGACGCAGGTCGGCCCCCACGTCTGGACCAAGCTCAGCGATGCTGACAAAAAAATCTTCACCGAAGTGATGCAGGCGGCGGCGGCCAGCGCCACGGCCGACGTCAAGAAACGTGAGGGTGAACTGGTCGACGAGTTCAAGAAAAAGGGCATCAACATGATCACGGTCAACAAAGACGAGTTCCGTGACCGCATCGTGAAAGCGGTGGACATGGCGTCCATGGGTTATGACAAGAAGGACTGGGACCGTATCCAGGCCATCAAGTAAGCCAGCTGGCCGGTTATTTAAACCGGCCGTCCCCTCCCTTAGCGGGAGGGATCTTTTTCTCCAACAACATTCACCATGATCCCTATTCCTGACATTGACGCCCTGCCCAAGGTCATGGGCGACGACGGCGAGTTCCATGCCGTTGACGACGAGGTGGACCTGTCCGGAACGCCTCCAGAGGCCTGGGCCGCGTTGGTCTTTTTCTGGGCCCTGGGGCTGACGGTTTTCTATCAGTTCTTTACTCGATACGTGATGAACGATTCCGCAGCCTGGACTGAGGAAATCGCGCGCTACTTGCTGATCGCCACCGTGTTCGTTGGTGCCGCCATCGGCGTGGCCAAAAACAACCACATCCAGGTCGATTTTTTCTACCGCTTCATGCCGGCCTGGCTAGCGAGGGCCTTGGCCTTGCTGACCGACCTGCTGCGCATTGCCTTCCTGGGCGCCGCGGTGGTGCTGACTTGGCAAATGATGGACAAGATGGGCAACTACAAGATGACCATCATCGACCTGCCGATGAACCTGGTGTACGGCGTCTGCCTGGTGGGTTTTGCGGCCATGGCCGTACGCTCGGTCTGGGTCATGCACATCCACCTCCGGCGCGGCTACAGCGTGCTGGAGCGCCCCGAATCCACGATGGAAGACCGTTAAATGCTGAAGATTATTTTTCTTTTCCTGATGAGCGGCGGTCTGCCGGTGGCCATGGCCATGGCCGGGGCCTCGCTGGTCTACATCCTGTTAACCCAAAGCTCCCCGCCGTTTGTGGTGATTCACCGCATGGTCAGCGGCATCGACAGCTTCCCTCTGCTGGCTGTGCCGTTTTTCATCCTGGCCGGTAACCTGATGAACAACGCTGGCATCACCAACCGCATCTATAACTTTGCACTGGCCCTGGTGGGCTGGCTCAAGGGCGGGCTGGGCCATGTCAACGTGGTTGGTTCGGTTATTTTTGCCGGCATGAGCGGCACCGCGATCGCTGACGCAGCCGGCCTGGGCACCATCGAGATCAAGGCCATGAAAGACCATGGCTACAGCACCGAATTTGCCGTCGGCGTGACCGCCGCGTCCGCCACGCTGGGTCCCATCATTCCGCCCAGCTTGCCTTTTGTGATCTACGGCATGATGGCCAACGTCTCGATTGGTGCACTGTTTCTGGCCGGCTTGCTGCCCGGGCTACTGATGGCGTTTTTGATGATGCTTACGGTGGCCTACTTCGCTCACAAGAACGGCTGGGGCGCCGACGTCAAGTTCGAGTGGAGCCGCGTGAGCAAGGCGCTGATCGAAACTGCGGTGGTCATCGGCTGGCCCCTGCTGCTGTGGCTGCTGATCGGCAAGCTGGGCTTTCCGGCTCAGGTCACCGTGGCCGCCGCACTGGTGGGGCTGTTCGCCGCCGACAAAGCGTTCAATTTCCAGGCCGTTCTACCCATCATGACGCCGGTACTGCTGATAGGCGGCATGACCACCGGCATCTTCACACCGACTGAAGGCGCGATTGCCGCCTGCGTCTGGTCGCTGATTCTCGGTTTTGCGTGGTACCGCACGCTGACCTTCAAGAGTTTTGTGAAGGTCTGCCTCGATACGGTGGAAACCACCGCAACCGTCCTGTTTATCGTGGCGGCGGCTTCCATTTTCGGCTGGATGCTGACGGCCACCGGCGTGACCACCGACATCGCCAGCTGGGTGCTGGGTTTCACCCAGGAAGCCTGGGTCTTCCTGCTGCTGGCTAATTTGCTGATGCTGTTTGTCGGCTGCTTCCTGGAGCCGACCGCAGCCATCACGATTTTGGTGCCGATCCTGGTGCCGATTGCCACGCAGTTGGGCGTGGACCCTATTCACTTCGGGCTGGTGATGGTGCTCAACCTGATGATTGGCCTGCTGCACCCGCCCATGGGCATGGTGCTGTTTGTGCTGGCGCGTGTGGCCAAGCTCTCGGTCGAACGAACGACTATAGCCATCCTGCCGTGGCTGGTGCCGCTCCTGATCAGCCTAGGCCTTATCACCTACTTTCCGGCGGCAGTCCTCTGGCTGCCGAAAATGTTCTATTGACCGTTCCTGAAACAACCATCCCATGAACCCCTTTATTCGACTCCATCCAGCCGACGATGTGCTGATTGCCAGGGCCCAGCTGATAGGCGGCGCGCAGATTGAAAACATTGCCGTCCGAGGCCTGATACCGGCCGGGCACAAAATTGCCACCCGCGCCATGGCACCAGGCGACCCGGTGCGGCGCTACAACCAGATCATCGGTTTTGCCAGCCAGCCGATCAGCGCCGGAGAACATGTGCATACGCACAACCTGGACATGGGGCCAAACAAGGGTGACTTTGCACGCGACTACGCCTTTGGTGCCGATGTCAAACCCGAACCGGCTCGCCGTGAAGCTACCTTCATGGGCATCAAGCGCGCCGACGGCCGCGTGGCCACGCGCAACTACATCGGCATTTTGTCCAGCGTCAATTGCTCGGCTACCGCGGCACGCGCGATTGCCGATCACTTTTCGCGGCAGAACAACCCGGCCTCGCTGGCTACCTTTCCGAACGTGGACGGCGTAGTCGCGCTCACGCACGGCACGGGCTGCGGCATGGACGCAGAAGGCCTGGGGTTACAGATCCTGCAGCGCACGCTGACCGGCTACGCCACACACCTGAACTTTGCAGGCGTGTTGGTGGTGGGTTTGGGCTGCGAGACCAACCAGATCAACGCCTGGCTGGCGCACAGCGCCCTGCGGGAAAGCGACAACTTCCGTGTTTTCAACATTCAAGACACCGGCGGCACCCGCAAGACCGTCGACAAAGGCATTGCGCTAATCAGGGAGATGCTGCCGCGCGCTAATGCCGTGCAGCGCGAGCCCTGCAGCGCGGCGCACATCACCATCGGCCTGCAATGCGGCGGCTCGGATGGCTACTCAGGTATCAGCGCCAACCCGGCATTGGGTGCGGCGGTGGACCTGCTGGTGGCGCATGGCGGCACGGCCATCTTGAGCGAAACGCCTGAAATCTATGGTGCAGAGCACCTGCTGACACGCCGCGCCGTGCGGCCAGATGTCGCCGACAAACTGATCGCGCGCATCAAATGGTGGGAAAACTACACCCGCATCAATGGCGGCGAGATGAACAACAACCCCTCGCCCGGCAACAAGGCCGGTGGGTTGACGACCATCCTGGAGAAATCGCTGGGAGCCGTCGCCAAGGGCGGCACCAGCAACCTCGAGGCGGTGTACGAGTACGCCGAACCTGTGACGGCCCACGGCTTTGTTTACATGGATACGCCGGGCTACGACCCGGTCAGCGCCACTGGGCAGGTGGCGGGCGGCGCAAACATGATTTGTTTCACCACCGGGCGCGGCTCGGCCTACGGCTGCGCGCCCTCGCCTTCGCTCAAGCTGTCGACCAACTCCGCGCTATGGAAAAAGCAGGAAGAAGACATAGACATCAACTGCGGCGAAATCATCGACGGCAGCAGTACGGTGGCCGAAATGGGTCAACGCATTTTCGAGCTGGTGCTGGCCACAGCCTCAGGCGAAAAAAGCAAAAGCGAGTCGCATGGCTACGGCCAGAATGAGTTCGTGCCCTGGCAAGTCGGCGCGGTAATGTAAAGGACTTTAAATGCAAAAATTGCTTCAAGCCCAATACCTGATTACGCAAGCAACTACTATTTTCGTAGCATCTGGCAGCACAGCCGACGAAGCGGAAAAGGTCGCCGCCAATCTGGTGATGGCCAACCTGAGTGGCCATGATTCCCACGGCATAGGCATGCTTCCGCGCTACGTCGATGCGGTGCTTGAAGGCGGCCTGACGCCCAATGCGCAGGTCAAAACCCTGCTCGACGCCGGCTCGTTGCTCAGCCTGAACGGCCAGCATGGCTACGGTCAGGCGATTGGCGAGCAGGCGATGGCGCTGGGCATGGCGCGCGCCAAAACGCATGGCAGCTGCATCATGGCGCTGGCAGAGTCCCACCATTTGGGCCGCATTGGGCACTTCGCCGAGATGGCAGTGGCGCAGGGGCTGGTGTCACTGCATTTTGTGAACGTGATGACACGGCCGGTCGTGGCTGCCTGGGGCGGCACCGATGGGCGTTACGGCACTAACCCCTGCTGCATTGGCATACCGCTGAAAGACCAGCCGCCCTTCATCCTCGACTTCGCAACAAGCCGTGTCGCCCAGGGAAAAATGCGCGTTGCCCATAACCAGGGTAAATCCGTTCTGCCGGGCCTGCTCATCGACGAACACGGTCAGCCCACTACCAACCCCGGCGTGGTGGTAGTGCCGCAGGCGAACGGTTTTTTTGGCGCGCTGATGCCGTTCGGCGAACACAAAGGTTACGGCCTGGCGGTGGCCTGCGAGCTGCTAGGGGGCGCGCTTACCGGCGGCGGCACCTGGCACCACCCCACCGTCAGCGTGCGTGCGGTCTACAACAGCATGCTCACCATCCTGATCGATCCCGGCAAGCTGGGCACCCAGTCGGCTATGGAAGCCGAGGCACTGGCTTTCGTCGAGTGGCTAAGAAAAAGCCCGTCGGCCGACGGCGTGGATGCAGTGCAGATTGCCGGCGAACCGGAACGCCGCGCGCGCCTGGCGCGCGAACGCGACGGTATCGAAATAGACGGCGAAACCTGGCGCGAGATCGTGGCGGCTGGCCATAAGGTCGGCGTACGCGTACCGGACTGAGCGTCGGACGCTATCAAATTAGTAATTGTTTACATCCGCAAAAAAGGCTCAACAGCCAAATGATCATCAATTTTTCCGAGAAAGTATGACCCCACCGATTCAAGACCAAGTCGCCCTCGTCACCGGTGCCAATGCCGGCATGGGCCTAGCCACCGTGCGTGCCCTGCTAGACGCGGGCTACCGTGTTGCCGCTACCGACTTGCACACCGCCCATGTCGCCAGCACGCTGGTAGCGCACGGCGACCGTCTGGCCTGTTTCACCATGGACGTGAGCGACCAGGCCCAGGTGCATGCGGCCTGCGACCAGATTGAGGCGCGCTTCGGCCGCATCGACGTCTGCGTCAACAATGCCGGCTTTTTGCAGTACGCCAACTGCGAACAGACCACCCCCGAGCTGTGGCACAAGACCCTGCGCATCAACCTGGACGGCGTGTTTTACGTGAGCCAGCGCGTGGCCCCCGGCATGAAGGCGCGCGGCTTTGGCCGCATCGTCAATGTGTCTTCGTACGGCGCCAAAACCGGCGGCCTTTCGCCGCTGCCGGCTTACGCCGCCAGCAAGGGCGGCGTGATCTCGCTGACCTTCAGTTTTGCGCGCGAATATGGGCCGTTTGGTGTGACCTGCAACGCCCTGGCTCCGACTTTCGTCAAGACCCAGATGCTGACCGAGCAGGTCAGTGCCGAGCGGCAAACCGAGCTGCGCCAAAAGATACCGGTAGGCCGGTTTTGCGAGCTCGAAGAGTTTGCTCACTGCGTGCTGTTTCTGGCCCATCCCTTGAGCGGCTTTATCACCGGCGAGGTGCTGGACCTCAACGGTGGGCTGCAGTTCGACTGAATTGCCGGACGGCTTGGGCGTAAGGCGCCCAAGCCTTGGCACAAATCAAGCATTCAGCTGTGCCAGCGCAGCCGCCACACCCTGGGCCTGAATGCATTCCAGCCAGAAGGTGACGCGCGACACCCATGCCGCATCAGCGGGCAGGACGCTTCCCCAGATCGCGGCTATGCCCAGCAAGGCTTTCACTGTTGCAGGCGCATCGCCCGTGTGCCGCCGCGCCGTTGCCTGCAGCATCTCGCCGTTGGGGTCCTTCAAACTGTAGGCCTGGCCCTGCTCGTCTTCACCCAGGCAGTAACGCATCCAGGCTGCCGCTGCAAACGCCAGGTGCTCGACCGTGCCGCCGTGCGTCAATTGCGCCGCGACCGACGGCGGCCAGCGTTGCGGAATCTTCAACGAGTTGTCGGTCGCGATCTGGTGCACGCTGTGCTTGAGCGCGGGGTTGGCGAAGCGAGCCAGCAGTGCATCGCGGTAGGCCGCGGTGTCGGGGCGCAGCAGGCTCGGCATGAGGTCCTCTGTCATCAGCGCATGCACAAAGCTGCGGATCTGCGGCTGCGCCACGCAATCGCTCACCGTGGACAAACCTAGCACTGCCCCCATGCAGGCCATAGCCGAATGGCTGCCGTTGAGCATGTAGAGCTTGGCCTGCTCGAAGGGGTGCACATCGTCGACCACCTTGACACCAGCGGAGGCCAGCACGTCGGCATCGGCGGGGTCGGCGAAGCGGTTTTCAATCACCCACTCCCAAAAGTCCTCAGTGCCCAGCGCGCACTGGTCGCTCACACCCAGGGCGTCAGCGGCTTCCTGCAGGCGCTCGGTTGTCGCCGCCGGCACGATGCGGTCCACCATGCTGTTGGGGAAAAAGCAGTGCGCTTCCATCCAGCCGGCCAGCGCCGCATCACGGCTGCGCGCATAGTCGTTGCAGAGCTGCTGCAGCTTGCGGCCGTTGTCGTTGAGGTTGTCGCAGGAGGCGACGGTGAGCGCACCCGCATTGGCGGCGCGGCGTGCCGCGAAACCGTCCACCAGCAGCGCGGCGAGTTCCGGGCCGTAACCTTTCTCCGTCACTGTCAGGGTTACCCAGCGTGTGGCCGGGGAAGCCAGCGCGGCCACCACCTGACCGCGCTCGCGTGCGGCCACGCAAGTTCGCAATACCGAGCCGACCACCGCCCAGGAACGACCTTCGAGACTGTTGATCTGCACGGAATACAAACCGTCCTGCGCCGCCATGGCATCGGCCACATGGGTCGAGTGCATGGCCACGCCGAGCAGACCCCAGCGCCCGTCTCCGCGCTGCATCAAGGCATCAAACACCATGGCCTGGTGGGCCCGGTGGAAGGCGCCCAGCCCCAGGTGCACCACGCCGGGGAGGCCCGCGGCGCGCGGGTAGCCCGGCCGACTCAGCGGCTGGTCTGCAGGCCCCCGCAGCGACTGCAGTGTGCTGCTGTTCAAACGCTTACTCATCCTTGCTCCTTCTCAGAACCGAACCAGCCGATGGCGAAAGCCATCGGCACCGGGCTTTTCCAGCGCCATCTTAAGGACCCTGGAGACTCATCCAAATAGTGGTAAACCACAATAGTCAAATTTGGTAAACCTTCTAAATTTGGTCTAACCACTTTAAACCATGACGATTCAAAACATTCAGCAAACTTCATTGGCAGAAGCGATGGTTCCTGTGCAGGCCGCAGACCGGTCCTACCAGAAACTGGCCATACAGATCATGGAGCTGATCGGCCAGAGCGAATTCGCGTCGGGCGCACGCCTGCCGTCGGAACGTGCGCTGGCCGAACGCTTCGATGTGAGCCGTACCTCTGTGCGCGAAGCGATCATTGCGCTGGAGTTGCAGGGCACAGTCGAGGTGCGCGGTGGCTCGGGCATCTATGTGGCCCAGCTGCCGGCCATCCGCCCGCCGGTATTCATGCCGCAAACAGGTCCCGGCCCCTTCGAGGTGCTGCGCGCCCGCTGCCTGATCGAATCCGAGATCGCCGCAGTGGCCGCAGTGGCCCGGCAGGACGCCGACCTGGACCGCATCTTTGCCGCGCTCTCCGCCATGGGCGAACACATGGACGACAAGCTGGTCAACGGGTCAGCCGACCGCCTGTTTCACCTGCGCATCGCCGAAGCCACCGGCAACAGTGTGCTGCTGCAAATGGTTACCGCGCTGTGGGACCATGCGCGCGGGCCGTTGTGGTCGCAGATGGAGGCCCACTTTCACTCTGCCGCCTTGCGTGCCGCCTCGCAGGAAGACCACCAGCGCGTGTTCAGCGCACTGCTGGCAAGGGATGCGGAAGGTGCGCGCAACGCCATGCGCGCCCACCTTGAGCGCGTCATCAGTGAGTTTGCCCAGGCTTGGCGGTAAGCATGGCCCCAACGCTTCCCGCTGCGCGTCATGCGCTGCCCCCCGAGGAGGCCGCTGCGCCTGCGGTCTGGCAAACCAAGTCCCGCAGTCCCTGCCTGGTGAAGCCCACCGCTTTGTGCTTCGGGCCGACGGCAGGCTAAACATTTCGAACGGACAGATCACCAACCCGCGCCGGAGTTCGGCGCACATCACCAGGAGACAGAAAATGAAACAACCTTCCTTATTCCGGCGCCGGCTGCCGGCGCTGGCCGCAGGCCTGCTGATGGCTGCCGCCTTCGGCCAGGCGTTTGCGCAGGCCGTTCCCGCACCCGGCACCAGCGCGCGTATCGACGCGATCAAAAAATCCGGGGTGCTGCGCGCAGCCGTGCTGTCCAATCCGCCGTGGCTGGTTGAAAACACCACCGGCTCGGGCGACGCCTGGGCCGGACCAGCGTGGATGCTCGCCAATGAATATGCCCGCCAGCTCGGCGTGAAGCTGCAGGCCGTGCCGGTCTCGCACGAGACCAAGGTGCCGGTTCTGGCCTCCAACCAGGCCGACATGACGATCTCGCCGCTGTCTGTAACGCCCGAGCGCCTGAGGGTCGTAGACTTTGTGACCTACTCGGCCACGGCTTTGTGCGTGTTCGGCCGTGCCGACAACCCGAAAGTTGCCAACGCCAAATCGATCGACGAATTTAACAGCCCCGACATCACAGTGGCTTACTTCACCGGCGGCGGCGAAGAAAACTGGGTCAAAAAACGTTTCCCCAACGCCAAGCTGCGCGGCGTGTCCACTGCCGGCACTGCCGCACCGGTCGAGGAAATCATGGCCAAGCGCGCCGACGTGACGCCAATCAACCGGGTGCCATGGTCCGCACTGAACCGCAAGGTCAAGGGCCTGAAGGCGCTACCTGACGGCAACAACTGCCAGAACAGCACCGAACAGGCCGTGCCGATTGGTCTGGCCATCGACAAGAACCAGCCCGAGTATTTCAACTGGCTCAAGGCCGTCAACGAGACGATGAAGCCGAAGCTGGACGCTGACGAAGCCCGCATCATCAACACGATGTGACCCTGGGCGGCGGGCAGATGCGGGGTGCTACCCGCACCTGTCCGTTCGCCGGCGTATCGCTACACAGGCCCCGCGCGGGCACGTCTCCATGGAACTTGATTTCTCACCCCTGATCGACAGCTGGCGGTACCTGCTGGGCGGATTGGGCATCACCCTGCTGCTGTCGGTATTGACCGCTGCAGGCAGCCTGGTGCTCGGCACCGTTCTGGGCCTGGGCCGGGTGTATGGCCCCGCCTGGCTGCGCGTGCCAATTGTTTTTTACATCGACACCCAGCGCGCGATTCCGGTGCTGGTGATCCTTGTCTGGTTTTATTTCGCGGTTCCCATCCTGACGGGTATCAGTTTTCACCCCTTCTGGGCCGCGCTGATGGCGCTTACCCTGCACATTGCCGCCTATGTGGCCGAGATCGTGCGCGCCGGCATCGAGTCCATCCGGCCCGGCCAGGTGCGCGCCGCGCTGGCGCTCGGCATGTCGCGCACACAAATCGTGCGCAAGGTGGTGCTGCCGCAGGCCATGGTGCGCATGCTGCCGTCGTTTGGCTCCGTCCTATCGATCACCATCAAAGACACGGCGATTGCCGCCGTGATCGCGGTGCCCGAGCTGATGAAACGCGCCGAAACCATTGCAGGCCAAAGCTACCGGCCGATTGAGGTGTTCACCACTGTGATGGTAATTTATTTCATCATCCTGTTTCCGGGCTCGCGCCTCATCGACCGCCTCTACCAGCGCGTGGCGCACCTGGGGCGCTCATGAACCTCGACTGGACCATCGTCTGGCAACACCGCTGGGACCTGGCACAAGGCGCCGGACTTACCGTGCTGCTCACCGTCTTGACCATGCTGGCGGCGGTGCCCGCCGGCATGGTGCTGGCGCTGATGCGGCTCTCGCGCTCGCGCATTTTGTCCACGGCCAGCCTGTGGTTCGTGGAGTTCTTTCGCAACCTGCCGCTGATCCTGGTCGTGTACTGGGCGTTTTATGTGATGCCGGTGTTTTTGCACATCGAGTTCTCGGCCTTCACCACCGGCCTGATCGCGCTATGCCTGAATGTTTCAGCCTACAACGCCGAGACTTTCCGCGCCGGCATCAACTCCATCCGCAAGGGCCAGATGGAGGCAGCCATCGCAGTCGGCATGAGCCGCTGGCAGGCGATGAAGCAAATCATCATCCCCCAGGCCTGGCGGCGTGTGCTGCCGGTGCTGGCCAGCACCTGGGTGTCGCTCTTTAAAGATACCTCGCTGGTGTCGGTGATTGCGGTGGGCGAGCTTGCGCACGTAGCGCTGCAGATCCGCTCGTCAAGTTTTCGGGTGCTGGAAATGCTCACTGCGATGGCGGTCATCTACTGGTTGATGGGTTATCCGCAGGCCAAGCTGGCCGACTGGGTTCACAAACGATTCGAGGTCAAGGAATGAACAGCGACAACATGGCAACCCGCACAGCTTCCCACAGCGAACGCCGCGGCGCTCATCTGCCGCCGGTAGTGGTCTATGACAACGTGCGTAAGCTCTACGGCGAGTTCGTGGCCATCGACGGGGTGTCGGTGCAAGTCAACAAGGGGGAGGTGATGTGCCTGATCGGGCCTTCGGGCTCGGGCAAGTCCACCCTGCTTCGCTGCACCAACGCGCTGGAAACCGTGGACGGCGGGCGCGTGCTTTTCGACGGCGTACCGCTGCCGACCGACGAGACCAACGCGCGCAAGGTGCGCCGGCGCATGGGCATGGTGTTCCAGAACTTCGAGCTGTTTCCGCACAAGAGCGCTCTCGACAACGTGGCCATCGGCCCTCTCACCGTGCTAGGCATTAGCGAGACCGAGGCGCGGGCGCGTGCCATGAAACTGCTCGAGAAAGTCGGTCTTGCCGACAAGGCGGGCAACTTCCCCAGCGGGCTTTCGGGTGGCCAGCAGCAGCGGGTGGCGATTGCCCGCGCACTGGCAATGGAGCCGGAGGTGATGCTGTTTGACGAACCGACCTCGGCGCTGGACCCGGAGACCATCGGCGAGGTGCTCAACGTGATGAAGCGCCTGGCCGAAGAAGGCATGACCATGATGGTCGTCACACACGAAATGGCGTTTGCCCGGCGCGTGGCGAACTGGGTGGTGGTGTTTGACCACGGCAAGGTCGTCGAGCAGGGACCGCCCGGGCAGATCTTTGAAAATCCGACGGCCGAGCGCACACGCGACTTCCTCGGGCATCTCGGCTGGAACGGCTGAGTCCCGTACGTCTTTCTCCAAAAACATCCCCTACAGCAACAGAACCAGACCGAAAGTTCCGGAGCCTTCATGAAAATTACCAACGCACGCGTCATCGTCTGCAGCCCGGGCCGCAATTTCGTCACGCTCAAGATCGAGACCGACGAAGGCCTGACGGGCATCGGCGACGCCACGCTTAACGGGCGCGAGTTGTCGGTAGTCAGCTACCTGACCGAGCACGTCATCCCCTGCCTGATCGGCCGCGACCCGCACCAGATCGAGGACATCTGGCAATACCTCTACAAGGGCGCCTACTGGCGGCGCGGTCCGGTAACCATGAGCGCGATTGCAGCCGTGGATACCGCGCTCTGGGACATCAAGGCCAAGGCCGCCAATATGCCGCTGTACCAGTTGTTGGGCGGGCGCAGCCGCAACAGCGTGATGGTTTACGGCCATGCCAACGGTAGCGATATCAGCGACACCGTCGAAGAGGTTCTTCGCTACAAGGAAATGGGCTACCAGGCGATACGCGCGCAAAGCGGTGTACCGGGCCTGGAAAAAGTCTATGGCGTGGGGCGGGGCAGCATGTTCTACGAGCCGGCTGACGCGAGCCTGCCGAGCGAGCACGACTGGAGCAGTGAAAAATACCTGCTGCACACGCCAAAATTGTTTGACGCTGTGCGCCAGGCCGTGGGGGCCGACACGCACCTGCTGCACGACGTGCACCACCGCCTAACGCCCATCGAGGCCGGCCGACTGGGCAAATCGCTGGAGCCCTACCACCTGTTCTGGATCGAGGACGCCACACCGGCCGAGAACCAGGAGGCTTTCCGCCTGATCCGCCAGCACACTACGACGCCATTGGCTGTGGGAGAGATCTTCAACACCATCTGGGACTGCAAGGATTTGATCCAGAACCAGCTGATCGACTACATCCGTGCCACGGTGGTACATGCCGGCGGCATCACACACCTGCGCCGCATCGCCGATTTTGCTGCCATGCACCAGGTGCGCACCGGCTGCCATGGGGCGACCGACCTGTCGCCGGTGTGCATGGGTGCGGCCCTGCACTTCGACACCTGGGTGCCCAACTTTGGCGTACAGGAGTACATGCGCCACACCGAGCTGACCGATGAGGTGTTTCCGCACAGCTACCGCTTCGACAGGGGTTTTATGCACTGCGGCGAAACGCCGGGCCACGGCGTCGAAATCGATGAGGAACTGGCGGCGCGCTATCCTTATCAGCGTGCATATTTGCCGGTAAACCGCTTGCAGCACGATGGCACGTTGTGGAATTGGTAACGGTTGCTCCGGCACCGGCCGTGCGCTTTTGACAGGCCTGCCCTGACGCGGCCCTAGTGCACCGCTTCAGCCGGGCACTTCCCGAACCACCTGCCCGGCCACTGCAAACACCCGGTCACCCGCGCACCGGGTGATCGGATGCATGCCAGTGAAGCTGCCAAAGGCTGGCAGTACGCCCACCGCGCGGGTTTGCTGATCGCCAAACCAGAAGCACGGCAGGCGCAGACGGTCTCGGCCGGTGCCACTGAGCGTCACGCAAGGGTGCCAATGGCCAGCGATCACATAACTGC
>Ga0326733_1000306_pt1 | contig 14837 bp, 13 predicted proteins | sample 14_GP2_308_FD_207946 | JGI IMG/M metagenome (GOLD analysis project Ga0326733, IMG submission 207946) | Glacier ice microbial communities from Ngari, Tibet, China - 14_GP2_30.8 | ecosystem: Environmental > Aquatic > Freshwater > Ice > Glacier | place: China: Ngari, Tibet | collected 2018-07-17 | reverse complement strand
TCCGGCCTCAACGCCGGCGCGGCCGCCGACTCCCGATAGGTCCGACCCCGGCAGGTCCGACCCCGGTAGGATTGGGCACGCGAATGGGTCGGCAAGACGGTCGCGTCATCCGCGGTTCCGCAAGGAAGCCCGCGGATGCCGAGGAACGTCCGGGCTCCACAGGGCAGGGCGGTGGGTAACACCCACCCGGAGCAATCCGCGAGACAGTGCAACAGAAAGTAAACCGCCCGGGGTTCGCCCCGGGTAAGGGTGAAACGGTGGTGTAAGAGACCACCAGCGATTCGGGTGACCGATCGGCTAGGTAAACCTCGCCCGGAGCAAGGTCAGACAGGGAACGCTTGAGGCTGCCCGCCGAGTTCCCGGGTAGACCGCTGGAGGGCTGCGGCAACGTAGCCCCGAGATAGATGGCCGTCACCCGCGACCGGCCGTGAGGCTGGGAACGGGGACAGAACCCGGCGTACCAGCCGGCCCATTCGCATAATCTCGGAGCATGCTCGCCCCCGACAACCGCCTCCGGCTTCTCGAGGCCGCCCACCGCGTCGAGTCACGCACCGGGATCGACCCGCTCGATGTGAGCCGTTCGATGGCGGTCACGACCGACGCACGGCTCGAGCTGCTGCCAAAGTCCATTGGCATCGGGCTCACCGCGCTCGCGGGCGCGGTCGCTCTGGTCTGCCTGCGGTTTTTGCTCGAGCCGGCGACGGGACCCGGGTTCGGCGCCACCGCGGTATTCGTCCTCGTCGACGTGCTGCTCTGGCTGAGCGTCGTCGCGTGCGTCGCCGTGGCGAGGGCCGCCAGGACCCGTCGTCCCCGGAACGAGTCGTACGACGACGCCTGGGCGCAATTCGCGGTCGAGATCTGGCCCGCCCCGCGCTACCAGCCCTGGAACGGCGCGCGCACCCAGGGCTCTGGCTACTCCCGCACCGAGTTCCTGATCGCGGTGCGCGACGGGGTGCCGCTCGACGCCTACCTGCGACGCGCCCCATTCACCCGGATGCCGTGACGGCGGCCTCCTCGGTGCCGGGATGCTATCTGCTGCGGCCGGTTGCCGCGCGGCCGAGGTCATCCGCCGCAACCGAACGTCACAGGAGGCCACTGTGTTGTGCCGTCGGGGCCGGGACGCCATCGTGGCCTGAGCAGCCATCGCGGCCCAAACGGAAGGCAACACCATGTCAGCATCCAGCACCGGCACACCGACCGCCACCGACTACGAGAGCATCGCCGCCCGGTTCCGGCCGATCTTCGACCGCATCGCCGACGGCGTCTCCGACCGGGAACGCGACCATCGGCTGCCGTACGAGGAGATCGCCGCGCTCACCGCCGCCGGCTTCGGTGCCGTGCGTGTGCCGGTCGCCGACGGGGGAGGCGGCGCATCCCTGCCGCAGCTCTTTCGCCTGCTCACCGAGCTCGCCGCCGCGGACTCGAACATTCCGCAGGCGCTCCGCGGCCACTTCGCCTTCGTCGAGGACCGCCTCGTCGCACCGGCGCAGCGCGACGTCTGGCTCGCCCGCTTCGTTGCGGGGGAGATCGTCGGCAACTCGTGGACCGAGGTCGGGTCGGTGAAGATCGGCGACGTGGGCACCCAGGTCGGGCCGGTGGGCGGCGCACCGGCGGGCGAGTTCCGCATCAACGGCACCAAGTACTACTCCACTGGCAGCATCTTCGCCGATTGGATCGACACGTTCGCGCAGCGCACCGACAACCAGGTCAAGGTCATCGCGGTCGTGAACGCCCACCAGAGCGGTGTCACCCACCGCGACGACTGGGACGGCTTCGGCCAGCAGACTACCGGGTCGGGCACGAGCGCCTTCGTCGACGCCGTCGTCGAGGAGCGGAACGTGTTCGACTTCGACACGAGGTTCAAGTACCAGACCGCGTTCTACCAGGCTGTGCTCCTCGCCGTGCTCGCCGGGACCATCGCCGCCGCCGAGCGTGACGTGTCGACCGAGGTGCGTAACCGCACCCGCATCTTCTCCCACGGCAACGCCGACTCGTTCGCCGCCGACCCGCAGATCCTGCAGGTCGTCGGCGAGGTGTCCTCCCAGGCCTACGCCGCGCGGGCGACGGTGGAGCTTGCCGCGCGGGCGCTGCAGGATGCCTATGAGGGTGCGTTCCTCGGCGACGTGGTCGAGGAGGAGCGCCGCAACGACGTCGCCGAACTCGAGACCGCGCAGGCGCAGGTCGTACTCACCGACCTCGCGACCAGGGCCACCTCGAACATCTTCAACGCCCTGTCGGCGTCCGGCGTGAGCCAGTCGAAGAACCTCGACCGGCACTGGCGCAACGCCCGCACCGCAGCGAATCACAACCCGTGGGTGTTCAAGGCACGCATCGTCGGCGACCACTCCGTGAATGGAGCGCTGCCGCCGCGGGTCTGGGCCATCGGCCGAGGGCCGACCGCGGCGAAGTAGCGCTAGTCCCCGGAGGCGAGCGCCGCGGCGCCCATGATGCCCGCGTTGTTGCGCAGCTGGGCCGCCACGATCGGGGTCCGCAGGTTCAGCAGCGGCAGGTACTCCGAGACGTGCTTGGACACGCCACCGCCCACGATGAACAGCTCGGGGTACAGATAGGCCTCGAGGCGTTCGTAGTAGCGCTGGAGGCGACCGGCCCACTCCGCCCAGCTCAGGTTCTCGCGCTCCTTGGCGGAGAACGCCGCACGAGTCTCCCAGTCGATGCCGTCGATCTCGAGGTGGCCGAGCTCGGCGTTGGGAATGAGGTGACCTCGGTGGACGAGGGCCGTGCCGATGCCGGTGCCGAGGGTCGTGATGATCGCGAGGCCCTTGACCTTGCGTGCCGCGCCGAACCTCTGCTCGGCGACACCGGCCGCATCCGCATCGTTGATGAAGTGAATCTCGCGCCCGAGCGCCTTCTCGAACAGCTTCTCCGCCTGAAGCCCGATCCACTCGTCCGAGACGTTCGCGGCCGACATCGTCACTCCGCCGACGATCGCTGCGGGAAAGCACACGCCGACGGGAGTCTTCTTGTCGACGCCGCCCATCTTGTCGATGAGCTCGATGACCGTCTCGACGATGGCGGACGGGGAGCCGCCGACCGGGGTGGGGAGCTTGCTGCGACCGGTGAGCAGCTCGCCCGAGTCGATGTCGACCAGTGCCCCCTTGATGCCGGTGCCGCCAATGTCGATCCCTACAGCTTTAGTCGTCATGACGCCAATCTAGTTCTTTCGGTCGTTTCCCCTCGCCCCACCCGAGCGCTGCACCTAGGTTGGGGTCGAAGCCAGGAAGGACCGTCCATGAACAAGATCTCCCTCACCGCCCTCGCCCACGAGGAGCTCGAGCATGCCCAGAGCGCCTCGAACGGGCGCAGCACCAAATCGGTGCATGGGGGCTCGGACCACCTGCTTCGCCAGAGCGTCATCGCCCTCTGCGCCGGCCACTCCGTCGCCGAGCACGACAATCCCGGGGAGGTCACGGTGCAGGTTCTGCTCGGACGGGTGCTGCTCACCTCGGGGGAGACCTCGTGGACGGGCTGGATCGGCGACCTGCTGGTCGTGCCGACCGCGCCGCACTCCCTCGAGGCGATCGAGGATGCCGTGGTGCTGCTCACGGCCGTCAGGCGCCCCTAGGGGAGGGTGAGGATCTCGGCACCCCGCTCGGTGACCACGAGGGTGTGCTCGAACTGCGCCGTGATGCTCTTGTCCTTCGTCGTGATGGTCCAGCCGTCGTCCCACTGGTCCCAGTCGGACGTGCCGAGGGTGAGCATGGGCTCGATCGTGAAGACCATTCCCACCTCCATCACCTCGGTGAACCGGTCGGTGTCGTAGTGCGGGATGATGAGCCCGGAATGGAATGCCTCGCCGACGCCGTGCCCGGTGAAGTCGCGAACGACGCCGTAGCCGAAGCGCTTCGCGTACGACTCGATCGCGCGGCCGATCACGTTCACCTGCCGGCCGGGAGCGATCGACTTGATGCCGCGGCGCAGGGCCTCCTCTGTCCGCTCGACGAGGTCGACCACCTCCCGGCGCACGTCGCCGACGAGGAAGGTGCGGTTGCTGTCGCCGTGCATCTGGTTCTTGTAGGCGGTGATGTCGATGTTGACGATGTCGCCGCTCTCGAGCACGGTGTCGTCCGGGATCCCATGGCAGATGACCTCGTTGACCGAGCTGCAGAGCGACTTCGGGAACCCGCGGTAGCCGAGCGTCGACGGGTACGCGTCATTGGCGACCATAAAATCGTGCGCGATCTGGTCGAGCTCCTCGGTGGTGACGCCGGGGCGGATGTTCTCGCCCACCAGGGCGATCGCCTGCGCGGCGATCCTGCCGGACGCGCGGATGAGCTCGATCTCGTGCGGCGGGTAGACGTCGGAGCCGGTGAATGGCGACGGCTCGCTCTTTCCGACGTACTCCGGCCTGGCGATGTGCTTCGGAACGCTGCGGAGTGGGGAGACGACCCCGGGGACGAGGTGACCGTGCGAATCCCGAGGCATAGGCTCAATTGTAAGTTCACTCAGGGAGGCAACCATGACGCAGTGGTATTACAACCGCAAGACGGGCGAGGTCGAGGAGGGCCCGCAGTCGCTCGGCAGCGACCGGGACGGCCCGTTCGACTCGAAGGAGGACGCCGCGCGTGCTCCGCAGATCATCGCCGAGCGGGCCAGGAAGTGGGCAGAGGAGGATGCGCGCGACGGCAGGTGACGCGCGCGGGGATCACTCCTCGTATTCGTGTTCCCTGGCGGGGTAGCTGCCGGAGCCCACGTCGGCGATGTAGGCCTTCGCGGCATCCGTCAGCACCCCGCTGAGGTCGGCGTACTGCTTGACGAACTTGGGGATGCGTCCCGTCGTCAGACCGGCCCAGTCGGTCCAGACGAGGAGCTGCCCGTCGACGTGGGGGCCGGCGCCGACGCCGATTGTGGGGATGCGGATCGTCTTAGTCACGCGTTTCGCCGCGGCGGACGGCACCATCTCGAGCACGACCGCGAACGCCCCGGCATCCTGCACCGCGATGGCGTCGGCGAGGAGCGCCTCGGCACCGGCTCCCCGGCCCTGGATGATGTGCCCGCCGAGCCCGTGCTCGCTCTGCGGGGTGAAACCGATGTGCGCCATGACCGGGATGCCCGCCTCGACGATGCGTCGGATCTGCTCGGCGCTGCGCACCCCGCCCTCGAGCTTGACGGCGTGCGCGCCGGTCTCCTTCATGAACCGGAAAGCGGTCTGCAGGGCCTGCTCCGGGCTCGACTCGTACGAGCCGAACGGCATGTCGGCGATCACGAATGCGCGGGTGACGGCGCCGGCCACGGCCCGGGTGAGGGGGATGAGCTCATCGATGGTGACCGGGAGGGTGGTGTCGAAGCCGAGCACGTTGTTGCCGGCGGAGTCACCGACGAGGAGGAAGTCGATGCCCGCCTTGTCGAAGATCGCCGCGGTGAGCATGTCGTAGCTCGTGAGCCCGGTGATCGTGATGCCGCTGTTCTTCGCGCCCTGGAAGTGGCGCGTTCGTACCTTCTTGAGGCCGGCCTGTGTGGCCGCCGCGGTGGAATCGGTCATGGAGTTCTCCCTGGCGTTCAGTGACTGGGGCGGTAGGTGATCGGCAGTCGCCGGTCGCGGCCGAAGGCCATCCCGGAAATCTTCGGTCCGATCGCGCCCTGGCGGCGTTTCCACTCGGACCGGTCGACGAGTTTCACGACGAAATCGACGGTCTCCTCGTCGAAGCCGAGGCCGATGACATCCTCCCGGCCGAGCGCGTTGGTGATGTACGCGTCGAGGATGCCGTCGAGCACCTCATACGGCGGGAGGGAGTCCTGGTCGGTCTGGCCCGGCCGGAGCTCTGCCGACGGCGGCTTGGCGATCGAGCTCTCCGGGATCGGCGGCGTCTCGCCGCGGGATGCGGCATGCTCGTTGCGCCAGCGGGCGAGCTCCCAGACCAGCAGCTTCGGCACATCCTTGAGCGGGGCGAACCCGCCGACGGAGTCGCCGTACATCGTCGAGTAGCCCACCGAGAGCTCGGTCTTGTTGCCGGTGGTGAGCACGAGGTGCCCGTCAGCGTTGGACAGGGACATGAGGATGATGCCGCGCACGCGCGCCTGCACGTTTTCCGCGGCGACACCGGTGAGGCCCAGCTGGTGCTCGATCGGCAGCACGAGGTCGGCGATCGGCTCGATCGAATAGTGAAGCCCGATTCGCTCGGCCGAGTCGTCGGCATCCGACCGGGAGTGGTCGGAGCTCCACCGGCTCGGCATCGCGACGCCGAAGACCCGGTCGGCGCCGATCGCGTCGGCGGCGAGCGAGGCACAGACGGCGGAGTCGATTCCGCCGGAGAGGCCGAGCGCCACCGAGGAGAACCCGTTCTTGCCGACGTAGTCGCGCAGCCCGAGCACGAGGGCGTTCCAGAGCTGTTCGCGGTCATCCGGCAGCGTCGCAACGTCCTTGTCGAGGGAGGTGCCGCTGTGCTCCGGCACCGTCAGGCTGACGCGGCGCACGTTGTCGGGAAGCTTGGCCGCCAGGTTCGCCGGCTCGAGGTCGAGGTCGACGACGAGAAGATGCTCCACGAACTGCGGAGCCCTGGCGAGGATGTCGCCGGTGCCGTCGACGACCACGCTGTCGCCGTCGAAGACGAGGTCGTCCTGGCCGCCAACGAGGTTCACGTAGGCGACGGTCGTGTTGGTCTCGACCGCCCTGCGGGTGACGAGGGGAAGTCGCACCTCATCCTTGTCCCGCTCGAACGGCGAGGCGTTGAGAACGACGAGCAGGCCGGCATCCGCCTCGAGCACCCGGCCGAGCGGCCCCCCGTCGCGCCAGAGGTCCTCGCAGACGATGACAGCGACGTCGACGCCCCGCATCCGCAGGACGAGGAGCTCGTCGCCGGGGATAAAGACCCGATACTCGTCGAAGACGGAGTAGTTGGGCAAGTGGTGCTTCGCATACCGGGCCTTGGTGTGGCCGTGCTGCAGCACACTGGCGCAATTCTGGGCGATGGCGGTCGGCGCGTTGCTCGTGCCGAGCAACCGAGGCTCGAACGGTCCGTCGGGGTGGCCGACGATCACGACGAGGTCGCCGAGTCCGGCATCCTGCAGCTGCTTCGCGAGCGCGGGCACGGCGTCGCGGCATTTCGCCAGGAACGCCGGCCGGGAGGCGAGGTCCTCGATCGGGTACCCGGCCAGGGCCATCTCGCCGGTCACGAGGATGTCGGCGCCGGCGGCCACGGCGGCCCTGGCGGCATCGACAACCTGCTCAGCGTTTCCCGCCAGATCGCCGACGATGGGGTTGGTCTGGGCGAGTGCCAAGCGGAGTCGGGGCATAGCCAGTAGCCTAATAGCGGTGGGCACTTCGCCCCGGACGCGACGATGAGGGGCCAATGGACAAGCAACGTGACTTCGTTCTTCGCACGATCGAAGAGCGGGGAGTCAAGTTCATCCGGCTCTGGTTCACCGACGTTGTGGGCACCCTCAAGTCGGTCGCGATCGCGCCGGCCGAGGTGGAGGGCGCCTTCGCCGAGGGCCTCGGATTCGACGGCTCGGCGATCGAGGGCCTGACGCGCGCCTACGAGGCCGACGTGCTCGCCCACCCCGACCCGACGACCTTCCAGATCCTGCCCTGGCGCGGCGAGGTCGACCCGACCGCGCGCATGTTCTGCGACATCACGACCCCGGACGGCCAGCCCGCCGTCGCGGACCCGCGCAACGTGCTCAAGCGCACGCTCGCGAAGGCCGCCGACCGCGGCTTCACCTTTTATACGCATCCCGAGGTCGAGTTCTACCTGCTCAAGAGCTCCCAGTACGGCCCCAAGGGCCCCCAGCCTGTCGACAAGGCGGGGTATTTCGATAACGTCCCCGGCGGCACGGCGCACGACTTCCGTCGCCGCTCGGTGCGGATGCTCGAGGACCTCGGCATCTCAGTCGAGTTCTCCCACCACGAGGCCGGGCCCGGTCAGAACGAGATCGACCTGCGTTACGCCGACGCCCTGACCACCGCCGACAACATCATGACCTTCCGCACCGTCATCAAGGAGGTGGCGATCGAGCAGGGCGTCTACGCGACGTTCATGCCGAAGCCGCTCGCCGACGCGCCGGGATCCGGCATGCACACGCACATGTCGCTTTTCGAGGGCGACACCAACGCCTTCTTCGAGGCCGGCGCCCAGTACCAGCTGTCGAAGATCGGCCGCCAGTTCATCGCCGGGCTGCTCACGCACGCTCCGGAGATCACCGCGGTGACCAACCAGTTCGTCAACTCCTACAAGCGGCTCTGGGGCGGCGACGAGGCGCCGAGCTTCGTCACTTGGGGCCACAACAACCGTTCCGCGCTCGTGCGCGTGCCCCTCTACAAGCCCAACAAGGGGCAGAGCGCCCGTGTCGAGTACCGCGCCATCGACTCCGCCGCGAACCCCTACCTTGCCTACTCGCTCATGCTCGCCGCCGGCCTCAAGGGCATCGAGAACGGGTACGAGCTGCCCCCGGAGGCGGAGAACAACGTGTGGAGCCTGTCGGATGCCGAGCGCAAGGCGCTCGGCTACAAGCAGCTGCCCGCGAGCCTCGACCGCGCCGTATCGCTGATGGAGGAGTCGGAGCTCGTCGCCGAGACCCTCGGCGAGCACGTGTTCAACTACGTGCTGCTGAACAAGCGGCAGGAGTGGCGCGACTACCGCGCCCAGGTGACGCCGTACGAGCTCAAGAGCAACCTGGAGATGCTCTAGAGAGCCGGTCCCTCCCAGACCGTCGCCCGAGACGGCCGTCGCCCGAGAAGAAAGCGCAGGCGAGGATGCCGAGGCACCCGAGTACCCTGACCGAATTTGCGAAGCTGGGCTTCGCTGAGCTCCAGGCGGCCAACACCATCCTCGGCGAACTCGCGTCAGAGCATGGGCTCGATGAGATCGCGGCGCACTTCGCCGGCGCGGCCGATCCGGACCTGGCGCTGCGCGCACTCGCCCAGCTGCTGAGGGCCGCGCCGCAGGATGTGCTGCCCGTTCTCGGCCACAGCGAGAGCGCCGCGCGTCTCATCCAGGTGCTCGGCGCATCGACCGGCCTGGGGGAGTTCCTGCAGCGTCGGCCCGCCGAGCTCATCAGCCTGATGGAGCCGATGCCGCGGCCGCCGTCGGCCGCGGAGTATGTCGCCGACCTGCTCGCCTCGGTTGAAGCCGTCAACGGCATCGCTGGCGTGGCCGAGCCGGACGCATCCACGGCGCTCCGGGTGCGCTACCGCCGCCACCTCGTTCAACTGACCGCCTGGGACCTGGGCAGGCCCGACCCGCTCTCCGCCGTCGACACCGTCGCCGCCGCCCTCGCGGACCTCGCCGGCGCGGCGCTGGAGGCCGCGATTGCCGTGGCGAGGTCCGTCTCGACCTACCCGCCAGCCGAGGTCGCCGCGAGCCGCCTCGCGATCATCGGGATGGGCAAGGCCGGGGCGCGCGAGCTCAACTACCTCAGCGACGTCGACGTGATCTTCGTCGCCGAGGGCTCGGGGGAGCTCGACAACTCCAGGGCGGTCGAGATCGCCACGAAGCTCGCGATGGCCGCGACCCGCGCCGTGCACGACTACGGCAGCGAACCGGACCTGTGGGAGGTCGACGCGAACCTCCGGCCGGAGGGCAAGGACGGCGCGCTCGTCCGCACGCTCGAGTCGCACGTCGCCTATTACGACCGGTGGGCCAAGAGCTGGGAGTTCCAGGCGCTGCTCAAGGCCAGGTGCCTCGCCGGCGACGCCGACCTCGGCCGCCGCTACGTCGATGCGGTGGCACCGAAGGTGTGGAGCAGTGCGGCGCGGGAGAACTTCGTCGAGTCGGTGCAGCGGATGCGGGAGCGGGTCACCGCCAACATCCCCCCGGCCGAGCTCGACCGACAGCTCAAGCTGGGGCCCGGCGGACTGCGCGACATCGAGTTCACCATCCAGCTGCTTCAGCTCGTGCACGGGCAGACCGACCCGGAGGTGCGCCAGCCGGGCACCCTGCCCGCACTCGTCTCGCTCGCGGAGCAGGGCTACATCGGGCGGGCCGAATCGGCCGAGTTCGCCCGCGACTACCGCTTTCTGCGCCTGCTCGAGCACCGGGTGCAGCTCACGAAGCTGCGTCGCACCCACCTCATGCCCACCGACAGGGAGGGCCTGCGCGTTCTGGCCCGCGGCACCGGGCTCGCCTCGAGTGCCGACGACCTCAGCGCCCAGTGGAACCGCACCAAGCTGACCGTGCGGTCGCTGCACGAGCGGCTCTTCTACCGTCCGCTGCTGAGCGCCGTGGCGGCCCTCAAAGACGACGGCATCTCCCTGACCAGCGACCAGGCCGCGGCACGGCTGTCGGCGATCGGGTTCCAGGATCCGAAGGGTGCGCTCTCGCACATCCGGGCGCTCACCTCCGGGGTGTCGCGCCGCGCCGCCATCCAGCGGCACCTGCTGCCGGTCATGCTTCAGTGGTTCGCCGCCGGCGCCGACCCGGACTACGGGCTTCTCGCCTTCCGCCGGCTGAGCGAGGACCTGGGGGAGTCCTACTGGTTCCTGCGGATGCTCCGCGACTCCTCCGGAGCCGCCAACCGGCTCACGAACGCCCTGTCGGCCGCCCGCTACATCGGCGTGCTCCTCGAGCGCATCCCGGAGGGCGCCGCCTGGTTCGAGAACGAGGACGAGCTGAGCCCGCGCCCGCTCGAGGCCCTCCTCGACGAGGCGGCCGCCACGATCTCCCGCCACGACGACCCGGCCACCGCCGCCCTCGCCCTGCGCACGGCGCGACGGCGGGAGGTGCTGAGACTCGCCATCGCCGCGATCCTCGGGCTCATCGACGTCGAGCACCTCGGCAGAGCCCTCGCGAACGTCACGACAACGCTCCTGACCGGCATGCTCGACCTCGCCCGTCGGGACATCGACGGCATCGAGTTCGGCATCATCGCGATGGGCCGGTACGGGGGCCGCGAGCTCGGCTTCGGGTCGGATGCCGACGTCATCTACGTCTACCGTCCCACCACGGCATCCGGGCCAGAGGCGCAGTCCCGGGCGGAGACGATCGTGTCGCGACTGATCGCCTCCACGGAGGACCTGCGCCTGCCGCTCGACCTCGACATGAATCTTCGACCAGAGGGCAAGAACGGTCCGGTGGTGCGGTCGCTCGATTCGTACCGGGCGTACTATCAGCGATGGTCGCTGACTTGGGAGGCGCAGGCGCTGCTGCGCGCCTCGGGCGCCGTGGGCGACGAGGCCCTGCTCCGCGATTTCGAGGCTCTCGCCGACGAGGTTCGCTACCCGAAGGACATCCCCGAGCAGGATGTGCGCGAGGTCAAGCGCATCAAAGCGAGGGTCGAGTCGGAGCGCCTGCCACAGGCGGCCGATCCGGCGAGGCATCTCAAGCTCGGCCGCGGTTCGCTCAGCGACGTTGAATGGCTCGTGCAGCTCATCCAGCTCCAGGACGGCGCACGGCTGCCATCGCTGCGCACGACGTCGACCCTCGAGGCCCTCGCGGCGGTCTGCGCGGAGGGGTTCGTCACCGAGGCGGAGGCGGCGAAGCTGCGCGCCGCGTGGCTCTTTGCCTCCCGGGTGCGGTCGGCGATGACCCTGTGGATGGTGCGGACGACGGATGTGCTGCCGATCGACCGTCCCCAGCTGGAGGGCATCGCCCGACTCATGGAGTACCCGCCGGGGTCGGCGAACCAGCTCGAGGACGACTACCTGCGGGTGACCCGGCTCGCCAGGCAGGTGTTCGAGAAGCGCTTCTACGGCTAGCGGAGCTTGCGCCGGGTGCCGGCACACTCGGCGCTCGTGCGCACAACGCGAAAGGGCCGCACCTCTCGCGAGGTGCGGCCCTTGTGCGTGCGAGCGCTGTTAGACGCCGAAGTACAGTTCGAATTCGAACGGGTGCGGGCGCTGCGCGGCCGGGATGATCTCCTTCTCGCGCTTGTACGCGATCCAGTTCTCGATCAGGTCGGGCGTGAACACGTTTCCGGCGATCAGGAAGTCGTGGTCGGCCTCCAGGGCGTCGAGCGCCTCGGCGAGGCTGCCGGGAACCTGCGGGATGTTCTTGGCCTCCTCGGGCGGGAGCTCGTAGAGGTCCTTGTCGACGGGCTCGTGCGGCTCGATGCGGTTCTTGATCCCGTCGATGCCGGCCATCAGCTGGGCGGCGAAGGCGAGGTACGGGTTGCCGGATGCGTCGGGCGCGCGGAACTCGATGCGCTTGGCCTTGGGGTTTGTTCCCGTGATCGGGATGCGGATCGACGCAGACCGGTTGCCGGCCGAGTAGACCAGGTTCACGGGGGCCTCGAAGCCGGGGATCAGGCGGCGGTATGAGTTGAGCGTCGGGTTGGTGAACGCGAGCACGGCCGGGGCGTGCTTGAGCAGGCCACCGATGTACCAGCGGGCCAGGTCGCTCAGTCCGCCGTATCCGCTTTCGTCGTAGAACAGCGGCTTGCCGTCGTTCCAGAGCGACTGGTGGGTGTGCATGCCCGAGCCGTTGTCGCCGAAGAGCGGCTTCGGCATGAACGTCGCCGTCTTGCCCCACTGCTCGGCCGTGTTCTTGACGATGTACTTGAACTTGAGCAGGTCGTCGGCCGCGTGCACCATGGTGTCAAATCGGTAGTTGATCTCCGCCTGGCCGCCGGTGCCGACCTCGTGGTGGGCGCGCTCGAGGATCAGGCCCGCCTCGATGAGCTTGAGGCTCATGTCGTCGCGCAGGTCGGCCTGCTTGTCGACGGGGCTCACCGGGAAGTAGCCACCCTTGAAGGGGGTCTTGTTGGCGAGGTTTCCGCCTTCTTCGACGCGGCCCGAGTTCCAGGCTCCCTCGTCGGAGTCGACGGAGTAGAAGCTGGAGTTCTGCTTCACGTCGAAGCGAACGTCGTCGAAGATGTAGAACTCGGCCTCGGGGGCGAAGAATGCGGTGTCGGCGATGCCGGTCGATGCGAGGTACTTCTCGGCCTTCTTGGCAACCTGGCGCGGGTCGCGGTGGTAGATCTCACCGTTACGCGGGTTGTAGATGTCGAAGATCATGATGAGCGTGCGCTCGTTGCGGAACGGGTCGATGTACGCCGTCGTCACATCGGGGATGAGCTGCATGTCGGACTCGTGGATCGAGGCGAAGCCGCGAATGGAGGAGCCGTCGAACATCTGCCCGACGGAGAAGAACTCCTCGTCAACGGTCGACGCGGGAATGTTGAAGTGCTGCTGCACACCGGGGAGGTCGGTGAAGCGGATATCAAGAAACTTGACGTCGGTGTCCTTGATAAAGGCGAGCACCTCGGAAGAATCACGGAACATGTGAAGGACTCCAATGGGTGTGAATAGGGAAGCGACCACGGTTCGTAGTCACCTCGAGGCTACGGGTGGGCGATTTCCCCACGGTGTCACAAATGTTTCCGGCATGTTACGGCTGGCTGCCCGCCGTAGACTTCAGCTATGCCCGGTTCGAATCCCTCATCCTCGCGCGCGGACGACACCGGACAGGAGTGGCCAGGCAAGCGCCTCGGTCTTCCCGCATCCGGACCACGCTCGATCGCCCGACTCGGACGCAGAATTGGCGCCCTCTGTATCGACTGGGCCATCGCCTACGGCGTCGCCTGGGCCCTGTTCCAAGGCGACGACGGCATCGTCGAGGCGATCTACATCACGGCGGTGTTCGTCGTGTTGCAGATCGTGATGGTGGCCCTGGCATCCGGCGGCATCGGCCACCTGATGCTCGGGATGCGCGTGGTTCCCATCGCCGGCGGCCGAATCGGCATCTGGCGCCCGGCCGTGCGTGCGGTGCTGCTCGCCCTCGTCATCCCCGCGGTCGTGTTCGACCGCGACCAGCGCGGACTGCACGACCAGCTGGCCGGAACGGTGCTCGTTCGGGTGTAAGTCGCCGAGATGGTCAGCGGATGCCGGCGATCAGCGGGGACGGCCGGCGCGCACCTTCGTCGGGTCGACTCCCTTGGGGATCGGCAGCCCATTCTTGCCGAGCGAGCTGATCCGGTTGTTGACGGCGTAGATCTCGGCCTTGTTGAGCGCGCGCTTGTACTTGCCCATCGACGACGGGATCTTGTGCAACGGCACCGACTCGGCGTCCGGGCCGACGAAAAGGAAGTGCACGGGCACGTTGGGGAGCACGCGGCTCACCTTGCGGCGCTCGTCCTCGAGCATCCGCGTCGTGCGGGACTTCGGCCCCTCGCCGATCAGCACGACGCCGCCACGCCCGACGGCGCGGTAGACGGCGTCCTGGGTCTTCGGGCTCACAGCGACCGGCATCTCGCTCGAGACCCATCCGCGTCGGAGGGAGCTCTTGAGCACCGCGCCGACCGCACCGGGCTGGCCGGCGATCTGTCCGTAGGCCGCGCGCTCGGCGCGACGTCCCAGGACGATGAGGAAGGCGAGGAGCCCTCCGAGGATTCCGGAGATGACGTAGAGGACCAGGCCGATGATGCTGCCGGGTGCGATCAGGAGCGCGAGGACGACGCTCGCGGCGACGGGCAGCAGGAACGCCGCCAGCATGTACCAGACGGCCCGCTTGTCGTACCGGGTGGTCATCTTGAATACCTGGTACATCTGCTTCAGACGGCCTGGTTCTTTGGGAGTTTTTGGAGCCTTCGGCTCTCTGGTGCGTGCCATGTGTCTAGGATACGGCCCCGGAGGTGCGCCGCCACCCGCTGTCCTCCCCGCTGCCCCTCCCGGCTGGTTCTTTCTACTGGCCGTCCCCACTGGTCCTCCCCGCCCTGTCGATGCGGGCGGTCATCCCCTGCGGCAGGCGCCATGTCCCGCCGCGGCCTCGCCCGGCGCAGGATGACAGCGTGGATGACATCGGGAGTGTGAACTCGGCGGCCGGCTATCGGCTCGTGCGGCGGCTCGGCTCGGCTCGCCGGGCCGACGTGTTTCTTGGCCACGCCTCGATCGTGACTGACGCCGCAGCCGATAGCGGCGCGATGGCAGGCTCGCTGACGGCAGGCTC
>Ga0326733_1000305_pt1 | contig 14855 bp, 14 predicted proteins | sample 14_GP2_308_FD_207946 | JGI IMG/M metagenome (GOLD analysis project Ga0326733, IMG submission 207946) | Glacier ice microbial communities from Ngari, Tibet, China - 14_GP2_30.8 | ecosystem: Environmental > Aquatic > Freshwater > Ice > Glacier | place: China: Ngari, Tibet | collected 2018-07-17 | reverse complement strand
GGTGACGATGTTCTCGCCGGCGTGCCCGCGATCGAGTCCGAGATCGATCGTCGCGGTGCCGCGGGGAAGGCGCACGCGTCGGGCGTAGCGGGTCGCCCCTCCCGACTCGACGCCAGCGATCGCGTGATCGGCGAAGAAGCGCAGGAGGCCCTCTCCATCGAACGGCGCGCGCGCGGGCAGGCGCAAGGTGACGGCCGTCGCGCCTCCCGGGGACGCCTCGTTCGGTGCGGCGGCGCGCTGCACGGAGGTGCGCAGTTGCGTCGGTGTTCGCTCGTACACCGCGGCAATCGTCTCGTTGAACTGGCGCACGCTCGAGAATCCCGCGGCGAAGGCGACATCGGCGACCGGCAGGTCCGTCGCCACCAGCAGTGTCCTCGCCGTCTGCGCCCGGTGCGCGCGGGCAAGGGCGAGGGGTCCGGCCCCGAGCTCCTGCACGAGAACCCGGGTCAGGTGGCGCGGCGTGTACCCCAAGGCCTGGGCGAGACCGGGTACTCCGCACCGGTCCACCGTGCCATCGGCGATCAGCCGCATCGCGCGCGACGCGAGGTCGTCACGCGAATTCCACTCCGGCGAACCGGGCACGGCATCCGGCTGGCACCGCTTGCACGCCCGCAGGCCCGCCTCGTGGGCCGCAGCCGAGGTGCGGTAGAAGGTGACGTTGCTCGCCTTGGGGGTCATGGCGGGACAGCTGGGGCGGCAGTAGATGCCGGTCGAGCGCACTCCCGTGATGAACTGGCCGTCGAAACGGACATCGCGGCTCGACATCGCCCGGTACCTGGCTTCGAAGAGGGGATCGGACGGACCGACCGCAGCGCTGATGCTCACTCACCGACTGTGACACGGAGCGGTCGCGATCGCCAGCGGAAATCGGACATCGCTGCGCCCGGCCGGGCACACTGAGTTGCGCACCAGATCTGATCTACAGTGAAACGAAATGGACCTCCCACACGCAGGCGTCGTCGTCATCGGCAGCGCCAACATGGACATCGTCTTCACGCTGGACCGAGCGCCGTCGCCCGGCGAAACGGTCCTCGCGGACTCTGCCGCGCTCTACCCAGGCGGAAAGGGACTCAACCAGGCGGTCGCCGCGGCACGGGCCGGGGCGCCGACCGCCTTCGTCGGCGCGCTGGGCGGCGATGACCACGGCGACGCACTCGCCGAGGTCCTGGCCGCGGAGGGTATCGGGGCGGATCTCGTGCGGCGGTCCGCGGCTCCGACGGGGCAGGCGTTCATCGTCGTGGACCGCACCGGCGAGAACACCATCATCGTCGCGTCCGGCGCGAACGCGACCATGCTCGATCTCACGAGCGAGATGAGGGCGGCGGTCGCCGCAACCGCGGTGCTGCTGATGCAGCTCGAACTGCCGCTCCCGATCGTGCTCGAGTCCGCGAAAGCCGCGCGGTCGGCGGGAACCACGGTGATGCTCAATGCGGCGCCGGCCCGGCAGTTGCCGGGCGAACTCCTCGACCACCTCGATTACCTCATCGTGAACGAGCACGAGGCGTGTCTCGTCGGCGGCGACGACGACCTCGATCGCGCCTCGTCGGCGCTCGCCGCCCGCGTGCCCGGACTCATTGTGACGCTGGGCTCACAGGGCTCGGTGCTCTACGCCGAGGGGGTCGAGGCCGGGCGGGTTGCCGCGTCCGTCGTGACAGCGGTCGACACCACCGGTGCCGGCGACACCTACTGCGGTGCGTTCGCCGCTGCCATCGCGCGGGGGAGTGAGTTGGCAGCGGCCGCCGCATTCGCGAGCGCCGCCGCCGCGCTGTCGGTGCAGTCGCTGGGGGCCGTGCCCTCCATCCCCACCCGCGTCCGCATCGAGGCGATGATCGGGAAGGCGGCGGGATGACCACACAGTCGGGCCACGAGGGTCTCGGGGACGCCGCCGCGGTCGTCGCCGCGCTGCGCGCCGCCCTCGGCGACGCGGTGTCGGTCGACACGGGCCTCCTCGACGCCGCGAGAGCCGACAGGTCCGGGCATCGCTCGCTCTCCGCCCCGCTCGCGGTCGTCTTCGTCGGCTCGGTCGCCGACGTGCAGGCGACCATGAGGATCGCGACGGCGCATCACACTCCTGTCGTGACGCGCGGGGCGGGCACCGGGCTCGCCGGCGGCAGCATCGCGGGCCCGGGCGAGATCGTCCTGTCCACGATCCGCATGAATCGAGTGCTCGAGATCGCCCCCGCCGACGAACTCGCCGTCGTCGAGCCCGGCGTCATCAACGCCGACCTCAACGTCGCCCTCGAGGCACACGGGCTCTGGTTCGCCCCCGACCCAGCCAGCAAGGCCATCTCGACGATCGGCGGCAACATCGCGACGGGCGCCGGCGGTCTGCTCTGCGCGAAGTACGGGGTGACCCGCGAGGCGGTGCTCGCTCTCAAGGTCGTGCGCTCGGACGGCACCCTGCTCGAGCTCGGCCACCGCAGCGTGAAGGGGGTGACCGGGCTCGACCTCACCGCGCTCATGATCGGCTCCGAGGGCACGCTCGGCGTGATCGTCGAGGCGACCGTGAAACTCCTTCCGGTGCCGATCGGGACCGCTTGGACCATCGGGGCGTGGTTCGCCGACGTGCGCACCGCCGCCGCGGCATCCGCGGCCATCACCGCCGCCCGGGTCCGTCCGGCCGTGATGGAACTCCTCGACAGCCGCGCCGTCGAGCTGATCGGCGCCCACCTGGGACTTCCGGCCCAGGGCGGACGGGCCTACTTGCTCGTGCAAACCGACGGTGCGGCCAGCGAGCCGGAGGCCGCGCTCGCCGCGTCGATCATCGCCGGACTCGGCGGGGACGCGAGCCTCACCGAGGATCCGGACGAGGGAGAGCGGCTGCTTGCGATCCGCCGGGCCTTCCACCCGGCGATGGAGGCCCACGCCCGGCTCGGAGCCGGATCCGCGCCGGGGAGCGTGCTCATCGAGGATGTGGCGGTGCCCAGGTCCCGCCTCGCCGAGATGTTCGACGCGATCGGCGGCATCGAATCGCGATATGACCTCGTCATCCCCACCGTCGCTCACGCCGGGGACGGCAACCTGCACCCCAATTTCCTCTTCGCCGGCGAAACCATCCCCGACCGGGTCTGGGCCGCGGCAGGCGAACTTTTCGAGGCGGCGCTGGCCCTCGGCGGCACCCTCACCGGCGAGCACGGGATCGGCCTGCTCAAGAAGCGCTGGCTCGGCGACGAGCTCGGCTCGGCCCAGCTTGCCCTGCAGAAGCAAATCAAGGACGTCTTCGACCCACTGAACATCCTCAACCCCGGCAAGGTCTTCTCATGAACTCGAACCCCACATCCGCCGGCGACTACGCGCCCGTCGCCACCAACCCGCATCCGGTTCCCTCCGACCCCGGCACCGTTCCCCGCCGCCGCGCCGACCCCATCTTCGTCGTCGCGACCCTCGGCTTTGCCCTGCTCGCGATCGTGGCCGTGGCCCTCGCCGCGTACCTCGTGTACGCGCTCGGCACCGACGCCGCGGCCATCGCGTTCGTGCTGGCGCTGGTGCCGCTCGCCCTTGTACTCGGCACGATCGCCTGGATCGACAGGTGGGAGCCCGAGCCGCGCGCCGCACTGGTTTTCGCGCTGCTCTGGGGGGCGGCGGCGTCGGTCGGGATCGCCCTGATCTTCTCCTTCATCGCGCAGACCGGCCAGGCGCTCGCCGGGATCAGCGACAGCTACGCCACCGTGTTCTTCAGCGCGGTGGTTCAGGCGCCCGTCGTCGAGGAGGTGAGCAAGGGCTTCGGTATCCTGCTGCTGTTCTGGGTCTTCCGCCGGCACTTCGACGGCCCGGTCGACGGCCTCGTCTACGGCGCGATGATCGGCGTCGGATTCGCCTTCACCGAGAACGTGCAGTATTTCGGCCTCGCCCTCACCGGCAGCGACTTCGCGGGAGTCAGCGAAATCTTCTTCTTGCGCGGAATCCTCTCCCCGTTCGCCCACGTCATGTTCACGGCCTGCACCGGGATCATCCTCGGATTCGCCTCCCGGCGGGCGAGCGGAGCCGGCGCGATCGGGTACTTTGTGCTCGGTCTCGTGCCCGCCATTGCGCTGCACGCGTTCTGGAACGGGATGGCGTTTGTTGTCAGCGACTTCTACGGGTACTACCTTCTCGTTCAGGTTCCACTGTTCCTGCTCGCCATCGCCTTCGTGTACTTCCTGCGGCGCGCGGAGCAGCGTGTGACCGCGGACCGGCTGGCCGATTACGCCGCGGCCGGCTGGTTCACCCCGGCGGAGGTGGCGATGCTGTCGACGGCAACGGGCAGGGCCAGGGCGCGGGTCTGGGCCACCCGGCATGGCCTCGGCACGCCGTTCGCGGACTTCACCCGCACGGCCACGCGGCTGGCCTTCGCCCGCCAGCGCCTCATCTCGAGCCGCGACCGGATCGGGGCGCAGCGCGACGAGGGGGCGTTGCTCGCCCGAATCACAACAGACCGACTCGCCCTCGCCGGGCTACCGCCCATCCCCGAGCGCGCGCCGCGGGTGCCCTAGCCCGGCACGCGACGCGCCCGGCCCTAGCACGTCGACGTGGAAATCGCGGCGAAAACGGGTGCTGGTCAGAGGCGCCCGACCGGTGCACGTAAACTTGCTTGCTGGAATTCGGGAGATGTGAGTCGTGACTAATAGCGAACTGGAACGCGAGCGGGAGTACGTCGCAGGCCTCTACGCGCGCCTCGACGAACTGCAGGATCTGGCGACGATGCAGCTCGGCGAGGTGCGCAGGCAGGACGTCGGAGGCAACCACCAGAGTCGCTCCGAGCGCGACGCGTTCGCGCGAATCTACGAGGACCGCATCGTGCAACTTCGCGAGGTGAACGAGCGTCTCGCCTTCGGGCGGATCGAGCTGCAAGCCACCGCATCCGACGACGCCGACGGCGACGTCCACCGCTACATCGGCCGGATCGGGCTGAGAGACGCCGACCTCAAGCCGGTGCTGCTCGACTGGCGGGTTCCGCAGGCGAGCGCGTTCTACCAGGCGACCGCGGCGAACCCGCTCGGAACGAGGGCCCGTCGCCACCTGATCTCCGCCGGGCGCAGCATCACCCGGATCGAGGACGAGGTCTTCGACGCCGAGCTGCTGGGCGAGGCAGGGCTCGAGCTCCAGGGGGAGGGGGCGCTGCTCGCGGCGCTCACCGCCGAGCGAACCGGTCGCATGTCCGACATCGTCGCGACGATCCAGGCCGAGCAGGACCGCATCATCCGGTCCGACCTGAAGGGGATTCTTGTCGTCCAGGGCGGGCCCGGCACCGGCAAGACGGCGGTTGCCCTGCACCGTGCGGCCTACCTGCTGTACTCGCACCGCGAGCGGCTGCGCAACTCCGGCGTGCTCATCGTCGGGCCGTCGCGCTCGTTCCTGCAGTACATCGAAGCCGTTCTGCCGTCGCTCGGCGAGACGGGCGTCGTGCTCGCGAGCGTCGGCCAGCTGTTCCCCGGTATCGACGCCGCGACCGAGGATGCGCCGGCCGTCGCGGCCGTCAAGGGTTCCGCCGCGATGGCGGAGCTCATCGCGCGGGCCGTGAAGTCCCGGCAGCGTGTGCCCGCGGCCGCGCAGGAACTCGACGTGAACGGCGACCGGCTGACCCTCGACCCGCAGCTCATCTCGAACGCCATGCACCGCGCGCTGCAGAGCCGCAAGCCCTACAACGAGGCGAGGGTGGTGTTCGTCAAGAACGCGCTCGCCCAGCTCACCCGGCAGTGGGCGGAGCAGCTCCGCTCGCAGGGCAATTCGGTCGACGAGTCGGACCATTCGATGCTGCGCGAGGACCTGCGCTCGTCGATGGACGTGCGTGTGGCCCTCAATACCGCGTGGCTCCCGCTGACCCCGGAGAAGCTCGTGCAGGACCTGTATGCGCGGCCCCAGTGGCTCGCAGAGCTCACCCCGGGGTGGACGGACGAGAAGCGGGCGCACCTGCGCCGGGGCCGCGACGCCCCGTTCACGGTCTCCGACATTCCGCTGCTCGACGAGGCGGCCGAACTGCTCGGCGAGTACGACGTCGTCAATGCGGCCGAGAAGCGGGAGGCGAAGCAGCAGCGCAAGCGCGACATCGAGAACGCCGAGCGTGCCATCGAGAACATGGATGTCGCCGGACAGGTCAACGCGGAGGACCTCGCCGACAGCTTCGCCGAGGGCGCCGCGAAGGGCACGACCGCCGAGCGGGCCGCCGCCGACCGGCGCTGGACCTACGGGCACATCGTCGTGGACGAGGCGCAGGAGCTCTCACCCATGCAGTGGCGGCTGCTGCTGCGACGCTGCCCGCTGCGCTCCTTCACGGTCGTCGGCGACATCGCCCAGGCGGCGTCGGCGTCGGCCTCTGCCGATTGGCGGACCGCGCTGCGCACCCTGGTCGGCACGGCGGAGCAGGGCGAGAGGTGGCGGCTCGAAGAGCTCACGGTGAACTACCGCACGCCGAGCCAGATCAGCGTCGCGGCCGAGCGGATGGCCATCGCGCACGGTCTCGCGGTCACACCGTCGACCGCGGTGCGTGAGAGTGAGTGGCCGATTCGGATCACCGGGTCGCTGCTCGAGGCCGTCCGCCACGACCGCGCGATCTCGACCGACGGCACGTTGGCCGTCATCGCGCCGACCGGCGAGATCCGTGGCGTGTACGCCGAGCTGCGCACGGAGTTCGCGGAGCACATCGGTCTCGGCTCCCAGGGCCTGTCCCGGTCCATCGCGGTGCTGAGCCCGCAGGATGCGAAGGGGCTGGAGTTCGACTCGGTCGTCGTCGTCGATCCGCGCGGGGTCGTCAGTGAGAGCGAACGGGGCGCGGGGGCGCTGTACGTCGCGATGACGAGGCCCACCCAGCGGCTCACCCTGGTCACTGACGGCGACCTGCCCACGGGCGTGCTCGAGGCCTAGGCTTCCTGCCGGGCGAAGCTGCGAGACTTGGTCGCATGCCCCTCCTGAGCGACGACCTCCTCGCGCGCGTCCATGTTCGCGCGCCCGGCTACGACCGCGACAACGCCTTCTTCACCGACGACCTCGCTGAGCTCACAGCTGCCGGATACCTCGCGGCCCTCGTGCCGACCGAGTTCGGCGGCGCGGGACTGTCGCTCCGCGACGTTGTGCGTGAGCAGGCCCGGCTCGCGAGCGCCGCGCCCGCGACGGCACTCGCGATCGGTATGCATCTCATCTGGACCGGTGTCGCCAAGGCCCTGCACGCGCGTGGCGACACGAGCCTCGACTTCGTGCTGCGCGACGCGGCGGCGGGGGAGCTGTTCGCCTTCGCGATCAGCGAAGCCGGCAACGATCTCGTGCTATTCGCCAGCGCCACCGACGCCGCGCCGCAACTGGATGGTGGCTACGCCTTCACCGGCACCAAGGTGTTCACGAGCCTCTCTCCCGCCTGGACCAGGCTCGGCACCTTCGGGCTGGACACGACATCGCCCGACGCCCCCAAGCTCGTGCACGCCGTCATCACGAGGGACAGCCCCGGCATCACGGTGCACGACGACTGGAACACGCTGGGCATGCGGGCGACCCAGAGTCGCACCACCACTCTCGATGGTGCGACCGCCGAGGCGCAGCGGGTGTACCGGCGGCTCGACCCCGGCCCCAGCGCCGACCCGCTCATCCTCGCGATCTTCACCAACTTCGAAATCCTCATCGCCGCTGTCTATGCCGGCATCGGCGACCGTGCCCTCGAGCTCGCGGTGCAGGCGACCTCGCGGGTCTCCCGCTCGACGGGAGTGGCGACGAGCCAGGATCCGGTAACACGAATGAGGATCGCGCGGGCCGCGATGACCCAGGACGCGGTGTGGCCGCGCCTGGAGGCCCTCGCCGACGACGTCGACAACCGGGTCGACCATGGCGACCAGTGGTTCCGTAAGGCGGCGGGGCTCAAGCTCGCGGCGACCCAGGCGGCCAGGACCGTGGTGGACGAGGCCATCTCGGTCACCGGGGGCGCCAGCTTCGCGTCCGACAGCGAACTCGGCCGCCTCTACCGCGACGTGCTCGCGGGCGGCTTCCACCCCAGCACTGCCGACTCCACCCACTCGACCGTGGCAACGGCGCTGCTTGGACCGATCACCGACTGACCGACCGGGCCGCGGCCGCCCGGCGCGGCATCTAGTCTGGACCGATCATGACCGACACCCCGGCGCCCCTCCCATCCGACCGCTCTGGCGAACTTCCCCTGAACGATGCCGCCGTCGTCTGGTCCGACCGCCTTGTGCCCGGAGACCCGCGGCCGCTCGTCGTTCTGCTGCACGGCCGCGGATCGCACGAGCGCGACCTCTTCTCCCTCGTGCCACTGCTGCCGCAGGGTGTCGTCTACGCGTCGGTGCGCGCCCCGCTCCCGCACGCCGGAGGCACGCCGGGCGCCAGCTGGGCATGGTTCCGCTCCGGCCTCCCCGGGCGCCCCGACCCCGCGAGCGCGATCGCGGCGACGGCCGGCGTGCTCGAGTGGCTCGGGCGGGTGGCGCCGAATTCGCGGGTCGCCGTGGTGGGGTTCTCTCAGGGCGGTGCGCTGGCCACCCAGCTGCTCCGGCATGCTCCCCACCGGTTCGAGAGCTTTGTGAACCTCGCCGGATTCTCGATTGAGGGAGGGGCGGATGCCGACCAGGATTCGCTCGCTGCCGCGGCGGCGCGACCGGTGTTCTGGGGCCGCGACCCCGCAGACCCCGTGATCCCGGCGGACGCGATCGAGCGCACGATGCGGTGGCTCCCCGCGCATGCGGAGCTCACCGTGCGCGAATACCCCGGCATCGGGCACTCGATCTCCCGCGACGAGATCGACGACGTCGCCGAGTTCCTGCGCCGCACGCTGCCTGCGTAGCCCGACGTGCACCAGGGCGGGGCCGGACAGCGTAGCGTTGACGCGATGATCCGCGAGCAGGCCAGCAACCACGTGCACGAACTGATGGACAGCTACCCGGACTTCCCGTCGCCCGGCATCCTGTTCCGCGACCTCACTCCGGTGTTCGCCGACCCGGTGGCGTTCCGCGCCGTCATCGACGCCCTCATGCACGACGCGCTCGCCGCTGACGGCGCCGCCGATGTCGTGGCCATCGCCGGGGTCGAGGCCCGGGGTTTCCTGCTCGCGGCCGCCGGCGCCTACAGCGCCGGCCTCGGCGTCGTCGCAGTGCGCAAGGCGGGCAAACTCCCCGGCGACGTGCTCGCGGAGCGCTACGACCTCGAATACGGCACGGCCGAACTCGAACTGCACGGCGGCCGGCTGCCGGCCGGTTCACGGGTACTGCTCGTTGACGATCTCCTCGCGACAGGCGGAACCCTCGCCGCGGCGGCGAGCCTGGTGGAGCGAGCGGGCTACGTCGTGGCCGGTATCCGCATCGTGCTCGAGCTTGACGGGCTCGGGGGCCGTGAACGGCTCACCGGCTACGACGTGCGGAGCATCGCGCACTGCTGACGCGCCTCGAACTGGGGACACGCCCACCCGCTCTCGGGGGGTTTTGGAACCGCGACCCGGTTGACAAGGTGGTGTGAGGGACGGTCATCATCCAATTCGGATGGTCTGGTGTCGCTCTCGAGATCGGGAATGACATGGCGCAGCTTCCGGGGGCGAGCGGGCTGAGTTACCCTGCCACTCTGCGCGATCGCGTGCCGGCGCACGCCGCCATCGCGGGATTCCTGGCCACCCACGACGGGGTTGCTCCGCCGTCGAGACTCGCCCGCAGCTTCGGCGCGAGTCCGCTGGACAACCAGAGCGGCATGCGATACCGGCGGGTGCTCGGCGAACTCGGGGTCAGTGAATCTCTCGCGAGGCTCGATTCGCGCTGGACGGTGCTCCATGCCGTCCCGCAGGGGGAGGGCCTGGCCGATATCGACCACCTGGCGATCGGACCCGCCGGGATCCTCTGCATCCGCACCATCGACGTCGGGCAGCGGAGCGTCTCTGTCGCCCGCGGCGCGTTGAGCGTTGCCGGCACGACGTCCTCCCATGTGCGCGAATCGGAGTTCGACGTGGGGAGGGCCGAGCGCGCTCTCGGGGCTGCGCAGGGCTCGCCCGTCAGGGCGGTCGGCGTGATCGTGGTCGTCGACCCGCACAGCATCACCGTTCGGGACATGCCCCGGGACGTCGTGGTCGTGGACCCTGCCGGCCTGGTCGCGGCGATCGAGGCACTCCCGGACCGCCTGGACGAGCATGAGATCAGGCGGCTCGTCGAACACGCCGAGAAGCCAGGAACCTGGCTGGGGCACGGCTCCGTCCCGCAGGACGACGAGTTGCGCACCCGGTTCGCCGCGATACACCGCCAGGTCCGCACCGCGCATGCCGTCCGCCGCCTGTGGATCGTCGCGATCAGCAGCGCGTTGCTCGGTGTGGTGTTTTTCGCTGCCTGGGGCATCGTGCTCGCCACGACAGCGAGCTTCGCCCTGCGCTGACGCGGCCGCACGACTTTGTCACTGATTCGGGCGGTTCGAAGCTGCCGTGGAGATTGGGGCCGTACCGTGATCGCCACGTGCTTCGCACGCGTCCCACGATCGGACCGGTCCGTGTCCAGCATGACCGTGTTTGATTCACTCGGCGAAAAGGCGACTCCTAAACGCCAGTATGAATGTGTGTCGTCGAGTGGCGGGGTCCCGACTGCCCAGAGTCCGGGACCCCGTCGCGGGGCATCACGCGACGAGTATTCGGGACAGGAACTCTTGTCCCCCATGTCCCCCGATAGGGGAACCCCCGGAGTGGGGATGTCCCTTACGTGTTGACATGGCGCATCATTGACCTACGACGCTTTCCGGGGGGAAGGCGAAGTGGGCCATTCGGGGGAATGGCCAGTGGGTCATTCGGGGGAATGATCAGTGCCGAAAGGCGCGGAATGGACCGGAAGCCCGGGGGGGCTTCCGGTCCATCACTCTTTCTCGGGCTGTTCGGCCGCATCCCGCACGCGATCGACCAATTGGCGCCACGGACCGGTCAACTGCTGCTCCGGGAGCGTGATGTGCCGGCGCGACACCCCGATTCGGTAGACGAAACGGTCTGGTCCCGGCGCCGAACGATAACGCTCATTCCAGGGCAGCTGCTCGACAAGCCGGAACCACGAATCGGGGTCGCCCTGCTCCTCGACGCGCACCACCCACTCGCGTGTCAGTCCCGCGATGCCGCCGCTGCGGGTCACCGTGATCTTCATGCCCGGCCTCGCATGCCCGGTCACATCCCCACGCCCACGGTCGCCCACGCCTCGGCCACCGCGCGGTGCTCGATCGAGTCGGCACCGAACCGGTCGGCCGCCTTCGACGCGGTGGCCCGGGCGAAGCCGACGAAGTCGCAGGATGCCGGAATCGTGCCGCCGGAGATCGTGTCGTACCAGACCTGCCCGGCCGAGCTCCAGGCCTCGCCGCCGATCGCCGTCGCGGCGAGGTAGAACGCGCGGTTGGGGATGCCGGAGTTGAGGTGCACGCCCCCATTGTCGAGCACGGTGTCGATGTAGTCCTCCATTGACGCCGGCTGGGGGTCCTTGCCGAGAACGTCGTCGTCGTAGGCGGTGCCGGGGGCCTTCATCGAGCGCAGGCCCAGCCCCTCGACCTGATCCGTGAACAGCCCGGCCCCGATGATCCAGCTCGCGTCCTGCGGAGTGTGGCCGAGCACGCGCTGCTCCACGAGTGCCCCGAACACGTCGGAGATCGACTCGTTGAGCGCTCCCGACTGACCCCGGTAGACCAGGTTCGCGGTGTACTGGGTGACGCCGTGCGCGAGTTCGTGCGCGATCACGCTTAGCGATGCGGTGAACCGGCCGAAGACCATGCCGTCGCCGTCGCCGAAGACCATTCGTTCGCCATCCCAGAAGGCGTTGTCGTAGTCGCGGCCAAAATGCACCGTGCCGAGCAGCGGGAGGTTGTCGTCGTCGATGGATGCGCGGTCGTAGACCTCCCGGAAGAGCGCGTGTGTGTGACCGAACCCGTCGAAGGCCTCATTGACAGCGATGTCGGGCGAGGGCTCGTCACCCTCCGACCGCACGAGTGCGCCAGGAAGAGTCTCAGTTCGACCGGCATCGAAGATGGAACGAGCGGGAGGCTCGAGGCGGTGTGCGCCCCGCTGCGCCCCGTGCTCGCCCGCGACGGTGCGGTGGCGGCGGATCGACTCGTCCATCGCAAGCGACTCGCGAGCGGCCCGCGCGACGTGCGCGAGAGCCGGGTCCTCGAGCGTCGTCAGTCGCCGGAGCAAATATGGGGGAACAATCGTGTGCCTCATTTCTTGATCGTGTCACGCGCCCCCGACACCCGGTAGCACCTTGTGCTTGGCCACGCCCGATGCGGTGCGAGACTTGAGAAGTCAACGCTCGACGATGCACGCTGGAAGGATGCACACCATCGATGTGATCGTCGTAGGATCCGGGCCGAACGGGTTGGCCGCCGCCGTGACAATGGCGAGGGCGGGGCTGTCCGTGCGCGTGTACGAACGCAACCCCACGATCGGCGGGGGCGCCCGCACCGTCGAATCGACTCTGCCGGGATTCCGCCACGATGTCTGCTCGGCGGTGCACCCCATGGCGCTGGCCTCCGGCTTCTTCCGAAAGTTCCAGTTGGAGAAGAGGGTCAAGCTCCTCCTGCCCGAGATTTCGTACGCGCATCCACTCGACGGCGGCAGGGCGGGGGTCGCCTGGCGCGACCTCGACCGCACCGCGGAGGGCCTCGGCCGTGACGGCCGCGCCTGGAAGGCACTGTTCGGCCCGCTCGTCGACCATGCCGCGGAGCTCGCCCAGTTCAGCGGGTCGAACATGTTGCAGCTTCCCCGGCATCCGCTCACAGCGCTCCGCCTCGCCGCCCGCATCCTCGAGCAGGGCAGTCCGGCCTGGAACGCCCGTTTCGTCGAGGATGAGGCCCCCGCGATGCTCACCGGGGTCGGTGCACACTCCATCCGCCGGATGCCGAGCCTCGAGACCGCGGCCGTCGGACTCGTTCTCGCGACCCACGCGCACGCGAAGGGCTGGCCGATCCCCGTCGGCGGTAGCCAGGCGATCATCGAGGCGATGGCCGCGGACCTCCTCGCCCACGGGGGCGAAATCGTCACGGACACCGAGGTGACCTCCCTCGCCGAGCTGCCATCGGCCCGCGCCGTGATCCTCGATGTGAGCGCCCGGTCGCTCGCTGCCATCGCCGGTGACGCCCTCCCCGCGGGATACGCCAGGGCGCTGCGACGATTCCGCTACGGCAACGCCGCCGCGAAGGTCGACTACGCCCTCTCCGCCCCGGTGCCGTGGGCGAACGAGCACGTGCGTTCCGCCGGCACGGTGCACGTGGGCGGGTCCCGCGCGGAGCTTGCCAAATCGGAGGCGGAGGTCGCCGCGGGCCGGCACCCCCGAAGCCCTTACGTGCTCGCCTCGCAACCGACCCTTCTCGACCCGTCGAGGGCGCCGCTCGGGTTCCAGACGCTCTGGGCCTACACGCACGTGCCCGCGGGGTCGACAGTCGACCCCACCGAGGCCGTCACCGCGCAGATCGAACGATTCGCTCCGGGGTTCCGCGACGTGATCGTCGCGTCGTCGAGCCAGAACGCGGTCGAGGTGGAGCGCTACAACCCGAACTATGTCGGCGGCGACATCGCCGCCGGAGCCCCGAGCCTGTGGCAGCTCGTCGCCCGCCCGGTGCTGTCGGCCGACCCCTGGCGCACCCCCGCAGCCGGCGTCTACCTCTGTTCCTCGTCGACCCCGCCCGGACCCGGGGTGCACGGTCTTGCCGGCTATTACGCCGCCCGCAGTGCCCTCGCCGCCGAATTCGGCATCTCGACTCCTCCCCGCCTCGGTTTGGACTGACATGGCCTCAACGACCCGATTCCTGCGCTGCGCACCGGAGGCCCTCGAGGACGCGGCCGAGGGCCCTGGCATGCTCGTGCCGAAGCCCGTGCGCGATATTCTCATCCACAGCCGCAACGTGGAGACGCTGCGCCGGCTCGCCTACCTCGCCGAGGGCGGCGCCGGCCGCTGAGCGCGCGTCGCCGGTCAGATCAGGTCGCGCAGGAGCCTTTCGGGGCTCACGCCGCGTGCCTTCGCCCGCTTCACCAGCCGCGCGTGCTCCTGCGAGCCGAGGAGCACAGTGACGGCGGTCTCCGGTTCTGGTTCGGCCTCGAAGGAGAACAGCTCCGGGTGCGTGCTCGGCAGCGTCGCGATGTTGCTCGCCACGTCGGCGGCGACGTCCGCCGCGACCTCGGCTGTGATCGCGGCACCGACGAGCCGACCCCGGCGCTGATCGGGCGCCGCATCCCCGGCTCGCACCCAGCCGGGCCCGGACGGGATCCGCGCACCGCGCTGGAACGCCTCGGCGACGGCTCTGGCACGGGAGTCCGCCGCCTCGTTGAGCGGATGATTCGCGTGACCCTTGACCCATTCGAAGCGGTACTTTCGCCCCGCGATCGCATCGTCGATCTCCATCAGCAGCTCAAGGTTGAGGACGGGCTTGCCGTCGCCCTTGCGCCAGCCCTTCGCCTTCCACCCGCGCATCCACTTCGTCACGGAGTTGATCACGTATTGGCTGTCGCACAGCACGAGGAGCTCGTCGTCGAGGTGCTCCGTCGCCCGGAACAGCTCGAGCACCGCTTTGAGCTCGCCCTGGTTGTTGGTGGCGTGCGGCCAGCCGCCGGCGCCCCAGCACGATTCGTCGACGTACCAGGCCCAGCCGGCCGGGCCGGGGTTGCCGAGGGCGGAGCCGTCGGCGGCAGCGGTGATCACGAATGGGGCCTCTCGAAGATGGGACCAAACTAGTCTCCCACTAGGGCGGCGATAAGCTCGACGGATGAACAAAACCACGGTCGTCACGGTCATCGGAGTCATCGCCTCGATCGTCATCGCGTGGTGGCTCGTCGGGTTCGTGTTCAGCGCTCTGGCCTTTGTGATCAAGGTGATTGTGGTCCTGGTCGTCGCCGGGCTGGTGTTCGCCGGCCTCCGCTCGCTGCTCTCCGGGTCCAGCACGCGCGAATGACG
>Ga0326733_1000304_pt1 | contig 14859 bp, 15 predicted proteins | sample 14_GP2_308_FD_207946 | JGI IMG/M metagenome (GOLD analysis project Ga0326733, IMG submission 207946) | Glacier ice microbial communities from Ngari, Tibet, China - 14_GP2_30.8 | ecosystem: Environmental > Aquatic > Freshwater > Ice > Glacier | place: China: Ngari, Tibet | collected 2018-07-17 | reverse complement strand
AGGATGTTGAACAGGTCGGGGTGCGCCTTTTCGATCTCGTCGAGCAACAACACGCTATGGGGACTTTGATCCACCGCATCTGTCAGCAGACCGCCTTGGTCAAAGCCTACATAGCCGGGAGGCGCACCGATCAGGCGGCTGACGCTGTGGCGTTCCATATATTCGGACATGTCGAAGCGTTTGAGCGGAATGCCAAGGATATCAGCTAGCTGCCGCGCGACTTCGGTTTTGCCCACGCCGGTCGGGCCGCTGAAAAGATAGCTGCCAATTGGTTTTTCGGTATCGCGAAGGCCAGCGCGGCTGAGCTTGATTGCGCTCGCGAGCACTTCAATGGCCTTATCCTGCCCAAATACCACGCGTTTGAGATCTGCTTCAAGGCTGCCAAGCGCCGTCTTATCGTCGGTCGACACTTGCTTCGGCGGGATGCGGGCGATGGTGGCAATAACCGCCTCGATTTCGCGCGCGGTGATAATCTTGCGGCGCTTTGATGGAGCAACAAGCATTTGCATCGCACCAACTTCGTCGATGACGTCGATGGCCTTGTCGGGCTGTTTGCGGTCGTTAATATACCGCGACGATAGTTCGACCGCTGCCTTTATGGCGTCGGGGGTGTATTTCACCTTGTGATGCTCTTCGAAAGCCGAACGCAGGCCAGCGAGAATCTTGATCGTATCTTCGATGCTCGGCTCGTTGACGTCGATCTTCTGGAACCGGCGAAGCAGCGCTCGGTCCTTTTCAAAATGGTTGCGAAATTCTTTGTAGGTGGTCGAACCGATGCACCGGATTGTGCCCCCCGACAACGCAGGCTTGAGCAAATTGGACGCATCCATCGCCCCGCCGCTGGTCGCGCCTGCACCAATTACAGTGTGGATTTCGTCGATGAACAATATCGCATCGGGCAGCTTTTCCAACTCGGTTACCACCGCCTTGAGCCGCTCCTCGAAGTCGCCACGATAGCGCGTTCCAGCGAGCAGCGCGCCCATATCGAGCGAGTAGATTACCGCCGGCAACAGCACCTCGGGCACTTGGTTCTCGACGATCCGCCGCGCCAGCCCTTCGGCAATCGCGGTCTTACCGACGCCCGGCTCGCCAACGTAGAGCGGATTGTTCTTCGAACGGCGGCACAGGATCTGGACAGTGCGGTCAACTTCGGCGCTTCGCCCGATCAGCGGGTCAATCCGACCCTGCTTGGCCTTTTCGTTCAAGTTGACGGTGAACTGGTCGAGCGCGCCTTCTTTCTTGTCTTTCTTGGTTTTGGCTTCCGGCTCGTCCTCGTTCTTCTGCTCGCTGCCACTAATCTGGCGCGGTTCGGCGAGCTTGCCGTCCTTGCCGATTCCGTGGCTAATGTAGGACACCGCATCAAGGCGGCTCATGTCCTGCTGCTGGAGGAAGTAAACCGCGTAACTCTCTCGCTCGGAGAACAAAGCAACGAGCACGTTCGCACCGGTGACAACATCTTTGCCCGAACTCTGCACGTGTAATATCGCCCGCTGCACGACGCGTTGGAAACCGCTGGTAGGTGACGGGTCAACCTTGCCATCGACCTTCAGACTTTCGAGCTCGCTATCGAGATAGGTGATGACGATATCGGACAGCTCACCCAGATCGACGCCGCAGGCCTGCATGACCTTGGCGGCATCGGAGTCGTCGATCAAAGCAAGCAATAAATGTTCGAGCGTCGCATATTCATGCGCCCGGTCGCCTGCATGTTTCAGCGCATTGTGAAGCGTGGCTTCCAGCGATTCCGCAAATGATGGCATAGTCTTTTCCTTAAACTGGATCGCTGTCGGGCTTAGTCGCTATATCGGCGTCTGCTTTTGTGCTTTCAACCGGCACGGAACAGATAATGGATGTAGCGCAGATATTCTTGAATGTCGGCGGACGGTCATGTCTTGAACAGTGCGTCGGCGACGCTGCGGTGGCGGCTGGCGAAGGCGATTTTGCCCTCGCACCGGGTGATTTCGGATTTCAACGCCGCAATGCGTTCTTCAAGTTCGGCAACTGACAAAGGGTCCAGATCCTGCCGGACCAGATTGGCCAGCGGATCGTCGCGGCGCAGCGGCAGATTTTCGTCGCTATCCATAATGTATAATTTACTGCGCGACGCTTGCTGTCAATATAGAACCGCCCTAGACGATCAATGCTTAACAGGGGGCGCGGGCAGATGGCCGATTTACCGGATATGATGACCGCGATTGAGATCAGTACGCCCGGCGGACCTGAGGTGTTGGTGCCGTGCCAGCGTCCTGTTCCGGTTCCAGCCGCAGGCGAGGTGCTGATTAAAGTTGCAGCAGCGGGTGTGAACCGCCCTGATGTCATCCAGCGAAAAGGTCTATACCCGTCACCACCGGGTGCCAGCGACATTCCGGGACTTGAAATATCCGGCGTCGTCGTTGCGGTCGGCGAAGGTGTCGACACGGGCAAAATAGGTGAACGCCTGTGCGCTTTGGTATCGGGCGGCGGTTATGCCGAATATTGCGTCGCGCGGTATGAGCATTGCCTGCCTGTGCCAGCCGCTTTGAGCATGGCCGAAGCAGCCGCTTTGCCCGAAACATTGTTTACCGTGTGGCACAACGTTTTCGAACGCGCTTACGCGAGCGAAGGTGAGAGCATCCTCGTCCACGGCGGCACCAGTGGTATCGGCAGCATGGCAATCAAGCTTGGCAAGCTGTTCGGGCTGACCGTCATCGTCACCTGCGGCTCGGATGATAAATGCGCGGCGGCGAAGGCGTTGGGCGCGGACCATGCGATTAACTACGCAACTGCCGATTTTGTCGAGGAAGTGAAGGCAATCACTGACGGGCAGGGCGTCCACGTCGTGCTCGACATGGTCGCGGGCAGCTATGTCGCGCGCAACTTGCAATGCCTGCGTGAAGACGGCCGCCACGTCACCATCGCGGTGCAAGGCGGCATGGTCGCCGAAATCAACATGGCCTATGTCATGAGCCGCCGCCTGACGCTGACCGGTTCGACGTTGCGGCCTCGGTCGACCGAGTTCAAGGCGCTGCTGGCGCAGGAGATTTACTCGACCGTCTGGCCGATAGTCGCCGACGGCGGCCTTCGCCCGCAAATGGACAAAAGCTTCCCGCTAACCCAAGCCGCCGCCGCGCACGCGCATATGGAAAGCGGCGACCATGTCGGGAAGATTGTACTGGAGGTTTGAAAGCCAACAATCTTCCGATTGAATGGCTACCGCTTTTACTTTTATAGCCACGAGCCGAATGAGCCGCCTCATATTCATATCGACCGAGGTGAAGCGACCATAAAAATATGGCTGGATAGTTTGGAGGTCGCAAAGAGCCGGGGCTTTCGTGCGAACGAAATTTCTGGCATAGTAAAAATGGTAAGCGAGCATCAACGCATGTTTGCGGAGAAATGGCATAAATACTCGGCTAAAGTCACCGACGAACGTGTTCTCGAAGTTCGCTTCGACGAACACAGCCTCATTGTTGATATGATGGATGGTCGGACCATTTCTGCCCCTCTTGCTTGGTATCCGCGTTTGCTGAATGCGAGCGCAGGCCAGCGCGCGCATTGGGAGAAATGCGGCGGTGGTTACGGTATCCACTGGCCCGAACTCGACGAGGACTTGAGCACCGAGGGATTGCTTAGGGGCGCGCCGGCGGCAAAGGCGGCTTAAGGCTGCTCCTTCGGCATTGTATCAAGCCAAGCCTTCACATCCGCCGCGCTCTTCTCCGGCACTTCTTCCATCGGAATATGACCGACCTTGGGATAGACCACCAGTCTGGCCCCCGGGATCGCCTCGGCAAACCAGCGGGCCGAGCTGACGGGGATCAGATTGTCTTCCTCGCCCCACATGACCATCACCGGTGCTTTGATTGCCGCCAGCTTATCTTTGGTCGCGGGGTGGTTGTTGTGCTGGAGCGAAAAGCGCTTCATCGTCGCCTCGCGGTTGCCGGGATAGCGGTTGAGTTCCCAATAGCGGTCGACCAGCACGTCGTCGATTTTCGAGTGCACGCTCATTGACGTTTTAAGGCTTGATTCAAACATCGAACGCGGCGCGATAAAGCGCGCGAGTTCCTTAACCACCGGCATCCGCATCATCCGGAAACCAATCGGCGTTTTCTTCGACTGCCACGCTGGCGCGCCAGCCGCATCGACGAGCAACACCGCCTCAGTCTTCTCGGGGTGGGTCAGCGCAAACATCCACGCCGTGCCACCCCCCATCGAGTTACCACCGATGACCGCTTTCTCGACGCCCAGCTTGGTCATCAACTTGTCGACCACATCGACAAATACCGGATAATCGTAAACCCCACCGGGGTGGCTACCGGTCAAACCGTGACCGGGCAAATCCAGACTGATGATGCGGTAATCCTTACCCAGCCGTTCGACCCAAGGCTGCCATGTGTGCAGCGACGCATTCGATCCGTGGATCAGAACGACAACCCGCCCGTCGCGTTTCCCTTGATCGCGGTAGTGAATATTCAGCCCCGGCTGCAATTCGACAAACTGTGAGGCACCACCTCCATATTTGGCCTTCATCGCGGCGGCATCGGTATCGGGCGCATAGCCCCAGATGAACAAAGCCGCGACCAACACCACAACAACCACCGCGAGCCACTTGAAAAATCGCTTCATTACCGCCTCCCCATTTCCCGGTGACGGTTGCACTTCTGACCGCTCAAGCGCAAGCATCTTTGCGGCTTGCCGACCGCGCCATCTTGGCCTAAAGCCTGTGCCAACAGTTTCAGGCCGCTCCGAAAGGGGCGGCCCTTATTATTGGAGTTTCAGACATGGCCACCCCGTTGATGCCGCATGCAACCGCCGCCTGGCTGGTTGACAACACCGCACTTGGTTTCGCGCAGATCGCCGAATTTTGCGCAATCCACATCCTCGAAGTGCAGGCGATGGCCGATGACATGACTGGCAGCAAATATACCGGACGCGATCCCGTCCACGCTGGCGAGCTTTCGATGGAAGAAATCGAAAAGGGTCAGGCCGACGAGGATTATGTCCTGAAAATGAGCGTCGGCCCCGATCAGGTCCGCCGCACCAAAGGCCCACGCTATACGCCGGTATCGAAGCGTCAGGACAAGCCAGACGGTATCTCGTGGCTGATCCGCAACCATCCGGAAATCTCCGACGGCGCGATCTGCAAACTGATCGGCACCACGCGCAACACGATCGCCGCGATCCGCGAGCGCAGCCACTGGAACATCGCTGAAATTCAGGCGAAAGACCCGGTAACTTTGGGCCTGTGCTCGCAACGCGAGCTCGACGCCATCGTCACGCGCATTGCGAAGAAAGCCGGTATCGACAACACCGCCGCCGACGACCTGCGCCTCGGCACCGACCGTGAAGCCCTGATCGAAGAACTCCGCGCCGAACGCACCGAAGCCGCCCGCAAAGCCGAAGCCGCGCTGAACGGCGAAGATGAGGAAGATGGCGCGAAGCCTGAATTGACGGCGGATACGCTGTTCAAGAAGGCTGGGGAGTAAGTCTAGCCCTTTATCAGGCGCTCCAGTCCTCAATCTTGATAATGTCGATCTGCAAAAGAGCCTGATCGGCACTTACGAGCGTTGCATCAACCGCCAGTGCGTGAGCAGCAATCATAAGGTCGAGCGGCGCGATGCTGATGCCTTTAACTTCCAAAGCCGCACGCAGCGTTCCGTAATGCGGGGCGATTGCGTCTGACCATTGCAGGATATCAGTGTATCGAAGAAATTCTCGCACGAGCCTGGCAAGCGCCGTCGCCTGTGGGCGCTTAGCGACGCCGTAATGTAGTTCGCCCGCTGTAACTGACGAGATTGAAAGTGACGACAGCGGTACCGACGCTGCGCGAGCGCATACCGGCTCGCGTTGCTGCAGGATTGCGCTGACTGCATTGGTATCAAGCAGATAGCGCGCCGTCATGCATTGTCCAATCCGTCGAAAGGATCGCAGTCTTGCGATGCTGTCCTGCGGTCTTCGGGATCAAGAAAATCATCGGGTATGTCGGCGTTAAGCGAATGCGCAAAAGCAAAAAACTGTTCCAAGCTCTCTGGTTTCCGCGATAATATCACATCGCCGGTCTGCTCATCGCGACGGATATTTACCTCGCTACCTTCAAAGCGAAAGCTTAGCGGCAAGCGCACAGCTTGACTCTTTCCGTTCTGGAATATTTTGGCAGTCTGTCCTATTTCTAAATCTCCGAATATATATTTTAGTATATTACGGATTGATAGTTAGTGAAAGCATAATGTGAGACAACGTTCGCGGCCGCTCCTTACGACGCTATCGTTACGCGGATTGCCAAGAAGGCCGGTATCGACAACACCGCCGCTGACGACGCACGCCGTGGCACCGACCGTGAAGCCCTAATCAAAGAACGCCGCGCCGAACGCACCGAAGCCGCCCGCAAAGCCGAAGCCGCGCTCAACGGCGAAGCGGAAAACGACGGCACGAAGCCGGAATTGACGGCGGTTACGTTGTTCAAGAAGGCAGGGGAGTAAGCCCGACGGCCCTCGCTCCTTGCGGGAGGCAGCTTGCTGCGTAGGTTGAGCGAATTGAGGGGTTCCGCGCTGTCGATCCTCAAGCATTTAGAACAGCACGCTTACATTCTTGCAACCATGTCCCGATCCGCAGTTCCACTTCGTGGCAGAGTAAACTGAAGCTTCTGCATATAGGGGTCCATCGTGCCTGACTTCTTGAACGCGGCAATCGCCTTTGCGTAATAGGTTCGCGCGGATTTAACATTTTTGCGTTTGGTCACGATGTCGTGCGCCAGATTAAGTGCCAGAAAGTTAGCCCCTTCCTTGTCGCAACGCGCCGCAATCATACCCTGGGTCCGGTCAGCGGTAACACTACCGTCGTAAGCGGCAAGATCGTCGAACATACCGGCAGGCACGCGGTAATCAATGCCTTGCTCCATAACATCAGGATGCTGCATGGGGAAGTCGTGCGGGGTTTCGTAATTGGAAATCATCGTGTATTTCCACGGACCGTTATTATGCCATTTGATCATCGTGGCCGTCATCTCTTGCGGCGCGCCATATTTCTTCATCATATCGGCGGCTGCCATCCGTGCACTCTCAGGCCAGTTGGCCATCATCGACCGCATTTGTCCCTCGTTCATTCGCTCCATCTGCGCCGACGCTGGAACTGCGAATAGTGTCGCGATGGCAATGCTTGCCATAGACAATTTTCTAACCGTCATGAGATCAATCCCTTGCTATCCAAGAAAAATACGACGCTCGCGGTGCAGCATTCGCATCGGGCACAATGAGAAGGAGCATCGGCTTCATTCGTTCCCTGCGGCATAGGCAGGCTCCACGACTCATCATCCGCTAACAAGTGGCGAAGGCGAGCCGGAAACAAGGCAATAATCGCCCGGTCTTCTCAAACCACCTTCCCTAACGACACCATTGCCTTAACTGCGCGGTTAAGGCACGGGATTGGGATGGCCACAAAAGCTCCTCCAGCATATGATATGTCGCTCGTCGACCACGGGTTTGAGGCCAAAGAGCTCAAGGGGCTGACCTATCCGCTCGGCGATCATGCGCCTGAGTATGGCGAGATTTATCAGCTTGCGCCTGACCTTGGCTGGACCCGGATGCCGGTGCCGGGGAACCTCAATCATATCAATCTGTGGCTGCTCGACGATGATGCGCCGGGCGGCAGTGGCTATGCGATTGCCGATACCGGGCTGTTTTTGCCCGACGTGGTCGATTACTGGAAAGGCTTGTTTGCTGGCGCGCTTTCCGAGCGGCAACTGACTCGCATATTCGTGACGCATTTTCATCCAGACCATGTCGGTTGTGCTGGTTGGCTCGCCAACAAGTTCAAGGTGCCGGTGTGGATGAACCGGACCGAGTGGTTGCTTGCGCGGATGCTGACGAGCGACATCAAGGAGCATCCGCCCGAGGACATTCTGCGATTGCGCAAATCCTACGGCTATGACGAAGAGCGGCTCGACAAAATGCGGAGTGGCGGTTGGGGCAATTTTGCCCGCGCCGTTTCGCGGTTGCCCAGCGGTCACCACCGGCTTGATGACAATGCGGTGGTCCGTGTTGGCAATCGTGACTGGCACATTTTGACTGGCGGCGGGCACACTCCTGAACATGCCTGCATGGTCGATCACCAGAACGGCGTGATCATCGCTGGCGACCAGATTTTGCCGCGCATTACCTCGAACGTGTCGATCATGGACAGCGAGCCAGATGCCGATCCGCTCGCCGAATGGCTGGCCTCGATTGCCAAATTCCGCGCCGCGCTACCCGACGATATGCTGGTGCTTCCGGCACACGGCTTCCCGTTCAAGGGTGTGCATGTTCGGCTCGACAGGCTGGCGTCGGGGCATCACGAGCAGCTCGACCGGTTGGAGGCGGCACTCCGCCAAAAGGAAATGCGCGCAGTCGATACCTTCGGGCTTCTGTTCGGACGGCCCATCGACGACAGCATCTACGGTCTAGCCACCGGTGAAGCGATGGCACATTTGCGCTATCTCGAACGAGCCGGTCGGGCGACCGTCGAGGTTCGCGACGGTGTGGGCTGGTATAGTTCGAAATAATATCGCAAACATATCCGATGAAAGCATGGACCGACAATTATCTGCACCCGACTGTATGGGATCAGCAGTTTGCGCCGCTGGCGCTGCACGACATGTTTTTCCAGTCTGCGGAGCGTATGGGTGAGGCGGCGCTCGCCGACTTCATGGGCCGAAAATATAGCTATGCCGAGATGGCTGACGCTGTGCGCCGCGTTGCTAAAGGTTTGCAGGACAAGGGGATTGGCAAGGGCGATCAGGTCGGTCTGTTCCTGCCCAACGTGCCGCACTATATCGCGGCGTATTATGGCGCTCTGGCGGCTGGCGCAACGGTGGTCAATTTTTCGCCGCTCTATTCGGTCGATGAACTCGCGCATCAGGTGGCCGATAGTGGGACGACGATATTGTTCACTGTGTCAGCGGCGGCGCTGCTCCCTAACGCGATTAAGGTACTCGACCAGTCGGGGCTTAAGGAATTGATTGTCGGCAGCATCGCCGAGGCATTGCCGCTCGCGAAAAGCTGGGCCTACCGCTTGTTCAAGCGCAAGGATATCGCTGCTTTCCCGGACGATCCGCGAATTACGCTCTATGTCGACATGCTGGCGAACGACGGCAACTACGTTGTTCAGCCTTGCGACCCCGAAACCGATATCGCTCAATTGCAGTATACCGGCGGCACCACCGGCGCGCCCAAAGGCGCGATGCTCAGCCACCAGAATATCACAGCGAATGCACGACAGATCAACACCTTGGACCCTGAATCGCGGGTCAATACTCCCGATGCGCCAATGGATGACCGCATCCTTGGCGTGCTGCCATTCTTCCACGTGTTCGCTAACGCGACCGTGCTCAACCGAACGATCTGCAATGGCGGCGAAATCGTGATGCTCCCGCGTTTCGAAGCAAAAGCGGCATTGGCTGCGATAAACCGCACGAATGTAACGTCGCTGCCCGGTGTGCCGACAATGTATCAGGCTTTGCTCGATTGTCCCGATATTGCGAAGACCGATTTCAGCTCGCTTCGCGCCTGCATATCGGGCGGAGCGCCATTGCCAGCCGAACTCAAGGCAAAGTTCGAAAAGCTAACTGGCGCGGTGGTGATCGAAGGCTACGGCCTGACAGAAAGTTCGGGCGTGGTGTCTTGCAATCCCTATTCGGGCCTGAACAAAGTGGGCAGCATCGGCCAGCCGATACCCGGCACCGATGTCAAACTGCTCGACAAAGAAGACCCGACCAAGCCAGCGCCAGAGGGCGAACCCGGCGAACTCGTATTCTCCGGCCCTCAAGTTATGCGCGGTTATTGGCAGCGGCCTGACGCCGATGCCGAGGTGTTCGTCGGCGCATATCTGCGCACTGGCGACGTCGCCACAATAGATGAAGACGGCTTCATCTTCATCGTCGATCGATTAAAGGATATGATCTCGGTCGGCGGGTTCAAGGTATTCCCAAGCCAGATCGAGGACGTCCTATACAAACATCCGGTGGTGAAGGAGGCTGTGGTGATCGGCGTGCCCGATGATTATCTCGGCGAACGACCGCGCGCTTATGTGACGCTGCAAGAGGGTGAGCTGGCAGAAGGCGACACGCTCGCCAATTGGCTCAACCCACAGCTAGGCAAACACGAGCGTGTGGAGGCCGTGGTCGTGCGCGACGCTCTCCCTAAAACGATGATCGGCAAGCTCGACCGAAAGGCACTGCGCGTCGAAGTCGGTGTCTGATGGCTGACGATCCGCCGCTCATTCGCAAAATCATCCACGTCGATATGGATGCCTTTTACGCCAGCGTCGAACAGCGTGATAACCCTGATCTTCGGGGGAAACCGGTCGCGGTTGGCGGGTCTTCCAAACGCGGTGTTGTCGCGGCGGCGAGTTACGAGGCCAGGGCGTTTGGTGTCCGTTCGGCAATGCCCTCGATCACGGCGCAGCGCCAATGCCCCGACCTAATTTTCGTCAAGCCGCGTTTCGAAGCGTACAAATTGGTGTCGCGCCAGATTCGTGAGATATTTTCGCGCCACACCGACATCATCCAGCCGCTGTCGTTGGACGAGGCGTATCTCGATGTCACGCATGACAAGACGGGATTGGGATCGGCAGTTAAGGTCGCCAAGGCAATTCGCGCCGCGATTGCCGCCGAGACAGAACTGACCGCCAGCGCCGGGGTCAGCTACAACAAGTTTATCGCAAAACTCGCCAGCGACCAGAACAAGCCCGATGGCCTCTGCGTCATCTTGCCCGAGCAAGGCGCTGAATTTGTCGCAGGCTTACCGGTCCGCCGATTCCACGGAGTCGGACCTCGCACCGCCGAGAAAATGGCGAAGCTCGGCGTCCATACAGGCGCAGACCTAGCGACCAAGGACAAGGCTTGGCTGGCGCACCATTTCGGCAGTTGGGGTGGCTACCTCCATCAGGCAGCGCGCGGCATCGACGACCGTCCGGTCAACGCCAATAGCGTCCGCAAGTCGCTGGGCGGCGAGACCACCTACTTCGACGACAAACGTAGCGAAGCCGAACTCCGCGATGCGCTCGAGGAAATTATCGAATTGGTCTGGGACCGGATCGAACGCTATCAGGCGCGGGGTAAAACGCTCGTCCTGAAGGCACGCTATTCGGATTTCAGGACAGTCACCCGGTCTCGAACGATTGGCCACATCATCACAGTCCGTGCCGAATTCGCAAAGTTGGCGCACGCGCTGCTTGATCAGATATTACCCGCCGAACTGGGCATTCGGCTTCTTGGACTGACGATGTCAGGGCTTGTGAGCGAGGAAGGCGGAACAAACGATGCAACCCCGCAATCCAGTTTTGCATTCGACATCATTGTAAACTGAAGATATTCAGCATATATCATAAAACTGTTATAGCCATATAATACAGGGAGCGTGTTTTGGCCCGTCCGCAGACCGATATCGAAGCTGGAAAACAGGAACTTTTGGGTGTCGTCGATGACCTCGTTCGCAAGCGTGGGACTGCTGACATCTCAATGACCGACCTTGCAGCAGCAGCAGGAATGTCGCCTTCCAACCTCTACCGCTTCTTTGAAAACAAAGACGCATTGCTTGAAGCGGTTGCCGAAAAGTTCTTCGCCGAAAAGATAAGAATCATGGAAGACGTTATTGCTTCCGATCTGCCCGCGCGTGACAAGATGTTTGCGTTTTTTGCCCGGCGTTTCGCGGTGATGGTCGAACAATATGAATCCGAACCCGATTTGCTGAAAAGCTATCTCGAAATCGGCCAGCAAAATTTTGAGGTTGTCCGCGGTTACGTCGATCTGGGCGATCATTATCTGGCGGTAATCGTGGCGGACGCGATGGGTGAGGGGTATTTTCAAGGCTTGTCGATTGACGAGGCCGTGTCGCTGATCAACCAGATGACTCAGTGCTACACCAATCCCGAAGCGATTATTTATATCGGTACCGTCAAATTGAAAGAAGCCAAACTGGCGCGCATAGTCGATACGATATTCGCTGGATTGGGCAAATCATTCCAGGCACAAACGGTAAGTGTGCCGCATATCAAAATTGTGTCCTAACTCCTCCATGCAAGCAGGAAATCGTTGAGCGATGGACCGCGTCCTCGAAGATTTTCTTGGCGACCCCGATGCCGACACATCGGCGTTGTACGATGTCGAACGCATAAAAGCGCTCCTTGAGGTTGCGGCGCGTGAACGGCGATCGGTCAGCTATTCCGAACTGCTGCTGATGCTCGGCTTTCGGTTCACCCGCCCGAAAATGCGCGCCGTGTGCAAGACGCTCGACAAGATCGACCAGCTAAACGCTGCCAATGGCGCACCCGCGCTCGCGGTGCTGGTTGTACGCGAAGGCGACGGCTTGCCGGGACAGGGATGGTGGACGGGGCGTAGCGGCTATCAAGGTGAGTGGACGGGGTCGGAAGCGAAGTCATATGTCGCTCAGTTACAGCAGCACGTGTTTGACTATTGGACAACGCGCTAAGGACTTGCGCGGGCGATTGAGCGCGGTATCGTGACGCGATGATGCAACAGGCCCAGGATTTTCTCGACGAGAGCGACGCGTTACGCTCGCTGCTTGCCCCGCTCGACGACCCCGCGTTTGAAACGCCAACGCAGTTTAAGGGTTGGACGATCAACAACATCCTGCGTCACCTCCATGTGTGGAATATCGCTGCTGACCTTTCGCTGACTGACGAAGCGGCATTTGCCGATTTCATGGCGCACATGGCAGCCGGTGTGAGCGGTGGGAATTTGCCCGATTTCGAAGCGGTCTATTTGGGCAATTTGTCGGGTCGCGCGCTGCTTGATGTTTGGGCCGCAAACTTCAAAAATGTGGCGCAGCATTTTGGCGATGCCGACCCGCAGCTTCGAGTCAAATGGGTCGGGCCGGGGATGAGCGCTCGCAGCTCGATCACGGCCCGGCTAATGGAAACCTGGGCGCACGGGCAGGCAGTTTATGATTTGCTGGGGGTTGATCGCGTCGATACCGACCGGATCGGTAATATCGTCCGGCTTGGCGTCAATACTTATGGGTTCGCTTGGAAGAACCGGCGGACAGAACCGCTTGGCCCGATGCCGCAGCTCCGCCTGACGGCGCCGTTCGGGGCAGTTTGGGAATATGGCGAACCCTCGGACAGTGGATTCATCACCGGCAGCGCAACTGAATTCTGCCAGGTTGTAACGCAGTGCCGCAACATCGCTGATACAGCGCTTGAAGTCAGCGGCGATGTCGCGCAACACTGGATGGCGGTGGCGCAATGTTTTGCCGGGCCGCCGCAAAACCCGCCTGCGCCCGGAACTCGATATAGAATATAGGATCGGCGCTCGCCGTTGGCGAGCAGGGCGCAAAGGCGCGAAGACGTAACGCTTTCAATTGATTTATCTGAGAGCCGCACCGTCAGTTCGCGCCTTTGTGCCTTCGCGTCTTGCTTGCCGCAGGCAAGCGCCTAAACTAACTTCTTTCGGATGGGAGAAATTACGTGAGGAATAAATACTCGTTGGCCGCGTTGGCATTGGCGACCTCGCCTGCGTCCGCGCAGACCGCAGAGCAGGTCACCGTCATTCACGCAGGCCAGTTACTCGACAGACCCGGCTCGGCGCCGCGCGGGCAGTCGACTATAGTTATCCGCAACGGCAAGATCGCAGAGGTCATGAACGGCCATCAGCCCGGCCCCGCCGGTGCGACTCTGATCGACCTGAAAGACAAATTCGTCCTTCCCGGTCTCATCGACAGCCACGTGCATCTCGACAGTGATGCGGGCGGCAATGCTGGCCTCATCGAAGCAGTCACTGACAGCCCGGCGCGCGTCGCCTATCGCGCGGCCGGTAATGCCAAGAAGACATTGATGGCTGGCTTCACCACCGTTCGCAATTTGGGCGACGGCACCGGCGCTACGCTGGCGCTGCGCGATGCGGTAGCGGCGGGCGAGTTGCCGGGGCCACGCATCATCGACGCGGGCCGTTCGATTTCGACCACCAGCGGTCACATGGACGCGACGCTCTCGCTCTCGGAAGACCTGCACGCAAGCGTCGGTCAGGAAAATCTCTGCGACGGCGTGGAAAGTTGCCGTCAGGCAGTGCGCAAGCAAATCCGGCGCGGTGTCGATGTCATCAAGATCGCCACCACCGGCGGCGTCAACAGCCGCATCGGCGTTGGGCTGGGGCGGCAACTGTTCGATGACGAGGTCAAGGCGCTGGTCGATACCGCGCACCTTTACGGCAAGAAAATGGCGGTTCACGCGCACGGCGAGGACGGCATCAACGCGGCGCTGGCGGCGGGTGCGGACTCGATCGAGCATGGTACGATGCTCGACGACGCCAGCATTAAATTGTTCAAATCATCGGGCGCCTATTACGTGCCGACGCTCTCGACGGTGAACGGCTATATCGAGCGTCTTACGAAAGACCCCGACGCCTATCCGCCAGCGGTTTTGGCAAAGGTCAAATGGCGCATCGAAGTCACCGGCAAGAGCCTTGCCAAGGCCTATCCGGCTGGCGTCAAGATCGCTTTTGGCACCGATGCCGGTGTGTCTAAGCACGGCAAGAACGCCGATGAATTCGAGTTGATGGTAAAACACGGCATGCCCGCGAGTGCCGCCATTCAGGCAGCAACGATGAATGCGGCGACCTTGCTCGGCATAGATAAGGAAGTCGGCTCGCTCGAACTTGGAAAGGCGGCGGATTTAATCGCAGTGGCGGGTGATCCGACCAGCGATGTTACCGTGCTCAAATCGGTGCGCTTTGTCATGAAAGATGGGAGGGTGTTTAAGGCCGAATGATAATCCCGATTTGCGGGTCGGCCCGACCTTCAAGAGTTTCTACGAAAGCTTCGGCCGCAGCGTTGAGACCTTGACGTTCGTCAATGGCAACCACGCCATCAACAGCGCCGAGGAAATTTTTCCAGC
>Ga0326733_1000303_pt1 | contig 14872 bp, 16 predicted proteins | sample 14_GP2_308_FD_207946 | JGI IMG/M metagenome (GOLD analysis project Ga0326733, IMG submission 207946) | Glacier ice microbial communities from Ngari, Tibet, China - 14_GP2_30.8 | ecosystem: Environmental > Aquatic > Freshwater > Ice > Glacier | place: China: Ngari, Tibet | collected 2018-07-17 | reverse complement strand
TATCCCATTTGCTGATGACGATAACCATACCCTTGCCGGCTTCGTCGATAATGCCAGCCAGTCGTTGGTCAAGTTGCGTGTTGAGCTCGTTAACGTCCATCAAAAGGAAACAAACGTCACTTTCTTCAATTGCCTGTAGTGTGCGAAGGACGCTAAACTTTTCGATGCCGACTTCTTGCTTGCCTGGTTTTCGCATACCAGCCGTGTCGAGTAGTTCGATGTCACGTGCGCCGTACCGAACAGAAACACGGTTAACGTCACGCGTTGTACCGGCGATGTTGGCGACGATTGCCTGCTGCTTACCAGCAAGCGTGTTAAACAGGTAGCTTTTGCCGACGTTTGGACGTCCAATCAGTGAAACCCGAAGAATGTCGTCAGGCACTTCTTCGCTTTTCGCTGGAATAAGGTCAACGATCATATCAAGAACATCAATCATGCCCTGGTTGTGCTCGGCGCTAGTCCGAATAATTTCTTTGATACCAAGACGTTTAAATTCGTCGTTGGGAAGGCTATCTTTTAGATCGGCTTTGTTGGTGATAAGCAGCACTGGTTTTTTGCTTCGGAGGGCTTTTTTTGCAACCATCTTGTCGTCATCGCTGGCATACTGGCTGCTGTCGACAACAACCAAAATAACATCAGCGGCCTCGGCAGCTTCTGTGATCTGCTCTTGAATAGATGCTTCGAATTCGTCATTCGGATCCTTAAGACCGGCCGTGTCAACCAGCCAGAATTGGTGGTGACGGTGCTCGACGCGTCCCAAGACGTTGTCACGGGTTGTCCCCGCTTCGCGGGCAACAATTGCCTGTTGAGAACGGACAAGACGATTAAAAAGCGAACTCTTACCGACGTTCGCTTGACCAATGATCGCAACTGTTGGGAGTTTTGAAGCCATAACTTTGAGTAATTATAACAGAGATACCTCTTCAGTGCGAGCATAAGCGCTGACACATTATAAAAAAAGCCATTTGCCGTTGTTTGGGCAATATATCACTTACTGAATAGTGACGATTTGGAACTCACCGACTGGTATATCACCAAGTGAATAATTACCAAAATTAGTACGGTGAAGTTTTAGTACTGTATAGCCAAGAGAGCCGAAGGTGCGTCGAATCTGACGATTACGCCCCTCTTTCATGGTGACAAACCAGCTCTTGCGGTCTGTTTCGTTCATACGCTCAAGTTGTAGGCTGCTGGCGCCGTCTTCGAGCTGAACGCCATGGTCACTAATCATCTGCTGATGAAGTGGCGCAAGATCACTCTCGAGCCGGACGTTATAAATCTTTGTCTTGGCAAACTTCGGATGTGTCATGTTAAAGGCGAAATCGCCGTCATTAGATAGGAGGATGAGTCCGCTACTTTCGCGGTCGAGGCGACCGACGGGCTTGAGATGGTGATATTCGGGCGGAATTAATTCGTAAATTGTTGGATTATCGCCCTGTTGACGACGTGAACAAACGTAGCCAATTGGCTTGTGGAGGGCGATGTATTGGTAAGCAGTATCACTTTTGATAGGCTTGTCGTCAATCGCAATGACATCGCCGGGTGTGAAACGGGCGCCGAGCGTTGCAGTCGTTCCGTTAATGGTCACTCGCGCGAGGTCGATTAAGTTGTCGGCTTCACGGCGCGAAATGCCTAATTGTAGGGCAAGATGTTTATTGAGACGTTCGGTAGGTTCTGCTGGCATGAGACTAAGTATACCAGCTAAGAGAAGTTTTGTGGCTGACTCGGTGCTGGGGGCATCGCTGGAGTTGGCGTAAATGTTGGTGCTGGAGGCTGCGTCGGTGGCTGTGGCGCATTAGCCGCATTGAGCTCTTGGTTCATAAGATGGCCGACATCGACTGAAGGCGCTTGATCACTGAGCGGATGAATCACGCGGTCGCCAAGCGAGGCTGGTCGGTTAGATGAAAATGGCGCTGTTGGCTGCGGCAAGACGGCTGGCTGCTGATACGGTTGTTGCGTCGGTTGAGGCTGGTACGGTGCTTGAGCAACTGGTGTCTCGTACATGGGCGCAATCGGACGTGGCGCGACAAGCGGCTGTGGCTGCATCGGCTGGGGCATTGTGTAAGGTTGTGGAGCTGGCTGAGGCTGAGCTGCTGGCTGTGGAGCAGGTTGCGTCATGACAGGCGCTGTTTCAATGTATTCGATTGGCCCTGATTGCGGTGCTGTAGGGCGCGGGGCGACAGGTTGTGTAGGGCGCGCTACTGCAGAAGGTGCCGGTGCGCCAAAGGCCTGTGCGGAAGATTGCGGAATTGCCAGTGTATCGGCGAGAACGTCGTGGACGGTACGTACGACGTCTTCGATGCCAACCTGAGACTTCACAAGGTAACGATCGGCGCCAAGTGCTTCGCCACGGGCGCGTTGGTCTTCGCTACTCAGAGCGGTCATCATGATAACTTTGATGTCACGCGTCTCGGTCGTACTGCGCAAAATATCAAGCATGTCAAAGCCACTGATTTTGGGCATCATGACGTCGCTGACGATTAATTGCGGCCGTTCTTTGATTGCCATCGCGAGGGCTTCTTCGCCGTCCCCAGCGGATACGATGTCGTAGCCTTCGGCCAATAATCGTACGCCATAAATTTCGCGTAGGCTTTTGTCATCTTCAACTAACAGAATTTTTGTCATATTTACCTTTATTGTACCCGAGCGGAATTAAAAATACTATACTACTTGTGGTTATTGCGACGGCGGCTGTGTGTCGCGACCTGGAATGATCATCGTGGTCGGTCGAGCACTTGATGGTTGGGTGTATGCAGACGGATTCTGCTCGATGGATGAGAGCGGAGTATTTACTGGTCCGGACTCGACTGTTGGTGGTGGCGTTTGCGCCTGAACCATTGCGTTTAACTTGGCAACGTGGGCTGAAATTTGTTCTGGCGTCAGGCTTTGACCGCGCGGCACAGTCGTCGCTGCCTGGGCTGATGGAACAGCGACAGGTTGAGTCATAGGGGTGGCCTGTGTTGGATAGGAATCGGTCGGAGTAAATGGTTCTGGCTGAACTGCTGGCTGTACCAACGCTTGGGCTTGTGCGGCTGTCGCCTGCTCGTCAGCGAGCCGATTCGCCTGTTGGTTATCAATACGCGGCAGTTCGAAAAAGAACGTACTCCCCTTTTTATATTCGCTTTCAACCCAAATGCGTCCACCCATTGTCTCGGCCAGACGGCGACATAGATATAAGCCAAGCCCAGTCCCGCCAATTTGACGAGTATCGACGTTGTCGACGCGATAAAACTTTTGAAACAGATGCGACATGTCCTCGGCCGGGATTCCGATACCACTGTCTTTAATACTAATAACAACTTTGTCGTCGCTGCCGGTAATATCAACGGTTACTTCGCCAGCAGGCGTGTACTTAATCGCATTTTCAGTCAGGTTGTTGATAACCTCACGGATATGGTCATTGTCGAGATTAACGTTGTACACCGGTGCGAGGTGGCGCGATCCGTCGTCTGGCATCGGCTTGAATGTTAGTGTCAGACCCTTGTCGGTCGCCTTTTGTTGAAGGCCTTGTAGGATGTCATGCGTATAGGCCATGAGATCGACGACTTTTGGATTGTTCGATAAACGGCCGTCTTCAGCCTTGGAGACATCGAGCAGGTCCTGAAACAGCCGTCCGAGGTGCTGCGCCGAGTCGTGTGCCTTCATAATGAAATCGCGCGCCTTGGCATCGATCTGCGCAGTTGCTGGATTGAGCGCCAGTCCAAGATAGCCTTCGATTGATGCGACTGGCGTTCGCATCTCGTGACTGGCGGTACTGATAAATTCGGCTTGCTCGCGCTCCTCGGCTTTTTCTTTGGTAATATCACGAAATACCGTAATCACGCCTGACCCCGACTCCCCGACTGGTGATACGACCAATGAGGCCATAATTTTTTTGCCGCTATGAGTGATAATTGCCAGATTATTGTTACGGACTTGTTGATTCGTGTTCATCACCTGCTGGATCGGATCGAGCGTGACGTCCAGTGGATTGCCGGCAAGATCGCATAATTGCAACACTGACTTATAACTAAGCGCGAGCGCGTCTTGCTTGCCCCAGCCGATGATTCGTTGACCGGCGGGATTAATCAACTGAACGATACCCTTGCTGTCGACCGCAATGACGCCGTCGCCGATGGCATTAATGACAACTTCTGATTGAGATGCGACCTGTGATAATTCACTGGCGAGGGCTTTATAGGCCCTGTCGCTATGATCGTCGTGCCTGTTTGATTTGGTGTGCCAGATTATGAAACTGGCGATGAGTGGGATGATGCCTGCAAAGCTGACGACAACAATGAGTTCGGTGGTTAAGCTATTTTGTAGATATGCAGAAGCAACGAATGCGCCAATCGTTGCAAGGATTGGTAATATTCCCCACATGCCAAATATTCCCGCAAAAATCGTGACAAACATCCACAGGGCAATAAACGGCGAGGTTGCTCCTCCTGTGGTGATGATAATACCGGCAGACGTTGCAGCCAATAGGATAAAGACGACCAGAGCCGACTGAAAAATCGCCGCCTTAGGCACCCAGAGATAGCCGACGAAACTCACCAGCGCCGTTATGCTCGCGAGTATTAGGACCGGCATTTTGACAAGCAGGACTTCACTGATTGGTGTATCGACAAATGTCGGGAGGAAGTACAGCAGAACAATCACCAGTGACACCAAAAGACTCGCCTCACAGATTCGGCGATGCCAAAAACGAGTCAACGTAACTGGTGTAATGTATGCCCCCTACTTTATTGTGTTTCTTGAGGGTATTATGACGATTATGGTTTCTTTTTACAAGAGGTGCATACATATACCACTCAGCCCCAAGTAGCCTATCAGGCTCTCCAAAATGGTATGTTGGGAGTATGAGAAAAACCAAACTCCCAAAACCTGTTCGATCCTCTGATGAATCTGACAAACAATGGCGCAAGCGTGCAGCGGCCTATATTCGCGCTGTTGCTCCGGCGACGACACGGCATTATGTTATCGGGGGTAGTCGCAAACAGCAACTGCAACGATGGTTTATCCCGGGTCTTTATTTTCTGGCTGCGTTTTTAACACTTTTTTACGGCTTCTCAATTGGCGAAAAGTTCGCTTCCGTCAATGGTCCTGATGGTGCGCGCGGCACATTCAACGTCGTGGGGTATACATCTTCTTCTAACTCGGAAGATGATTTTACGCCGAATATATCGCTTCGCGGCAAAGAAATTAACGTCTATAACTCCGCAGGAAAAGAATTCAGCATCGGCAAGCCAATCGATGTACTTTATTCGACAAAAGGCGCTCCCGTCGCCGCCTTTGCAGGCCCCGATGGCAAAGCGCACTTCGTCGGCTATCCATTTGTATTTGGTGCGGCAGGTATATTCGCGTTCTTTGGGTTTATGTTCATCTTCTTCCACCGTGGACGGGTTGATTATGACTACGTTCAAAAAGCTATCAAGGCACTCGAAGCCGGCAAGCCGCTACCGAAAGCCTAGTTCGTTACAGCAAGCATCGTTGTGAATTGGGGGTGTATGTGGTCGTGGACACCCCACTCGCCTGTTCGGCTAGGTGTGAACGACTCTTGCTGGCCTGGCTGCAATGCGTTCATGTTGAGTTCGGGATTGTCTCTGTGAGTCGGGTGTTCGTCCGAAGAGAACTCTACGGCTATGGACGATTCGTTCTTGACGGTGACGGCCTGTCCCGCGGCTACGGAATAGTTTTGTTGTGCGAAGCCATTATCGGTAAAGACAATGGTGGCGCCGTTAGACTCTTCAGCCGTCGGTGCTGGTTCCTGGGTCGCCGGTGGCGTCGAGGTTGAGCTTGTTGTTTGTGTTGGCTGAGCGGGCTGTGCGCTCAGGAAAAGCCACGCCCCAAGGCCCATAAAGATTACTACGACAACGGTGATGACTGCGATGAGTGGTTTAGGCACGGTGTTTCTCCTCTTTTTTCTTATGACTATAGTAATAATTATATCCTATGGCTGCAACGAGGGTAATGCCATAGACAATCCATACAACCCTGAACCAGCCCGAAGCAACCTCGCCGCCCAGCGTCAGCGCGTGGAAAAAAATGGCAAACATCGCTGCAACGTTTGCGTACTCGACGAAGCGCCACCATGTAGCCTTTTTGTATCGTCGACGCAGTTCGTATGCCAGGAATGCGACCAGGCCAAAGCTACCAAATAGGAGTGCAATGCGTGCGCCGAGGTCGACATACACAGACAGATAGCTTGCAGGTGGAAGCCCTAGCCCGTCCGCCCACAGTGCGAACACAAAGATACCGGGGTGAAGCAAAATAAATGCAAGAACGAGCCAGCTTGTGACGCTAAAGAACGTCCGCAACGTCCCTGGCGCTGCGCCGACCAAGCGACGAACTGCGCCACTTACGAAATGGGTCCACATAAATATAAATGCAAGCAGTCCAAACAGAGGAAATAACTCGTATGACCCTAGTTCGCCATCAGTCAGTCGAACCTGCGTCCATCGAAGAACCGCGAGCGCAACAAGTGCACCTGTCCCTATCCAGGTTGCAAGCTGCAGTTTGCGTTCGATTGTCATGAGCGGGTTCCTTTAAGTAACCGAGCAAACCAGATGAGTTCGTCGTATGCCTTGCGGACATTCTTGGCATACAGTTCGGTGAATTCATCTTGAATCGCGCCTGATTCGTCAAAGACGTTCTGGACCTTCGGGAAATATAGTTCTGGTAGGATATTCACCATTCCCAAACGATGACAGACTGGCAATAACGCCTCGCACACTCGGACACCGCCCCACGGTCCATTGCTGACACCAGCAAGTGCTACGGGTTTGCGAAGGTACGGTCCGTATTCGCTATCGAGCATACGCTTGAGGCTACCCGGGATGCTGTGATTGTATTCTGGTGTGACAATAAAGAATGCGTCGGCTTTAGTAATAATTTCTCCGTATCGGGCGTCTTTGCTCTCTGGGTCGTTGCCGTCGCCGCTAAACGTAAAATCTTTTGGATCAACGAATATAATCTCGACATCGTCGTACTGCTCGCCTATTTCGGCAACATAGTGTGCCGCACGGATTGATAATCGTTGTTCGCGTGTCGTCCCTGCAAGGACTGCAATCGTAAGAGATGTATTTTCCATGTAATCAGCATAGCAGAATTATAAGCGGGATGGTGTGTTAACTACCGTTGTTGGCGACACCTTCGGAGTTTTCTTTTCTTTGGTTATCCTAAGGTACTCAATTTATAAAATTGCTATTTGCGGAAATGATCCGCTAGAGTACGCCTAAATTATCGAGATAACGATAGAAGTTATGGTATCGGGTCTGTAGCTGAGTAGCTTTTCGTATGGGTATTATCATCAACCGTCTGTTATCGCAGCACTGAAGAAGTATATCGGCTGCAGTCCTCACAATTGACAAAAGTACAAAAAAAAGTTATAATTTTACTATGAATATAGAATCAAAAATCACTCCTTTTGTTGCTTTGACTTTATCGGCATCATTGCTCGCAGGATGTACATCCGAGCAAACTTTCACCAAACCAGATACTACTAGTCAAAAATCTGATTTACTGTTCGAGACAGCACCAGAAGCTGATTTCAGCATTTCCAATTGCAATCTGCAGCCGAACAGCTGGGCGGTCCATATTGATACCGACCCAACCAATATTAATGACCACGATCAAACCATTGGCTTTACTGAAGGCTACACAGAAGATGGGCGTGCAAATGCGGTAAGCGGCGCGAAGATTCGAAGTCTTGGTGGGTTAGCATATGAGATTGCAACGTCGGATGATGACGCTGGAGACACTACGAAAGTAGACCTAGGAGTAGAGCCGTTCTCTATAGTTCTTGATGGCGGCGATGGATATGATATTTCGCTGTCGGCTCGACTTGGTGGTGACGGAGCAGCTTATTTTCAACTAAACTGTTTACCCGATTTTGACTCTTCTTATGTCGAAGAAACACCTCTCGAAGGTGTTCCGATCATTCCTGCTCTGCCCCCTGCTGTCGAAGCTTAGAGTTAACCCTGCTTTTCGCTGACCGTCGATCACGGGCAGAATCTAATAAATAAAAATCTACTCAAAGATGAGATTTTTATTTTGGTGACCCCGCGGAGAATATCAAGATATATCTTCGTCGCGTTCAGATAAGTAAACTTCTCTGCCCTGCTCCTCGTTGGCGACTCTTTCGGAGTTCGGTTTTCTACGAAAACCTACCAATATAAGCACCCCATCTTGTGATGAGGTGTTTATATTGGTGAACCTAGGCCATCCGATCTATAACCTAATAGTGACCGAGATTTTTCGTTGGAACGAAATTATTAAATCACAATCAGCACTACACCAATAAAACACACCAGAGCTGCTAACAGCTTGGTTCTAATTCGAGTTCTCTCTTTTGCTAAGAATAATAATGCGAGCAATGTCGTCACAATAATTGATGTTTGTCGAAGCGGTGTTACAACGGCGAAAGTCCCCTCTTTGTAGGCAAATAACATTGCTAAACTTCCAATTGCATAAAAAACAGCGAGTAAGAGTAATTTGGAAACAATCTTAGGTTGAAGTATTGAGCGCATTTTTGATATTGATTGAGGATGCACTAGAAAAGCAACTAATGCGGTGCCGATGAAGCTAATAGCAGCCCATGATAATCCGTCAGTGTGTCTGCCGACGTATGCCCAGCTAACAATAGCAATTCCAAATAGTAAGCCTGTAAGAAGGCCAAGCCCTGTTCCTTTGTCAATTTTTAATGAACGGATGTTTTTAAATACTATCCCTATACTTCCAAATATCAGTATCGTGCCTATTATTTGTAGTACGGCCAGTGACTCGTTTAAGAAGAATATACCAAATAGCATTATCCATACCGCTTGCGTGGCAAATAGTACAGAGAAAGCGGATGCTTCAACGACTTGTAGGGTTTTTGCGTAGACAATATGCCCTACCCCGAATGCAATCACCGAAAGGATCGCTGGAATAATTAAGTTCTCTATATTTGGTAGTGTGAACCCAACAAAAATGGCGGCAACTATCAAAATGACACCAACAAGCGCTTGAAATATAACTGCGTACGAGTAAGGATTGAGCTTGTCTTTACTAAGAAGAATTCTTTGTAATAGTACTGATGAGGACAATGCTAATACGCTAATTGCTGTGAGGAGTTGCCATGACATATTGGTTACACTATATTCTGTAGTGAAAGCATTAGCAACACAAAAAGTCTCCAATAAGGAGACTTTTCAATAATCTTGTTGATCCCGCGGAGAATATCACGATATATCATCGTCGCGTTTAGGTAAGTAAACTTCTCTGCCCTGCTCCTCGTTGGCGACTCTTTCGGAGTTCGGTTTTCTACGAAAACCTACCAATATAAACTATCCGATTATAAAGAAATCATCGGTGAAATACTTAGGTGGAACGGTTTTCGTCTATACATTTCCTAATCACACCAAAGCTTGATGTACTTAGGAAACTGTCGGGATAGAAAGAAGGCTTGCGCCATTCTTTCTATCCCGCTTACGACAGTCCTCTGTTGTAGCTCAGTACTCAGCGTCGTCGGCCGGCCGCCACCCTACCGGAAGAAACACATCAGGTGCTTCTTCGTAGTCGGCGGCATCGTCCTTGAGATTGGCGATGCCCTGGTTGACGAGCTTCGTGAGTTCGGCGAGAACTGCGTCCTCGTCTACTACGGCGATGCTTCTACCGCGAAGCTTCTTGACGCATCCCTCGATTCCGATCAACTTGTTGCTGCGGTCGAAGTAGCCGTCATCGATCTTCAGGTTGATCCCCCGCATCTCTAGACTCATTCGAATAGTGATGGATGCTTCGCAGATCTTGCTGCGACCCTTGGGAAACCAGGTTACCGACTCGATTGCATCGAACTCGTCCCGAGGGATGAGGTCTTTCTGCTCGGCGGTGAGTGCGGTTCTGATGAGAGCCGGCGTAACGCCATCCCTTCGTGTACTAGGTAGCTGCACCTCGTAAAGGTCAGCATCCGGCAGTGCACGAACGATGCGCTCGAACATTGCGTAGACCTTGCGGTCGGTTTCGTCGGTCATTGTACTCCTCTCTTTTGTTGTTATCCAAATGAATAGGTTGTTCTGATAAGCAATAGACAGTGGACGATGTATGTTTCCACTACGTATTGCCTACCAGAATGTTTAAGAGAGGCTTACAGAGAACTAATCTATGAATGTACCTCGGAGGAAAATCTCACGATTATTGTATATTATAGCAAATATATACAAAAAAGTCAATAGATGTACTATTGAACTAATATTGCTTATGCTTGGTAATTCCGCGGAGAATATCAAGATATATCATCGTCGCGTTCAGATAAGTAAACTTCTCCGCCCTGCTCCTCACTATCGACTCCTTCGGGGTTCGGTTTTCTACGAAAACCTACCAATACAAAAACCCCATCTTGCGATGAGGTGTTTATATTGGTGACCCTTCCTTACCCGATTTTTAACTCTATAGTGGCGGAGATAGTTCGTTGGAACGATACGATTCGTAATGTAGGTGTTCGGCTATCCCCTACGGAAGCCGCATGATGTGCACACATTACATTCCTTACTATAATAGAACTGGTGTAGCTACTTCGAATGTAATATATTTATTGTATGAATAATAGCAAAGAAAAGCATATATGTATTCAAATTCTTAAATACTTTCAAGTCTCTAGTGACGTAGTCATGGACGACATTACCGACTTTAAAATATTAAAGTCTCAACTTTACAGCTTTGGAGACGTATACAGTTTTAACTTAAATGGCGAACGTTTCTACGTCTGTAGTGATTATTCTCTGGATGATAATCCTCGTTATGTAGAGAATATTTTGAGTGAAATTAACCACCTATTGAAAGGTCGTATAGTTGCTAATCCAAATACTCAACCTCATGAGGCTAAGTATGTGTATGAAATGGGCGGAGAAGAATATTATCTATGGTTTGCAGAGATAAGGGGTGCTTCAATTTAGCGGATACTTTAACTCAATGAACCGTACGATACCCTGTGTAATTGTTTCATCAAGACTGAGATCACGTGCAGCGGTCCTAATTCGCTCTTCGCGATTCGCTGCTGCATTATGAGTATCGAATTGCATCCTACCATCAAAAACAACATTGGCAATTGAAACTATTTTTGCACTATTTTGTTTTGCGTTATCGTGCGGATCGATACCTAAAAATACGCAAGCTTCATCGATGAGTTCTCTGTCGAGTTTAACTCTTTCTTCTTTGTTCGCAAACTCTTCCATGGATTGCATAAAGTATGATGCTAAAGCTAAATCTTCTGGTTCTAACTCTGGGCCAGGTATGGACTTGTTTACCACTGCTAGTAAAATATCTTGTGAGTCTAGGCCGTTCTTGATAAGTAGGTCAGTATACAACTTTGCTTTGCTAGAGGCAATTTTTTCTGGGTCTAACGTACCTTTTGCGATATCGTATTCGACAGAGAAAAGAGTCATTTCTATAATTCCCAGAATAGCAGATTCGTTCATTGCCATAATTTCTAAATTATTTTTTGCGAGAGCTTCGGCCATTTCTATATCAATATCAGGATGTGACTGAAAGATAGTATCTAAAAATTCCTGCTGTAGGGCTGTTGATCGCTCGTTTTCTTCATCAAGTGGATGGTATTCAAGCCGCTCTAATACAAGATTAAACTTAACTCCAAGATCTTGAGCAAGTTGCTTCGAGTCGAAATCTACGACAGGCTCTTTGTTTAAATCACTCAAGAAAGAGTCAAAGTCGTCATTGGGTAAAAAATTTTCGTTGAAGGAAACCATAACAAACATATTAACATATTTCTACATATTTTCAATATAACAAAATAAAATTGAAATAAAGAATCGAACGATTTAACCGATAAGAAAATGTATCCAACTTTCAAAGGTGAAAATAAGACGCTCATTCTAATCTGTAATTCTACTATGGTGACCCTTCCCTATCCGCTTTTTAACTGTATGGTGGCGGAAGTTGTTCGTTGGAACGATGCAATTCGCAACATCAGCTCACAGCCTAATCTGTTAAAAGGAAGTTAGTAGAGTTATTGAACCCCCCTGTATAGAATAGAACAAGAAACTAGCCCTATAAGATATTGACATATCAAAATGTATATGCTAAAGTATGTTTATATTGCTCGCCGAAAGGCGCACATCTCTTACTCTTACGACAATTCAAACAAAGGAAATTATGGATTTTATTTATTTGGCAACATTTCTCGTTGCGTTCACTTCTAGTATTTTAAGTGGCATTGCTGGTGGGGGCGGAGGCTATCTTATGGCTCCCTACTGGCTCATTGCTGGTATGACCCCTGCTCAAGGAGCAACAACTGGCGGCTTTATGGCAATCGGTATGGGTGCGAGTTCACTTGCTGCGTTTCGTAAAACTGACCACTTTCCTCGCAATAAAAAGCTCAGTATAGCTTTGACTATCATTACCGTCGTCGCTTCAATTATAGGCGCATTGACACTAACCCACATCGAGACGAGTTCATTCAAAACGATTCTCGCAATTATAACAATCTTGTCTATCCCGATGCTATTTATTGACCGAAGAAAGATAAAACTAAATAAAAGGTACCGAAATATAGGCATCGCACTGCTGATCTTTTTGCTATTAGTCAGCTCGATTATAACAAGCAGTGCATTCTCAATACTGATTGCTGTTGGGCTTTCGCGACTATTCAATTTATCAATCTTACAAAGCACCGCACTTCGAAGATTAATAGGTTTAGTTCAGTCAGGTGTCATCTTCGCAATCCTTGCTTTTCAAGGTAACTTTCTACTCTTTCACGCTATTGTAGCAATTATTGGGGGTAGCCTCGGAAGCTATTTAGGAACGAGATTTGCTATAAAAAAAGGTGAAAGCTTTGCGAAGTACGCATTAGCTGTCGGTGCTTCTATCGGCACTATCGCTCTGCTCGTTTAACGGCTTGCTTGATGGATACCCAGTCGTGGTCTTGGCTGCGGTGTTTCTCTTCCATTCCATTAACGTAGACGCTAATTCTTAGGCGAGGGGTTAAAATGCCTTCTTTATCCCTATCGAACTCGATTCCCCAGATTCTTGCGCCCACATAGTCATCGGCAACTTTCAGTTCTTCACTCAGTGTTCGCCTTATTGCATCGTCTAGGTTCTCGCCGCTTCGCACCTTATCCATCAGGTGCATTCCTGTTTCTACATTCTTGTAATATCTGTAGTCATGCTCATCATCAAAGTCCCAGACGTACGGGTCAATAAATACCTTACGACCAATATGAAACGCATCAAAGTATGTTTCGTTAATAATCTTAGTTGGAACGCCGTAGTTTTGATAAAAGCTCGTAGGCACTAATTGCAGGTCATACTTCCGTGCGAAGTCTTGCATTGAATCAGCGACCTTATAAGAGAATTCCTCGTTCAAAGTCTGGTTCTCTTTTTTACTAATATACGCAAGCATCCTGTCATTGAGGATGTGGATAGAACCATCGGATTTACTCTCTGCATAATAAGGCTGGTAGATAACTAATGCTCTTCGTCCATCATCTAAGTCCTGAAAGTCGGTTATTGCGAACCGAGGAATGAAGTCTGATTTTTCAAAGAACTCACGCAAATCCTTATCTCGCTCAAAAATTGTGTGGTCTAAAGAAAGAGAGTGAGACTGAGGCAGGCGTGCATCATTATGGGCGTGAGAATATACGGCAAGCACTAATTGGTTGGCAATATAACGGATTGAGTACATAATGTCGTCATATCGCACAACTACATCGTCGTGTGAACGAATAGTGAGTGCAGAATCTTCAATCTTTAGAGACAAGAGAGGACGCTCATCATAAATGAGAGTTGCTTCGTCGCCTTCTGATATTTTTGTTATCGTCCAGCGATTCTCGGCATGCCTATCTTCTGGGAAGCTATTTAATACCGAAACCAAACCAGACTTAAACTCTTCGAGTGCGACCTCACTACTTTTTTCAAGCCAGCTCTGTTTAACCTGTATATCAATCATGCTGTTATTGTAGCAGAATAGAGCCAGGGGAATCGAACTGTTTAAAAGATAAGAAAAAGCGCCCAACTTTCAAAGGTGAAAACAAGACGCTTGTTCTAATCTGTAATTCTCTTATGGTGACCCTTCCCTACCCGATTTTTAACTCTATAGTGGCGGAGATAGTGCGGTGGAACGATACAATTCGTAATGTAGGTATTCAGCTATCCCCTATAGTAGAACTCTAAATATGACTTACCCCGCATTTGGCTAATGCGGGGTATTACTCAGGATGAGTTGTTGTCAGGAGTTACCCTTCGTGTTGTATGAGCAAGTAGTCGTTTAGTGCATCGTTTAGCGTGTCCTCCTTGGTGTACCGGTACGCGTGAAGCTACCAGCGTTCGCCAAGTAGTCGAAGGATCCGCGGAACTCTTCGCCATCCAGGGTGATTTTGAGGAAGACGCGCGACACAGGTCCTTCCGGGTCAAGAAACGAGTATGGACTATCCGGGTCACTGACTCCGTTGAACTCAGTCGCCCGAGCATCAAGGATATACACCTTCCGCTTGAAGGTGCGAGAACTGGCGGCAGTCCGGAACGTGAACGTCAGCTTGCGCCTGTTCTCGCTGAATCCGGCACCCCACCAGTTTTCATGGTCCTTCAATGTGTTGATGCCCGGAATCTTGACAATTTCGAGAATCTCAACGGGAACTGAAATGGTATTTGCGATAGTCATTTGACTACCCTTCTACTATGCTGATTTGCTCACAGCATACGAGCGTCGTTCGACAGTAAATCTGCCGACCACAAAACATTTGTTTGGAATTGTATTTATTATAGCACTTTATTTAATAAAGTCAATATACAAGAAACACCTCTTTGGTGAGGTGTTTCAGTGATAATCTTAGTGATCCCGCGGAGAATATCACGATATATCATCGTCGCGTCCAGATGAGCAAGCTCCCCTGTCCTGCTC
>Ga0326733_1000302_pt1 | contig 14908 bp, 19 predicted proteins | sample 14_GP2_308_FD_207946 | JGI IMG/M metagenome (GOLD analysis project Ga0326733, IMG submission 207946) | Glacier ice microbial communities from Ngari, Tibet, China - 14_GP2_30.8 | ecosystem: Environmental > Aquatic > Freshwater > Ice > Glacier | place: China: Ngari, Tibet | collected 2018-07-17 | reverse complement strand
TGCGGCGCTGCGTTGGCTATCGCGCTCATCGCGACTTTGTAAATCGGCTAATATTTGCGCGTAATTGGCAGTTAAGCCTTTATTTATCAGCTGTTTGTAACGGCGTTCTGCGCGAATTTCTACGCTGGCGGTTAAAAAAATCTTCAATACAGCATCTTTAAAAATAACAGAGCCCATATCGCGTCCGTCACCCACCAAGCCAGGCGCTTGGCGAAATGAGCGTTGCAAATCCAATAAAGCATGTCGCACAGGCGGGTGAATCGCTACCTCTGATGCGCCACGGCTCATTTCTTCGCTTCTAACCGCTTCTGTAATGCGGTCACCGTCTAAATAAATTTCATTTTGGCTAAATTCAATCTTTATGTTTTTTGCTAACTCGCCCAATTCATCTGCTTGATTCCATGTGATATTTTTTTTGTAAGCAGCAAACGCGACTATTCGATATAAAGCACCAGAATCTAAATAGTGAAAATTTAGCTTTTCAGCTACTAATTGCGCCACAGTGCCTTTGCCGCTGGCAGAAGGGCCGTCAATCGCAATGACAGGAATAGATAAAAGTGAGGAGTTGCTAGTCATAAGTAAAACTTATCAAATGGATTTTAATAATGAATTGGATTAAAAAAATTAATCGGCCAATAATAAGCTTATATATTTAAGGAGCTCAAAATGGCTAAAACAGTTTCATTTGCAATTTTACACTTTGGCGTTGCATTTACGGTGGGATATTTGTTAACAGGCAGCGCGTTAGTGGGCGGTTTGTTGGCGGTGATTGAACCCGCATGTAATACCGTTATTTTTTATTTTCACGAAAAAGCGTGGAAAAACTTTGAGCAAAGCAACCCAGAAAAATATGCCAAAGCGGTTAATTTAGGCTGGTTGCATTTGCATTAGTCTTTGTTCTGGGCTTAACTGACCAGTTTTTTAAACTCTTCAAAATAATTTGGGAATGTTTTGTTGACGCATTTTGGGTCGTTGATAGTGATTGGTACGCCACCAAGTGAAACCAATGAAAAACACATCGCCATGCGGTGGTCGTCATAAGTATCAATCACCGCATTAGGTGTTAATTTTTCAGGCGGTGTAATGCTTAAATAATCCGCGCCTTCAATAACTGTAGCACCCACTTTGCGCAACTCGGTCGCCATGGCTGATAAACGGTCTGTTTCTTTGACGCGCCAGCTGGCGATATTGCGCAAGGTGGTTGTGCCATCGGCAAATAAAGCCATAATCGCCAACGTCATCGCCGCATCAGGGATATGGTTGCAATCTAAATCAATGGCTTTGAGTTTCCCATTCTTGTAACTAGAAATTTTGTCGGAAAAGTATTCAACATCTGCGCCCATCATACTAATTGCTTCGGCAAACTTTACATCGCCCTGAATGCTGTCATGTGAAATTCCAACAACCATTACTCCACCACCTATTGCGCCAGCAGCCAAGAAATAGGACGCACTTGATGCATCACCTTCGACATAAATCTCATTGGGACTGATGTATTGACTATTGGCCGGTATTAAAAATTTTTGCCAACCATCACGTTGCACTTTTACACCAAATTTGGCCATCAGATTTAACGTTATATCTATATAAGGTTTTGAAATTAGTTCGCCAATCACTTCTATATTGGCTTCTTTTTTGCACAAAGGTAATGCCATTAATAATGCGGTTAAAAACTGACTAGAAACATCACCACGAATTTTTATTGGTTTGCTTAAGTCAATATTTGCTGGTGATATTTTTAGTGGCGGAAACCCTTTATTTTCCAAATATTCTAAATTGGCACCTGCTTGACTTAAAGCATCTACTAGGTCACCAATAGGGCGTTCATGCATACGCGAAACACCGCTTAAATGGTAATTGCCATCAGAGAAAGCTAGAGAGGCAGTTAGTGGCCGAAATGCCGTACCAGCATTGCCTAAAAACAAATCAGCATTTTTGTTAGGAAAGCTCCCATCAATACCTATGACATATTTATTATTATCTTCAACACCAGGTATTGCAACGATGTCAATTCCAAGTTTCTCTAAAGCTTCCAACATGCGCTCAGTATCATCAGAAGCAAGTAAGCCTTTGATTATCGTATTTCCCTTCGCCAATGCTGCTAGCAATAATGTGCGGTTTGAAATACTTTTAGAGCCTGGCAAAGTGATGCTGCCTTGTGCTTGGCTGGCGGCGGGTAAATGTAATTGTTCCATTTTAATATCTATAAAAATCATTCAATCGTAAAATATCAACTTTCGTCATTCTCGCGAAAGCGGGAATCCATGTTGACTTTAGAGCTTTACAATGGATTCCCGCTTTCGCGAGAATGACGGAATTAAAGAGTTGTAAGCGTTTATGTATTGAGCTTAACTATTAACACTTTTACCATTCGCCCAATTATTACGTGCCACACTGGCGCGTTCAAATAAAGCTTGCAGGCCAGCGCCATCTTCATGCTCAAGCAATTGTTTTAATTGACTTAATTCAAGCTGGTAAGCGGTTAGTTCGCTTAATAAAGCCGCTTTGTTGGCTAAACTAATATCGCGCCACATTTCTGGATGGCTGCCTGCAATTCGGGTGAAATCTCTAAAGCCGCTAGCGGCAAAGCTGAATAATTGCGCCGCGTTTGGGCGCGATGCAATATCATCTACCAAAGCAAATGCCAATAAATGCGGCAAATGGCTAACGGCTGCAAAAATGCCATCGTGCGTTTCGGCTGTCATTTGAGATACATTGGCACCGCAGGCTTGCCAAATTTCGGTAACACTTGCTACCCCGTCTAAATTGGTTTCAGCCGTAGGCGTTAACACCACATTTTTGCCGACATATAAATCAGACATTGCCGCAGAAACGCCACTTTTTTCGGCGCCAGCAATGGGGTGACCACCCACAAACTGACTAAACTGACCGCCCAAAACGGCGCTAGCACATGCCATCACATCGGCTTTGGTGCTGCCAGCATCGGTAATTACGGTTTGCTTGTTTAAATGCGGTTTTATGCTTTGTAAAATGGCCGTCGTTTGCGCAACAGGTGCGGCGATTAATATCAAATTCGCATCAATAATAGCTGCTGCAATATTCGTTTCAGCGCTATCAATCACACCCAAATCTAGCGCTTCATTCAAGCTTTTTTCGGTGCGTCCAACACCAACAATATGCGTGTTAAGCCCTGCTTTTTTTAAAGCCAACGCAACAGAGCCACCAATCAAGCCCACACCAAAGATAACGAGTTTTTTCAAAGTGGATTAATTTTTAATAAACAATTAAGATTGTAACATTTGCGGGGCGCGAAATTTCGCTTAGTGATAATATCCGCCAGTATTGGCTTGTTCTGGACCAATCCACAATAAAGTATTCCATGAAAAAGGATTGGGATCAGGTTCCAGCTCCGTAACAAGTAACGCACCAGACTTTAGTTTCCAGATAGCTAAGTCCTCGGCTTTAATTTTGCTACCACTTCCACCATATTTACCTTTTGAAATTAAGAGAAATGCTACTTTTTCAGTAATCTTAAGATAGTCGAGACGCTGAGATTTTCTTATTGGCTCGCCGTATTCAGATTTAATTTGCTTTATGAATTTGCTGTGATGCCAATATGGGGCATCAATTTTTGCATTATTGAGCTTATTATTTTTGTACCAAAAAACTACTAGCATTGCTGGTGATTTATTCCATCCTTTAAGTTCGTCCGCACAAAAATAATCACCAAATTCATTGTCGTCATAACCACACCACCAGTTAATATGAAATTTTTGCTTTGTTTCTTCTGGCGTTAATTTTTCTAACTCATTGAAATTTAACTGAATAATATCGTTAGATGAGAGGTGTTTTCTATATCCATAAAAAAGGTCTGAGTCCCAAATTTTGTAAAGAATAGCGGCAAGTAAGATTAATAATAAAGTGGCTATTATTGTTTTTGCTGGGGTTAATGGTTCATTTAATTTCATTGTTTTAGTTGTGGTTGGCCCACTCACCATCTATCAATTTTTGTTGCGGTTTAAATTGTTGTTTGTAAGCCATTTTTTGGCTATCTTTTATCCAGTAGCCCAAATACAAATAGGGCAGGTTTAAGTTTTTTGTCCATTCGGCTAGCCACATAATAGAGTATGTTCCAAAGCTGGCTTTCGCTTCGGCTGCATCATAAAAGGTGTAAACGGCTGATATGCCGTCTTTTACAATATCTACCACGCTGACTATTTTTACCTGATTGTTGGCATCTTTAAATTCAATCATCAGGCTTTCTACGTTGCTTTGGCATAAAAATTGGCGGTATTGTTCGGCTTCATCTTTGGCTGTGGCGCTCGTTTCGCTTGCCGTTTCATCAAGGTGGCGTAGCGATTGGTAGCTTTCGTAAAGCTCAAAGTGTTGCTGATTAAAGTGCAGCGGGAAAATTTGCGCGGTTAAATCGCTGTGTTGTTTGTAAGCGCGTTTTTGGCTGCGGCTTGGGTTAAATTCACTTAATATTAACCGCACGGCAATGCAGGCGCGGCAGTTTTCGCAGTGTGGTCGGTAGGCAAATTTTCCGCTGCGTCTAAAGCCTTGGGTAATTAGTCCGCTGTAAATATTGGCATCGATTAAATGCTGTGGCGATGCGATTAAACTTTGCGCGAGTTTGTTGGGCAGATAGCCGCATTTATAAGGCGTGGTGACATAAAATTGCAGCTTGTGCAGCGGCTTTTCAAAAGGTAATGTCATAATAAATTGCCTAAGCTCATGTCAAAAGTTTACCAGTTTGGTTAAATTTTGCATGAATTCTTCACGCTGAATTTCGCGCGCGCCGAAGCTGGCCAAAAGCGGTGTATGCATTTGGCAATCAATCATGCCAACGCCTTGCTGCTTCAAGTGTTGCACTAAATGCGCAAAAGCCACTTTGGATGCATCGGTTTGGGTGTGAAACATGCTTTCGCCATAAAACATGTTGTTGATAATGACACCATAACATCCGCCAACTAATTGATTACTCTGCCAGCTTTCCATGCAAATGGCATGGCCTAACTGATGTAAATTGCAATAGGCATTAATCATTTCTGGTGAAATCCATGTACCTGCTTGACCCAGTCGTTTTGATTCACTACAAGCAGTTATCACATCGCGAAAAGCCGTGTTAAATCGCACTTCAAATAATGGCTTTTTAAGTGTTTTTTTAAGAGAGTTAGTAATTTTAAGCTCAACTGGAAACAACACCATGCGCGGATTTGGCGTCCACCACATCACAGGCTCACCTTCATTAAACCAAGGGAATATGCCTTGGCTGTAAGCGTTTAATAAACGCTGCGCATTTAAGTCACCACCAATCGCGATTAAGCCATTGGGTTCGGTTAAGGCTTGGCTTATAGGGGGAAAAAGGCAGTCATTTTCAATCGCCGCCACTCGGCCTGTTTCTAATTGATAGTAGCCAAAGCTCATATTCTTAAATTCAAAATATCTTACTTAATCGTCATTCTGAGTCCTTCGACAGTGCTCAGGACAGGCGAGGCGAAGAATCCAGTATTTTGCTACCAAGAGGCTGGATTCTTCGCCCAAATAAAACTTGGCCTCAGAATGACAATGTAGGTGATTAAAAGATGTTTAAAGTAGCATCCAAGCTGCCATCGCTACCATTAATAAATCTTCAATAATAGTCACAGTGGTCATGGGTAGGTTAAAACCTGTGCCAAGGCAGGCGCATTTGATTTTTTGCTTGTTCATTACCGCTAAAATTACGCCAATACTAGAAAATAGCATCACAATTAAAGTAATTAAATTGGTTAACGCGGGTTTAAAGTTGATTAAATAAGCAATGCAAAGCCCTAGCTCAATAAAAGGGTAAACAAAACCATAGCTGTAAACACGCTTTGCCAGTAAATCATACATTGCATAGCTGCTGGCAAAACCTGCTATATCGAGCATTTTAAAAAATGAAAAAACTAAGAAAAAACCAGCCATAAAATTGGGCATAAAGCGGTGTAATACAAATTCACCATCAACAAATTCCACCGCCAAAGTAACTAATAATATGTAGAAAAATACCAGTAATATGGGTTTGTAAGTAACAAACCAATTGGATTTTTCTTCTGTGCTTTTGGCTGCAGATGCCAGAATAGTTTTTGGCGCGGTTAGCGGGTCAGCCATTGAATGCAAGGCATAGTGACCCACTTTTGCTAAGGCGATATTTAGCGCGGCTATGTCGGCGGTTGGACTTTTTAATATGGCTTGTGGCGGCGATAGTGTCACATCAACCGTTTCTGCCAATGGCGTTAATGCCGTTTTGACGCGATTGACGCAAGCGCCGCAAGTCATACCGGTTACTGAGTAAACTGTTTTCATATTTTAATGTCCATGCATTTATGATGATATAACTGCTAGGCACAAGTCAACTAATAACAAAAAATACATTAAATAAGCAATATTAGCTTTTTAATCAAGCAATTAGAGCGTAAAATGCGTAACTCAGTTTTATGAATTTAAAGTCAATCTTAATAAGCATTTCATGGAAATTTACACCAATAATTTAGCAAAACCCATCCACACTTATCGCCCGTATTGGGCGAAGCGCTTTGGCACGGCCAAAATGTTGCCGATGACGCGCAATGAGATGGATGCCTTGGGTTGGGATAGCTGCGATATTATTTTGGTGACTGGCGATGCCTATATTGATCACCCCAGCTTTGGTATGGCTTTGGTTGGCCGTTTGCTTGAGGCGCAGGGCTTTCGCGTGGGCATTATCGCGCAGCCGGATTGGCAAGATGCAAAAGCGTTTAAAGCTTTAGGCAAGCCTAATTTATATTTTGGCATTACCGCTGGCAATATGGATAGCATGGTTAATCGTTATACCGCCGATAGAAAAATCCGCAGTGATGACGCTTACACGCCAGATGCTGCGCCAAATAAGCGGCCAGATCGGGCGGTTTTGGTGTATTCACAACGCTGCCGCGAAGCTTATAGCCAAGTGCCGTTGGTGGTGGGCAGTATTGAGGCCAGTTTGCGCCGTATTGCGCATTATGATTACTGGTCTGATAAAGTGCGCCGCAGTATTTTGGTGGATTCTAAAGCCGATATTTTGCTGTATGGCAACGCAGAGCGTGCGCTGGTTGAGTTAAGCCACCGCATCGCCAAAGGTGAAAAAGTGGCGGACATTCAAGATATTCGCGGTACCGCTTTTTTGCGCAAGCAGATTCCTGAAGGCTGGGATGAGATTGAAAGTACCAAGCTAGACCGCCCTGGCACTGTTGATAAGCCAGTTGACCCGTATGAGATGAAGATGGGTAAAGCAGACGCCAGCTGCGCGACGGACGATAAAAGCGCAGAGAGCAGCGAAAAACAGGCGCTGCCAGCAGGCACCAATGCCATCACCATTGTGCGTAAGCCCAAAGCTGATAGAAGCAAGCAAGTAGTGCGCTTGCCGGATTACGAAGCTGTTTCAAAAGACCCAATTTTGTATGCGCATGCGTCGCGCGTGTTGCACTTAGAGGCCAACCCTGGCAATGCGCGTGCCTTAGTGCAAAAGCATGGCGATAGGGAAGTGTGGCTGAATCCGCCGCCAATACCACTCACCACCAAAGAAATGGATTACGTTTACGATATGCCGTATGCGCGTGCGCCGCATCCTATCTATAATAACGCCAAAATTCCGGCGTGGGAAATGATTCGTTTTAGTGTGAATATTATGCGCGGCTGCTTTGGTGGCTGTACGTTTTGCAGCATTACTGAGCATGAAGGCCGCATTATTCAAAGCCGCAGTGAAGAAAGCATACTTAAGGAAGTAGAAGAAATTCGCGATAAAGTGGATGGCTTTACCGGCATCATTTCTGACCTTGGTGGCCCAACGGCCAATATGTATCGCATCGCATGCAAATCAGAAAAAATTGAGCAATCGTGCCGGAAACTAAGCTGCGTGTACCCTGGCGTTTGCGAAAATTTAAATACCGACCACAGTGCGTTGATTCAATTGTATAGAAAAGCCCGCGCCATTAAAGGCGTGAAGAAGATTTTAATTGGCAGTGGTTTACGTTACGATTTGGCCGTGAAATCGCCAGAATATGTCAAAGAGCTTGTACAGCACCATGTAGGCGGCTATTTAAAAATTGCGCCTGAACATAGCGAAGAAAACGTATTAAGCAAAATGATGAAGCCGGGCATGGGCGCGTATGATGAATTTAAAGCCATGTTTGAAAAATTCAGCGCAGAGGCGGGCAAAAAACAATATCTGATTCCCTATTTTATTGCGGCACATCCAGGCACTACCGATGACGATATGCTGAATTTGGCGTTATGGCTTAAAAAGTATGAATTTAGGCTAGACCAAGTGCAAAACTTTACGCCCACGCCCATGGCGATGGCGACTGCGATGTATCACAGTGGCAAAAATCCATTGCGCAAAGTCACGGCGGATTCTGAAGATGTGCCTATCCCCAAAAATGGCTTGCAACGCAAATTGCATAAAGCCTTTATTCGCTACCACGACCCGGCCAACTGGCCGATGTTGCGTGAAGCGCTGAAAAAAATGGGGCGTGAAGATTTAATTGGCAATAGTAAAAAGCATTTAGTACCTGCTTTTCAGCCTGCGGTAATGGGCGCTATCCGTCAATCGGATGGCAGCACGTTTAAATCGAAACAGCCTGCTTTAGATAATAAATATGGAGCCAAGAAATACGGCGGAAATAAATTTGAAACCATGCCAAAATCATTTAATAATATGAAAAATGCGGCCAGACCCGCCTATGTTAAAACTAAAAAATCAGATAATTGATGGCAAAATACCTCTCAATTAGTTACGCCCTTCCTTTGGAAAGTGCCGTAATAGGCTTTTAATTTGGTGTAAGCATTGTGCTGAAAGATACTTTTGGTTGTGAGCAAGACATTCAACACCTTCTTTGCCATCTCTATCAGTTGGTCTAACACACTTTTTGCCATAGTCATTTTCACAAGCCTTATACATTGTTTGTGTATTTTCAATAGCTAGGTCAACTGGCACATCACAGTTGTTAATTAGATAGTGTGCGTTTAAATCCATACACAAATATAAATACTCTCCACTTCTGTATCCACCATCACATAATGATGATAATTTTCTGCTACAACCACCTTCTTTATATTTAGATTTTATATTTTTCTGATTATCAGCATTGTCCTTCATTTCAGTTTGAAGCTTTTGCTCTGCTTTAAGTCTATTTTCATCAAGTAGCAGCTGCTTTTTTTGAAGCGCATTATCGGTATCCTCTTTTGGTGGTGCAGGTGCTATTTCAACCTTTTGGGATTTTTTTCCTGTAATTGGTTTGTCTGAATATTGAGTAACGCCTTTTTCATCTACCCATTTGTAGATTGCAGCGTTTATTACTGGAGCATAAAGAAGCGCTGTCAGGATGAAAAGTATTAACAAGCGCATTGAAAACATCATTTTAGCTTGTCTTATCTATTGTTTTTAAAGCACATTTAAATGTATTTCCTTATTATTAAAAACTATTATAAGGTTAAGGTTCTTGGATACAAATCACCCAAACGGGAGGGTTGTGTATTCAAAGCTATGTTGCCAAATATGCAAAGATACGAAAATTCGACAGGGCCATCAGATACAAAGTTGTGCAATATTTAAGCCAATCTGAACCAAATCGATCGTTTAAAAGTCTTTAATTTAACATTCAACTTAAAGAATTACTTTTTAAAGGGTTACTATGCTTTTAGTTACTAGGTTTTTGGTTGCTAGGTTTTTTTCTAGGTTTAGTTTTAAATCGGCCACTCAAATAATGGCTGCCAGCCTTTTATTAAGCGCGTCTGTTATGGTGCAAGCCACCGAAAAAGGTTTGTTTTGGAAGCTGGAATCGCCTACTGGAATAATTAGTTATCTATTTGGCACCATGCATACTGACGATAATCGCATCACCAATTTTTCGCCCAGCGTGATTGATGCGATTAAAAGTGTGGATACTTTTATTATGGAAACCAAGCAAGATAACAACGACCCAAGCGTGTTATTGATGCAAGACGCTAGTTTGCGCGAAATGTTAACCGAGCAAGAAATTGAGCAAGTGCGCGAGTTGGCTGATTTTCATGTGATGCATTTAGATGCGGCTATGCGTATGAAACCTTGGTTGCTGGCGGTGGTATTTGATTTACCTAAGCCGCAAACGCCGTTTGCGCAAGATAATTTGTTAATGTCTACTTCTGAAGATTTATCCAAAAATATTGATGGCTTAGAAAGCAGTAAAGCGCATTTTGGCATTATGGATGACTTTAGCCGTAAAGAACAATTAGTGATGTTGCGTGCCGTTTTAAAGCGCACGCAAGAGCAAAAAGAAGCCGATTTTGAACGATTAATGACCGCTTATTTAGAGGGTGATTCTGACAAAATTTCGGCGTTAGATGAAAAAATCACCGGTGGCATGTTACCAAAATCCATTTGGGCAAAAATGAAAACCAAATTGTTGGATGAACGCAATGTGTTGATGGCAGAGCGCAGCATTAAAGCGGCCAACGAAAAACCAGTTTTTGTAGCGGTTGGCGCATCGCATTTGGCAGGCAAAACAGGCTTAATTGAATCATTTAAAAAGGCAGGCTTTAAACTGAGTAAAGTTGCCAAGTAAATTGTTATTAAGTAAATCAATAACAACTATTTAAGTTTCGTCATTCCCGCAAAAGCGGGAATCCATTTTCAAAAAAAGGTGGATCCCCGCGTACGCGAGGATGACGGGGCGGGTGGTGGTTGGGACACCTAATATAAGAAAAAACTGGATATAAGAAAAAACTGGATATAAGAAAAAACTGGATTCATCGCCTAGATAAAGCTTAGGCTCAGAATGACGGAATTACGAAAAATCCAGCATAGTTTGAGCTAGCCTACAGGTTGTTAGATATTGACATAAGCGCCTGGCTCATTTGCCCTTGAACACCACCAAATAAGCCAAATTAACGCGGCTTGCACTGGAAAACGCACCAGCAATAACCACTCTGGAATGCTTGGGAATAATTCTGGGTGCTGGTACATATGCACATTAGCTAAGGTAACAATGATGGTTAAGGCCATTAAGCCATAGCCAGCTAAACTTCTTAATGCTTTAACCCATAAGCCGATTGCACCCAATAATTCAAACGCGCCGCTAATGTATACACAGGCTAAATGATAGGGAATATACGACGGCATAATGTGTAAAAAAGGTTCGGGATTGACAAAGTGCATAACGCCGCCAATCGCAAACCAAATCGTTACAAATACTCTTGCCGCTAATTTCCAACGATTATTTATTGGCTGAAAATTAAAAGTATGACGCATATTAATTAAGCGCATATTAATTAAACAAAGCCTAGCTGCTGTATTTAGTTTTCATGCGTTCAAAATCGGCTAAATAATCTTTTGCTAAACTTTCTTTTTGTTTATCGCTTAATAATTTGCCCGATAACTGAAAAAAGGCTTTTTCTTCTTCATCTAAATGATGATTCACTTTTTCACACAAGGCTTTAGCGCGCGTTAACCAGCCCTGCACGGTGGGGTCGTTGGTGGTTAATTCTTCCATCATCTCTTCCATTTCGTGATGCTCTGATAAGGCATGGCGCGAAATAGATAGCCCTGCATCTTCCATCATGATGGGGCAGTATAAAAAACGCTCTTCAGCTGCGGCATGCGCTTCTAGCTCTACTTTTAGGGTTTTAAATAATTGTTTACGCGTTAGCGCATTTGGCTCGCTGGCCAACAATTCCTCACACAGCAAGCGTTGTGTTGCGTGGCTTTCTCTTAATGCTTCATAAATATTCATGTGGATTCCTGATAGTGAAAATTGGTTAAGCGAATCAAGCTTACATACTGACTTCATTCGCAATATTTTGGATGTAATTGGCAAAATCGGCATCTTCGCCTTGCAATAAGCGCGGCAGCGTTAATCTAAAGTCATCGCGCTGGCACCATTCGCGCATGTAGTCATCCCAAGATGCCCAACGGCGTAATTGCTTGCCTGACATTTCTTTTTCGTAGGCCAATAAATAAGCGCGTTCGAATAAAGAAATCAGTATTTCAAACATTACTTGGGTGCGTTCGCGCTGTTCTTCGGTTAAATCGTTAATCACGCATTGAGAACGCAATTTAAGGTCGGCATTTTGCATGGCCAGTTTTAGAAAATCGGTGTAGGCATCCGAAAGTAGCTGATAAACCGCTTCTTCTTCATTTTCGCGCTCTTTACGCTGCTGCCAAACAAAGGCAAAAATACCCAGCGGCAAACCAAAAACAGTCACAATATAGCTAGTGAGTTCCCATGTTTGCGTATTAAACATGTGTGGATTTAGGGCTTAATGATGGCTGCTTGAAAAGCGGTTTGCCTCTAACTCAATGGCCTCAATCGCTAAATCAAAATCCATGGATTTATCAAAGAAATAGTGCACGCCTAAGGTTTTGGCAAGGCTACGATAATGCGGGTGAGCATGATTGGTTAACATAATCATAATCGGCTGTTTAAATGGATAACCCGGTTTTTGCACATGCTGAATCACTTCAAAACCTGTGCCTTCGGCTAATTCAATATCTAATAATAAAATATCAAACGGCTTTTCATCTAACAAGTGAATAGCTTTTTGTCGCGTAGCGGCAGTTCCTGTAACGGCCACATTATCCAAATTATTAATCGTTTCAAACAATACTTCGCGCAGTAAAGTTGAGTCTTCAACTAGTAGCATTTTCATTGGTTCATGTGCGGCTGTCTCATGGTTCATGTCATGGTTGCTTTTATTTAATGGCATTATTGTCGAAATACTATTTTCGTAAACTGACATTTTCATTAATTACTAACTCAGATTGATTAAGTAAACCATATTGTACGGTGCGTTGACCATACAAAATATCGGTATGTGTCTGACATGTGACTACAGTATGTAGGTGTAATGTGGCAAGCATATTAGGCTATCAAGCCATTTTTAATGGCGTAATAGGTTAAATCGGCATTGGTTTTAAGGCTCATTTTTTCTAAAATACGTGAGCGATAAGTGCTAACCGTTTTAACGCTAATATTGAGCTCGGTGCCAATTTCTGTTGCGCTTAAGCCGCCAGCCAATTTAAAAAATACCTGAAATTCGCGGTCGCTTAAGGTTTCGTGCAATTGTTTTTCGCTAGGGTGGCTTAATTGTTCGCTCATTAATTCTGCTAATTCGGCCGATATATAGCGTTTGCCGTTAGCAATGGTTCTAATTGCTTTGATAATTTCGTCTGAATCGGCATCTTTGGATAAATAGCCTTTGCAGCCGTTGCGAATCAAATTCAGCGCATATTGCGCCTCGGCATAGCCGCTTAAAATCAGCACGGGTAAGTCGGGCGATACGTGTTTTAAATCGTGCAAAGTATCCACGCCATTTTTGTCTGGCATGGAAATGTCTAATACAACGATATCATATGAGTTACTGCGCACTAAATTAAGCGCCTCTAAACCAGAAGCCGCTTCACCCGTTACTGTTAAATCGGCTTCTAGCGCAATTAAGTTTTTTAAGCCTTGACGCACAATACTGTGATCATCGACTAGTAAAACATTTTTCATGAGTGTGCCTAAATAATCTACTTAAAATTAGCGATTCGCTTCGTCTGAAGTATCGGCTGTTCCATCTAAGCCATTTCTAAACACTTGCCAATCTTGCTCAATTTGTAACATAGATTCTTGAAGAAGCGGTTTCTTTTTCCAAGATTGACGTATAACGAAAAATACGGCAATACCTAATATAACGGGTAAAATCATTGTCGTTCCTAAAATAATATCGCGGTTTGGACTGTTCCAAGCCGTTGCAAAAATCCACATTAAGCCGGTTACGCCAGAACAAAATGCAGCAAATAATATAAACATATAGCCAATAAAACTGTTCACCAAGCGTTTTAAATCTTGATGAAATTGGCTTTTAAAGAGGACGGCGTGGCTTTCAAGCAACGCCGCCACACTGGATTTCACTGCGCTAAAATTATTTTTAACATCATGAGTAGCTTGCCCTTCAAGACTACTTTTAATAAATCGGGCAATCATAAATTGGGCAACTAATTTAAGCACAGTTTTTAACATGGTTTTTTTCTCTAGTTCTTAAGTGTTATCAAGTTCTGTAATGTTATTTAGACGATTGTTTAGAACCTAAAATATAACCCAACAACACACCAGCACCAACGGCAAGGCCTAAAGTCAGCAATGGTTTGTCTTGCACTGTTTGCGCTGCGCGATCTCTGCCAGCGGTGTAAGCATGGGCTACTTCATCTTTAACCGTGCCTTGTAATTCATGCGCTTTATCTAAAATCTGGTTTTTAATATCCGCTACATTGCTAGAGCTTGTGTATTGGTTAATTAAAGATTTTAAGCTAGCAATGACGTTAGAAGCTTCTTGTTTTGTTTCGGCTGTTCTATTTTGAAAGTTATTGCTAATACGTTCAGCGCTATCTTTCACATCGTTTGCAACATCTTCTACATTGCCTTTAACATTTTCAGCCAATTGAGCAGCTTTGTCTTTTAAATTATCTGGGTTGTTTGGGTTGTTTGTAGTAAACATAATAAATTCCTTTTATATTGGTCTTACAAGTTATATTAAACGTGCAATAGGTTAAGCGATAAAATTTGGTGGATAAAAGCCAGTAATTAAACTAACCTTTTCGACCCATAAAGAACGAAATTACGGTCACAATTAAAAACACAAAAAATAATATTTTTGCAATTTCAGTTGCGCCACTTGCGATGCCACCGAAGCCAAATACGGCGGCGATAATCGCGATGACAAAAAATACGACGGTGTAATGCAGCATCACAAATCTCCTTCAAAATGAATTGTTAATAAGTATTACAAAAGCACAGTTGCTACTATAAGCAAATGGGTTGACAATCTTTAGACAGCGTTATCTGAAAGTTTTGTAGGAAAGCGCTGACAACTTGTGTATCGAATTAAGGTGTGTATTTAATTTAAATGTTGTACTTAAATTAAAATACCAACTTTATGCCAAGTACAACGG
>Ga0326733_1000301_pt1 | contig 14930 bp, 14 predicted proteins | sample 14_GP2_308_FD_207946 | JGI IMG/M metagenome (GOLD analysis project Ga0326733, IMG submission 207946) | Glacier ice microbial communities from Ngari, Tibet, China - 14_GP2_30.8 | ecosystem: Environmental > Aquatic > Freshwater > Ice > Glacier | place: China: Ngari, Tibet | collected 2018-07-17 | reverse complement strand
GGTGGCACCAGGCGCGCAGGTACCAGTCGGTGTCGACGGACTCGATGCGCAGCGGGTCGGCGTGCCGGTGCTCGTGCTCGCCGCGGGAGTTGACGTAGTCGAATTCGACCTGCACGCCGGTCGCGACGGCCTCACGGATGAGCGACAGCGCGGCATCTGTCTCCCCGGCCTCGACTGCCACCTCGCTCGGCCGGGCGGATGCTCCGCGGGCGAGCTTGGCCATGAGCGAGTCGATCGCGCCGCGGTCGGCATTCTCCGGCAGCGCCGAGAGGTACTGCAGGCCGGCGATGAGCGCAGCGGCCTCCCGGCCGGAGAAGCGGGGCGAGTCGTCAATGGCGACGAGGTGGGTGAGCACGATCTCGTCGTTGTCCTCGAACCTGTCCCAGGCAATGTCGAAGAGGTCGCCGTCCTGGTACTGGTGCGTCTCGCCCGGGATTCCGGACACGGCGATGAGCATCACGGCCTCGCGGATCTGCTGCTCGGTCATGCCGAAGTGCGTCGCGGTCTCGGCCACGCTCACCTCGGCGTGGTCGATCAGCCAGGGCACGAGGGAGAGCAGGAAGGCGAGCTTGTCGGTGGCCTGCAGGGCCGGCGGTCGCTTGGTCACGGTGTGCCCACCCGGTGGTCGTCGGCCGTCCGCCAGAGGCGGGATCGGACCGCGTCGCGCAGCTCGGCCGGCGACAGCACCAGAACCTCCGGGCCGAAGGAGGCGAGCTCGTCGGCGATGATGTTGAGGTCGGAGTAGTGCAGCTCGAGCGCCCCGGACGGCGAGGAGATTGTGCCCCGGCGCTTGAGTAGCCGCGTCGCGGCATCCGACTCCAGCTCGACCTCGACGACGGCGGTGTGCGACGCCCACACCTCCTCGAGCTCGCGGAGCGCCCTGGACGACTCGTCGTCGGCGCGCGGGTCGAATGTCTCCCCCGTCGTCGCCACCTGGCCGACGATCCGGCGCAGCAGGAAGGTGCGCTGGGCGCCGGTTCCGGTCTCCTCCGCGGCGAGGTGCCACCGGCCCTGGTGCTGCACGAGTGCGAGGGGTGTGACGGTGCGCACCCGCGACTCGAGCTCCCCCGGCTTGAGGTACGCGAACCGCACGACCTGGTGCTTGTCGAGCGCGGTGCGCAGCGGCTCGAACGCGCTGTCGCGCACCCGCAGGCTCGGCGCGTAGCCGAGTACCGGCTCGTCGGAGGAGCCGCCGAGCGCGCGCAGCTTCACGAGGGCGCGCCGGGACTCGGTCGACAGCGACCCCTCACGCCACACCATCGCGGCGAGGCCGAGGATCGCGGTCTCCTCCGCGGAGAAGGTGATGTCGCTCGGGAGCTCGTAGCTGCCGCGCGGAATCCGGTAGCGCAGGTTCTGGTTGCCGCTCTCCGCGGGCGTGTCGATCGTCTCGAGCGGCACCCCCAGATCGCGGATGTCGTCCTTGTCGCGTTCGAATTGCCGCTCGAGGTTGGCGTTGGCGCCGCCGTGGTCATACCTCTGCCGGTACCCCTGAACCGTCGACAGAATCTCGTTCTTCGTCAGCCCCGTATCGGTCGCGAGCAGCGCGAGGACGAGGCTGAACAGCCGTTCCTCGACGGGAACGCGCGGTGCGTCTGCTGCACGCTCTGGTGACACGGTTGCGTCCTTGCTCGCGGGTGATCCCACTGGCCGCGTTCGGCCGGGGGGCTAGTTGACCGTTCCGAGAATATCGACGACGTAGATCAGGGTCGCGCCATCGGTGCCCTCTTCCGGCGGGATGACGGCGAGGACCTGCGAGCCGATCGTCTGGCCGGTGATCGCGTCCTTGAGCCCGTCGCTCACGGAGTCGCCGGCGAGATCGACGATCGCGGCGCTGCCAGTCGGCCAGGTGGACTGCACGACGGACTCGTCGTCCCAGTCCACGGCGGTGAGCTTGGCGACGACCTGGTCGCCCTCCCGGATCTCGTCGCCGTCGCCGAGGCGGAGGAGCGCGACGCGGGCCTCGGTGGGGGCGGGCTCGCTGGGGATCGTGATGCCCGGTGTGCCGTCGGGTGCGGTGACGACGCTCGGCATGCCCGCGACCGCGAGCTGTGCAGTGCCGTCGGCGCGCGCGGGGAACGCGCGAACGACGTCGACGACGTAGACGATCGAGTCGCTCGTGGCTGGCGGGGAGTCGTTCGCGGCGCTGTCCTCGGCGGAGGCGACGATGGCGACCCGCGAGCCCTCGGTCGTGCACCCGAGCCCGGCACCCAGTGCTGGCAGCCCGGTGTCGCCGATCGTGAACAGGCTGCCGCCCTCAGGGGCATAGGCGGTCTGCTGCAGTACGGCGGCGTCGGTTCCGTTGAGGATCGTCGCCTCGAGGATGACAGGCTGGCCGTACTTGAGCGGCTCGCCTTCGCCGGCGATGAGCTCGGTGCGCTCGATGGACTTCGTGATGAGGGGCGTCGGGAAGCTGACCTCCGGCGCGGTGCCGAAGTCGCCGGGTGCGTCGACGGTGGCCGACGCGGACCCGCCCGTGACGGTGGACTCGCATCCGTCCGCCGCCTGGCCAGGGGCACACGCGGTTAGGGCGGCCAGAACGCTGGCGGCGACGACTAGCGCGGGAAATCTGCGCACGAGGGCCTCATTTCGGTGGAACACGGGGGCGGAACTGCTCAAGTCTAGGCGGCGGATGCTGCGGCGTCCGGCTGATCACCGCTCGGCACCGCTGCATCCGCTTCGCCGGCATCTCGCTGCGAGCCATCCGCCGCGGCGGCGCCCGACTCGGCAGCGACGGCGAGCTCCGCACCGGCCTGAGCGGCCCGCGCAGTCTTGCGCAGACGCTTGTCGGTCGCGGTGCGCTCACCGAGCGATCCGGGCGTCCACGCCTCGACATCCTCGTCCGCGAAGTCGGTCTTCGAGGCGCGACGCTTGAGCTGGGGCAGGATGGCGCCGGGCGCGAGGCGCCTGGCGGTCATCAGGAAGCCGGTGTGGGCGACCATCCGGTGGTCGGGCCGCACGGCGAGGCCCTCGACGTGCCAGCCGCGCACCATCGTCTCCGACGAGTCGGGGTCGGTGAACAGGCCGGTGCGCCGGATCGCCTCGGCGACGCGCGACAGCTGCGTCACGGTGGCGATGTAGCAGACGAGCACACCGCCGGGGGTGAGTGCCTCGGCGACCTCCTCGATGCACTCCCACGGGGCGAGCATGTCGAGGATCACGCGGTCGACCTCGCCAGGGGCGACGACTCCGGGGAGCTCCTCGACCAGGTCGCCGACGGTGACGGTCCAGTTGTCTGGTTCGCCGCCGAGGAAGCTCGTGACGTTCCCCCTGGCCACCTGGGCGAACTCGTCGCGGCGCTCGAAGGAGTGCAGGCGGCCGGTCGGCCCGATCGCGCGCAGCAGCCACAGGCTCAGCGCGCCGGAGCCGACACCGGCCTCGACGACCGTGGCGCCGGGGAAGACGTCGCCGAACGCGACGATCTGGGTGGCGTCCTTCGGGTAGATGATCGCGGCGCCGCGCGGCATCGACATCACGAAGTCGTTGAGCAGCGGCCGCAGCGCGAGGTACTCCTCCCCCGTCGTGCCGAGCACGACCGACCCGTCGGGCTGGCCGATGACCGCGTCGTGCTCGACCCCGCCCCTGTGAGTGTGGAAGATCTTGCCCGGCTCGAGCGCGACCGTGTTGAGGCGGCCCTTCGGACCGGTCAGCTGCACCTTGTCGCCGGCGCGGAACGGGCCGCTCTGGCGGCGCACGGCGCCGCTCACAGCGACGCGCCAGAGCGGATCTGCGCGAAGTGCGAGGCGACGTGGGCGTGGGTGACGCCGTCGAGGCTCTCCCACAGGGTGTGATTCGGCCCCGGGTCGAGCGGGCGGTGCAACGGGATGCCGATCGTGACGGCGCCGGAGGCGATCGCCGAGGCGAGCCCCGGAACGGAATCCTCGATCGCGAGGCAGTCGAGAATGTCGACGCCCAGCAGCCCGGCAGCGTGCAGGTACGGGGCCGGGTGCGGCTTGGCAAGCTCGACGTCGTCGCCGCCGACGATCACATCGAACGCGTGGAATCCGATCGCGTCGACGATGCTCGCCGCCATCCGATGCACGGACATCGTCACGAGAGCGGTGGGGACCTCGGCGCGCTTGAGGTCGGCGAGCAGCTCGCGCGCCCCCGGGCGCCACGGCACCTCGACCGCCACCTGCTCGAGCACGCGGTCGGTCATCCACTCGATGATGGCGTCGGCGGTCATGTCGACGCCGCGCGCCTGGAAGATGACCGCGGCGTCCCACAGGCCCATGCCGACGACCTCGAGGCCGTCCTCGTGGGTCCAGGTGCCGCCGAACGAGGCGATCAGCTCGGTTTCGGCGACCATCCAATACGGCTCGGTGTCGACGAGGGTGCCATCCATATCCCAGAGAACGGCGGCGGGAAGGAGTGTGGGCAGGCTCGGATCAGTCACGATGCCCAATAGTACCGGCGGCGGTTCAGTCGACCGCGCCTCGGGTTCTATCCTTGGAAGAGACGATCGGACACGCAACGCGGTGCCGACCAATGGAGGACACGTGGTGACTGACGGCTCGGGACTATTGAGCGGACGCCTTCTCGTCGTCGCGTTCGAGGGCTGGAATGACGCCGGCGAGGCCGCGAGCGGGGCGGTGCGCACGCTCAAGGGCCTCCTCGACCTGTACCCGATCGCGGAGTTCGAGTCGGAGGACTACTTTGACTACCAGTTCAACCGGCCGCTCGCCGCGAACGACGAGGACGGCAACCGCACACTCGTCTGGCCGAACGTGACGATCTACGGGCCGACGTCGGGGAAGGCTCCCGCCGCGAAATCGGAGGGGCTCGCGACCGACGCCGAGATGTCGGTGGGTGTCGCCGAGAACACCAACATCTATCTGCTGCTCGGCACCGAACCCTCCCGCGGCTGGAAGAGCTTCTCGGCCGAGATTCTCGCTACCGTGCGCGAGACCGGCATCACCGGCATCGTCATGCTCGGCGCGATGCTCGCCGACGTGCCGCACACCCGGCCGATCTCGGTATTCGCCAGTTCGGAGAACGCCACCGTGCGCACCGAGCTGGGCCTCGAGCGCAGTTCTTATGAGGGCCCGGTCGGCATCCTCGCGGTGCTCGGCCATGCGGCGGAGGTGGCGGGGATCCCCACCATGTCGATCTGGGCATCCGTTCCCCACTACGTGCACAACGCTCCCTCCCCCAAGGCGACCCTCGCGCTGATCGACAAGCTCGAGGAGATCATCGACGTCGTCATTCCCCGCGGCGACCTGGTCGGCGACGCCGCGACCTGGGAGAGCGGCATCGACGCCCTCGCCAGCGAGGACGAGGACATGTCGAACTACATCGAGCAGCTCGAGCAGGCCAGGGACACCGTGGACTCCCCCGAGGCGAGCGGCGAGGCGATTGCGCAGGAGTTCGAGAAGTACCTGCGGCGCAGCGGCGACGACAAGTCCGATGGCAGTGGCGGTGGGTCCGCGGGCGACGAGCCCTGGCGGCCGAAGGACTGAGCCGGGCGGATGCTCACCTGCCACCGCTCGTGCGAATGTTGTTCACTCGTGCGGCAGAATCGCACCCGCACAAGTGAACAACACCCGCGCGAACTGCGCCGGAGCCCCGGAAGCTAAGCTCAGCTGCTCAGCTCAGCTGCGGAGGTCGATGCCCAGCAGTGCGTGCACGGCGTCGATCGCTCCCGAGTCGGGTGCCCGCCCGGTCGCGACCGCTGCATCCACGGCATCTAGCGCCGCCACCGTGTCGAGGTCGTCGCTCAGCGCGTCGCGCAGCGCGCCGATGAGGGAATCGGTCGTCGGGGCGTCGGTCTGCTCTCGGTCTGCCCAGGCGCGCCAGAGCGCGAGTCGGTTCGTGGCGGCGACGAGTGCGTCGTCGGTCCACTCCCAGTCGTGGCGGTAGTGGTGGCCGAGCAGCGCGAGCCGGATGGCGCGCGGATCTGCGCCGGCCTGTACCAGGCGCGACACGAGCACGAGGTTGCCGAGCGACTTGCTCATCTTCTCGCCCTCGTAGGCGATCATCCCGGCGTGGGAGTAGATGCGGGCGAACGGCTCGCCGGTGAGCGCGGTGGCGTGCGCCGCGCTGAATTCGTGGTGCGGGAAGAGCAGGTCGGCCCCGCCGCCCTGCACCGTGATCGACGACCCGAGCCGGTTGACGGCGATCACCGAGCATTCGATGTGCCAGCCCGGCCGGCCGACTCCGAGCACAGTGTCCCACGCGGGCTCGCCCGCTCTCGCGGCGCGCCAGAGCAACGGGTCCAGCGGGTCGCGCTTGCCGGCGCGATCGGGGTCTCCCCCGCGTTCGCCGAACAGCGCGAGCATCTCGGCGCGGTCGAGGTTGCTCTCGAGGCCGAGGTGCCACGAGGTCGTCTCGCCGGCCTCGGTGCTGTCGAAGTAGATATCGGGTGCCGAGTCGATGGACTCGTCCGATGCGACCTCGTACGCGAAATTGCCGACGAGCAGCGCATCCACCGCCGCGGCGACCTCCGGGATTACCGCGGTGACGGGCACGTAGTGGTCCGGGGGGATGATCGACAGGGCCTCCATGTCGCCACGGAACAGCTCGGTCTGCGAGGCGGCGAGTTCGCGCCAGTCGATTCCGAGCAGCGTCGCGCGTTCGAGCAGCGGATCGTCGACGTCGGTCGTGTTCTGCACGTAGTCCACGTCGTAGCCGGCGTCGACCCAGCCGCGAACGAGGATGTCGAACGCGAGGTAGGTCGAGGCGTGGCCGAGGTGGGTGGCGTCGTACGGGGTAATGCCGCAGACGTACAGGGATGCCGTGCCCGATGTCACCGTCGACACGAAGGATTTCGTCGAGGTGTCAAACAGGCGCGGCGGCTGACCGTTCCCCGGGAGCCGGGGAACCCACGGACGGCTCCACGACTTCACCCCTCCAGCCTAGGCGAGCCGTGCTGGCGATGGGACCACGCGCCGTGGCGAGTGAGTCGCGGAGTCGACCAGAGATCAGAGGTTGTCGTGGTGGGAGTTCATCGCGTTGAGCTCCTTGAGGTCCCGCTCGCTGAACGGCATCCCCTTTTGGGACATCGGCGAGGCGTGTGAAAGCGCCTTGACCGAACTGGAGTCCGCGAGCCCGACCGAGCCGTCATTCGTATTGAAGACGAGGTGAGCAAAAAATTTAGTCATGAGAAAGTCCCTTTCGACCGTCGGAGTAAGGAAACTGCCGAGGTCTGGGGCAGAACACCAAACTAGTGCTGATGTGTATGAGATGTCATATAACTACGGAACGGTTGACAACCGCCTCGGCAACGTTCCTGAGTAACAATCCGTTGCCGCGGGCGTAGTCCCTCAGGGCACGGAAGGCCTCGTCCATGTCGACGTTCCGGGTGTGGGCGAGCCCGCCCTTAGACGGGATCAACCCGGCTACCGCGGCGTCGACGAGTTCCGCGCTCGCGTTCACGAGGGTGTCGAGCAGGTCGACGACGTCGTACCCCGCCACGAGTGTGTCCGCGAGGTCACAAAAGTGGCGGCGAGTCGAGCCTCGCGCGTGCTAGTCACCATTCCTCCAATTTACCGCGCCCACGGCATCCTGCGTCACGCATGGCCGTCCTTCAAAAAGTCGATTCTCCGGGCCACGATGTCGCTCGCGACCTCGCGTACCGACGTGCCGGTCGAGAAAGCATGCGCGCGCAGCAGAAGTGCCGCGTCGGACGCGCTGATGTTCATTTGTGCGAGCACCATGCCGGTCGCCTGATGCACCTCGCGCCGGGAGCCGACTCCGGTGGCATCCTCGCTCTCGATCCCCTGCGTTCCATCGGTGAGGATGCGCCGCAGCACCTGCCAGGCGGTGAGGCCGGCGAGTTCCATCACATTGCTGACCTGGGAACTCGTCAGGACTCCCTGCTTGTTCGAATACAGGTCGACTGCCCCGATGTCGAGGGAACCGACCGCGAGAGGGAACGCGTGCACGTTGCTGTTTCGGGGATCGGTGCGCAGGGTCTGACTGAAGACAGGCCACGCCGTGTTCTCCTCCACGCGCACCCGCGGCGCCAGAACCGGCATCCGTGTCGCGAGCGCCTGCCAGCAGGGGCCCGCGCCCAGATCAAACTGCATCTCGTCGAGAAGCGCCGATGTCGCGTCACTTGAGCACATCGTCGACTGTCCGCTCGACCCGGCGAGCACCGAGACCGAGGCCCCCGTCACAGGGACGATGGCAAGGAAGGGGCGACACAAGTTGCTGCGCGTCTCGTGCGCGGTGCTGATGGCGACCTTGGCTGCTTCGAACCGGTCGCTCTCAGTCATGACGTCGAGCCGCCCTGAAGTGCTGACCTGACCCTCTCGTCCTGCACACGGTTACCCTTTCGATCGCATTCGCCCGCGCGCCGTCGATCCCGCATTCGGTCAGGTGGGTTGCATTACGCCCGAGGAAAGGAGGATCAGCAGCGTGGTCCCGAGCGCGAGGCGGTAAATCACGAACGGCAAGAACGACCGCGTCTTGATGTAGTTCATCAGGAAGGCGATCACGGCGTAGCCGACGCCGAACGCGACGATCGTGGCGATCGCGGTCTCGAGCGGCCCGAATGGTCCGTTCACGCCGGGGTCGGTGATGCTGTTGACCAGCTCGAACAGTCCGCTTCCGAAGACCGCAGGGACAGCGAGCAGGAAGGCGTACTGGGCGGCGGCCGGCCGCGAGTAGCCCAGCGCGCGGCCCATCGTCGTGGTCGCGCCGGATCGGGACACCCCGGGGATAAGCGCGAGCATCTGCGCTGCACCGTATAGGAGGCCGTCGCGATAGCCGATGTCGTTGAGCTGCTTGGTGCGGCGCCCGAGCATGTCGGCGAGGCCGAGGATGATGCCGAAGACGATGAGTACGATCGCCACGAGCCAGAGCGACCGGAAGGCCCCGCGGATCGTGTCCTGAAGGAAGTATCCGACGAGCACGATCGGGATGGTGCCGATGATGATCAGCCACCCCAGCCGCACGTCGGGGTCGTCCTTCTCAATGGTCACACCGCGGCCCGACCGGCTCGCACCGGAGCCGAAGTGGCGGAACCACTTGCCGATGATGCGGCTGATATCGCCCCAGAAGTAGAGCAGCACCGCGGCCTCGGTGCCGAGCTGGGTGATGGCGGTGAACGTCGCGCCCGGATCGGTCGCAGAGGGCAGGAACTCCCCCGCAATTCGCAGGTGCGCGCTCGAGGAGATGGGGAGGAATTCGGTGAGCCCCTGGAGCAGTCCGAGAATGATGGCTTCGATGAAACTCACGCGGTAGGAGCCGTTCTAATAGTCAAGGAGCAGGTCCTTCAGAACGTGTCTGCCAAAGACTAATGCGTCGAGGGGAACTCTCTCGTCGACCCCGTGGAACATGCCGGGGAAGTCGAGCTCGGCCGGCAGCTTGAGCGGCGCGAAGCCGTAGCCCTTGATGCCCAGCAGCGAGAGCGCCTTGTTGTCGGTGCCACCGCTCAGCAGGTACGGCAGCACGGGCGCGCCCGGGTCGTGGGTGCCGAGAGCCGAGGTCATCGCGTCGACGAGAGGCCCGGAGAACGCCGTCTCGAGCCCGATGTCCTGGTGCATGATCTGGATCTCGATGTCGGGGCCGACCAGCTCCCGCACCCGGGCGAGCACGGCATCCTCTTCCCCCGGCAGCGCACGGATGTCGATGAGCGCCTCGGCCATGTCGGGGATGACGTTGTGCTTGTAGCCGGCGGTCAGCATCGTCGGGTTCGTGGTGGTGCGCAGCGAGCCCTGGATGAACCCGGCCGCCGTGCCCGTCGCGATGACGAGCTCGTCCGGGCCCACCTTCTGCGGGTCCTGGTCGAGGATGCGGGCGAGCTCGGCGATGAGCTCGATGGTGGTATCGGTGAGGCGCAGCGGCCACTGCTCGCGGCCGAGCTTTGCGACTGCCTCGGCGAGTTTGGTGATCGCGTTGTCGTGCATCACGCGGGATCCGTGCGAGGCGGTGCCGCGCGAGATCAGCTTGACCCAGATGAGGGCCTTCTCCCCCGTCTGCAGCAGGTACGCGCGGGTCCCGTTGAGGGTGATTGAGTAGCCGCCAACCTCGCTGATCGCCTCCGTGGCTCCGGCGAAGAGTTCCGGATGCTCGCGCACCAGGTAATGCGACCCGAGTCGGCCGCCGTCCTCCTCGTCGGCGAAGAACCCGACGATGATGTCGCGCGCCGGCTGCCGGCCGCTGCCGAGGATGTCACCGAGCGCGGTGATCATCATCGCGTCCATGTCCTTCATGTCGACGGCGCCGCGGCCCCAGAGCAGGCCGTCCTTGATGACGCCGCCGAACGGGTCGACGCTCCAGTTGGCCGGATCGGCGGGCACAACGTCGGTGTGCCCGTGGAGAACCAGGGCATCGGCATCCGGATTCGCACCCTCGACGCGGGCGACGACCGACACGCGCCCTGGGGCCGACTCGAACAGCTGCGGGGTGAGCCCGAGAGCCACGAGTTTGGCCTCGAGGTACTCCGCGGCGTCTGCCTCGCCGTTCGATCTGCCCTCGCCGTAGTTGGTGGTGTCGAACCGGATGAGGTCGCGCGCGACGATCGCGGTCTCGTCGAGTTCGACGCCGTTTTCGTCTCTATCGGCCGACGACGCGGCGGAGGAGGCGGTGGATTTGAGGGTTACCATGCCTCCCACGATACCGATGCCGCCCTGCGCGGCGGGGGTTGTGCTCAGATCTTCGGCTGGGCGGCCCCGAGTGTTCAAACTGCCCTCCCCGCGCGTGCTATTGTCGTACCTCGGTGGTCCTGCAAGGGATCGCCGGAAGCGCGCGGATGGCGGAATTGGTAGACGCGCTAGCTTGAGGTGCTAGTGCCCGAAAGGGCGTGGGGGTTCAAGTCCCCCTTCGCGCACACAGGAGTAGTTCGGCGTATTGCCGGGTTACTGTTCGGAATATAGGCCGGGCGATCAGAAATTGATCGCCCGGCCTATTTTCGTTGCCGTCGGCCGCCCGATCTCGGCGGCGAGCTCCCTCCACCGCCCGGACATGACGCCCGTTAACGCAAGAACGGCGTGCCTGAAGGGTTCTCAGGCACGCCGAATTGTTCTGATCATGCGGGTGTGGGATCGCGGTCGTACGGGAGCGCCTATCCGGGTGGTGCGAGGCCCTCGTGCACTGCGTCGCCGCTGGGTGCGTCGGACTGCCAGTAGGACCCAGGGAGCCGATTGTTCTTTGGGCTCAGTTTCTCTACCGCTAGTTGATCCTTGAAGAAGCTGATCATTTTGCGCAGGTTCTCCACGACCGCAGCGAGGGCGACGACGAGGTAGGTGAAGGTGTTGCCACGCACGGCCCGCTTTTCCGGGTCTGCGATGTCCTCGTATTGGCTGCGCTTCATGTTCCGGTTCACGGACTCGACGCCGTTGCGCATTCCGTTTGCAGCGCGCCACTCAACTGAGCCCCACGGGAAATACTGCTCGTGCTTGAGTCCGCCGGCGTTTGGTAGCTCCGCTTCGTCGCCGACTGGGCGCGTCATGGCGACAGTCGCCCCTTGGTGCGTTTTTGGCTTGGCCTTCCACTTTGCGTAGTCCGGGGAGTCAATCGGTATGAGGTAGCGGCGCGTCCAGTTATCAGCCATGACGCCCTTCGGCTTCAGCATCGATTTGGCCCGCCGTGCGGCCTGCTGCTGGTACAGCGCTTCGGCTTGGAGATAGACCTTCTTGGCCGTAGCGCGGGCCGCCAAGCGGGCGTCCGGCGTCAGTGTGCTGTCCGCCTTCAGCTTCAGCTTGAGACCCCTGTACTTGTTCTGAGCCGCGAGGATCACTCCGTCCGCCTCCCGCAGCACCTTCGGTACGGTGTCGAGGTACCAGGAACCGGAGATCTGAACGAATCCGCGGTCGTCGTAGGCTTGCACGCCCAAATCACCCTCTCGATAGTTGAAGACGTGTTTGAAGCCGCGCAGACGGAGCGGCACCGCGTACTGGCTGTAGATCCCGTTCGAGTAGGCCCGATCGACGATGAACAGGTTGGCCTTGTGGCCGCGCTCGAGAAGCGAATCGGCAATGCGGAGGCCTTCGCCCACGATGGCGCCGGGAATGTGGAACGAGAGCGCGACGGTAAGAAGGGGGAACCGTTCCATGCCGTCCAGGAAGTTCGCGGTGGTGCGCGCGATCTCGATCTCGACGCCCCAGAATCTCTTGTTCGCCGAGGTTCCTTTGTGATTTGCGGTGGGGTCGGCCTTGTTGAGGGCGAGGGCGTCGATGTGGGTGACGGCTCCGTGGCTTCCTTCTCTGGAGTACCAGCCGCCGTCGGGATTTGCGGTCTGCCTGTCCCCCACGCGATTCTTCGGAGACCGGTTCCCGGCTTTGCCGTAGAGCGGCACGAAAGTGGCATCCAAGGCGACGTTGCCGTCGGAGCGATCGCGCAGCTCCTTGGGGAGGCACAGGCGCGACCCCTCGAGGAGTGCGTTCGCGAGCGCGAACATCCTCTCGCGACGCATGGCGCAGTCGGCGGGGTCGCGAGCACTGATCATGGCGTTGAACTCTGCTTCGATGAGCGTTTTGTCCCGTCGACCGGGGAACTCGTCGACGAGGGCGATGAGACGCTGGATGGCGCTCCAGATGCGGTCGTAGATGCTCTCGTCCGCCCCGTCGTGCTGGAGGCCGAGAACCTTCAGTTGCGTTGGGCTCAGCGAACGGAAGGTGTCGCCCATCTCGGTAATCAGGGTTGCCCGCTTGAGGCGCAGCTGGAGGAGCACGATAGTCAGGCCCCCGGTGACGGTGAGGATGGCCTTCTTCCCGGCATTCGATTTGACGTCCTCGGCGCGCCACCCGACCAGCAACGGCTCGACGTCGGCCTTCTTGAGCACCTTGGCAATCTCGACCACGGCCACGCTGACCGGGTCCGAGTGCTCGGCCCGGAGATAGTCCTGCATCCCGGCGCCGAACGTTTCTTTCATCCACGCTTCGGCCTCGGCGTACTTCTTCGCGTTCGTTGGACGGCTCACAGCGCACCCCGCAGCTGCGCGTCGCGGTCGTCGCCGCTCGGTCGCGGTACAAATTTGGCGAGGCGGGAGATCGACTCCAGCGACTGGAGTCCAGCGGCTTCCATCAGCGTGAGGACGTCGACACGATTTACCATCTGCGTGACGAACCAGGTGTTTCGGAGCTTCCGAACGTTGATGTGCGGCGTTCCGGGGGGTCGGGTTGTGCGGCCAACGAAGGCGCTGACCACGTCATTCTCGCTCCGGCCGCGCTTGGGGAGGAAGACGAATGCGTCGCCCGTGAGACCCTCGAGCTGGTCGGCGACGACGGCCTCGAATTGGGCGGAGACGATGACTCGGCGATCCGGCTTGCCCTTGCCGACGACCTTAATCTCAACGATGCCGTTGTCACGGAGGGTCACGGCATCACGCGTCACCTGGACAATTTCGATCGAGCTGAGCCCAGCGCCAGCGCCGAGCGCGACAAGCATTGCCGCGCCTTGCCGCCGGTAGGGGGTGGGCTGCCCCGCGGCCCAGCGATCGAGAGCGACAACTTCGTCGTCGGTGTACGGCGACTGCATCGACTTCTCGTTCAGGGGCATTGGCGCACGGGGGTTCTTGTTCGGGTTGACGACCTCGGCGACGCGGGTGATCCACGCGCGGTAGTTTCGTCGCGTGCCCGGCGCGAGGTCAGGCGGGAGGACCTCGCGCACGTAGGTCTCGACGAGCTCGCGGTCGAAGATGACCTGCGCGTCGAGGTCGCAGCCGACGACGAAGACCGCCCAGTGCACGAAGTAGGTCACCGGACCGAGCAGGGTCTCGACCGAGTAGGCGGTGAGGGGCAGAGCGAGGGTGAGCGAGTCCGAAATGAAGCTACGGATCGCGTCGACATTTCCGGCAGGCAGCCCCGGGTCGTAGTCGCGGATTTTCGCGAGCGCTCGCGCATCCACCCGCGCTCGAAGCGCGTTCATAGAGGCAGCAGCGGACTCATCCACTTCGACCCCGGGTCGGAGCGTGGTTCGCGCAAGCACGACGTCTGCGTCCTCGTGGACGTCGCCGAACCGGAGTACGCGAGCGGATCGGTCGAATGTCACGGAGGTCGTGGTGGACTTCGAGCCGCCAGGCGACTCGCTCGTTCTGGGTGTGCGTTTGGTTGAGGGTCGGCGCGTGGACAGGCTCGATGGAGCGGGGGTGGGGTTCATGGAGGAATGTGTGTGCGGCGCTAGTCACCGCACATTTGCTCATCTGGGTGCATTCAGCAATTAACGGGTGCAATATTGCGCAGACCCACGTGAAAAGGACATTGAAGGGTGCATCCCGGTGAATTCTGACTACGATGAAGGCATGCCTCGACCTCCGAAAGTTGGCGGTGCGGTGATTGAGCCGCGATCGTTCACCGACAATCCGAAGAAATTCGGGATGACGAGCTCGAGACTCACACCGGGACCTGTCATGTCGCCGCAGCAGGGTGCGGCCGAGCTGCAACATGCGCTGAGCAACAAGGTCCGGGAGCACCTCCTCGACATCGGGATGGACCTCCGAGCCTTTTGCGAGTCCACCGAGATGCCGGCCGGGCTGAGCTACGAGCGGCTGTACCGCAGCGGAAACGGAACCACGATGGTGGGGCTCACCGACATCGTCTTCTGGTCGGCACACATACCCGGCCTCGTCGACCTCCTCTCCGAAACCCTGAGAAAGGTCTCCGCCGGAGACGACCACTTCCGCTGAGCGTCCCGATCCGCGGGCGCGCGCGACAGTCCATGGTTGCTGGACAGGTGCGGGGCGCATCAAACCACAATCGAACATCTTTCGACGTTCATGTTCCCGTTATGGACGACAATCCGGCTCCGGCCGGCGCGCCTACACGATCTTGAACGGCAGGCGGCGGAGCGCAGCGGCGCGATCGGGCCGAAGCCGACCCTGTCGAAATTGGTGGCGCTGCTTGTGCACCCACGCTGCCAGCTCCCGCTCCCCCGCATCGACGGACCGATATCGGGGCACCCGCCGCTCCCGCTCGAGGAACGCCCGCAGCAGCTCGAGCTTGACCCACCAACCCCCGGTCCCCGGCTCCCAGACGAAGCCGGGGATCTCC
>Ga0326733_1000300_pt1 | contig 15001 bp, 17 predicted proteins | sample 14_GP2_308_FD_207946 | JGI IMG/M metagenome (GOLD analysis project Ga0326733, IMG submission 207946) | Glacier ice microbial communities from Ngari, Tibet, China - 14_GP2_30.8 | ecosystem: Environmental > Aquatic > Freshwater > Ice > Glacier | place: China: Ngari, Tibet | collected 2018-07-17 | reverse complement strand
CTTGTATACAGAATGGGCAGAGCGGCTCACTTCTGTTGGTTACACGGCGCTTCTGGTCGATAGCTTCACGGCCCGCGGCGGACCACAAAAGCAATGCGGCGACGGCTTGGCCGGCGTTTCCGAAGTAGGCGACCGACCGCATGATGCCTATGCAGCTCTTAGCCACCTACTTTCAGGAAAAAGCAAGGTTGCTACGGACCCTGACCGCGTTTTCTTATTGGGATGGTCTCACGGTGCAAGTTCGGTATTTTCCAGTCTTTCGAACACGATGAGCACGCGCCAAGAAGGCCGGTTTAGGGCCGGATTCGCGTTTTACCCTGGCTGCGGCCTTTACAACGCATTTGGGGGAATCACAACCAGCACCTACGTGCCGTATGCGCCCCTAACGATTTTTCACGGAGAGATCGATCCGCTTTATACCAGCGGCTACTGCCAAACCCGGCTCAAGCTCGCGGTTGAATCCGGCGCAAATGAGGCCCGCGGTAATCCCTTGCAGATGATCGGCTACTCTGCAGCACAGCACAGCTTTGACAATGCCCGCCAGACAAGCGCTCAATGGACTGTCAATGACGTAAGCGCCAAGTCTTCAGCCGATGCCGAGGTGATGAACCGGCTGCACCACCTGACCGGGTCGAATGAACACATCAAGTACACCGTTCCATAGGCCTTATTGCTACGCCATTCGTCGCTGACGGGCTCGCCGCTAACCAAATTTGAGCACAAGCAGGCGAGCTAAAAATCGAGACATTTATGTTGCGGACGGTGGTCCAACGTGATGGTCCCCATTAAGTCGTCTCCCCTAATGAGACCAGGGCAGTTTCAAAGCAATGCCGTGGTGCAGCGACGAGAGCGCAAGACGGTCAAAACCAGTGCTTTGCTCCGGGTGTTGGGACAGGCCTACTTTCGGCAACGGTTGCTGGATGAGGACCACTACCGGTCACCGACTGAAATTGCAGGTTTTGGGGGCTTATGCCTGGCGCAGGCCCGTTGCGTTGGATGGCGTAACTTTGCGAACTGGCCCAGTCCTGATTGAGACCTGCCTTGCTGTCAGCAGCGGCCTGGACACTCAAAAAAATCAGTAGGCGTAGGCTACTACGGTGCTGGAACAGACAGTTGGACGAGCTGCAACCTGCCGCCTATTGAATCAGGCCTGCCAAACACCGAATCCGCCGTCTCGCAAGTCAATTCCCAACTCCACCTCCAAGCTGCGGGCTTCGTCATAGGTCAGCGGGTTGTACAACTCATAGAGTTCTGGCAACAAGCGCAGTCCAAACTCCTGCACGTAGCGGTTGGACTGGATACCCGCCTTGTGCTTGTCGAACCGCACATCCGGGTCCAGCCCCGTCATGCCCACGTAGACGCAGGGCTTGCCAGCCACGTAGCCTGGATTTGACTTGATGAACCGGGGCTTGAGAAGTACGTCGCTCGACAACTCAATGACGTATACGTGGTGGCGCTTGCGTCGTGCCATGGTTTATTGAGTAGTATTTGCCACCGGCAGCGATGGATTTATGCGAGCAGGGAAGGTTGCACAGGAACCACGACGCCAGCCTGCAGTTGTTCTGCGGGAAATGGACGCATAAATTCCATGCTTTGCTCAGGGCGAGCCTTCAGCCAATGCTCGTAGCTGTCATGCGGCAGAATAACCACCATGCGTTTTTCATCGACCGGCTTGTGAAACTGACACATTAAAGGATGGTGGTCGGCGTTGATGGTGAGCATCGTGAAGCTATGCACCAGCCCCTTCGGAGATTTCCACAAGGACCAAAGACCGGCAATCCCCATGGGCTCGCCATCGGCACGAGCGATGCGAGTCGGAACAGCCTTGCCAGTGCGCCAGTCTGGTTCAAAAAACGCTTCAGCCGGAATGATGCAGTGCTGACTGTTTTTCCAAGCATCGCGAAAACTGGGCTTAACCGCAACCGTTTCACTCCGGGCGTTATGAGTCCGACGGCCTATGGTGGCATCGGTTGCCCAGTAAGGAATCAGACCAAATAGGCCGGACACGGCTTCTCGGGATTGAACCGCTTCGTCGCCCAAATCCGCCTCGGAATCCCTACGAATAAGGGTGGCGGTGTAGCACGGCCATACGTCGAATTTCACCTCGTCGGTCGGCGGTGTGACTCCAAACTGCTGGACGTAGCGATCGCGATCCTTGATGCCTTGGTAATGACTACACATGCGGTCATCGTAACGAATTTTTCGTCCCCAAAAAGTGGGGTCAACGTTGCACACAATTTACTGAACGAGTACAAACGGCAGCGCCATCTTTCGGCTGGCGGGAAATGCTCAAACAATGGGCAGTGCAAGAACAACCTTACGCCAACAGCTTGTTTCTCTGCTTTCTGCTTTCTGCTTTCTGCTTTCTGCTTTCTGCTTTCTGCTCTCTGCTCTCTGTCGCTCCAACTAACTAAATGCTATTTTCAACTAGCCGACCGGAAACTTGCATGAATACGAGGTTCGAACTCTTAAACGGTCAATAGGCAAACAGAAGGAATGGAGAGAAAGGGGTTGGATTTCGGAGATACATAAGCCGGAAAGTCTACAAGTGGAGGGGTGGCACACGACAGGAAAACGGCAGGAAACCCCGGCAGTGCGCGCGATTTGGCAAAGAAAAAGCCCAACTGAAAAGAGTTGGGCTTTAAAGGTATGGTGGGCTGGGGTCAATTGAATATCGGCTTAAAACCCGCATGAAGACTAGGTTTCACAAAATCACAAGCCAGCTTGTACCCCCGCTTTGCCTTTGCTAGCCATGTTTTCGGGTTATTAATTTTGATTGTTTTGAATCAGGGTATTTTTTCTCTGCGTGAGATACGGTGTGGTTTCCCGAACTCAAAAGCGCTGGACATCTAACGGCCCCCGCTATTACTGCTTTTATTGATCTGGTAGGGGCCATTCAGGCAGACTTCCGCGTTGCTCGCAAGGCTGAGGCAACTCTGTAATAACGACACTGGTTCTTTGTTTATCAAAAGTTTCAACCGTCATCAATGCACTCTGTGGAAGAGTGAACACTTTTGCTGCTTGTATCTCGATAGAGGTTCTGGTCACATGGAGAACTCTAGCAACCGCTGGATCGAGTGTCACTACAGGCAGTGGCACAGGTTGTCCGGCTGGTACATCTAAGGCTGAACCCCCAGTGATTTGGAATGAACGTATCTAGCTCTCCCGAAAATTGGCTGATTAGATTTCTCAACTTCGCTGCTGAGAAAAACTCCACCACCATAAGATGTAAAAAACGGGGCAATTGCCCCGCCCTTTATGCAACTTGGGATCACTTAGTCAATTTGCTCTTTCCAAATACAGCAGACGCTACCAATCCAATAGAGCCGCCGGATACCGTCCATAACATCCATGTCAGCATGGAATAGCGTATACGCTTTGCTGCTTTGAAGTCACCGGCTGCCAACCGCTCCAGGTAATCCGCTTGTGCATCGGCAAACATACCCGCCAACTCACGTTCAGCAAATTTCTTTGGAACGATGGAGGTCAGGAACCCATACAGCTGGAAACCTGGCGCGACTTCAATCTTCTGATGCTTTTGATCACCAATCAGTACTGCATCAAATGCCGCTACCGCTGCATCCGCAATTTGAAGTCTTTCCAGGATCTGCTCCGAATAGGCTTGCAAAGCAGCTTCGGCCTCATCATCCTGAAACTCCAATGTATTCCTTTCCTTGGCTCGTCGGACAAGGTGTTCAATGTCATCTTGACGAGCTTTATTAGCATTCGATTTCAGCCAGCGTCGACCCCTTCTATCCCGGTAGGGGTAATCAATGACAAGCTGATCAACGGAAAAACCGTCCCATCAGAGTTTTCTCTATCAGGCATTTGCGAAGTTTCCCTTCATGCCATGCTCGTAGACCGCCATCGCAGCCTCGTAAGCACGGTAGGTTCGTGTGCCGGTTCCTGTGATTGTGTAGAGACGGCGGGGAACAGCACGTTCGGAATCACTTTTCAATTCCTCACGACGCGAATTAACAAAGCCCTTGTCTTCCAAGCGCCCGAGAATCACATAAACGGAGCCCATTTTCAAAGCTCCATCTGCTGCCTTCACCATCTGCAAACCGTACAACTCGGAACCGGCCGCGGCAACAAGCTGTTGAAGCACTAAAGCCTCAGTCTTGGTTAAGTTCATTCTGACCTTTCTGAAGTTGACGGATGCGGTCCTAGACCACGCCACTGTCACAGAAGCCCTTGGCTATCTGATGCGCTGATCATATCGTATGTTTGTAAGATATCGTATTTCCATAAGACACTGAGGGGTATTCCACTCTTGAGGCTTGACTGCGAGCAAGTATCGGCTCCTCTTAAAAGATTCACGGTTGCTGACCTTGACACTCGTTTTGCAACGGTAGAACAATGCCGATGAGCAATTTTGCTCACAACTGAGAGGCGATCATGGAACAAGCTGAGATCAACACAATGATGAAAACGCTAAACGTCGAAGCTCTAAGTGAGGCATTGACTGCTAAATCTGTATCGGATGGAATGCTCCCGATGGAGTGCAAATGGTCCTGCCAAGTGAAAATTGGTGCGGACGGAAAACCAGAATTGGTCTGTGGCTTTGTCTGCTGACCTCTTGTCTTACAGTCAGACGCATGAACCGCAGACAGTAACCGCATTGATTACGTTGTCTGAGCAGAAAGCCTGTTCGCTTCAAGCGCCTGACTGCCTAAAAGCTCAACCATGACATTCATACATCCGCTTTAATACGCTGATCCAAATGCAGCACGAGGCAGCCCGCCAACGACTGCCCGACCGGTTCCAGAATCGCGCCATGCAGCGGCACAGTACAAATAAGCTGCCCTCATTATTGTTTGGGTCTGAGCTACGTTGTATACACTAGTTGAGGTATTGTCGCTGCTCATTAACCCGCCCAGCGCCGACATTCGGCCCCCTGTAACAAGCAGCGCTAGATAGGAGTAGAAATGGCATTAACCGCAGCTTACGTTAGTGATCACCTCGCCCATACAAAATTAGTGGATGAGGCGTGGGGGCAGGAAATTGCTCGTGTTGTGCTGGAGGAAGCGATGCGACAACTCAGCAACCGAAGTGTAGATACAGAGACGGTTCAGCTCAACTTTAAGGTGAGCGAAAATCAACCGCATCAATGTGTGAGGATTTGTTTGAGCAATAACAACGGCGGGGAGATTTGTACGCACGTTGGAATCAAGCTTTAATTTTGGCTCGAAGATGAGCCTGACAATTCAGAAGCTTATCGTGTGTTCGTAGAGTCCCAAGTCCCTAACATCGCCAACGCTCGCTAGCACTTGCTCAGTGGGAATAACCAAGCGCGTCTGCCCCTTGAGTTGCCAGCAGTTCTTGCCGTGTAATAGAACGTTTTGCCTCCACTGCTCAAGTTGCCGCGGGGCTCCACGGTGGCAACCTCAAAGCGGCCTCGACCAATCCTGATTACCGACGCTTTCTCGTACTTGAGAAAACCAACCCGAGTATGGCGTATTGCAACCACATTGCCTAGCTGCACTTCGGCTCTTAACCAAGCCTCGATGGACTCCGGTGTTTGACTATGGCAAGGTGATAGCGGTGAGTCATAAGGCTCCGTACAAGCTCAACTGCCCGATTCAGGCTGGTCGTCCAACTCATACGTGGAGCAGACGTCCTCAAATGCCCTGTTGTGAGTTTTAGTCCACAGCAGTTTGGTAGTGATGCCAATTACCACCTTGTCGTTTGACTTTAGGGGTCCATGCACGAAGGGATAGCTTTCAAGAGTTAAAGGATCAGCTCGACCGAGGGCCAAATTTAGCTCTGCCAGCATCCGATACGCAGTGATTTTGGTCAGCTCCACAACGCTCCCCAAGTACGTGAAGCTCAAGTATGGGGAGCAATTGCTGTGCTAGTAAAACCCAAGCTCGACGTAAGCCATTGATTGAATTAAAGAAAACCCCTAATGACCACCATTAAGCAAGCCGATCTGATCGAATCCGTAACTGCCGCGCTGCAGTTCATCAGCTAAGTCAGCAGTCAGTGGAAGCGTCCGAGCAAGCGGCTTGGGCCAGCGTGTAGCGCAGTGTGCTGAAAGCGTGCAGGCAGCGGGTACGAATCGCCTACCTGCCTGGCTTGAACGAAGCGCCCGCGAGTTTCATTGACGTTTCCGGTCTCCTTGTGCATTCACTACTGAGCACGGGAAACCTGCCTCCACTCAAGAGTGGTTCGCTCTAGCGGTTGTGCTGTCAGACGACGAAAAGACAACGTTGCCTTTTCCAATTAACCAAGAAACGCGCTGAAATCTACTCCTTCGCTTCGTAAATCCACCATCCACTTCGCCTGACTGGCGGGTCGTTATCAATTTTTAGCCGGCTCTCCCGTGACCGACGAGCATTCGTCAATCCACCGCTCGAAAGTCTCCATCGCTGGTGCGATGCTCGCCGGTTCTCCGTCCCTGTACACGTGAAGGGCACATGCGAAGCGAGATCCCAGCGCGTCCTTCATCTTCTCAGACAAGAAGCGCCAGATTACAAGATGCGCCTCATAGTCGTTGATGCTTTTCTGGCGGAACAAGTGCAGGAGCCGCACAGGCTTCTCGATGCGGCAGGTTTCGATGATTTCCCAATATTTCGCAAGATTAGTGACACCGCCGCTCGACTCCACCTCGACTAAAAGCATGCATTTTGGCAGTTCAAGCCGCAGGTCGCCGAACTGAAAGTAGACGCGGGGCGGCTTGACCGGTACTCGATTACTCGATCCCTGTCCCATCGTATGCATAAGTCCACGTCGCTGCACCGCTTCGATGAAGGTGCGAAGAAGTGCAGCCTCGATATTCTCTCTAGTGGGCATTTATCAAGTCTTCCTCATCTAGCAATTAATCACTTAAGGTGTTGCCGGGCTTGAGCAACCAAGGCATGTAGTCGCCGTTAAGGTGGCAGTTTGCAGCGTTGACCTGGGGGTAACTTCTGGTTTTTTAAGCAGCGGGACTTGGCAAGCGCAGCAGCGTTTGATAACCTATGGGTTAACTTTCACACCCTAACAGGAGGCATAAGGCTGGGACCGACGCGAAAACGAAGCAGAGTTATGGAGTTCCTCACCGCGCAAGCGGTGCAATCTACCGCAACAAAGCAGAAAAGCAGCGCACTCCTTCGACGGAGACCCATCGCAACACCATTGATCGCACAAAACCTAACCACAACCGAAAGGGCATGCCTATGATTTCGGACGACTTTAACGGCAATCTGGAAGCTTGCTTCCGCACAAACTTTAGGTCCGTGGCTCTGGCAACATGCATCGCGTTCGCGACGGCAGGTAGTGGCCACCCGCTCCATCATTATGCCTCTTGACGGGGCTTGAAAGTGAAAGGACTTGTAGAAATACGGGCCCTTCTTTATTTGCGACCATGCAGATCATCACCATCCCAGTTCCTGTTGAACTACTTGTAGACCCCGACTGTGACTTCGACCTTGTTGGCTACTTGCAGGACTTTATCGGCACGGATCTCGCACCTGCTTTGGATGAAGATGTTTGGGAATTAGATGATCGCGCGCAGTGGATCGAAACGGAGATCACTCACGTAGAGAACCAGGGTGCCTCTGTGTTCGTTACCTACTCGGTGACGTTCGATGCGTACTACGGGTGCCGGGATCAGAACTACGCAGGGACGGACGAGCGTCATCTGACAGGGACACGATCTGATGACCACTGGGCATTCCCTCTGTACACCCGCAGAGAACGCCGAAGTACGGTTGACGAGCTCTAGCCCGAGCTGTCAGCGTCGAATATTTAATATTTCTCATAAATTTCGACCTTGTGAAAGCGTCAACCGATCAACATGGTTAGCGTAAGGCCTATTGTTTAGAAAGGGTCACTTGGGCTTGACGCCCAGGCTCACAGACCATGTAAAGTCATCAGGCGCAATATCGCGCATGCCCCTGATCGATATGGATTACGTATGACTGCACCAATGCGCTGGAGATGTGACACTTGTGGTGAATGGCTGACTGCCCAACAAGGTTACGTTGTATGGCACTCCAGTGCGCAAAACCGCGATGGCTTTCACATCGTGCACACGAATAGATGTGATGATCGAAGCCGTACTGCTTCAAACGCCCTGATTGACTTTTTAGGTGCAAACGGGCTGTCCTACGCCCTTTCATTCATGAGTGATGGACCGATTCGACTAGAACTAAATGGCAAGTCTTCCAACCGAAGTGTTGAGACTGATCAGTTCGCGGATTTCGTTCGGCGTTTGCACGTGCCGTTGTATGAAGAGGCTCGCGAATACTTTAAAACTCACACAGTATTAGAAGACTATAGCGATTCCAGCGAGTCGGCCCCTTATCGGCAACAAGCACTCCAAAACATCATCGATACGAGCAAGCAGGAATCTCGGAAGGAAACGGACTAGATTCGCCCAATAAGGGACTTCGTCCACGACATCGCGGCTTCGATAGTCCAGTCGGTTTGCTGTTGCGTTAGAACCGCCATTGGTTCCTTACCTGGGCCATGACTAAGAGCATTGCGTACCTTTGAAAAGATGTGGCGTAGTGCTTCAGCTTCCCACTCTGCAATAAAAGACCCATTTGCTGTAGAGCGCAAATTGTCAATAAACTGGCTTGGGCCCTTTTCTTTCCCAGTAGTCCATCGCTTGGTATCAGAAATTATTTTGATGACGCTTTCAAGCGCTTTGGCAGCATAAAACGCTGGGTCACGGTCGTTAGTTTCACGACGGTCAACCGCTTCGATCATGTCGATCTCGACATTCTTCCACTTTGGGTCGCTGACCAATTTCCAGAACGGCTCGGTTATTTGCTTTTGAACCAATTCATCGGTTTCGATCTGGACGAAACCGTTGTGGTAGTTCAGCGGACCCTTTGCCCTCCGAAACCGTTCGTTTAGCTCGTCACAAGCGGCGTTAAACGCAGCATTCCTAACGTCAATCTCAATCGGCAACAAATTCAACTCAACTTTCTCTGCTGAGCCTAAAGCGTCTAACAGTTGCGCTAACTTATTGGTGGGGTCTAACGATGCCTTTTTAAAAGTGTCACTCCGGCTTTTGTAGCTAAGCTCCGCTCCTACTATCGATTGCTTATGATCGCGAAACGCCAATTCCACGAAGCTGATTCGTTCTTTCATAAACACGTCAGCATTCTTGCCATGCTTGAAATCCTCAAGCAACCAGGTTTTGCAGACCTGGGCTGCCGATCGAGGACCCCATTCTTCGGGGTGCCTGGAATGTTGCGAGTTCCATCGCAACGGCGATAGGCTCTCAACCCCAAATTCTCTCGCTAACCTGTTATGGAGGCTTACCCAGGCAGTTTGATTAGTGGTGTCTGGGGATAGGCCCTTACTTGTCGGGATAAGCTGCTCCGCTACTATTTGCAAACCTTGTACCAGCAAAATCCGGTCGGCGTCACAATAGTTTGTCCAGATAGGCCGGTTCGCGTAGCGGTAAGCAAAAATGTCGGTAAGCATGCGACGATTATTGCCCTTGAGATAAGAACGACGCCTGTAGCTGCCTAATTTGACATGGAACCTACCGAAAAACTCGCGTTGGAGGCACTTTGTGCTCAGGTCTTGTGCTGATTTTGTACAGGTGAACAGCGTTGCAGAAGTGTGGCTCTGAGCGTTTCCAGGTGCCGACGAAGCATGGCAGAACCACCTCGACAGCGTCTGGGATAATCCGCCCAAGCCGTTCACTAACATTCGACACGCCCCATGACCACCATCAAGCAAGCCGATCTGATCGAATCCGTAGCTGCCGCGCTGCAGTACATCAGCTATTACAGCGGAGGAGCCACTGCAGATCACTAACATTGTAAAAACTGCTACCCGATCTGCTGTACCGCTATTCATATCAGGAGCAGCCTACCCTGGCACTTTCGTGGCGGCGATTGGGTCGAGTAAGCCCGATACCCGCGAACTGCCCCCGACCTATTGCATCGCGCCGCATATGTATTGGTGAAATGCAATGATGTGCTTACCGATACTGGTAATTTGGCGGACGTATCTGATTAGCCGCAGCGCTTGCTGGAGTTAGGACCTTAACCACTGAGCATTTCCAAATCAGGATAAGACTGTTTTTATCCGGGATAGCGCTAAGGGCTACAAGCGCCCTACTGCTCTTAATCCCTCCAGGCTTCTCAGTAGGCCTAACACGTGTCGTGCAGACACCCTAGCCAGCAAACGGCCAGCTCGCCATAAGTGGTTTTTATGGTAAGTGGGCAAAAGCGGTGTGTTGTTTGTAGGCTTTCCGGACGGCTTCGAGTCCAAAGCAGTTTCAAAGCGGGTGGTCGTAGATGTCCGCTGTGCAGCGTAAGCGGTCTGTCAAGCCCTGATTGCGCTGCGACAATTAGTTGGACAACACCGAAAGAATAGAAATGGACGAAACGTACTCGCCGCAGGAACTTCAGACGGTCTACGTGCTTACTAATCCGGCAATGCCCGGTATCGTCAAAATTGGAATGACCCGAAATTCGGATGCCGGCGAGCGCATCGCAACCCTGGGTAGTAGCAGCGCGGTTCCACTTCCCTTCGATTGCGTCTATGCCTGCAATGTTCCGGACGCAAGAAAGGTCGAGCAGGCGCTTCACCTTGCGTTTGCCCCTGACCGCATCAATCCTTCGCGGGAGTTTTTCAGAACCAAGCCCAGTCAAGTCGTGGCCATTCTGGAGTTGCTTCACCAGGGTAATGTGGTGACAGCGCAGGTTGAGGCACAGGCGGAGGCCAAGACAGACCCTGAAGCACTTGAATCCGCAGTCAAGGACAAGCGCAAAATGCGTCCAAAAATCGACTATTTGGAGATTGGCTTAACGGTCGGCGACGTCATTACGTTCAGGGATGGCGTCACGACCGCAACGATTGCCGGGCCGCACACCGTGAGTTACCAAGGCGAGGAATCCTCGTTGCAGCGCGTTTCGCTCAAGCTCATGCCTGAAATCGTTGGCCGCGGTGTGGCTTCGAAGTTGTATTGGTCGTTCAATGGCCAATCCCTGGCGGACCTTTACGAAGAATTTCATGGCGATGAGGAGTAAAAACTGCTTCGCGCTTGTGAACCAATGCGAGCCTTCAAGCCGAATCTTATGCTGTACTTTGTCGGCGTCTAGCACCGTGACCGTATCGCCATCAGCAACGGAAACGACGTTGCCTTTTATGCTCGCTCCGTAAGCAGAAAAGCAAAGCGATGCGGAAGCAAGTAAAGCCCAGATATTCATCGTCTGATTATGCTAGCGGGCAACTCGTTGCTTGGCACTTGCGCATGAAATAGGGCAGTAACTCTGTTGCCACCGTGACCTCAGGCGCATCAATTGCCGTGGGTCAGCCAACAGATTCTGAAGCCACTGCAGCGGGTCATCGCAGCACGGCAATAGCGTTGCGGTGTTGTCTGCTTGGAGGGTGGCCTTAACGCTTTTTGGACTCAGCCGCGCGGGTTAAACGTGATGACAGAATTAAGCTCTTCCCAAGTACATAACCAATGGCTATCCCAATCAAATCCAAAGGCAAGAATACAAAACTTCCGTGCAGCAAAGCTACTACGCAATTTATGACTGCAAAAACCTTGAGTCCATTTGTCGTGGAAACAAACATCGCTGCCACAAGCATTGCAGAAAAATGAAATAAGACAATTAAAGTGATCACCTATTAAAACCTTATCGCACGAACTAACTTCTGTGAAGCGCTTTGAATGGCGCACACATGAAAAGACCGTGAGCGCCTAGCCTCCAACCCAAATTTAAATTTCATGACGCGATCCAATAGGGAAAAAGACGGCCCCGACGAAGAGGAAGCCCCACATTCCGCGACCAAAGCAAGTGAATACGTGAGTCAACCAGGCAGCGGCTGAAATCAGACCTAAAACCCAACCCAAATCTAGATCCTATGAATTAAACAGGAATGGTACATGGATGAGCTGCACCCATCATCGTTCGCCGACGACATGTGCGTGAAGTTTGCAAAAAAAGAACATAGCTTGGTCTGTAGCGGGCTGAAACGATTCACCGAAATTCTCAACCCCTGGGCTGGACTGGGCTGGGCTGGGCTGGGCTGCCGCATCATTGCTTAAACGTTTAGCCATCATTGCGTCAGGCTGACGTTTTCGCAATGAGGTTCTGTGTTCTAAATCCATTCCCTTGTGGTATCGGTAGAACCGGCCCTTCGATGTCTAGTCCAGCTAAGCTACGACTAGCTCAGACGATGGGTAAAGCCCTTGAGTAATTGAGGACGATAGCCGCCTTGTCGTCCATGACACTGAACCAGCTTTGGTTGTGGCTGATGAACAGCTCGCCGCGCTCGGGGCGTTTCAAGGCGCGGGCGTGGTAGCCGTGGTGCCCGAAAAAGTCGTACAGGTCGAAATCGTTCATCTGGTCTATTTCTCGGATCACTTCCGGGCTGAAGTTGTCACCCAGCAGGTGGTCGATCAGTTCGCGGCGCTTTTGCGCGTTAATCCACAGGGCGCGGAAGTCGTTGAGATTGTGCGCCTCGCTCAGCACGCGCTGAATTACCTCGCGGCGGTATTCATCCACCGGAATCGGCGTGTCGCGTCCATCGCGACGGCTGAGGATGAAGCGGCCCTGGGCATTGATGACGACTGATTGCCCGCCGATCTCGGCCACGGCCGGACCTCCGTCGCTACCGTCACCGACGTCGCCACGACCATCATCGCCGCCCTTGCCACCGCCACCAGGGCCGGGTGGCTTTGTGATGAGGTCAGTGCCGAACAGTCTAGTGACGTCCGTGTAGTCGTAGAGCCAAAACTTGTACTTTTGCGTTTCTTCGTGGATGCGCGTGCCTCGCCCGACCATCTGGTAAAACTTGATCGACGATTGCAAATAGCGAAAGAACACCACGGCGTTCAAGCGCTCGATGTCCACACCCGCTTCCAGCAAGTCTACGGTGCAAGCAATGAAAGCGCGCTCCCCTGAGCCGCGCATCGGTTCGATCATGTCCGAGCCGTTATTGGCACCGCCCATGCATTTGAAGGCGTAGTGATCTTTCGGCTCCTGACCCTGCGCCTTGCACCAATGAACATACAGATTGTTCATATGCTGGGCGACGCGGTCGGCATGGATTTCGCGATTGCAGAAGATGATGACTTTCTGTTCCGGCCCGCCGTTTTCACACAACAGCTTGAACAGGTCTTGGCACATCTTGGGCGTGCGCAGTTCGATGAACAGTTCGTCGTCGAAGTCCTTGCCGGTGTATTCGTTTTTGGTCAGGTCGTCTGCAGTCAGGGGCAGGCCGGTTTTGATGTCTTTGACGCCTGCCCTAAGAATTTCTTCTTTGGTGAAGGTGGCGTTGTCGATGCTGGCCTTGCGTTTGACGATTTCGCAGGCGGCAAGGTAGCCGTCTTCCTGCGCCTGAATCAGGGTGTATTCGTACACCGGTTCGCCAAAATACTTGCGGTTATTGGCAGTGATATCCTGATCTTCGGCACTGGCGTTTTTAGATTCATCCAGTTTGCGCGGCGTGGCGGTGAGGCCAATGTGAATGGCTTTGGAGTTACGCCTGAGTACTTCCGACCAGCGGCCCCAAGCCGAGCGATGACACTCGTCAATGATGATGATGCTGAAGGCGTCTTCACCGTAGTGGTCGGTCAGGAAGCTGGCAAAACCTTCTCCATCGTCCAGGCCGAGCGTCTGGTAGGTGGCGATATGAATGCGGGCGTTTTGCGCCGCATTGCCACCTTTTTCGGTGCTTACAACGCGGGCGTTATCCCCAAAGGCTGCCTTGAGCTTGGTGTACGCCTGCTCACGCAATTCATCACGGTCGCACAGGAATAACGCGGGTTTGGGTAGTTGCCCGGCCTGGCTCATGCGCCACAGTAGGTTTGTGGCGATTATGGTCTTGCCAGCACCGGTGGCCAAAGTCAGTAAGATGCGAGGCGGGTGTCATGCCTGTTGATCAACAAGGATTTTCTCAAAGGCAGCACGGATCGCTGCATCCTGGTAATAACGTGAGAGTGACCACGCCGGGCTGTCGGTCTGGAACAGCATGGCGGCCTCCGGCCGGGCCATATTAATGCCCGTATCTTTGGCATACCGCGCGGTCAGGTCCGGGTGTGGTGGAAAGTCAGCAAACGGGAATGGGCCGCCTTGCAGGCTGGTCACGCAATCGAACTCGCCGTAGCGATGGCCATTGGTAGCGAAGACGTATTTCACGTCGAAGCGTTTACAGTCGGCATAGCCCTTAGCCTGCTGCATGCCTTTGAGCGGGTCGTCACCTTCTTTTTTAGCTTCGAGCACTGCAACAGGTAGCGCTTTGGGCATCTCGCCGACCTGCACGCAGAGCAGGTAATCCGTGCGGCCGGGGCCCTTGCGACGGCGCCCTTTGGCGCCACTGGGCTCTACCGGAGCTGGGGTCAGAATGGTCTCGAGCGTAATGCGCCCACGGCTGACATATCCTCTGTCGCGGAGTATCGGATCAATGAGGTGGTAGCGGGTATCCGCCTCGTTCATGCTCATGGATTCCTCTCGTCCCGGCGGCGTCCAGCGTATATGCAATCACACGTCGTGTCCAATTTCAAGCGCCCAAGCCCCGAGGGAATCCACTGTGGCAATCGACAACTAAGCAACAATCCGACGATTAATGATCTTTTGCACCACATTCGTACCGAAGCTGCCGCAGTCTAACAGTGATTAGACGAGCGGTCGCGGTTGTCGGGTTGGTAGGCTACAACCCCGGCAAACTAGGCTGATAGAAAATCAAAAAGTAGAAAACCTACGGAATTCCTACTGGTAAAGCACGTTACATTCTGGTCGATCCATGAGAGTCATCGGAAAAAACGTCGCCAAAACATACTACAAACCTGCAGCCTAGTTACGAGTCAAAGCTTCAAACGCACAAGATTTTTTATGCCACTAAGAAAACAATCAAGATGCATAACTGGCCACTTTTTGACGTTAGGAAAAAAATAGCAGAATTTTCACGATCCGGTATAGGGGGAGACAAATTGCTGACATTACTTGCCCATGGAAATACGTGTGCGCCAATAGAATGCGATCAGTTAGATTTTAAAAGACAAGTCAACAGCGACGAAATTGGTCTTGCCGAAACA
>Ga0326733_1000299_pt1 | contig 15013 bp, 11 predicted proteins | sample 14_GP2_308_FD_207946 | JGI IMG/M metagenome (GOLD analysis project Ga0326733, IMG submission 207946) | Glacier ice microbial communities from Ngari, Tibet, China - 14_GP2_30.8 | ecosystem: Environmental > Aquatic > Freshwater > Ice > Glacier | place: China: Ngari, Tibet | collected 2018-07-17 | reverse complement strand
ATATATAGTTTGATGTCATAATGTATTTTCTACTTAGCATAGCACCTATATCAACATGATAGTCTCGCTGGTGTATGATATGACCTATGAGTCCTAACATTTATCTCGATATCGATGGCGTTCTACTCGCTAACGACCTTTACGCCGCTGACGGTGCTGCCGAGTTTATCGAGTATGTGCTGACACGCTTCCCCAATACAACTTATTGGCTGACGACTCACTGTCAGGGTGATGCGAGTGCACCGGTGCGCCATATTGCCCATTTATTCGATGAAAAGACAGTCGAGCTACTAAAAAAGATAAAGCCAACTAGTTGGGAAACAGCAAAAACTCGGGGAATAGATTTTTCAAAACCGTTTCTTTGGTTTGATGATGATTTGTTTTATGAGGAAAAGCAGACACTTCTTGAGAATGGAGTCTTTGATAATCTGATTGAAGTTGACCTTGCTAAGAACTATCAACAACTGAGAGTATTTATGCAAAGTTTTCCGACCCCTATTGAATGTATCATTCCAAAGACACCAACCAGTCCAACTTGTAGCGAAACCATTTGACGCAATCGTAAGTGGTATAAAAACCATTCAATCTGACTTATATGACGAAAAGCAACAGCCTATCCAAACCGGCAATGAACTGGTATTTACTAACCTAGATATAACTTTTGTTGTAAACATAAGCGTATGATACAATTCAGAATATGAAAATAACACACAAAGATCAAAATGGGTTTACAATCATTGAAATTTTAATCGTAGTGGTCGTACTGGGTATAGTCGGCTTTGTCGGCTGGAAGTTTATGGATAGCAAACAACAGAATACTAGCCAACTTAATAACCAAGCCGTATTACCGGAAAGCCTTGCTGATATAAAGCCAATAGATGAAATTATTGCTCTTGCAGCCGCAGAAATTGACACTCGTCAAGTGCTAGCCGCTGAACTAGAACAAGAAGACGAAGGGCTGGTTTATTTAATCAAACTCAGCGACGGCACTGTATTGGTGTTTGACGCCAAGACCGGCAACAAAGTTCAGCTTAAATCTAACGATAGTGCCAAGAGCGATGAGGACAAACCGTTACCAGTTGGTTTCAAGCCTGTAGTTACGATTGCGGCCGCTGTTCAGACTGCTAAAACACAGCGGGTGGGTAAGGCTGTCGAAAAAGTCGAGCTTGAGGTAGAGGACGGCATTGTTGTTTATAGCGTTCGCTTTGGTGATGATGGCCGAGTTGACATTGATGCGACCACTGGAAATATCTTACGTATTCGCGAACCAGGTAAGTCTGACGTTAAATTGCGAGATACTAACAATGACGTTAATGACGATAGCCACCAGAATAGCCAGGGTACGGTCGATCACAATGACGACATTAATGACACGGACGACAATGATAGTGTCGACGATAGTGCCGATGATAGCGACGACGACTCTAGTAACAGCGGGAGTGGTTCAAGTAATTCAGGCAGCAACTAAAGTAACTGGGTTTCACTACCTGAATTAGCTCCCCCTTTTGTTACTATTTTTACGTCCCCGTAACCGCACCGCTCGTCGCACCACTAATTACCGGTATAGTCGTCGTATTCGCGACGTTAATAGTAGCCCCGGCGGTTCGAATATTTGGTGATCCGGCGGTAACGGTAATAGATGCTGCTGGTAATGAAGTAGGTGCCGTTTTTTGAAGAATCTTAATTTGCTGTACGACGTACAGATTAACGGTAGCTTTAACCGATATGGCGGTTGTGGCCGAGCCGGTAGTGTCGCGAAAATCAAGAAAAATTCCATCAATAATTATGGTTGGGGTTGCGCCAGCACTGGCGTCGTGGATATCGATACCGGTAGTATTAAACCGTTCGCTAATACAATTTCGCAGTATGGTGTTAGACGCCGTTAGGTCAAACCCGGCTTGGGCATAGGGTGCATCGACGGCACGCCCGTCGCCTCGGGCGCGACAGTTTATATACTCAGCTCGGTGAAACGCATCCATATCGGGCTGAGACATGGTAAACCCGAACATTTGATAATTTTCAGCTACGCAGTTTTCATAGCGAGTTGTCGAGCGGTAGGTAATAGTGTGATGGCGGGTACTATCGTTAAAGCCTTGCGCAGAGCCTTCATCACGACAATTGATGTACGTTGTATTATGCGAGCGATTGTTAAAACCTGTCATACCCGAGAACCGTCGGTGGGCACCCATTGTCCGTTTATTAATACAGTTAATATAGGTCGTATCCTGAGCGCCTTCATGGTTATCGAAGCCGGCAGACCAATTATCGATTGCTGAACTATCTCGAACGGTGTTATGCCGGACGGTACCGATATTCATCCAGGCTTCATCGTTAGAGCCCACGAATGCAGCGCTGTGTGAGGCCGGGTTAGTGGTAAAGGCGTGGCGCATCATGCTTCCGCTAATTTGGAAACTACCACCGTAAGTTGTGCCGTTAATTTCGATACCATACCCATAGCCTTGTTCGGACGGTTCGTTGCTAGAGGAAGGCCCGGTTGTGGCGTTGTTGGCCCCGCGGCCCATCCACATGTCGTTTACAACTGGCCGGTAACACGAAGTTATTTTCAGGCCCGTTGCCCAAGAGTTATAGACTTTGATGTTATTTACAATTGGCTTTACCACGCCTTTAATTTCAATTAATGTATTACGATTTGCCGTACCAACTAATCCATCTGGGTCGCCAATGACGTCAAAACTTAACCCATCAATAGAAAGCTTTAAGTCGTTTCGGAACTTTCGAAGTACAGGGTTGGTGGTATAGGTATCTTCTAATTCGCCGTGCAGCAATACCGCCCCGGCTGAATTAATGGTGCCTTGGGTTACACCGCTGACACGGATGCCTTCGCCGTTTGTAAACGTTTTACCGCTAGCAATAGATTTTACAATAATTTGCCCCACAGTCGAACTGACCCGAGAGACCGAACCAACTAGGGCAGTTGTGCCCGAACTAACACCTGTGATTGTGTCGTTTTCCTTAATAGCACCACTTGCATACGTTGCGGTAAAGACTACCCCGGCAACGGGCACCTGGCCTGCTTTAAGGGTACCGTTTATTGGTGAATTAACGTTCCAGTCGTAGCCATCTTCAGATGCAATTACCCATATATCATCGGCTTTAAACTGGTTTAATGATGACGCTGGCACGGTAATGGCTGTTGCGGCATAGCTAGCAGAAGGGCTGGCAGCTAGTGGCCCAACAATAAAATCTTGGTCAATTGACGATACGGTTACGCGAGTACCTGGTGTGTGTGAAGCTCGTATAAGCGATGCTTCACCCGATGCCTGTACAAAAGTACCTGGCCCAAAAATATTGAGGTTTTTATTGCTGGCGTTTAATTGCCCACGGTAGCGCCCCGTAACCCAAATGGGTAAATTTGCAGTATGCGCTGCGGCAACCACATCAACCCAGGCTGCTGTATTATCGGTTGTTCCATCACCAATAACTCCGTAATTTTCAGGGATAATTACCGACGCATTTAAGGCATCGATAGTATTTGTTGAACTAACGCCAATGGCAGTGCGGGCTGCTGCTTGAGTTGCAGAAGTAAGTACCGAACGACCAACGGCCGTAGAATCGGTAATTGAAGTTGAGGGTATGGCGCCGCTACTGCCAGTGATATTTTTCCACTTTTGGATACTTCCATCGTAGGCAAAATAGTTATCGTTCGCCACGTTATTAAGCGCCACGTCAGAGCTACCGGCAATTGATGAAGCACTTGCTCCAGAAACAGAGTTAAAACCCATGAAATAATTTCCTTATGTTGTTTCTAGTATACCGACTTTTTGACAAAAGGATAAGCTATTATTATTACGATATATGATCTGAATAACCCATTGTAACTTTTTAGTGGTTTGCCCTTATTCGAATCGGTCTCTGATAGCACTTAAAATCCATTGTAATTATAGTTTACATAAAGATTATGTATGTGTATAATTGCACTCAAAGCGTAAGCGGAGATACAATAAGTTCATGTCACGACTTCCAAATCCAGGCCAAGATCAAGGAACGTGGGGGGATGTTTTAAACGACTTCCTTAAAGCGTCACATAATATAGACGGTTCATTAAAAGCAAGCAGTATTAGCAGTGCCGGCGGTGAACTCACCAGTTCTAAGGGCCAGGTTGATGGCTATGCCAGTCTTGATGGTAGCGGCAAGGTTCCTGCCAGCCAGTTGCCTGCAGCAAGTGCGTCGGGCGTTACTTCGGTTAATACTCAAACGGGCGATGTTGTCTTATTGAAGGCAGACCTTGGGCTTTCCGATGTTGATAATACATCAGATATTGAAAAGCCTATATCTGCCGCAGCGGTGGCCGCATTAACAGGTAAAGTAGATAGCACCGATGCTCGTCTAACCGACCAACGTACTCCAGTCGACGGCTCGGTAGTAACATTAAAAATTCTTGATCAAAGTGTTACAGAAGCTAAGCTTTCAAACGCTGTTCAGAGTAAACTTAATGCTGCTACTGGAAGTAGTGTTACGAGTGTTGCAGGTAAAACCGGCGCTGTAACTCTTTTTCGAACTGATGTCGGGCTAGGAAACGTTGACGACACTTCCGATGCTACTAAGCCTATTTCAATAGCGACGCAGGCAGCACTTGATGCAAAGTATGAGATGCCAGGTACTGGTGTGCCAGAAGCAAACCTTTCTACTGGTGTTCAAACGAAGCTTAACGCCGTTACGCCAATTGCACTTGACGACATTACCGATGTTAATGTTTTAGGTGTTGTCGCCGGCCAGGCACTCGTTTATCAGGGTAGCCAGTGGGCTGCTGCAACTATTACGACTGGCGGGACTGGTGTTACCGATCACGGTGCGCTGACTGGTCTGGTAGATGATGACCATACTCAGTACCATAACGATATCCGCGCGGATGTGCGATATTACACTAAATCTCAAATGGATACCTCGTTAGCTGCTAAAGCAGGCACAAGCGATAGCCGCTTCACTAACCAACGAACACCAGTTGACGGTTCTGTTACTACCCTTAAGGTAGTAGATGCCAGTATTACTGAGGCAAAGCTTTCTAGTGCTGTACAAACTAAGCTCAATGCAACAAATGGCGCAGTCGATAGCGTTGCCGGAAAAACCGGTATAGTTACCCTTTTCAAAGCTGATGTTGGGCTTGGAAACGTCGACAACACCACAGACGCTAGCAAACCCGTCTCTACGGCAACTGCCACCGCATTAAGCGGCAAGGCAAACACCAGCCATACTCATGGCGTTACCGACCTTACAGCTACTGGTACAAAAAGTTCTACAACTTTCCTTCGCGGCGATAATACTTGGGCAACGCCTGCTGGCGGTAGCGGCACAGTTACTGCAGCAAATATTACCGACGCTACGACCGTTGGTCGCTCGGTCTTAACTGCAACCGATGCAGCGACTGCTCGCACAGCAATCGGTGCGGGTACTTCAAACCTTGCTATCGGCACAACAAGCACAACAGCTAAAGCTGGTAACTATACGCCCACTAAAGCTGATGTTGGTTTGGCTAATGTCGATAACACCGCAGATGCCAATAAAGAAATCTCTAGTGCTACACAATCGGTACTTGATATTACCGTGAAAAGTGCAACAGCATGGACTGCTAGCACCGCGTATGCAGTTGGTGATTATTTCCGTGCATCAAGTAATATTTTCCGGGTCTTAGTGGCGTTCACCTCTGGCACGACAGCGCCTAATTATGGTGATGGTCGCCCACTAACAGCAGATTCAAATTTTGAAATTTGGGCTTCACCTGAAGCAGCTGGTACAGCAATTATGCGCCGTGCGTCAGATGGTACAGCAAAGGCAACACGTCTTTACTCTATTACAACCGAGCCTGTAAGCGACAATGAATTAACGACTAAACTGTACGTTGATAACGAAATTGCAGCTGTAACTGCGGCGGCACGCCCAGCTGCGGCTGCGGTTGTTATATGGTCTTCAACTGTTTGGCAGTACAAAGGCGTAACAATCACTGCGCGTCCAAACGACCTTGCTACTGGCGACGTTGTTTGGTTCATCGGTAACCCAGGCGGTACATTACCTGCATGGGCAGCCACTAATGATGTCTGGACACAAGGATAGCAAATGGCTAGCGGTGATACCTACGTAGTCCGGTCTTCAAATGCTGAACGCCGAGGAAGAATTTCGATTCCAATCGGAGACACTGTCGTGCCACCTCCACCTCCACCAGATAGTTTTATTCTGGGAGAGACCAAGCCAACGACTAGTAATACTGGAGCCGGTATATTGCGTGCGTACCCAACAGTAGTTGCGACCGGTCTTGTAGGCGGCGTACTGACGCTAACCGGTACCCAATCTTTAGTTGACAAAGTTGTTAATGGTCGCGTTGTCTGTAAAGGAAACAACCTTATTGAGAACTGTGTGATTAATGGCGGCGCCGCTATAACAAGTGGTGCTAAGTGGTTTATTAATACTTCGGGTGCAACTGCACAGGCTGATATACGCTTCACGACAATTACTTGCACAAACCCAACTGCATGGACGAACGGAATTGGCGAACGCAATTATTTTGCCTATCGTTGCCTTATTGAAAAAACTACCGATTTATTTGCCGCATACTGTACCACGAGCGGATTTGATACTCCTTTGAATGTAAAGATTCATGGTTGCTACGGTCGTCAGATGGTGCGTTTTGCCCCTGACTACGCCAACGGAAATCGTGCAGAAACCCACAACGACTGGATTCAGGTTCAGGGTGGACAAGGCGTTGACCTGTTTGGCAATAACATGCAAGCCTATCACCATCCTACGCTCGGAACAGTACCAATCCCATCGCCTCATGAACAAATTGCAGCGGTCATGCTTACTGCTAATACCGCACGAGTTACCGATATCACGATCCGAAATAACTGGATCGGTGGGGGCCAACAAGCTATCAACGGTGGCGCAGTGAATAGGGCAGGTACGCCAAACGTCGTTAACGTCTACAACAATATATTCGACCGCGGTGCCCGTGTAGCGAGCGATGGTGATACTCTGGCGCTATGTTTAGATACAACCACTACGGGAACGATATCAAACAACAAATATGAAGATGGTGAGATTGTGAAAAGGAGGGCTGGATGAGCACCTTGGTAACTGATACAGTAAGGAAAAACGGATAATGGCTGCGTTAATTAACACTGCTGAAGGCGGAGCTAACGGTACTTCTGTTACCACTGCTAACTCTGCAGGTACGTCAGGTGATGCATTCACGGCAATTGCAAAACCAACTGGGTCGTCGGTTGAATTTTCGACCTCTGCAAGCGCAGATGGATCGCTTGGATACAACATTACAACAACCAGCGCGGTTGCGGCCTATCTTGCTTGGAGCTCTATGCCCGCGGCAACTCGTTGGGTGGGAGCATTCAAGTTTAAGCTTTTGTCTATGCCCACAACAACACTTATAATTTCAAGGTTTAAGGGTGTAAACACAGCCGCTGCATCCCTTGGCATAACAACCGCCGGAAAATTGCAATTGTACAACAATGCCGGTACTGGCATAAGTGCTACTTTGTTTAGTACTGTACTTTCCGCCAATACTACGTACCGCATCGAGTATGCAATTACACCAGGAGCGACCAGTACTAGCGGTGCTGCCGAGATTGCTTTATACACAAATAACGGTTCGACTGCTATTGAAACCCAGTCAGTTACTGGCCAAAACTTTGATGGTGCAGCTGGCCCAATTTCTCAGTTTCGGGTTGGTCAAATTGTCGCTGGTACTTGGAATGGAACGACTTATTTTGATACCATCCGTGTTCAAGACTTATCGACAGGGTTTATTGGCCCCTATTCATCCGGCGCAACGGTCAGTGCTGGCTCTAACCAAACCAACATAGAACCATGGTCAACAGTTACCTTAACTGCCACCAGTTCATCTGGTTCAGCTACTTGGTCGCGGGTGAGTGGTCCAAACCCTACGCTACTGGGTTCTGGCGCGCTGACTCGAACTTTTGAAGCACCAGCTTCTTTCACGGTACAAACTTCGGTATTTCGTGCAACTAATGGTGCAGCGACGGACGATGTTTCTATTACGTACCTACCTGCAACCGAGGGTATCGTTACCTCAACTGGCCCGGTTGTCGTGTTACCAGTTCGGTTTATTCGTAAAACTTAATGAAACCTGGTGATCATGTCGCTTGGAAATGGATGAATGGCCTCGCCCAAGGAACGGTGAGGTCTGTTCATGTCGAGCCGACAACTATCGTTAGCAAAGGTTCGCTTGTAAAACGAAATGGTACGGTAGATAACCCGGCAGTCATTATTGAGCATAAGTCAGGCAATGATGTTTTGAAGTTAGCCAGCGAGATTCAAAAGACCGAAAAATCGTAACTTTTACTTAAACAAGTTAAAGTTTATTTACACGTTCAATATATTTCTCAACATCGTATTTACGCCTTAACCCAGCTTCGTTCATATAGCGTATCTTACCAAGCACTGGTCGGTCGAACCAAGGCCTGTCATGTAGGCCAGCTATCGACCACAGTATGCCAACGTAGCCGTTAGGGTCGCCGCCATCAATAGAATATTTATCGTTCAGGTACATGGCTGTTTTGATTGCTTCCTCTGGCGATGCCGACCATTCAAGAATCTTTTTAGCCCAGTACATACGCAGGTAGCCATGTAGCTTGCCTGTTTTGTTCATCTCGGCCTGGGCGGCATTCCATACGACGTCGTGGGTAGCACAGGCTTCCCATTCATCTTTGGTATACAAAAAGTCCCGTGGGTCATTTGCATGGCTGGCGAGTGATGCCTGTGCCCAGGCGGCCGCACCTTTAATGGTGGTATACGTTGCGCTATAGAAACAAAAATTATCGGCCAGTTCTTTTCGTACAATTATTTCTTCAAGTAAAGCATTCATACCGTCGATAGTACTCGGCGTTTCACCACCCTGAGCAAGTTTGAATGACTGAAGTAATAATGGTGGTTGGTTGGCAAAAGCGATAGTTTCAATTACTACTCTCAGCGATGCTATTTGTCCGAAATGAAGGTAAGGGCTAAGGCCACTTTGGTGATCCTTGGCTATGTCGTTACGTAGCAATGCATACCGTTCTAGGTCATTTTCCAGAAAGGCATCAAGGTGTTTGCGGGCAGCCTGTTCACCCGGCTTGTAGTTGATGATGATACCGGTGGCGGGGAAGGTCTGGATATGTTTTTTTGCTTCTTCAAAACTCATTGAAGCAACTTCTTTGGCGGGGTGTGGCTGTTTTTTAAGCGCCGCAGGGGTAACAAGAAAGGCATCAAGCTGCTTGTGCACTTTCCTACGCAAGGTGTGGGCAGCAAACTCTTGTTTGTCGGAAATAACCCAAACAGGAATAATGTTATGGGTGTCGACAACCGTTACGGGGACAGTAACTAGGCTTGCAACGTTTTTAATGGTTGCACGAGCATTTTTTAGTGGGCTGAAGTCGAAAAAGATTGCACCAGCCTTTATTTCATCAATAAGTGAAGTAATACACTCAACGCTATCGCCAGCTCGCAAAACGAAGAAGATATTTTTTGATTGTAACTTTTTGGCTACTTCTTCAAGGCCTTCAAGCATAAAAGCGTAGTGCTCACGTGAACGTAATTTTGCATGTTTTAAGACAAACAGTACATAAAGTGGCACGTTTTCAGCGATTGCTTGTTCTTGCGCCGCTAATAGCGCGTGGTTATCTTCACACCTTTGGTCGCGGGACATAACATAGACGACGGACGAACCGTTGAAAGGAGTTTGATTGAGGGGGAGAGAGCGAATATTTTGCATTTGCGTTTACCTCTTTCTTCAGCTTATTGGTATGTGAGAGTATTTTAGTGCTATCTAGTAGTATAATGTATTTATGAATATATCACGCGCTGAACGTCTTCAAATCGAAAATGAGATGATTTTTAGGCGTCGTAACGAAAAAGTGGGCAATGAACTAGGTGCGTTAGATGCAATGCACCTTGAAGATGGTCACGTTGATTTGATGAGCGACAAAGACTTAAAGCTTCAGTTCAGATGTGAATGCTCGGATGAGAACTGCCTAGGCCGTATTACAATGCTGCTTACAGAATATCAAAAAATTCATGCCGACCGAGATACCTTTATTGTGTTGTCGGAGCATCAAGTTGATGCTATAGAAAAAATTCTCAGAAAAACAGCTCACTATACGGTTGTAAAAAAGAATAATTCAACGAGTGAGCCTTCAAACGAATTGAATGTTACGACAATTGATAATTCTTGATAAAAGCTGACCTCTGGTATAATAGCAACATGGCTAGTATGAAAGAATTTCGCGAAGAGCGAATTAAAAAATTAGAAAAACTTCGAAGTTTGGGCTACAACCCCTACCCAGCTAAAGCAAACCGAACCGTTATGACCAATGAGATATTGGCAGACTTTGATTCGTTTAACGATAAAACCGAAACTGTATTTGGGCGCATCAAGTCTATCCGCAAATTCGGTAAGATCGCTTTTATTGTGGTGCGTGATTTTTCGGGTGCAATGCAATTATTCTTGCAGGCCCAAACCGTCCACGAATCTGACCCAAGCAATGGTTTAGTTGGCATTGACGACTTAAATTTATTAGATACCGGCGACTTTATTGAGGCAACGGGAAAAGTTATTAAAACCAAAACTGGTGAAACTTCACTTGAACTAACCGAACTACGGCTCATTACAAAAGCGCTTCGGCCTATGCCGCTTGAACACGAAAGTTTTACCGATAAAGAAGAGCGTTTACGTCGACGCTATGTTGATATGAACGTAAATCTTGAGGTACGCGACCGTTTTGTGCGCCGATCGAGCTTTTGGCAGGCAACTCGTAATTTCTTACTTTCAAAAAACTTTATTGAAATAAATAATAATGTCCTTGAGTCGACTGCTGGTGGCGCCGATGCAACACCATTTGTAACTCATATGGATGCCCTCAACCAAGATTTCTTTTTGCGCATTAGCCATGAACTTCCACTAAAGCGGTTACTCGTGGCTGGCTTCGAAAAAGTGTTTGAAATTGGCCCACGGTTCCGTAACGAAAATTATAGCGATGAGCACTTGCCAGAACACAATGCTATGGAATGGTACTGGGCATCAGCTGATTGGCAAATGGGCATGGAGCTTACTGAAGAAATGATTCGATACGTGGCCGACAACACTTGGGGTACCAGGCAGTTTACTCTTGAAGATGGCACTGAAGTTGATTTTGGAAAAGACGGCGAACATTTCGCAAAAATTAGCTTTGTTGAAATACTGAAAACTCAGTATGGCATTGATGTTTTTGATTCTTCAATTGAGGATATTCAAAGTAAACTTCGAGAAGAAAAGTTAGAAGTTGAAAAAGTTGATAACCGAATTCGCAGCCTCGATAAACTTTGGAAAAAATATCGAAAAACAATTGCCGGGCCGGTATTCTTAATTGACATGCCTGTATTTATGCAGCCACTCGCCAAAACCAACCCCAACGATACCCGTTTAACCGAACAGTTTAACCTTGTATTTGGTGGAAGCGAAATGTGTAAGGCTTTTAGCGAACTTAACGACCCAATTGACCAATTGAACCGTCTTGTCGACCAACAAAAACTACGGGATGCCGGTGATGATGAAGCGCAAATGCTTGATATCGATTTTGTTGAAGCGCTTGAATATGGCATGCCGCCAGCTTGTGGCCTTGGCTACAGCGAAAGAATTTTCTGGAGTCTTGAAGGTGTTTCTGCACGCGAAGGTACGCCATTCCCTCAAATGAAAACTGAAATCGACGAGACAACTAAAGATATTTATAAAGATATCGATTTTAGTCGTGCGCAATAGAGTTATAATAGGTAGTAGCTATGCCAAAATACACTCGTATCAAATCATATAGTCCAAAACCAGCTGTTAAGGTGGCTCGCAAACCTGTAAAAAAGCGTGGGCCTGTCGTTGGTTTCTTTATTGGCCGCTTTAACTGGTTCAAAAAACTCAGTAAACCAAAGAAGGTCGCTGTTATTGGTGGGCCAATTCTGGCGTCCCTTATTTTAATTCCTATTTTCACCTATGTATACTTCGCCAGCGCTATTTCCGACCCCGATCGTTTAATGAACTATAGCAATACCGGGGTGGTGTTGCTTGATAAGAATAACGAAGCATTTTATAGTTTTGGAACAGCCGATCGCGGTGAGCGCTTACCACTTAATCAAATTTCCGATTATACCGAAAAAGCACTTATTTCTGCAGAAGATAAAAACTTCTACGAACATGGTGGTTTTTCATTTATTAGTATTTTGGGGGCATTGTACGCCAACCTTTTGAGCGGTGATGCAACTGGTTACGGCGGTTCAACCCTTACGCAGCAATTAGCGAAAAATACATTACTTTCAAATAACCAAACGGTTCTGCGAAAATATCAAGAACTAACGGTGGCATTAGCTATTGAACAAAACTATAGCAAGGATGATATTTTAGACCTCTATCTTAACTCGGTGTATTACGGAGAAGGTGCCTTTGGTATTGGGGCTGCTGCAAAGACCTATTTTGGCAAATCTGCCGCCGACCTAAACCTTGCAGAAAGTGCCATGCTTATTGGGGTCCTTCCGGCACCAACTGCTTACTCGCCAATATCGGGAAACCCCGAATACGCTAAAGAGCGCCAAGCAACAGTGCTTAGCCGAATGGTAGACAACAAAGTTATTACTCAAGCTGAAGCCGATGCAGCTAAGGTTCAAGAGTTGGCGTATGTATCACCAAGTGACGGCTTAAATAATACTGCGCCTCATTTTGCTGAAATGGTTTTAAATGAATTATATGAAAAGTACGGTGAAGAGCGCGTTACGCGTTCTGGTTTCCGTGTTACAACCACACTCGATACCGGCCTGCAAGAATCGGCTAACGAAGCGGTAGCTAGGCAGATAGGCTTTATTCAGCGCAACGGTGGTTCTAATGCGTCTGTGGTTGCTATCGACCCAACTACCGGTGAAATACGGGCGCTGGTGGGCAGTGCCGATTATAATAATGCCGATTTTGGTAAGGTTAATATGACCATTACGGCTAGGCAACCAGGCTCGAGTATTAAGCCGTTGTACTATGCCGAAGCATTGCAGCGCGGCGTTATTACACCGGCTACAATCCTAAGCGACAAGCGAACAGATTTTGGTGGCTATGTACCTCTCAATGCCGACCGCAAGTTTAGAGGCGATGTTTCTGTTCGTGATGCCATTTCGCAATCACTAAACGTACCATCCGTACAGGTAATGCAAAAACTTGGCGTCGGTAATTCAGTCGAAGCACTTCAACGGCTTGGTATTAGTACGGTGGATAATTCGACTGATTACGGGCTTTCACTGGCGCTTGGTTCTGCTGAGGCAAAATTGACGGACATGACAAATGCTTATGCCGCTTTTGCAAACTCGGGCACCCAACACGGCATTACGGCAATTACAAAAATTAACGATAAATTTGAAAAGCAAGTATTCAGTAAAAGCATATCCGCCGGAAAGCAAGTGATGGGCGAGAATGCTTCATTCTTGATATCCGACATTTTAAATGATGAGACTGCTCGAGCGCCAATTTTTGGAAGTAGCTTAAATACAAATGGGTTTGATGTAGCAGTAAAAACTGGTACCACCGACGAAGCTCGCGATGCCTGGACTATTGGCTATTCTAAACAACTCGCCGTTGGTGTTTGGGTAGGAAATAATGACAACACACCTATGAAAAACGGTGGTGCAAGTATGGCAGGGCCGATATGGCGTGCAACTATTCAAGCTGGCTTAAAAGGCCAGAAAAACCAACCCTTCACTGTGCCGTCTGGCGTTGAGCGATTAACAATTTGTCGAAGTAACGGACAACTTGCGACAGGTGGTGGTACAGACGGAACGTATCAAGAGTATTTCCTCAAAAGCGTAACCCCTACAGGTATCTGTAATGTGCCAAAACCACCAGTAGATAGCGATGAAGACGGTGTTATTGACGAAAATGATGCTTGTGCAAATACGCCAGCAAATGCCGAGGTTGACGATACTGGATGCGAAGTAAAAGACAAAGACAAAGAAGATTCAACTCTAGATTCAGATGAAGACGGCATTGTAGATACACTCGATAAATGTGCTGATACTTTAGAATCAGCAACGGTTGACGCGACGGGGTGTGCTGTTACGAACGATAACAGTAGTGGCAACGGTAACCCAACAATACCTGGCCAAAACCGGCGCGGTACGGGAACCTCAAACTAAAAATCGTACAGAAAGAAATACATATGTTGAAATATTATTACAAGTCTAAGGGCTCCGATAAGCTTGAAGAACTCGATACATTTAAAAAAGGAACGTGGGTATATGTAGAAAACCCATCAAAAAATGAAATCGATACACTTATTACTTCTCATGGGCTTGACGAAGGCTTAGTTTCCGACGCGTTGGACGAAGATGAAATGCCGCGTTTTGAACGCGACGGCGAACTTGTGTATGTATATGTAAGGGCAGCAATTGCTTTACCTGACGGTGCCTTTGACACACTACCGCTGTTAATTGTATATGGACCTGATTCTGTTATAACAATTAGCTTGCGTAAACTACCTCATTTTGCACCATTTTTTGGTAACAAACTTGAGTTTAACACTACTCAACGGACGCGACTGATGCTCCAAATCCTCAATCAATTTGCCGAACAATACGATAAATATATTACGACTACCAGCAAGCAAATCAAAGTAATTCGTAACCGTTTACGCGGCCACGAAATTCGAAACAAAGACTTTATTGATTTCGTAACAATTGAAGATGAGATAAACGAATTTCTTGCAGCATTACTGCCAGCAAGTGCAACGCTGAGGCGCATGAAACTAGGTCGTAGTATAGACCTTCGTGAAGACGACCTGGACATCGTTGAAGACCTCGAGCTAAGTATTACTCAGTCAATTGAAACGTGTCGCTCAAATACTAAATCTATTATTAATATACGCCAAGCCTATAGTTCAATTAGCTCAAATAACCTAAACCGATCGATTAAAATTCTCACTATTGTAACTGTAATGATTACACTTCCGAATATATTCTTTAGTATGTATGGAATGAATATCAGCTTACCGTATGC
>Ga0326733_1000298_pt1 | contig 15016 bp, 22 predicted proteins | sample 14_GP2_308_FD_207946 | JGI IMG/M metagenome (GOLD analysis project Ga0326733, IMG submission 207946) | Glacier ice microbial communities from Ngari, Tibet, China - 14_GP2_30.8 | ecosystem: Environmental > Aquatic > Freshwater > Ice > Glacier | place: China: Ngari, Tibet | collected 2018-07-17 | reverse complement strand
TAGGTACAAAACTTTTTGACAAATTATTTTATGTCAACTATTATTTATTTACCAATCAGTACAAATATAAATAATAAGGAGAAGCACTTATGTTGTACAGCTACATTGTTAAGAAAAAAAATCGCACAGACGTTTGACCATGTTAATAACCATCAATGGAATAAGGCAGTAGAGGCAGTCGCGCAAAATGTCCACCATCGCGTTTCTGACAACCATGCACTTGCTGGTGAGCGCCACAGTAAAGCCACTTTGCGCCTGTGGTTTGAGCGTTTAGGCCGTGTCCAGCCCGATCTAAAAATCAACGTTAATAATATCTGGGTAACTGGTTGGCCGTGGCATACCACCGTTTTTGTGCAATGGGATGCCGTTGCAACGCTGCTAAACGGTGACTCATACAACAATCGCGGCCTGCATGCATTCACCCTAAAATGGGGTAAAGTTTATGCGCTTGAGGAGTTTCAAGATTCACAAGCCGCCGCCATTGCGCTTTCTACCCAAGCTATAGTTGGTATCAAAGAAGCGATTGCCGAACAAATTGTTAGCTAATAGAAACGCAGCCAAATAGAGCGAAGGAATACACTACATGCAAGATTTATCCAAAATTGGTCAAGTATCAGAGATTGAAATTGACGCTGGTAGGACACTGCGATTTTTAAAAACGGGGACTGGTGCACCGTTGATTTTGTTGCACACCATTCGCACGCAGCTGGATTATTTTCAAGAGGTAATTCCGCTGTTAGCAAAGCATTACACGGTTTATGCCATTGATTTACCCGGCCATGGCTACTCATCTATTGACACTAAAGCAAGCTATGATGAGCCCTATTTTCGCAGCGCAGTAATGGCTTTTATAGACAAGCTTGATCTGCGGGAAGTGACTTTGGTGGGTGAATCGATTGGTGCCGTTTTAGCGCTTACCGTTGCCAGCGTCTTGCCAAATCGCATCAAAGCAGTAGTGTCATCTAACACATATGATTACGACACGCGCTATGCCGATGGTGTGCGGCGTGGCAATTTTATTGCAAACTTTGTGCTTGGTCAGTTTGCAATGCCCTTTATAGGCGCTGTTTTTGCGGCCTTAGAAAACAAAGTGTTGCTTGGATTTATTTTGCGTGGCGGTTTGCGAAATAAGCGCTGCATGCCAAATGATTTATTGACTGAATTTAATCGCGTTGGCTATCGCAAAGGCTACCGTTATGTCGAGCGCAATGTGTTTGCAAACTGGCGTTCTTGGGGCAAGGCGCGCGCTACTTATGCGGCTATAAAGTCGCCTGTGCAGCTTATTTATGCGGAACATGATTGGTCTACTTTAGATGAACGCAAACGCACGGCAAAAGAGTTGGGCAATTTAGCGATGACCACGGTTGCCAATACAGGCCATTTTGCCTTTGTTGATCATCCACACAAAATGGTTGAGCTTATATTGGCGAACCGTTAATAGAAGTAATAAGCCTATGCCAACCAAAATCGCTTTTCGCTATCGCACGCTTTTATTTGCCTTCATTATGTCGGCAAACACATCCATCATTGTGTCTGGCATTATTATCTTTACCCACACCAAATCACATACGCACTTTTTAGCACAGGCTTTTTTAAAACAATGGCTTGGTGCATTTTTAACCGCATGGCCAATTGTATTTATCGCCATTTTAATCATTGCGCCCATGGTTAATAGGCTATTGAATTTATTCCTTGAAGATCAATAACGCGCTTATTTTTTTGGTGCTGGCTTCATAGGGATAATTGAGCTTGAAGGCACAACCACATCTTTGCTTTTTTTCGGTTTTTTGGTTTCTTTGTTACTTTTAATTTGGCCTTTTGCCATGATGATTCTCCAGCGTTAGTAATAATCGTTTCATCATAGACTGATGACGCAATATAGGTAGAATATTTTAGCTTATTTGGCTTAAGGCGCTTGCTCTCTTAGCCTATCCGCAAGCGCTTTACTGGCCTCTTTGCGCTGTTCGGCATAGCGCAAAATGTTTTCTAATTGCGCAGCAGATGGCAATTTAGGGTCGCTGGGCAGTTGCGATAATCGCTCAAAACTTTGCTCATACGGTTCACTAATCGAATAATCAATCTTACCCGCCAGCTCATCTAAGCTGGCTTTTCCTTGCTTGCTATCATGCATAATTTCTAGCCAAGAGCGGTTAATGGCTTGATCTTGATACAAAAAAGCGTTGATTTGGCTGCGCAACAATAGCTCATCGCTCCATCGATACGTGGGTGGCGGAATGTTTTTGAATAATAATACGCCAGCCACAATGGTGGCTAAAACCGCGCCAACACTGAATCTGGTTGGCATAACGCGTGCAGTTATGGTTTGCGAAAAAATAATGCTGGCCAATAAGCCGGTGATAAATCCACCAATATGGGCGGCGTTATCAATGCCAGGAATCACAAAACCCAACACAATGGTTAGCACCGCAAATGCGCAACCCGCGCCAAATAGCCAACGGAATTCATAGGCGTGAATCGCGGCGCGTTCACGCCATAAAAAAACCAGCACGGCGGCATAAATGCCAAAAATAGCGCCAGATGCGCCACCAGAAACGGCTGAATTACCTTGCACTACCAATGATAATAAATTGCCGCCTAAGCCACTTAATAGGTAAATGGCTAAAAATCGGCCATGGCCGTACATGCGCTCTGCCAGCTGGCCGGCATCCCACAAGGCATAGCAGTTAAGCACCAAATGCATGGCGCCAAAATGCAAAAACATGGCGGTAAATAATCGCCACCATTCGCCATCTTGCGTGGCTGGGCCAAAATTGGCGCCCCACGTCAGCTGTATGCCATTTGGTGAGTGCCAAAAACCAGCACCGCCAACCAGCATGGCTGCAAAAACCAATACATTAATGGCGATTAACAGCTTGGTTAACGTTACATTTGGCAGGCGTTGCTTTAAAACTTGATGAAAAGATTGCAATGCAAATCCTGTAAAAATATTGAAATAAGCGCATAAAACACGCTGTAGCCAGCATATAACAGTTTAATTTAAACTGAATGACAAATGAGTTGAATTAGGCAAAATTCGCTCTACAATAGGTTTAATTTGTATTTAATTAAAGGAAAACACCATGTTACCAATGTTTGATGCGGCCATTTTGCCGCTAGTTCACACCCTAAAAAGTTTAAGCCATATTTTAAAAAAGGGTGAGGAATATGCTAACGCTAAAAAGATTGAGCATAGCGTTTTATTAAATGCACGGCTTTTTCCAGATATGTATCCGCTAACCAGACAAGTGCAAATTGCCACCGACATGAGCAAGGGCGCGGCGGCACGATTAGCAGGCGTTGAAATTCCAAAATACGAAGATGACGAAACCAGCTTTGAACAATTGCAAGCGCGCATTACCAAAACCATCGCGTTTATTGAAAGCGTAACGCCTGCGCAATTAAGCAATGCCGAAACACGCGATATTACGGTGATGGTGCGTAAAATTGAGCTTAAATTTACTGGGCAAGAATATTTGCTTAAATGGGTGATGCCAAACGTGTATTTTCACGTAACCACTACTTACAATATTTTGCGCCATAACGGTGTAGATTTGGGCAAGTCCGATTTTTTGAGAATTAAATCTTAGGAAACCAGTCTAGGTATTGCAAGCCAATATCAACACATAGCCGAGGTAAAAATCATGTTTAAATTTAATCTTAAAATTGGCATGATTTTATTGGCTGTTTTGCTGGTGAGTATTTACTTTTTGTACGCTAAAACTGGCTGGCAAACCAAGCCAGCATTAAGCCCAGCGCAAATAAAACTGCAAGCCGAATTAGCTAAAATGGGTGACCGATGCCTGGATTTTAGTGAAAGAGCGGTGGCAAACGATGTGCCGATTGTTGAGTTTCAAATGTTGCTGCGCTTGGCCAAAAAAACCAATGTAATTGAACAGTGCATGACCGATAACGGCTATAAACAAAACCCCGCTTGGCTAACATACGCCCGGCCAGTTGCAACGATTAACGCCGCCAAAAATAAAATATCCATTAGCGAAGCGCTAACCAGCTTAAGCAGGGCCGATATGCAACTATTTGCGCCAGTAGCTAATCGCCCTGATTATTGGCTAAAAAACCAGCAAAAATCTAATTAATCGGATGCGTTTACGATGCGGTTTCGGCCTCTTTGCTTGGCTAGGTATAAGCGCCTATCTACTTCATGAATAAACGCTAGCGGCTCATCTTGCGCCGCTGGAATAATCGTGCCAACGCCTGTACTAATAGTCAGCAATTGGCTAACAGCTGATTTTGCATGCAAAATTTGCTCTTTAAAAATCACTTGATGGCAACGCTCGGCCACTTTTTTGGCGGCGATGGCATCGGTTTCTGGCAATATCAGCACAAATTCCTCACCACCAAATCGCGCACAAAAGTCACGCGAACGTGTAGCCACAGCGCTTAAAACATTTGCCACACGTTTTAATGAATCATCGCCCTGAATATGGCCATAATGGTCGTTATATTGTTTAAAATAATCAATATCCAGCATAATTAATGATAGCGGCTGGTTGTTGCGGCGCGCATTCAGCCATTCAACTTCCATCACCGAATCAAACATGCGCCGATTCGCCACGCCAGTTAAGCCATCTTTAAACGAAAATTCTTCTAATTTTTTTTGCAGGGTAATTAATTTTTCTTCGGTTTTTTTGCGCTCACTAATATCAAACATAAAACCCATTAGCGCGTTTGCCGTGCCATCTGGGTTGCGCACCACATGCACCACATCGCGAATCCACACATAGTTTCCATCTTTGGTCATGGCGCGGTAATCTGCCTCATGATCGGTACCTTCTAACGATTTTGCTATGCAATAATCCGCCACCCAAGCCTTATCTTCGGGGTGCATTCTATCAATCCAATCTTGCGAAGTTGCCCAACTGGCTTGCGGCCAGCCCAATAGCTTTTCAATTTGTGGCCCAATATATTCAAACTTCATGGTCGCCCAATCCAGCTTCCACGGAATCGCGTTGGTCGATTCTAATAAGGTTTTATAAACGGCATTATCAACTTCGGCTGATAAATTTGAATTGTTCATGTTGTTCTACACTCGAGTATGGTGTTTAATTGATTATTGCCATAGTAACTCACCCGCCAATGTTTTGGCATCCAAACCACTAGCAAATTTGGCCATACGTCATATCGCGTATTTTTTTAATGTGTAATCGTGATTAATATTTGCATACTATTTTTTGAATCCCATTCCATGAAACTACTTTCAGTCAATATATCGCCAACCAAAATGGTGCAAATTAATGGCCAACAAGTGCCAACAGGTATTTATAAAACGCCTATTCAAGGCTGCGTTTGGTTGGGCAAATTAACGCTTGCGGGCGATAGCCAAGCAGACACCCGCGTGCATGGTGGCGAACACCAAGCGGCTTATTGCTACCCTTTTGAGCACTACGCCTATTGGCAATATCGCCTTAAAATGCCCAACTTAGCTTATGGTACTTTTGGTGAAAATTTCACCGTTACAGGCTTGCTAGAAGAAGACATTTGCATTGGCGATATTTTGCAAATTGGTGATGCCAAAACAGGCGCCGTGGTGCAAGTAACCATGCCACGCACACCTTGTTTTAAATTTGGCCATAAAATTGGCCGCCCAGATATTTTAAAAGAATTTTTAAATAGCGAAAAAAGTGGCTTTTATTTACTCGTTATTCAAGCAGGCGTGGTAGAGGCTAATGACCCTATTAACATTATTGAGCGTGATCCTCAAGCCATTAGCATTCGCAGCACACTTGGCATGCAAAAACTGGGTGAAGGCGATAGCGTTTTATTACAGCGCGCGCTAAAAGTCGCCTCATTAGCGCCATTATTAAAGAAAATTTTTGAAGCGCGCCTTATTGAAATGCGCACTTAAATGGTTAAATAAAACCTGTTTATATTTATTTGGCCATATTCACATGGTTATATTTAAAGGTAAGCGTTTTCCTACAGTAAATTCAGACTAACCCTATGCATACCTTGTTTAATCATTGATTAAATGTGTCTTCGATATTTATTTTTTAAAGAAGACACAAATGAACAAATTAACTACAGCACTATTGGCAACATTATTAACTGTTGGCACGCTTTCGGCGCATGCGGCAACTAGTACCGAAAACAAAGATGACGCTAGCAATTTAGGTACTTCAGATTCGCCACAAGTTATTCAGCAACAAAGCCGCACCGATAAAGGCGCATCGGACGCTCACCAAACTGCGCCATCGGATGATTCAAGCAATCTTGGTAATGCAAACAGCCCTCAAGTGGTTGATCAAAACAAACGCACCGACAAAGGCCCTGCTCAAGATTTAAAAGCGCGCAATGCAGGCAAAAATAAGGTTTTAAAAACCAAAGAAGATAACCACGGCACTACAAAAGGTAATCAAATTCAGCCTACTCAGCCTGAAACGGCAGCGCCAGCGACAAAATAATTTTTATTAAAGCGTTAAGGGTGGATAATGAAAAAATCCACCCACTTTAAAGGCTATTTATGCATAAAATCATCGCTTTAGCTTTATTATCCATGGCAACATCGGCGCATTCAGCACAGCCGGCAGAAACAAACTTGCGCCCAGGATTATGGGAAATCGCGACTTCTTCAGATTTATTATTGTTGGTGCCGCATATTCCTGCCGACCAAATGCAAAGCATTAAAGACCTTGCCACCGAATACGGGCTTGAGATTCCGCCAATTGAAAATGGCGCTGCTTTATCTAAAGTCTGCATTACGCCAGAAATGGCCAGCCAAAAAGCACCGCCTATTTTTGGCGAAAACAATTTAGGCTGCATTACCAAAAATTCAAGCCGCACTGGCAATAATTACAAAATGGATTTTGTGTGCGATAGCGCTGATTTAAAAGGTACAGGCACGGCCGAAGGCGCGATTATTAGCGCCGAAAGCTTTAGTGGCAAAACCAAATTTAATGGCCTAGCGCAAGGCAATGCCGTAAATGAGCAAGCGGATATTAGCGGCAAATGGATTGGCGCCATGTGTGGCGATGTAAAGCCGTTATAATAGTGATTCGTTAATAGGAGCAAGCCGCCATGACAGAGCCAGAATTGGAAAAACCCGATTCAATTAAACCAGAAATTAAAAAGATTAAATTTGAACAGCATGTTAACGCCATTGAAAAACACAAAGAATTGCTAGAGAAATTACACCTTGATTCGAATACGCATTTGGATGAAGTGAGTAATTCACTGCAGCAGCTGACTTTAACGCTTGAAGAGTACCTAAAAGTGATTGGTATTCCGTAATTGCAGCTAAGTGTTAACGCAAAGCTGCTTATGCGCTAAATTTGGTTATAAAAAAAGCCTATTCATTTCTGAATAGGCTTTTTAAATTTGGTCAGACGAATTACTTGTTCATTACGTACATTGTTACTTCAAAGCCAAAACGCATTTCAGTAGCTGCTGGTGTTGTCCACATGATAAGTCCTTTAAGTTAGTTGGGTTTTGCAAGTTAGTCTTGCATGTATACATAATACGCCCTGCCTAAAGTTTCACCCTATGCACGACACGCAATAAACACTCATGAATTTACTTAAAACAACACAGCGTTAAATGCTGATGTTTTTGGCTTTAGGGTCTTGGTGAATGGCTTTATAAACCGCTTCAATTTCAGCTTGTTCCGCTTGGTCTAATTTGCCGTCGCTATTGGCATCAATATGCTTAAAAGTTTTTTCATTATTGGTTTTATCGCCATCCAAATATTCGGCTTGGCTAATAGCGCCGTCTTTATTGGCGTCTAAACCAGAAATACTAAAGTTGCCATGCGCCATGCCTTCACATTTTGCGCCATCCTTGGCTTTACCTTCTTCATGATGATTGGCGAAAGCCATTTGTGATAAGCCTAAAGAGCAAGCAATAACGCACAACAAAGCTGTTTTTTTCATACCATATCCTTTTTCAAATTAAGCTATTAAGGCCAGTTTATTTAAGGATAAGTTCAATAAAGATAGCTAGCAAATTTAGCTAATTTAATCTATCACCAAAGGCAATCCCATGTCCATTCTAGCCAAGCGCTGCGCCATTTTTATGGTGGATTCGCTGAAGTTTTCTATGGCTGTGTCGGCCAAGGCAATTTGTTTGTATTTTTCGTAAGCTTGCTCAAATGAAGATTCTTGAATAAATACAATCAGTTGTGAGTAGCGATCGCGCTGTTTAGTATTATCGCTTTTGGTTTGTTCGCACATCATATTTTCCAAATGCATGGATAGATAAGCAATAAATTCCAGCTCAAAACTATTTTGAATATGCATCTATTTAAATTAACTAATTGATTAACTTAACTTATTAATTAACTTAGCGATTGATCGCTATCCACGCCCAAAATATCGTAAATAAGCTCTAAACGCACAATGGGGCTATCCAGTTGCATCAAACGTTGCTTTTGCAGCAAAGGTAAATCCAGCAGCTCAACCCAACGGTTGGCCACCCATGATGCATCGTTAAATTGATAAGGCTCAATAATAGGAATATCGGCCGGCAGCACACCTTGGCTGGGCAGCGATTCAAGCAAGCGTTGTAAGCTGGCGCTAACAATGTTTAAATCTTCTGGAATCGGCGATGCAATATCATTGGCAATATCACTCACTTCACCTATCAGCAAGCCATCTGGCTGTTGTGTAAACGCATGCACCTTAACCCTGTGCTGCCCAACACAATGAATCATCATCAAGCCCACGGTAGTCACATCGGCATTGGTAATATCCAACAATGTGCCAACGCTTGCAAATGGAAAATTGCCTTCTAGCTTGGCTTCTGCTTCTGGCATAACAGCCACAATGGCAAACGATGTTTGGTTTCTAAGGCAGCTTTTAACCATGTCCAAATAGCGCGCTTCAAAGATTCGTAGTGGCATTAAGCCGCCAGGGCAAATCACCGAATTAAGCGGAAATAAGGGCAGGGAATAGGTGTTCATCATTGTTAAATGACCATTAAAATAATGATTAATTCAGACATAATAAATTAAGCATATGTGATTAACTGTTAATTATTTTAACCAAACAATACAGCGCGATAATGCCAATAACAATCGTTATATAAGTCAATTTAGTGATGCGCTTACAATTTAATTCAACATTATCAATTAGTTGCGTGTTTTGCTCGGCCAGCGCTTTAATTAACTCAGATGAAGTGAGCATTTGTTTGTGCAGCTCTGCGTTGGCAGCCTCTGCTTTGGCCAGCCTATTTTTAAAACTGTTAACGTCATCGTCATCTGATGCATATACAGTGCGCATTTCCGATTCTGGCTGCGGTGATTTTCGCGCCACATTGCCCCACAATTTTTTGGCGCTATCGGCAATCTCTGGCGCTTTTCTTGCCACTTCTGCCCACGGCACTGCTTTTAATATTGCCAGCCAACCAATAGCCATAACAACCTTTCTATTTAACGCCAAAATTTTTCGCCATGCGTGAATACAAATCTCATGCAAAGATATTAACGCACACTTGGGCCAAGTTAGCATGTTAGTTAGCCAACACAAGCACAATTAAATTACTTAATCATGCATTGGCCTGTTAATTTAGCAACTTATCAGCCAACTTTTTGCCCTATTAGTTAACCCTTTAACGTCATTATTTAATCAAGCCAATAACCAATATGCAAGCAACCTTAAAGCGCATCACCAACCCCAAAAAGCTGCTTAATAGTAAATGGACAGCGGTAACGCCGACTTTTAAAGAAAAGCATTTTATGGTGATTAAATTGATTGTACCCGACCTGCCGAGCCAGCCAATTGAGCACATAGAGTTAGAGGCCGTACACTCTAAACGCACCCAACTATTGCCGTGGCAGCAACTAAACGATGCCACTATTTGGCTGCAAGGCTGGGTGTAATCATGTCGCAAACCACTAAAATAGCCATTACTAAAGTAGCCATTATAGGCGCTGGAATCGCCGGATTAAGTTGCGCAAGTGCATTACAAAATGCCGGCTTTAATGTCACGCTTTTTGAAAAAAGCCGTGGTCCATCTGGCCGATTAAGCACCCGCGTAACGCCGCAATTGCAGTGTGATCATGGCGCGCAATATTTTACCGCGCGCGATCCGCTATTTTTGGCGGAAGTTGAGCGCTGGCTAAAAGCGGGCGTTGCCGCATTATGGCAACCCAATCTTCAAGTGTACGATGGCCAGCATTTTAGCGCTAAAGATTCCGACCAAACGCTTAAAACATCGCGCTATGTTGGCTACCCCAAAAATAACGCACCAGCCAAATGGCTGGCAGATAGCTTAAATATTCAAACTGAATCCACTGTTATTGGCATCAATAAACAATCGCAACAATGGCAAATTAATACAAAAGAATACGGCTTAAATGCCGAAAATTTCGATGCCATCGTGTTAGCCATACCAGCGCCACAAGCCGCCGTTTTGATTAAAAATGTAGCATCCAGCGCCTATGAAATGAGCGCCAGCGTTGTGATGCAGCCATGCTTTGCGCTAATGCTGCATTTAAGCCAAACCATACCTTGTGAATTTGATGGCTTATTTATTAACAACGGCCCATTAAGCTGGATAGCCCGAGATAGCGCAAAACCGGGCCGCTTAAACCAAGCCAACGCAGGCACAGAAACTTGGGTTTTGCATGCCACCAGCCAATGGAGCAAAGCACATATTAATGATGAAAAAGATACTGTTGCGCAACTTATGCTGGCCGAATTTACCCATATTATTCATCGCTCAAATGCCGCATCTCAGGCCATTAAAATTCAAAGCCAACAGCTGCATGGCTGGCTGTATGCCGATTGCGAACAGTATTTAGATAGCGTTTTCCACTATGACAACGCCAATAAAATTGGCTTATGCGGCGATTGGTTAAATGGCGGAAAAGTGCAAGGCGCTTGGCTAAGCGGCTTAAAACTGGCGCAACATTTACTTGCGCAACATTTAATAGATGAACTATAAAAACGGCGCAAAAACAACGCACTTTTAAAGGCTTAATCGTGTCAAAAAAGTGATTGCATAAATGGCATTTTAAAGATGGCAAATAGAAACTCACCCAACGATATTAAAGATATTGACGACCTAACGCGCATTGACGAAATTGTGGTGGATAAGCGCAACGCCAAAAGAAGCGCCGCCAAAAAAGGCAGGCGAGATAGGCATTACAAAAATCAGCTGATTAAAAATAGCTTAAAAGATTTATTGGCAATTGGTTCGCTTAGTGATTAATTAAGCTGACCAGCGTTGGGGAAAAACGCGATATTTGAACAAGCACAAAGGATAGGTTTGCTAGCGCGGGGGCAAACCCCACGCTATATTTTTTACTAAAACTATTTAATACCGCTTAAAGAAAGCTGCTTAATAAACTCTTTAATGTTTTGTTGTATCGATTTTTCGTTAGCAATTTTTAGTCGTGTAATGGCGACAAAAGCATCTGATGTAGTGGCTCTACCAGTCGCCACAATTGGGAAAACCTTATCTACACCCTCACCATAAACTTTGTAATTAACAGTAGATACAACATCAAATGTTAATCCAAACATTGGCTGCTTAAGCGAAACTAACTCAGAATCAATTTTATATTTGCTAGCGGCGCTATCGGCGGACGATAAGCCCGACAAAATCAACGACTCTTTCAATGCTGATTCAAAACTCTCATTACTGACTTGAGAAGTCCAAACCGGATTTGTTGCTTTACCGCCTGTTACAGTTTTTACAACAAACTTACCTTTTTGCTCTACATTAACAACTGTGCTAGGAGTAACTATCATGGCCTGCTTATTTGCCGGGGCAGCGGCACAAGCGCTTAATAAAGCTAATATGGACACTGGGAGTACTAATTTTGTTATTTTAAACATTCCATTTCCTTATTATTGTGAGTTAGAGTTAAGCTGCTTGAAATTAAGTAAACAGCCATAAATATTATATAGAAATAAACGTTAATACCGAATGAATATGCGTTTTGCGTCGCCGTATTTAAAATACTTTTTTTAGATGTAAAATCTTCAATATCTCAACAAATTTCAAATTCAAAGCATCAAACAATGATTCAATACAACCCAAAAGACTGGATTACGTTTATCTTCCGTTTTCACGAAGCGGATACGTTTCGGAAACTAATTCCGATGATGATTTTTATTGGATTATATGCTGGCGGCATTGCTTATTTAGAAATTGAGTTTTGGCAACTTTCCGAAAATAGTCATGTGAGAAATATCCCTTTAATGCACAGCACAGTCGGCTTTGTGCTGTCCTTATTATTAGCTTATCGCACCAACACCGCTTATGAACGCTGGTGGGAAGGCCGAAAATTATGGGGCGCGCTGGTTAATAATAGCCGCAATTTAGCCATAAAACTTTCGGCCTATTTATCATTAGAATCCGACAGAAATTTCTTTAAAAGCGCTATTCCAGCCTATGCATCGGTGCTTTCTAAACATTTATTAAATGAAGAAGTCAGCCAAGTGATGTTTGAAGGCTTAGATTTAGAAATAGACCACCACAAACACAGCCCCAACCAAGTGGCTAAACACTTGTTTCAAAAGGCCAATGAGCTATACACATCTGGCAAAATCACTGGCGATCAGTTTTATATTATCAACGCCGAATTGCAATCGTTTACCGATATTTGTGGCGCGTGCGAACGCATTAAAAACACGCCAATCCCTTATTCTTACAGCTCATTTATTAAAAAATTCATCTTCTTTTACATCATGACATTGCCGTTTGGCTATGTGTTTAGCTTGGGTTATTACGTGATTCCAATTGTGGTGTTTATTTTTTATGTATTAGCCAGCTTAGAGTTGATTGCCGAAGAAATTGAAGACCCATTTGGCGCTGATGACAACGATTTGCCGACTAAAAAAATGGCCGCTAATATTAAAAAACATGTAGAAGAATTGCTTTAATTGGCCTTTGCCCGACTAGCCAGACCTTAATTTAAAACCAAAGTGTTAACCAAACAATCAACAGAAAGTTGTTAAATCATGAATCCAATAAGTACGATTGACCTTGAATTTGACGCTGAAAAAGCCAATTTAGGCGAGCTTAAAGAGCTTAGAGATGGGCTTTCGGTTGCCTTTCAAATTGGCGATACTCTTTGGGTAGCTAACGATGAATCCGTCAGCTTGGAACGTTTATCCCTTATCAAAGAAAAGGGTAAATATAGATACGGCCAACACAAACAGTTTTTGCTGGCGGATTACCTTAAGTTACCAGTACCTGCCCCAAAAGACCCTGCTGATATAGAAGAGGTTGATGTTGAAGGGCTAGCTTATGGCGACGGCTATCTTTGGTTGGTAGGGTCGCACAGCCTAAAACGATCTAATCCAACAATAGAAGACGGATTTAAGGATGCTAAAAAGCAATTGGCCAAATTAAGCGCAGACGGCAACCGCTATTTGTTGGCGCGCATTCCATTGGTAGAAGCTGATGGCACATACAGCTTAATAAAACAAAGTCCTAAGCCTGGCAAAAAGCGCATCGCCGCCCAGCTTCAAGGGTCTGCTCAAGGCAATGCGCTAACTGATGCGCTAAAAGACGATAAACATTTGCAATCATTCTTGACCATTCCGGGCAAGGATAATGGTTTTGATATTGAAGGTTTGGCCGTGGTGGGTGCGCGATTATTGCTTGGCCTTCGCGGGCCAGTACTGCGCGGCTGGGCGGTTATTTTAGAAATAGAGCCAGAAGAAGACGCGAAAAAACCATCAATATTGCACTTAAAACCAATTGGCCCTAAACAGCGCCTTTACCGCAAACATTTTCTGCAGTTAGGTGGTCTTGGCATACGCGATTTATGCGTTCAAGGATCGGATATTTTAATCTTAGCAGGCCCAACCATGGATATTGACGGCCCAGTGACCGTGTTCAGATGGGCAGGTGGGGCAACAGCGCAAAAAGAAGAATGCGTGGTTACCGCTGACCAGTTACAGCCGCTTGTGGACGTGCCCTATGGAAAAGGTGTAGACCACGCCGAAGGCATGACATTGTTTTCTAAAGACGGCGGCGCAGCGCAATCATTACTAATTGTGTACGACTCTGCTGCCGAAAATCGGCAATTAAAAGCACACACTATGCTAGCTGATATTTTGCCACTGCCTAAAACAACCGCGACTTAAAATATTTGAAAAATAGACGCGTTTTACAAGGGCAAATATCAGCGCAGCCAGCTTAATTAAGTTGATTAAGCTGGCAATTTTGCTTAGTAATTAGCTACATCATATTAATCAGTAATCAATTTTTGCTTGGCGACCAAATCAGCAATAATGGCTTGATCATTGGCGTAACCAGTGACAAGATCCACGCCAGTTAAAGTGACCGTTTGCACATCTTTGGTGGCGCTAAATCCACTAACGTACTGGCCACTACTGCTGACATGCACAATAGTATCTGTGCCCACTTTTTCAAAATGTAAATAATGCGCCAAATTACCGCCGGCCTGGCTTTCGTTCGTTAACAAATCTCTAAAATCTAAAATATCTCCTCCTAATGTAACGGAGTCTTTATTAAAATCGGTAATTCTATCTATTGCTGGCGAACCTGCTAAATTTGCATCCGCAAATGCCCATTTAAAGGTATCTACACCCAAGCCGCCCGTTAAAATATCATTACCAGCACCGCCTGAAATAATGTCGTTTCCGGCACCCGCTGAAATGGTGTCATTACCGGCGTCACCAAAAATAATATCCCTACCTGCGCTGCCAGTAATCGTATCGTTACCAGAACCGCCACTCATTGCATAACCACTTGTTCCACTGCCAGCGACTAATGTTCTATCTGAATCAAACGTTACATTTACGGCTTGTGCGCTAGTTTTATCACCATCCGAATCAACCCCTATCAGGCTAAAGTTAGTATCAATATTTACTTTTGCGCTTTGTCCAGAAATAGAAGTCACCCCAAATCGATAACTTCCCGCTACATTACTGGTAAATTCGATGGTATTAAATCCGCCACCCGTAAAATTGGTCAGGCTGACTAAAGCATCCGTATTGCCTGTACCCTGACCAACCACTGTGCCACTGCCTACGACAGCGCCTGCAGAATCATATGCCGTGTATATAAGGGTTTCGCCGCTTCC
>Ga0326733_1000297_pt1 | contig 15017 bp, 15 predicted proteins | sample 14_GP2_308_FD_207946 | JGI IMG/M metagenome (GOLD analysis project Ga0326733, IMG submission 207946) | Glacier ice microbial communities from Ngari, Tibet, China - 14_GP2_30.8 | ecosystem: Environmental > Aquatic > Freshwater > Ice > Glacier | place: China: Ngari, Tibet | collected 2018-07-17 | reverse complement strand
GCCTTGCACCAGCAGGCTGCCCAAGTGCGTGAGTTCTACGGCATCCATATTGATGTAGACATGCGGTGCGAGGTCCATGTCAACGATCGGCTGACAGCCGAAGTCTTGCAAATGGTACGTGAAGCCCTCAGCAATATCTGCAGGCACACAGAAGCCCAGAGTGGCTCCATCTCGATGGAGTGCACGCCCGACGGGATGCACATTCGCGTAAGCAACGCATCTGAGCAGGCCTCTAGCTTTATCCCGCAGTCCATCACCGAACGAGCGAAGGCATTGGGTGGCGCGGCGTGGGTGAACCAGGGGCAAGGGGGCAACACAACCACCGTTCATATCCAAATTCCACTTTAAATGGAAAATACCATGACTAGCGGCGAGCAAACCATCCGGGTTGTGATCGTGGATGACCACACCACCATGATTTGGGGTCTGTCAAAATTGATCGAGGGTGAACAACCGAGGATGCAAGTAGTGGGCACCGCGCAGACCTGCGAGCAAGCAGTTAAGCAAGTCGCTGAACTCTTGCCCGACATTGTCCTGCTCGACCTTGACTTGGACGGCATGAGCGGCATCGACATCATTCCTGCTTTAGTGGCCCACCCCGCCACACGGGTACTGGTCGTGACGGGCGAACGCAGATCCTCCGTGCTTGACATTGCAGTACAGCGCGGCGCGCGCGGAATATTGCGCAAGGATGCCTCAGCTTCACAAGTGATCAAGGCGATAGAAAAAACGCACCAGGGCGAACTCTGGCTCGATCGCGAGACACTGGGCCGCGTCTTTAGCGGCTTCATGAATCCGTCCAGCGTTCAAAAGGTGGACGCTGAATCAATAAAACACACAACCCTTACCTTGAGGGAAAAAAAGATTATCAAGATGGTCGTTGAGGGCCGCGGCGCTTTGAACAAGGCGCTGGCTGAAAGACTGTTCATCTCGGAGCACACCCTGCGCAACCACCTCACCTCGGTTTATCACAAATTGAGCGTGAACAACCGTCTTGAGCTGTATGTGTATGCCGTGAAGCATGGCCTGGGATAACTGGTTAGTGCGTGGCTGCACGTGCTGCCTCAGTTTTCTGTCATTGGCCAGTCAACACCGCGCACATCATTCATGGCCGTCCGATACGTGTAGCCGCTGCCCGTCACATAGCACCACAAGCCGAGCGAATTGCGTTTACCCGACATTGACCCCACCAAACATGGGCATCAGGGTGCGCACGACTTGAATAGCTGCTGGCCCCATGACCACCATGATGATGGACGGAAATATGCACAGCACCAGCGGCAGCAGCATTTTGGTCGGAATCTTGGCTGCCGCCACCTCGGCACGGATCTGACGCTTGTAGCGCAGGTCGTCTGAGAACACGCGGAGTGATTCACCAATGCTGGTTCCAAACTTGTCGGCCTGCGTCAGCATGACAGCGAAGGTAGCGATTTCTTCAACGCCGGTGCGCAAGGCGAGGTTATGCAAGGAGCGCTCCCGCGATCCGCCGGCGCGCATTTCCAGGTTGGTCAGGTGCAACTCGTCTGCCAACACCTCGCTTTTCATCCGGATCTCGTCTGCTACGCGGGTCAGCCCTGCATCCAAACCCAGGCCCGCTTCCACGCACACCAGCATCAGGTCAGCCGCGTCCGGAAAAATTTCGAAAACCTCTCGCTTGCGCGAGCGCGCCACCATATAGAGAAAAAAGTTCGGCAAATAGCAGCCCAATAAACCGGCGGTCATCACATAGAACAGCAAGGTCATACCTGTGCTTTGTCCATGACGCAAGGCGAGGTAGGCAAGTCCTGCAAAGATCACCGGAAAAACCGTTTTGGCTGCGAAGTAAATGACCCGAGCATCCTCGCGCCGAAAACCTGCGTTCAAAAACTTCAAACGCAAGGGCGACTTGTCCCAGTCGCCCTTGGGCAACGACAGTTTGGCCAGCGGTCCGGCCAGCTGCACAACGGTCTGCGCCCACTGCGAGTTTTCCAATGGCCCGCTCAGGGTTTGGATGCGTTGCTCGGTACGTGTCGGGGTCAGCCAAAAGAACAGGCTGGCCGCCGCCAGCGTTACGGCCAGAAAGATGAGGATTGATAGCAGCAGCATACCTAACTCCTAAACTCGAATTTTTATAATCGTACGCAGGATCACGATACCAATCGCCATCAAAATTAGCATGTACTTAATAATGGTAATTCCCATGGGGTCGGTGAAAAGAGGCGACATGAACTTGGGGTTGCCCCAGTACATCACTCCGGCCAATGCGAACGGCATCACGGCCAGGATCCACGCCGACAGTTTGCCCTCTGATGACAGCACTCGGATTTTGCCCATCAGCTTCAAGCGCTCGCGGATAAGGCGGCTCAGGTTACTCAACACCTCGGTCAAGTTGCCGCCCGAGTCGCGCTGGATCATCACAGCAACCACGAAATAGCGCAAGTCGGTAAGTGGCACCCTTTCGCTCAAGTTGCCCAAGGCGTGCTGCAGCGACACGCCATAGTTAATCTCGTCGTGCACTGTCTTGAATTCTCCAGCAATAGGCTCCGCCATTTCCTCGCCAACCATCATCAGCGCCGATGAAAACGCATGGCCTGCGCGAAGGGCGCGCGTCATCAAGTCCAGCGCTTCAGGCAACATCTGCTCCAGCCGGCGCATGCGCCGGTTGCGCATGTGGTTAACGTACGCGATGGGCAGCAGTGCTAGGGCTACTCCCAACACAAGGCCTGGCACGGTGGACTGCCGAAGGACATAAATCGTTACATAAGCGCCGAACGCTCCAAGAGCGACCGACGAAAGTACCAGACGGGATACCGTCCATTGCAGACCTGCCTGCAAAATGAATCGGTCCAGCCCATGTGCACGCGGCATTTGCAGCAGCCACCGCTCGATTAGCGGCACCTGGCTAAGCATCCGGTCCTTCAGGAGTTGAGCCTGTTGCGACCGGTCATTTGATGCGGCCAGTGCCTGCAGCCGTTTCTCAGTTTTACGAGCTTCGGGTCCTTTGTAAGAAGCCCACAACAGGTAGCTGGCGCGCAATAGCAACAACACGGCTACAAATACAAGCCCGAGTGTGACGAGGTAAGCATTGGCACCGATGGTTTGAAACATGATGTTCTGGCCTTTCTTTAGTGCAGCTGGCGGGTAGGGTCGAACATGGCGTCCGGCAGCACAACGCCAAACGAACGCAGTCGATCGGTAAATTTCGGCCGCACGCCTGTCGCTTGAAAGTGGCCTTCTACCTCCCCCTGTGGGTCCACCCCGGTCTGCTTGAAGTTGAAGATTTCCTGCATGGTGATGACATCGCCCTCCATGCCGGTAATTTCCTGGATGCTGGTGATTTTTCGCTTGCCGTCGATCAGGCGTAGGCTTTGAATAACCACGGTGATGGCCGACGCGATCTGCTGGCGCGCCGCCTTGTGGGGCAAATTAAGGTTGGCCATGCCAATCATGTTTTCTAGCCTCGATAACGCATCGCGCGGGGTGTTTGCGTGGATGGTCGTAAGCGAGCCCTCGTGACCAGTGTTCATAGCCTGCAGCATGTCAACCGCCTCTGCACCCCGCACCTCCCCAATCACGATGCGGTCTGGCCGCATACGCAGTGCATTGCGTACCAGCGCACGCTGCGTGATTTCCCCCTTGCCCTCGATATTGGCGGGCCGTGTTTCCATGCGGATTACATGGGGTTGCTGCATTTGCAGTTCAGCCGCGTCTTCAATGGTGACCACCCGTTCAGTGTCGGGAATGAATCCGGACAAAATGTTCAGCAGCGTGGTTTTGCCCGCTCCGGTGCCCCCGGAGATGATCATGTTGACCTTGGCTTGGGCCAGACCCTCAAGCAGCGCAGCCATTTCGGGCGTGAGACTTTTGAGGTCGTGCACGAGGTTGTGCATCTTCAGAGGTATGTGGGCAAAGCGCCTAATGGACATCATGGGCCCGTCCAGCGCTACCGGGGGAATTACAGCATTGACACGAGACCCGTCTGGCAAACGTGCGTCGACCATGGGGCTGGATTCATCGATACGCCTACCCACCAGCGATACAATTTTGTCGATGATCCTAAGCAGATGCTTTTCGTCGGTAAAGCTTACGTTGGTCAGCTCCAGGCGCCCCCGGCGTTCCACATAAATCTGCTGGTAGGAGTTGACCAGGATGTCTGACACAGACGGGTCAGCCATAAGCAGTTCCAGCGGACCGAAGCCCAGCATTTCATGCTGGATGTCGCGAATAAGGGAGCGTCGCTCAATGTCGTTTATGGCGGCCTGCTCTTCTTGCAGCAGCCGCTCTACCATCACAGCGATTTCCTGCTTGAGCACCTCGGGCGCGAGGCTTTCCAGCGCTGCCAGGTCAAACTTGTCCAGCAGCTTCAGGTGGATGCGGCCTTTAAGGATTTTGTAGCTTGCACTGGCTGCTGTGGTGGCGTGCAGAATAGTGGGCGGCTCTGCGCTGGCCACCAGCGTTGGCTGCATTAATGGCGCGGGCGAAGCCGGCATAGCCCTGAGTTTTTCACGAAATGACATAAGGCACTCCTGCGCTAGACGAGAGGAAAACGTTTGACCGGCCTTCAGGCCCGGTGAAAGAAGCGGCTCAAAAAGCCGTTTTTCGCATCCTCAGCAGGGGCTGGGTGCAATGACTCGGCCATTTCGGCCAGGGCGCGCGTGACCGGGTTGGATCGCGCCTCAAGCGCCAGCGCGATGCCGTGGTTGATAGAGTCGTTAACCTCTTTGAACGAATTGGGCACTGTGCGTAAGATCACACCCGAGCCCAGCGCCCGCTTGACCGCGTCGAACCCAATGGCACCACTCCGTTCAAACCGGTTAACGATCAACTCGGACTTGTCCTGCGCATAGCCCAGCGAGCGAAAGACTGCCAGCAGCTTGCTGGCATTGCGAAGCCCGGGCAGCGTAGCCTGCAAAACCGGGTAAATGCGGTCAGCGCGGTCCAGTACCTTGATGGCGAGCGTATCAAGCGTGCGACCCATGTCGAGCAGCACAAAGTCGTAGTGCTGCACAGCCAGCGTCAAGATGGCATCAATATGCTCGGGCTTGATTTCCATAGCCTGCGATAGGTCGTCAGGTGCGGCCAAGACGCTGTAATGGGCTGACACCTTGACGGTGCTGGCGTCCAGAAAAGAAGCGTCCAGCCGAGAGATGTCGTGCGACAAGTCAGCCAGAGTCGAGGCCGGCGTGCCGTCGTGAACGAAGGACAGCGCATCGCCAAACTGCAGATTCAAGTCAATCAGCAGCACACGGCGTTGTTCAGCCAGCTGAAAGCCCAGGTTGCTAGCCAGAAAAGTAGCGCCACTGCCTCCCTTGCACGGCATGAAGGCTAGAATTTTGCCCTGACTTTGCCCGCGCCCACGCAACTTGGCGCCCACACGTTCAACGGCCGCCTGTAACGCGCCGTCGGGCGCTGGCGATGGCAAGACTTCGCGAACACCCGCGCGCATGGAGTTCAGCAAGAACTCAGGCGAGTGGCTCGCGCACAGCAAGATCACGGCCGTTGCAGGGTGGTGGGTAGTGACGTACTCGACCTGCACCAGTTCCTGCGGATCGCAACACATACCGTCAACCAGCATCAGGTCTGGCCGGTTCTGCTCGGCTACGGCCCGCATGCGGCTCTTGCCCCCATCCATGACCAACACGGCATGGGAGGCGGCTTCCAGTACCCGCCGCATGGTTTGCAGATGCGTTGGGTTGGGGGAAATGACGGCGATTTTCATGACGGGCTTTCGGCGATCAATTGCAAATGGCTGCGCTGTTGGGGTCTTGGCGCATGACCTCGCGCGGCAGAAAAGTGGAAAACGTAGGCATCGGAATGGGCGAGAGCGCCGCCAACCCGGCAATGGGCGAGATCCACTGGTAGTTAAGCCCCGTGATGGTCACTGTCACACCCTCGCAGTTAGATACGGTGCAGCTCAGTGGTGTCCACTGCAGGCTGACGGTTTGAATTTGCGGGAGCATTCCCTTCATTTTCGCCAACACCGCATTGGCCTTTGTCGTGTCGTCACACACCACGGCATAGCGGGCGCCGGCGCGGGTCGCTTCATTGGCCGCATTCCAGGTAAAGAGCATCCGGCCGAAGTCCACAATTCCCAGCAGAAAGGTCAGAAAAACAAGAAGCACCAGCGCGAATTCCACCGTGGTAGCACCTATTTGATGGGTTTTCATGACGTCACCCGCATGCTGGCCGTGATGTCGCTGAAGGTGAAGGCATTAAAGTTCACCCCGCCGAAACCAGAGATCAAGGGAGTAAAGCGGTAGCCGGTCACACGCACCGTCACCACATCAATCTGCGGATTGGAACCGGTACTCCGCCAGGTGGGCGTTGCCACATTCGCTGCCGACAGCCCGATGACCAGGGGCGCCCCCGTGCCGCCCGGATTTCCATGCACAATCAGATTGCGTGCCACAGTACTGTCGCTGCCAGGGGTCTGGACGGAGAGATAGCGCACCGCGTCGCGCACTGACTTGGTCACCGTGTTGTACTGATACAAGGCACGACCGAACTCGGTAGTTATGAAAGTTAGGACCAGGAGCAAGGGCAAGATCAGCGCGAACTCGACGAGTGCCACACCCTGGCTGGCCGACTTTACGTGGGACTTGGTTTGCATCATCATGTCACCTCACCAAGACTGGCACTAGCGGGCCCGACGAGCCGCCGGGAAGCCCGTTGGTTGCGCAGGGGCTGTTAGCGGCACTGGCGTTGCCCACGTATTCCAATTGAACGTTCTGCGGCGGAGTTTGAAGGGGCTGCAGCATAAACATGCAGGCAAAACCAGCCACCTTATTTCCGATGTTCACCGGTACCGTGACAACGCGGCGATTGGTGCCGCGGTCTTTATGCCCGTTGGTGCCGTTACCAGCCGCCGCAAGGGACTTGTAACCCCCACTATTTAAGTTGTTGCGATTTACGCACACCGCGAGGCTATTAGCGCAGGCCGCATAGGCGGCACGCTTGGCGATGAAGTTGGCCGCATCCGGCGCCGCGTTCATGCCAGGGCTGCCGCTGTATGCATTAGGAAAGGGGTTACCTGTTCCCCAAGTTTGCGCCGTGTATGTGTATCCAGAAAAATCAGGACGCGTCTTTGAAGCAGTGAGGTCGGGGTTATTTTTGTAGATACCGAACCGGTAGTTCCAGACGTCGGCAACGGTGGATTGCACGCCCGGGGTTCCTAAGGAATCGCCAACACGGGTGCCGCATGAGCCATTCATCTCGGCTACGGTTTGACTGGCGCTGCTGCTGCCATCCAGGTTCGCCCAGCCGATCTGCCCGCCTTGGGCGACGGATTGGCCTGTAATTAGGGTTACCCACTCGCCAGAAACATACCCGTAGTTAGGTGCTGTTCCGCCTGCCTTGGGCTTTAGCGCCACTGGTACGGGGCAGGTGGTCTGGGCACTGCCGCGGGTGGCCACCGCTATGGCACCGACTGTTCCCATGCTCGGATACTGGGCCGCATTGCCCGAAAACGCACCCAGCGCGTGCAGCAACCACAGGCGGATGTTGGGCTGGGTGTGCTGACACTGCACATAACTGGCAAATTTGGCCGTGGTGGTAGTGGTGTAGCTGGCATCCCGAAAAGTAATCTCGGATGCCACCAGCTTGGCTTGGCCGTCCCAGGTAGTGGACTGCAAGTTGACGTTGTTTAGATTGCCGGCTGTGAGGCCCGCGCTGGTGGCGCGCCCAATTGCTGTGGGTTCGGCATTCAATTCGTGGGCAGCTGCAAGGGCGCAACTGTCCACGGCAGTTTGCAATTCGGTTTTCACAATGAAGAGGCGCCCGAAATCCAATGCAATACCCATGAAACCCAGCAGGAACAGCAAGACCAAAGCTACTGTCACGATGACCGCGCCTTGTTGCTGATGTTGCTTGGCGTTGCGCTTCATTTTGGTTCCTGAAAAGTTTTGATCGGATTTAAAATAAAGTGTTGATAGAAAAAAGAAGAGACGCGAACAATTGATCAGAGTCTCCTCTTGACTAGCAGGGAACCTATAAAAATATTTATGAGCAAGTACCTCCTGCTTTCAGGCAGTCGGTGACTCTTGAAATAAAACTTGCAAATAAACTTGGGGTGCCTTCGGTCAGCCCTTTAAGTGCAAGTACAAGTGCAATAGAAACCACAGCAATGATCAGCGCGTACTCAATGACTTGCGCACCCTCTTCATCACGCACAAAAGACTGGACCGATGACGACATGGATTTAAGAAACTTGTTCATGAAAAACTCCTGATTTAATTACCAACAAAAATTAAAAAAAACCCCTTCAGTGAGACCGCCCCTTAGCTACAGGCCACCGTCCCCCTGAACTCTCTGGCAGATCAGGCAAGCCCCTGCGCTGTTGCCTCTCTTTCCTTCCTCTTCCACTTTCGGCCCCCGAAGAAGCCCCTTCCAGTCGGTCTGTCCTTTTGCTCGCGCGCAGGACATCCGCTGTTTTGTTGGCACCCCTGGTACCTGGTCATTTGCCGCCGGTGACACCTCCACCAATGTTGATGACGTTGGTCACCGGCGGCGGAGCCTTGAAGCTGCCTTGGTACAGTACGATGGCGTCCCTCGCGGCGTAGCCATCCATGCCAAGCGCCTGGTCCGGGTTGCGGCCTGCGTCCGGGTTGATCGTCATTTGCAGACGTGCTTGCCGCACCGCGTTGCCAAAGCGGGCGTCGTAATTGGGGGTGATGTCCTGGTAGCTAGCGCAGCCACCCAGCAAGGCCATACAGGTCAGCGCGATCGTTGTTTGCATGTTCATGGAATGCCCCTGGGTTAACGGTTAGCCGGCGTAGCAGGACCGCCGGCAGCGCCTGCGGGCTGTGCGCTTTCGGTCGCGCCCCTGATTAACACTTCCGAGCGCGAAGGCACCACGTGGTTGTCGGTCGGCAGCACCACAGCCAACGTCAGCGGCTTGACGAGTCGAGGCGTGATCACAAACAGAAGTTCGGTCTGGTCGTTTTGAAACTCGGTACTGCGAAACAACGAGCCCAGCACCGGAACTTCACCCAGGCCCGGAAAGCGCTGAACAGACTCGGTCATGTTGTTTTTGATCAGGCCGGCAATCACAAAACTTTGTCCGTCGTTGAGTTGCACGGTGGTGTCTGCACGCCGCACCGTGAACGAGGGCAGGACTGATGTGACGCCGCCCACGGTCGAAAAGGGCGAGCCGGTTTGCGACAGGTCAGACACTTCAGATACCAGCTTGAGGTTGATGCGGCTGCCGTCCAGCACGGTTGGCGTGAACTTGACACCAATGCCAAATTCTTTTTCTTCCAGCGTGATGGTGGGGCGGCCCGTAGACCCGCCGTCTTGCGCCACCGGCAAAAAGATCTTGCCGCCCGACAAGAAGCTGGCCGACTGCCCGCTGATGGCCATGATGTTGGGTTCAGCCAGCACACGTACCAAGCCGTCGTCGCGCTGGCCGTCGATGCCGATGGCGGCGCGGCCGATGCGCAGTGCTTCCAGCACGCCGCCGCCATTGCTTAAAAAGTTGGAAAGCAGCGAGTAGGTATTGAGGCCGCCACCGCTGGTACGCGTCAAGCCCACACGGGAGCCTAGCCGGTCAAGCAGGGTCTTGCTGACTTCGGCAATCTTGACTTCAAGCATGACCTGCTGCGGCGCCGAGATACGCATCATGTTGACGACCCGTTTGCCGTCGCCGTAAGACGACGCTAGGGTCATGAGTTGGTCCAGCTTGACGGCGTCGCTCACCATGCCGGTGAGAACAAACGCGTTTTCAGCGCCGCGAACGCGAATCTGGGTTTCGTCAGGCATCAACTCGCCAATCTGAGCCTGCAGTGCGCCGGGATCGACCGTGACTATGATGTCGCGGACGAAGCAGCGGCCATCGGCGCTTTGCAGCACCACGTTCATGGCGCCGGCTTTGCGACCCAGAAAAAAGAGTTCGGTTGGGCTGAGCAGCGTGATGTCAACGCCAGCCACACCGTCATTGCTGGTTGCGGGGCTACCTGCTGGGCCGGCGGACCGGGGTCCTGGTGCGCCATTCGCACCGTCTGTGGTAGCCGTGGGCGCAGCCGTGCGGCTACTGCCCATGCCGCCGACCAACATGCGGGCCACAGGAACGTCAAGCCGTATCACGCTGGACTTGCCAAGTGTCACTGTCCTCGGCGGATCAATCACCACCGATGTGCACGGCTTCAAGGCGGGCTGAGCAGCAGGCTGGGTACGCCCCTGTGCTTGCTGACCCGGCGCAACGGCGCCTGGCCGAACCGCCGGGGTCAGCGGCGTCTGCGCCGTCCCTTGCCCCTGTCCGGCGGCAGGTGCTTGTGATGGTGATGGTGATTGCGCCAGGGTCGAACCCGTACACGCCCAAATTGCCAGCATGACAGTCTTTCTCAGGTAACGTCGCATGGGGTTCCCTCCGTAATTTGTTGTTCTTTAACTGGCCTGACCGCTCCTGATCGGTTACTTGCCTTACCTTTTTCGTTTAATGCAGCGCTTCAAGTGGAGGCTGCGAAATCCACACGTTATGCACTCTTCTGGGTGTCAAACGCTTTAGCGGCTTGCTCAAAAGCAGTTCACAACACGGCCTCCGTTTTGAATCACCTCTACGCAAACCGGTGGCGGCAGCGACGCGGGTGCGGGTCGGGCGGCACGAAACATCACAGGCTTGATCATTGCCACGGGTTTGACGGCTTCGGGGCTTTCGCCAAACAGCTGAGTCTTGGTCATGCCGGCGGTAGCCACCGTTGCCTTGTCTATCTGGTTGCGCAGCACCAGCGACAAGCTGCCCACGCTGCGTGCCAGGTCCAGCTTTTCGGAATCCTTGAGCGATAGCTCCAGCGTGACGGCGCTGACTACTTTGGGCTTGGTGGCGTCGCGGCCGGCCTCTTGAGCCACCGCCAGGACCAGCACATGCTCCAACACGGTTTTGCTGATCTGCGTCGTCTCGCCGTCTTTGCCTTTGTCTTGCTGCGCATTGACCATCACGTCGACATAGTTGCCAGGCAGCGCAAATCCAGCTACGCCCACCACATCGTTGACACGGACTGTCATCGCACGCTTGCCTTCAGCGATGACGGCTGACAGGCCGCCCTGCGAGCCGGGGGGGGCGAGCTTGCCTTCCAGCAAGGCTTCACCGCTTTGCACGCCAACCTTGACAACGCGGTCTTGCAATCCCTTGATGTCGCGAAATGCTCCTGACGGCATGGAGCCGCTGGGCCAATCAATGGTGGAGAGCATTTGCGGAGTAATCCTGCTACCCAGCTCAATATCTACGGCAGCCACCACCACCTTGTTTGAAGCTACAACGCTTTTTTGCGCCGCCCAGTTGGCGGCGTACACGGCTGCGGCCAGGCCGAGCAGCATGGCCAGAAAGAGCAGTCCGAACGCTTTGATGTTTTTCATGGGTTTGCCTGGTCAAAAAAAGGGGTGTGAAAGGTGTGAATGGTGTGGATTTAGAACTTGACGCCTCTCACGCATAGCCCAGTTGTTTGGCCACGACGTAACCCACTGTGCCCACGCAAATACTCACGCCGTAGGGCAGCTTGCCCACCGAGTCAGCAGTGCTGAGATAAGCCTGCGGCCGCATGCCGCCCAGCGCGCTGTACACCGTGGCCTGCACCACGTTCTTGACGTTGCGCACCATGCGCAGTAGCGACTTGCGACACAGCGAGATCATCAAAGCCGCTACACCGCCAGCTGCCATGGCAAACAAAAGCGCGTAGACCGTGTCGGTCAGCCCGAGAAACGCGCCGACCATGGCCATCAGCTTGACGTCACCGGCGCCCATCACGCCCAGCGCATACATCGGCAGCATGACCAGAAAGCCGAGCAACAAGCCCCACAGCGCCCAAGTGATACCGGCATCGCGGTGGAATGGAACAATGAGGCTGTAGACCAGCGCGAAAGCCATACCACCAAAGGTCAACCAGTTGGGGATGCGATAGCTGCGGTAATCGATCACGGCAGCGGCGAACAGCAAGGCAAAGAGCAGGCCGGTGCGTGGTTCGAGCAGGATCATGCCCACCAGTTCAGCGACGGCCTTAACGGTTTCCACGGATGTCCCCGCAGCTGGTGAGGCATAGGCCGAAGTGAACGGCGCTTACTGCGATGAAGTCTTGCCGAGCGCAAGCAACAGCAGAATGAAGAGCGACGCAATTATTGACCCCACGAGTATGTATTCGATGAGTGACACACCGGTTTCGTCCCTCAGAAAGCGCAGCACGATGTGCGGCGCCAACTCGACTGATCGCATATGGGTCTCCGTCTTTTTCTGTCATTGCGTGGCCTGCTGTGCTGTTGCTGTCTTTGTAAAAAAGTTTGCTTGTGGAAATGGACTTTAAGTAAGTCATTGCACCGTGACATGAGCAACAAAGACTTATTTAGGGGGGTATAACGTCATGCATCCGCACTACCCCAGGGGTGACATTGCTCCTGTTGGTTGAGTAGTCTTCCATTGCAGATCGGGCTGCGGCCGGCCTGGGATGTATGCGCTGTCTGCATTAAAGTGTGCTGTCCTACTTGGGGCACAGGTGAGTTGGGCTAGTTTTTCGCGATGATCATTCAAAAGCAGATTACGTCGCGAAAAGGTGCGGTTTTTGCTACTGTCTTTTTGTTGGGCGTGGCTGCGGTGGTGGGTAGAGGGAGAAATCCACGCGTCGATTCAAAAAACGGGATTGATGGCGCAAACAATCTCAATAGCGGCTTGCCAGGGCCCGGGCGACCTGTCACGTGCAAGCATGAATCAACCAAGCTTTCGACGCCAGCCGATGCCTGCAAGGCCGACGAGTCGCCGTTGCAAACAACCGCCCTGCAAGCGGCAAGTGAGCCTTCGCGAGCACAGTCATTGCGCAGAAACGCAGGTGCAGACTCGTCATTGCCTCAAGGCATTGCTCCAGTCGCGGCGGCTGGTCATTTTTTGTTTCAATCAGGGCAGAATCAGGCGGGGATGGGCGCTAACGCAGATAAAACAGTGGCACTGTCCACCCGGACGGCATCCCGGCAACTGGTTGTGTTTGTTTTTGGATTCGTTGTGGCCGGCGCGGCTGCCTGGGTGGCCTGGATTAATTTTGAGTCAAGCACGTCGACGCCAGCCAAGCGACCAATAGAACTGCTTGTGTTGTCCAAACCGGCAACTGCTTGTTTCATGCCCGCTGTAGCATCGTCGCGCGGGAGCGGGGATGGACGGTTCCCAATTCAAAATAATGTGTCCGGGCTGATGGCCGCTGACATTGCTTCATTTGCGCTTCTTGGGAGAGAGTTCGCGACGACAGGTCAGCCGCGAGACGCCGAAGGCGCTTTTTTAATGGCGTGCCGAGTTGCAGAAAACCTGAATGGTGCCGACTCGGTCGCATCGGCCGACGCCAAATTTCAACTTGGCGTGCACTACGCCAAGTTGGGTGTTGGGGGCAACGCATTGAACGCATCTGGAAACGAGCCAGAAGTTCGCAAACGCGCTGACATTTTTTTAACGGAGAGTTTGCGGGTGTATTCGGCCACGTACGGCGATGCAAACCCCAAGACGCGTTTAGCTGCTGACCATTTGGCACAGCTGAAGGCAGTAGCAACACCTGGTCGCCCGGTGGACCAACGGGTCACTTCTTCACCTTCTGATTTGGCGCAGGAATTGACTGTTGGTACTGCCTTGACGCCAGTCCCACCTAGCAACGCAGGCAGCTCCCAGCGTTTGTCTCCAGCGTTGACCGAACTGCACGCCCGAAGGGCTGCACCTGAGGGCTTTGTTATAGCTGCTCCCTCAACATTGGCCAGCGAGCGTTCTGGACCGGCAGCTATCGCTGCCCCAGCACCCGCAGTTGCGGTTACCGCTTCGACTGCTCCGCTGGCCTTGCCCGGTTCTTTCACGTCCCTCATAAAGTCGGATGCTTCAGTTATCCCTGTTTCACCGGCTGCCTCCGCTCTATCCAGGTCGAAAACGCGGCTTGCAGCTTCAGAGCCGACCAAGGTTGCCCGGCTTCAACCCAGCTTCAACTGTGAAAAGGGCCGGTCAATGCTGGAGAAAATGATTTGTTCAGACGCGGAGCTCGCAAACATGGACCGCGAGCTTGGCCGGCTTTACGCGCGCGCCCGAAAGTTGACCCCGGACCGCGTAGCCTTCAAGCGTCAACAGGAAAATGAGTGGATCAGCCGTGAAGCCACTTGCCGGGATCGGGCGTGCCTGCTGAGGTGGTATGCCCAACGACGGATACAACTGACTAGCGTCATTGAGCGGCATGGGCAGCCCCAATACGTACCAAACAGGGTGCGCACGCTACCTGGTGAAGTTGACGGTATCTACAAAGGCAGATGACGAGCACAGCGCGCCATGTTTCTGAGCTTGTCGAAGATGCTGTCAGGGGTTGACCATCACCAGTTTGCCCTTTACGCCTCGTGAGCCCATGTGCGCATAAGCCGCCTTTAAGTCAGCCATAGGCATGGTGCTGTCTATGACGGGTTTTATCTTGCCTTGTGCGTACCAGCTTGCCAGTTCTGCCATCATTGCAGCGTTGGCTTTTGGCTCTTGCTTGGCAAATCCACCCCAAAAAACGCCAACGATAGAGGCTCCCTTAAGCAGAGTCAGATTGAGCGGCAGCGACGGAATGCCGCCAGCGGCAAACCCTACAACCAAGTAGCGGCCACGCCAGGCAATCGAGCGAAACGCCGGTTCCGAAAAGTCGCCGCCCACCGGGTCATAGATGACGTCTGGGCCTTTGCCCCCGGTTAGCGTTTTGATCGCATCACGCAGGTTTTCCGTGCTGTAGTTGATGGTGGCGTCGGCACCTATCGATTTGCAGAGTGCACATTTTTCGTCAGTTGATGCAGCGGCGATGACTGTCGCTCCCACTGCCTTTGCGATTTGAATCGCCGAGGTGCCAACGCCACCTGCAGCACCGAGCACCAGCACTGTTTCACCGGGCTTGAGTTGCGCCCGATCAATCAGCGCATGGTGCGATGTAGCGTAAATCATGATGAAGGCTGCCGCATCTGTGAAGGGAAATCCAGGAGGTAAAGGCATGCACAATGCCGCGGGGGCAATGGTGTACGTTGCAAAACCGCCGGTGCCCGACAGGCAGGCAACCGGTTGACCGGGCTTAAGG
>Ga0326733_1000296_pt1 | contig 15019 bp, 15 predicted proteins | sample 14_GP2_308_FD_207946 | JGI IMG/M metagenome (GOLD analysis project Ga0326733, IMG submission 207946) | Glacier ice microbial communities from Ngari, Tibet, China - 14_GP2_30.8 | ecosystem: Environmental > Aquatic > Freshwater > Ice > Glacier | place: China: Ngari, Tibet | collected 2018-07-17 | reverse complement strand
GCTCGATACCTCGCCGACGGCGAATAGGCCCGGCAGCGAGGTGCGGCCCCACTCGTCGGTGGCCACCCCGCCCATCCAGTAGTGGGCGGCCGGCGTCACCGGAATCGGTCGCTCGCTCCAGTCGAGGCCCAGGCGTCGGCAGGCGGCGTCGATGCTCGGGAAGCGCTCGGCGAGGAACGCCGCACCGAGCGCGGTCGCGTCGAGCAGCACCGGGTCGCCTCCCTGCCGCGCCATCTGCGTCGCGATGCCGCGGGCCACGACGTCGCGCGGGGCGAGCTCGGCGCCCTTGTGCACGTCGAGCATGAACCGGTGGCCCCGCGCGTCGAGCAGCACGGCGCCCTCGCCGCGGACCGCCTCGGAGACGAGGAAATTGCCCGGCGCCGCGAGAGCGGTCGGGTGGAACTGGTAGAACTCGACGTCGCTGAGCACCGCGCCGGCGCGGAGGGCGGCGGCGGCACCGTCCCCGGTGGCGACCGCGGGATTGGTGGTGTGCCGGTAGAGCTGCCCGGCGCCACCGCTGGCGAGCACGACGGCATCGGCGGCGATCACGCGCATGCGTCCGGCCGGGTCAATGACCTCGACGCCTAGCACCCGCCCGCCGCCGACCACGAGCTCGGCGAGGAAGGTGTGCTCGTGCACCCGGATGGCGGAGCGGCGGACGGCGGCGACGAGGGCGGCCTCGATGACGGCGCCGGTCGCATCCCCGCCCGCGTGCAGCACGCGCGCGCTCGAGTGCGCGGCCTCCAGCCCTCTGGCGAGCGCAGCACCGTCGCTGTCGAACTCGACGCCGAGGGCGATGAGATCGCGGATGCGTCCTGGCCCCTCAGCGCAGAGGATCTCGACGATCGCGGGATCGCCGAGGCCGGCGCCGGCGGCGAGGGTGTCCCGGATGTGCGCGGCGACACTGTCGTCGTCGGACATCACCGCCGCGATGCCCCCCTGCGCATAGCGGGTGTTGCTCTCGGCCAGCTCGGTCTTCGTGACGAGCGTGACCCTGTGGGTGCGGCTCGCCTGGAGGGCGATGATGAGCCCGGCGATGCCGCTGCCGACCACGACCACGTCGTTCATCGCTACGCTCCCGGCCTCGCGGCGAGCATCCGCTCGAGAGCGACCCGCGCGGGCTCGGCGACGTCCACCGGCACCTCGATGCGGTTGATGACCTCGCCGCGCACCAGTCCCTCCAGGACCCAGGCCAGGTAGCCGGGGTGGATGCGGTACATCGTCGAGCACGGGCAGATGACCGGGTCGAGGCAGAAGATCGTGTGCTGCGGGTACTCGGCCGCAAGCCGGTTCACCATGTTGACCTCGGTGCCGATCGCGAAGACGGTCGGCTCGGTCGCCGCCGCGATGGCCTTGCGGATGTAGTCGGTCGAGCCGGCCTCGTCGGCCGCGTCGACGACGGGCATCGGGCACTCGGGGTGCACGATCACGCGCACGCCGGGGAACTCGGCCCTGGCCCTGTCGATCTGGTCGACGGTGAACCGCTTGTGCACGGAGCAGAATCCGTGCCAAAGGATCACGCGGGCGTCGTGCAGCTGCTGCCGGTCGTTGCCGCCGTGCTCCTTGCGCGGGTTCCACATCGGCATCTGCTCGAGCGGGACGCCCATTGCCTTGGCCGTGTTGCGGCCCAGGTGCTGGTCGGGGAAGAAGAGCACGCGCTGGCCGCGCTCGAACGCCCACTCAAGCACGGTGGCGGCGTTCGACGAGGTGCAGACGATGCCGCCGTGCTCGCCGCAGAATCCTTTGAGCGCGGCGGAGGAGTTCATGTAGGTGACGGGGATGACGGGCATGCGGCCGTTCTCGTCCGGCTCGGTGCCGTAGAGGTCTTCGAGGGCCTCCCAGCATTCGGTGACCGAGTCGATGTCGGCCATGTCGGCCATGGAGCATCCGGCGGCGAGGTTCGGCAGGATGACGGCCTGGTCGGGGCGAGCGAGGATGTCGGCGGTCTCTGCCATGAAGTGCACACCGCAGAAGACGATCGCCTCGGCGTTCGGCACCGTCTGCGCCGCGTTGGCGAGCTGGAACGAGTCGCCGACGAAGTCGGCGTGGACGATGACCTCGTCGCGCTGGTAGAAGTGGCCGAGGATCACGGCGCGGTCGCCGAGCAGCTCCTTGGCGGCGACGATCCGAGCCTCCAGCTCGATGTTCGACGCGTCGCGGTACTCGGCTGGCAGCTGGCCCTGGCGGGGGGAACCGGTGGGGAGGATGTCGCCCATCGACGAGCCGGGGCCGTAACCGGGGTTCGGGTCGAGGTCGATCTCCCACGGGCCCTTGGCAAGGTCGGGGTTGCAGGTGCTGCCGGGCGCGCCGGCGCCGATGAGCTGGATGGTCGTGTCAACGGAGGTCACCGTGACTCCTTGGGGATCAAATACGGACGGGTGTGAGTGGGCCGTTGTCGACGAGGTCGACGGCGGTGTTGAACCGGTAGAGGCGCGGTGGCCGGTGGCGGCCGCCCGTGACGACCTGCTCGGTCGGCACGATCGCGCCGCTCGACTCGATCTGGCGGCGGAAGTTCGCGGGGTCGAGCGGCCTGCGCAGCACGGTCTCGTGCACCTCGCGCAGCTCGGAGAGGGTGAAGGTCTCCCCGAGGAAGGCGTGCGCGATGCGGCCGTACTCGACCTTGGTTCGCAGGCGCCATAGCGCGTAGTCGACGATTAGGTTGTGGTCGAAGGCGAGCTCGGGCAGGTCGTCGGCGGGGAACCACCGCACGTTCTCGTCGACGGTGGCGCGGCTGGCCTCGTCGGCACGCACGAGGGCCCAGTAGACGATCGAGACGATGCGGCCGTCCGGGGACCGGTCCGCCTCGCCGAACGCGTAGAGCTGCTCGAGGTAGGTGGGCTCGAGCGCGGTGGTCTCGAGCAGGTTGCGGCGGGCGGCGAGCTCGAGGCCCTCGGTCACGCGCACCATCCCGCCGGGCAGCGCCCAGCGGCCCTGCCACGGTTCGCGGATGCGGCGGACGAGCGGCAGCCAGAGGCCGACGGCGTGAGTGTCCGGATGCTGCCGGAGCGCGAAGATCACGGTGGACACGGCGACGCCGACGCCCTGCACCTGGACCGTCTCGCTCATTGCCGCTCCCCGCCTAGTTAATGTCAGTTCGACTTGAATAAGATAGCACTTAGAGTCAGCAACACCCAAACCGGTGTTTGGCTCGCATCGTCGCTCGCAACCGGCGCCGATCCAGCACAATTAGGCGATGGACGACGCGATCTTCGAGATTCCCCTGTGGGCGGAGCGGCTCGCCGTGGGGGTCGGCGCGATCATGGGCGCACTGTTCGCCGCGCGTTTCAAGGAGCAGCATTTCGATCTGCTCGGCGTCGCCATCATCGGCGTCTGCACCGGGCTCGGCGGCGGCGTGCTGCGCGACCTCGTGCTCTCGGTGCCGGTGGCGACGTTCCAGAGCAACTGGTACCTGACCGTCGCCGTTGCCGCGTCGTTGTTCGGGATGCTGCTCGAGCGCCTGTTCACGAAACTCAACACGGTATTCACCGTGGTCGACGCCCTCAACCTCGGCCTCCTCGCGGCGATCGGCGCGACCAAGGGGATCGCGTTCGGGGTGCCGGCGGTCCCGGCCGCGCTCCTCGGCGTGCTCACCGCCGTCGGGGGTCGATCCTGCGCGACGTGCTGATGACCTCCCCCGTCGAACTTCTGCGGGTCGGCCCGCTCAACGCCGCGGCCGCGATCCTCGGCACCACGACCCTCGTCACCATGACCACCCTCGGCTTCGCGATCCTCCCCGCGGCGATCACCTGCGTCGTGATCACCTTCGTCGCGCGGGTGGTCGGTGTCGCCTTCGGCCTGCGAATTCCGGAGCAGCGCCGCCTCGAACACTTCCCCCTCCCGACTCGGCTGAGCCGGTCGTACGACTCCGACGCCGAACCCGCCTGAACCCTGGCGCGGCATCCGGACGCGGCCCCGTCCGCGGCTCCGGCCGCGCGGCGAAGCAGGGAGAATGGACCAGTGTCCGGTGCCCTCTTCGTCATTCCCCTCTGGGCCGACCTGCTCGCGGTCGGCATCGGTGCGCTGCAGGGCGCGATGTTCGCGGCCCAGTTCAAAGACCGCCGGCTCGACCTACTCGGGGTCGCCATCATCGGCATCGCGACCGGGTTCGGCGGCGGTCTGCTGCGCGACATCCTGCTCTCGGTCGACCTCGCGCCGCTGCGCAGCAACTGGTACGTGATCGTCGCCACCGGCGCCGCCCTGTTCGGGATGCTGCTCGAGCGCATCTTCTCCCGCCTGAACCCGCTCATCACGGCCCTCGACGCGCTCACGATCGGCCTGTTCGGCGCGATCGGAACCACCAAGGCGCTCGCGCTGGGTGTGCCGCCCGCCCCCGCCGTGTTCGTGGGAGTGCTCGCGGCCGTTGGCGGGTCAATCCTGCGGGACATGCTGCTCAACCTCCCGATCGCGCTCATGCACGTCGGCTCGCTTTACGCCGTCGCCGCGGTCGCCGGCGCCGCCACCCTCGTGCTGCTCGTCGAGTTCGGGGTCGATATCTCCATCGCCGCTGTCGCCTGCGTGGCCCTGACCTTCGGCATCCGGGTTCTCGCGGTGTTCTTCAAGTGGAGCCTGCCGGAGCAGCGCCGCATCGAGCGGCTGCCGCGCATTCCGCGGCTTGGCCGCGCACGCTGAGGCAACGCCGGCCGGCGGGGCGGCGGGGCGATATAGGGCCGGTCGGCCGGGCGGGCTCACCCCGCCGCGCGGGGTCGGCTTTCCCTCAGCGCAGCGGGGCGCGCCGGAACCTGTCGATGACGCGATCGTCGCCCGAGGCGGTGACCGCGCCGACCGGCGCCGCTGTGCGCCGGTTCCAGACGACCAGCAGCAGGTCCGCGGCCGTCGCGGTCAGGGTCGCCGCCGCGGTGATCGCCGTGCCGGGGCCGGCTGCGCGGGCAGCAGCATCCAGTCGGGTCCGATGACCCACGACCGGTCGGCATCCGTGGCCTCGAGGCGCAGCACCCCGCCGAGGTCGGTCCGCGCCTCGATGCCCGAGCGGCCCACGAACACGTCGAAGAACTCGTCAATGCCGTCCGCGACCACCTCCGCTGAGGCCTCGGCGGGGGTGGGCGCGGGCGGATCGACCGCACTGCGCAGGTCTCACAGGTGCACGAGGGTCTCGTGCAGCTGGCGCCGGTGCCAGAACCGCACCGATGTGTCCGACCTGCTGAACGTGTAGCAGGGTATATAGGGGTCGAGGGTGTCGAGGAGCTGGCGACGCGAGTCTCGGTACCAGTCGATCGGCGACCCCGCGAGTTCGGGCACGCTCGTCCACGGGCGCCGCACGCCCTCGACGATGCAGCGGGTTGCCCACCGGTGCACTTCGCCGAGGTGAGCGGCGAGATCGGCGACCGTCCAGTCGACGTGAGGGAGGCGCGCGGCGGGGTCGGCGTCGGCCAGCTCCCGCTCGAACGCCGCGGTGACGGCCGCCCATTCCCTCATCGCATCCATGGCCCGACGCTAGCGCACGCTGCGCGCACGCGGAGCCGGCGCGGTTTCGCGCCGGCGCCCGCCTTGCGCACGCGGACATGGCGCCGTTTCGCGCCAGCGCCCGCCTTGCGGCGGGACGCCAGCGTGAGTTCTCGGGATCAGACGCTCGCCAGCTCGCGGTGACCCGATGCCTCGCGCACCGCACGGTTCACCGCGGAGACGACGGCTTTGAGCGACGCGGTGGAGATGTCGGCGTCGATGCCGACGCCCCACAGTGTCGTGTCGCCGACGGCGCACTCCACGTAAGACGCTGCGAGGGCGTCGCCGCCGGAGCTCAGCGCGTGCTCGACGTAGTCGTAGACCTTGACGTCGATGCCCTGCCCGTGGAGCACCTTGAGGAAGGCGTCGACGGGGCCGTTGCCGGTCGCGTCGGTCGCGACCTGCGCCGCGCCGACCCGCAGCTCGGTGTGCAGCGCCACGACGCCGGTCATGTCACTCGCGGTGCTCGTGCGGGTGATCTCGAACTGCCCCCACTTCTGGTCGGCGACCGCCGACGGGAGGTACTCGTCCTGGAAGATCGCCCAGATCTGGTCGCTCGTGACCTCGCCGCCCTCGGCATCCGTCATCGCCTGCACGACATGGCTGAACTCGATCTGGAGCTTGCGCGGCAGGTCGAGCGCGTGGTCGGTCTTGAGCAGGTAGGCGACGCCGCCCTTGCCCGACTGGGAGTTGACGCGGATGACGGCCTCGTAGCTGCGGCCGAGGTCCTTCGGGTCGATCGGCAGGTACGGCACGGCCCACTGCAGCTCGTCGACGGACTTGCCCTGCGCCGCCGCGTCGGCGGCCATGGCCTCGAAGCCCTTCTTGATGGCGTCCTGGTGGGAGCCGCTGAAGGCGGTGTAGACGAGGTCGCCGGCCCACGGGCTGCGCTCGTGCACGGGCAGCTGGTTGCAGTACTCGGCGGTGCGCTTGACCTCGTCGAGGTTGCCGAAGTCGATCTGCGGGTCGATGCCCTGGGTGAACAGGTTGATGCCGAGGGCGACGAGGTCGACGTTGCCGGTGCGCTCACCGTTGCCGAACAGGCATCCCTCGATGCGGTCCGCGCCGGCGAGGTAGCCGAGCTCCGCCGCGGCGACGGCGGTGCCGCGGTCGTTGTGCGGATGCAGGCTCAGCAGCACGTTCTCGCGGTGGGCGAGGCGGCGCGACATCCACTCGATCGAGTCCGCGTAGACATTGGGCGTTGCCATCTCGACTGTCGCGGGGAGGTTGATGATGACCTTGCGCTCTGGGGTCGGCTCGAAGACCTCGATGACCTTGTTGCAGACCTCGAGGGCGAACTCGAGTTCGGTGCCGGTGTAGCTCTCTGGCGAGTATTCGTAGAAGACCTCGGTCTCAGGGATGGTCTTCTCGGCGACCTTGCACAGGCGGGCGCCCTCGAGCGCAATGTCGATGATGCCCTGCTTGTCGGTGCGGAAGACGACGTCGCGCTGCAGCACGCTCGTGGAGTTGTAGAGGTGCACGATCGCCTTCGCGGCGCCGGCGATCGACTCGTAGGTGCGGTTGATGAGCGACTCGCGGGCCTGCGTCAGCACTTGGATGGTCACGTCGTCGGGGATTAAGTCGTCGTCGATGAGGCTGCGGACGAAGTCGAAGTCGGTCTGGCTCGCGCTCGGGAAGCCGACCTCGATCTCCTTGTAGCCCATTCGGACGAGGAGGTCGAACATGATGCGCTTGCGCTCGGGGCTCATCGGGTCGATGAGCGCCTGGTTGCCGTCGCGCAGGTCGACGGCGCACCAACGGGGCGCCTGCGTGATGCGCTTGCTCGGCCAGGTGCGGTCGGGCAGGTCCACGTTGAATGTGTCCTGGTACGGAAAGTACTTGTGGATCGGCATTGCCGATGGCTTCTGGGTGTTCTTCACGGTCTCGGTTCCTCTTCGCTAGTGATGGTCAGCCATAGGCGAACGCCGCGACGAGGGAGGCCTTTTAGGACTCGTCGCGGCAGCTAAGAAGGAGCAGACCGAACACGCGACCAGATTACCACCGTTCTGCCGAACACTCACTACTCGCGGTCCATGCGCGCCGCGCGCCTGCCGCTGCCTGCCCCAGCGCGCGTCGGAAACTCAGGAATGCGGCATTCTGAGGCCCGGCCTGGGCCTCCAGCGCCACCTATGCGCGCGCGGTTCCTGAGTTTCCGACGGGCGGGCGAGGTTTCTGAGGGCGGCACGCTCGAGTGGTCGGAAACGTTGGGTAGCGCTGCCCTGGGTTCGCGCCCACACTGACACCATGATGAGCCTCAGAAACCCTGCACTGGCCGCGGCCGCCGCACTCCTGCTTGCCGCGCTGGCGGGATGCGCCGACATCACCTCTCCCGGCGGATCGGGCTCGATCGTCGGACCGGATGCTCCGCCGTCCGCCATCGCCGCGGACGGAGAGGTGCTCGGCCTCGGCACGGTGCTGCAGAGGGACGGCGAGGAGCCGGAGCTGTGCCTCAGCGGCGTGGCGGAATCGTATCCCCCGCAGTGCGGCGGTCCGCCGGTCTCCGGCTGGGACTGGGGCACAGTCGAGGGCGACGAGACCGCCAGCGGTGTCACCTGGGGCGCCTATGCGGTGCAGGGAACGTGGGACGGAACGACGTTCACGCTCACCCAGCCGCCGATCATGCTCGCGCTCTACGACGCGATGCCGATCGTCGACCCCCGCGACGACCCCGCGAACGCCGGATCGACCGACGAGCGCGAACTGCTGGCGATCCAGGAGGAGCTGGCCGACACCGTCGACATCCTGGGCGCCGGCCCGTCGAACGGCTACCTCTTCGTCGACGTCATCTTCGATGACGATCAGATCCAGCGGTACATGGACGAGACCTACGGCGAGGGTGTCGTCGCGGTGCGCTCGGCGCTCCGCGACGTGGGGTAGCGAGGTCGGGTAGCGAGGCCACTAGCAAGGCCGGGTAGCGAGGCCACTAGTGACGCCGGGTAGCGAGGCCGGCCCCGCAGGCCCTAGAACCCAAGCCGGCCGAGCTGCTTCGGGTCGCGCTGCCATTCCTTCGCGACCTTCACCCGCAGCGACAGGAACACCTGCTTGCCCACGAGTGGTTCGATCTGAGCGCGGGCGCGCGCGCCGACATCCGCGAGCCTCGAGCCCTGGTGGCCGATGATGATGCCCTTCTGGCTGTCCCGCTCGACAAACAGGTTCGCGTAGATCTCGACGAGGTCCTTGTCGTCGCGCTCGATCATGTCGTCGAGGGTCACCGCGATCGAGTGCGGCAGCTCGTCCTCGACGCCCTCGAGCACGGCCTCGCGGATGAGCTCGCTGATGCGGTCGGCGAGCACCTCCTCGGTGACGGCGTCGGCGGGATACAGCGCCTGCGAGATCGGGAGCATCTTGATCAGCTCGGTTGCGAGCGTGTCGAGCTGGATGCCGCTCGTCGCCGAGATCGGGATGATCGCGTCCCAGTCGCGCATCCCCTGCACCGCGAGCAGCTGCGCGGCGACCGCCGGGCGCGATGCGGCGTCGATCTTCGTGACGATCGCCACCTTCTTCGCTCGCGGGAACGCGTCGAGCTGCTCGTTGATGTACCGGTCTCCCGGCCCGATCTTCTCGTTCGCGGGAACGCAAAACCCGATCACGTCGACGTCGCCCAAGGTGGTCTGCACGATCGCGTTGAGTCGCTCGCCCAGCAGCGTGCGCGGGCGGTGCATCCCCGGCGTGTCCACGAGGATTAGCTGGCCGGATGCCTGGTGCGCGATCCCGCGGATCGCCCGCCGCGTGGTCTGCGGCTTGGAGCTGGTGATCGCGACCTTCTCGCCGACGAGGGCGTTGGTCAGGGTCGACTTCCCGACGTTCGGGCGGCCGACGAACGAGACAAAGCCCGCGCGGAACTCGCTGTTGTCAGTCGTCATTGTCGTCTCCGTTGGTGGTTCCTGGTTTGCCGAATGCGGCCTGTGCGTCGATGAGGGCCTGGTCCCGCTCCACGAGCACCGTGCTCAGCCGCTTCCGGCGTCCCTCGGTGCGCTCGGCGACGAGGATCAGTCCCGAGTATGCCGCGCGCGAGCCCGGAAGCGGGAGCCGTCCGAGGGCCTTGGTGAGCAGTCCGCCGACCGAGTCGACGTCGTCGTCATCAAGCTCGATCTGGAACAGCTCTCCGAGCTCGTCGACAGGGAGCCGGGCGCTCACCCGGAAGCGGCCGTCGCCGAGATCCTCGATCTCGACCACCTCGCGGTCGTACTCGTCCGAGATGTCGCCGACGAGTTCCTCGATGAGGTCCTCCATCGTGACGAGGCCCGCGATGCCGCCGTACTCGTCGACGACCATGGCGAGGTGGTTCGACTCGAGCTGCATCTGCCGCAGCATGTCGTCGGCCTTCTTCGACTCCGGCACGAACATCGCGGGCCTGGCGAGCTCAGCGACCGTGATCGACCCCGCTCCGAGCGGCTTCTCGTAGCTCAGCCGGGCGATGTCGCGCAGGTACAGGATTCCGAGAACCTCGTCGATGTCCTCGCCGATCACGGGCATCCGGGAGGTCCCGCGGCTGAGGAACAGGCCCATCGCCGACCCGATGCTCGCGTCGCCGTCCACGGTGATCATGTCGGTGCGCGGGATCATGATCTCCCGCACGACGGTGTCGCTGAACTCGAAGATGGAGTGGATGAGCTCGCGGTCCTCCTCCTCGAGCACCTCGAGCTCCGTCGCCTCGTCGACCATGCTGAGCAGCTGCTCCTCGGACGAGAACGACGTCGTCTTCGGCCGCCCCGGCGTGACCCGGTTGCCGATCGCGACGAGCGCGTCGGCGATGGGCCCGAGGGCCAACCGGTTGGCGCGGATGATGGGTGCCGACACGCGCAGGATGCGGGTCGAGTGCTCCCGGCCGACGCTGCGCGGGCTGGAGCCGACGAGCACGAACGACGCGAGGGTCATCGTGGCCGCCGACACCAGCAGGGCGACCCACAGCTCCTCGAACAGGGACGCGAACGACAGCGTGATGAGTACAGCGGCCGTGGTCTCGGCGACGACCCGGGTGAAGTTGATGGCGTTGACGTGGGCGGTGACATCCGCGGCGATCCCGAGGAGCGAGCCGCGCGCTTTCGCGGTCGACGCGATATCGAGCAGGTCGGCCCGCGACGTCACCGAGAGGGCAGCATCCGCCGCCGCAAGGAACCCGCCGAGGATCACCAGCACGATGGCGACGCTGATGAAGGCAGCGATCACGCGGCTACCTCGATCGTCGTTCGTCGACGGAGAAGCCGGCGAGAATCTCGCGCTGGATCCCGAACATCTCCTTCTCTTCGTCCGGCTCGGCGTGGTCGAATCCGAGCAGATGGAGCAGGCCGTGCGTGGTGAGCATGAGCATCTCGTCCATCGGGCTGTGTCCGGCGGTCTCCGCCTGCGCGATCGCCACCTGCGGGCAGAGCACGATGTCACCAAGAAGGCCGGCCGGGGTCTGGAACTCGTCGGTTCCGGGGCGCAGCTCGTCCATCGGGAAGCTCAGCACGTCGGTCGGTCCTGGCTCGTCCATCCACTGCACGTGAAGCTGCTCCATGGCCGCCTCGTCCACGGCGAGGATCGCCAGTTCCGCGTCGGGATGCACGTGGAGCTGGTCGAGCGCGAAGGTCGCGAGGCGCTGGAGCGCGGCCTCGTCGACGTCGACGCCCGATTCGTTGTTGATCTCGATCGACATCTAGCGGCGCCATCCCTTGGTTCGTCTGTCTTGTGATTCTCGTCCGCCCCGGTCGCCGGCCCTGCGGTCGGCGCGGTTCGCGAACTCGACGGCCTGCTCGCGCTCGAAGCGCTGCGCCTGCCGCTCGGCGTCGTACTTCGTGTAGGCGTCGACGATGCGGCCCACGAGGCTGTGGCGCACCACATCCTCGCTCGTGAGCCGGGCGAAGTGAATGTCGTCGATCTCGCTGAGCACCCGGGTGACCAGCTGCAGCCCGCTCGCTCCGCTCGGCAGGTCGACCTGGGTCACGTCGCCGGTGACGACGATGCGGGAGCCGTGGCCGAGCCGGGTGAGGAACATCTTCATCTGCTCCGGCGTGGTGTTCTGCGCCTCGTCGAGCACGATGAAGGAGTTGTTGAGCGTGCGCCCGCGCATGTACGCGAGCGGGGCGACCTCGATCGTGCCGGCGGCGAGCAGCTTCGGCACGATCTCCGGGTCCATCATCTCGTTGAGCGCGTCGTAGAGCGGGCGCAGGTACGGATCGATCTTGTCGGTCAGCGTGCCGGGCAGGTAGCCCAGTCGCTCGCCGGCCTCAACTGCGGGGCGGGTCAGGATGATCCGCTCGACCTCCTTGCGCTGCAGCGCCTGCACGGCCTTCGCCATCGCCAAGTAGGTCTTGCCCGTTCCGGCGGGGCCGATGCCGAACACGATCGTGTGCTGGTCGATCGCGTCGACGTACATCTTCTGGCCGAGGGTCTTCGGTCGGATGCTCCGGCCGCGCCCCGTGAGGATGGCCTGGCTGAGGAGCTCGGCGGGGCTGGAATTCTGGTCGCGGTCCAGCATCCGCGCGGAGGTCGCGACCTCGTCGTCGCCGATCTCGCGGTCGCCGCGCACCATGAGCACGAGCTCCTCGACGAGGCGCTCGGCCGCACGCACATCCGCCGGCTCACCGGACAGGGTGATCTCGTTGCTGCGCACGAGAACGTTCACGTTCGGATGCTGCTTCTCGACCGTCTTCAGGAAACGGTCCTGTGGACCGAGCAGCCGCACCATGGCGACTCCGTCGACCTGCATCCTGACGCTGTGGGGGGCGCTACCGCTGGGCGCGGTGCCGCCGATGCTGTCACTGCCTGCCAAGGGAGCCTTCCTCGAGTGCCCCGCTCAAGACGTGGGCGTGAACATGAAACACGGTCTGGCCGCTGCTGGGCCCGGTATTAAAGATCAACCGGAACTCCCCGTTCGAAAATTCCTGCGCGAGGCGATCCGACGTGGCGACGAGATCGGCGAGCAGCCCGGGGTCGCCGGCCGCCAGCTCGACGACATTGGCGTACGCCTCCGTCTTCGGTACGACCAGCAGGTGCACCGGAGCCTTCGGGGCAATGTCACGGAACGCGATCATCGAGTCACTCTCGAAGACGATGTCGGCCGGGATCTCGCGCGCGATGATGCGGCTGAAGATCGACGGGCCGGTTTCTGACATGCCTCTAGCTTAAGCGGTGAACATCGGTGAGGGGTCCGGGTAGACGAATCGGTGTGCGGGGGATGATGCGGCCGGGTCTGCGCCGCGCTACCAGCGTCCCAGCGCGACGTTGAGCACGGCGATCGCGGCGGGCCCGGCGGTGCTCGTGCGGAGCACGGTGTCGCCGAGGCGGACGGGCTCCGCGCCACCGTCGGTGAGGAGCGCGATCTCGCCCGGCGCGATCCCTCCCTCCGGTCCGACGACGAGCACGATGTCGCGGTCGTCGGGACGCACGTCGCTCAAGCGCAGCTGCGCGGTGGGCTCGAGCACCAGCATCCGCGTCGAGCCGGCGAGGAGGGCGAGCTGCTTCGTCGACACCAGCGGCGCGACATCCGGAAGCCAGGGGCGCATCGACTGCTTGGTGGCCTCGCGCACGATCGCCGACCAGCGCTCGTGGCCCTTCTTGACCTTCGGACCCTCCCACTTGACGATCGACCGCTGCGCGGACCACGGAATCACGCCATCAACACCGAGTTCGCTCGCGGCCTGCACCGCGTACTCGTCGCGGTCGCCCTTCGCGAGGGCCTGGGCGAGGAACACGGCCGGCTGCGCGGGCGGAGTCGTTGTGACCTCCTCGACGGCGATGGCGAGTTCGCCCGGCTCCGCGGTGACGACCGTGCCGTGGGCGACGAGGCCGGCGCCGTTGCCGACGACCAGCCTGTCGCCGACCTGTACCCGGCTCACCGTCACGGCGTGCCGGGCTTCGGCGCCGACGATCGTGATGCGGTCGCCGGCGGTGGCCTGGGTGGTGTCCTCGCTGAGGTAGAAATGCGCCATCCGGCCAGCCTTGCAGATCCGAGCCGGCGCCGGGCACCGGGCGGCCGCTCGGTCACGTGCCCCGGCGCGTGCCGCGGCGCGCGCGACCCGCAGACGCTAGCCCGCCGCCGAACACCCCCGCGTGCCCCCGCATAACGTCGGAAATTCAGGAATGCGTCAACCACGCGCCTCGGTGCGCACCGCATATGCGGCTCCCTCGAGAGGGAAACGTGCGCAAGTCCTGAATTTCCGACGTCAGGAGGCTGTGTGCCTGGCCGAGGGAGGCTGCATAGCGGGAAGGACGCCCCACGCACGCCGGTGTCGGAAAATCAGGAAACAAGAAGTCACGGGGCCGGGCCGGGCGGGCGAGTACTGGCCCGCGCGTCGGCCCACGTGCGCGATTCCTGAATTTCCGACGGAAGGCGACGGAAGGCGACGGAGGGCGACGTTGGGTGGCCGCGCGCCGGACCCGCGCGCACGGGCCGCGCGGGGCGGGTTACAGGTTCAGGAAACGCTCGCGCAGCTTCTGGAAGAGTCCCTGCTGGAACTGGGTCAGCGTCGGCGGGTGCGTCTTGCGGGAGCGCGCGAACTGCTTGATCAACTCCTGCTCCTTGTGGCTCAGCTTCGTCGGCGTCGTGACCTGGATGCCGATCTTGAGGTCGCCACGGCCCGAGCCACGCAGCCGGGTGATGCCGCGGTCCTTGATGGTGATGATCTCGGCGTTCTGGGTTCCCTGCTTGATCTCGAGCTCGACGTCGCCGTCGAGCGCCTTAAGGGTCGTCGCCGTGCCCAGGATCGCGTCGGTCATCTGCAGCTCGAGGGTAGCGAGCAGGTCGTCGCCGTTGCGGCTGAAGACCTCGTGGTGGCGCACCTTGATCTCGAGGTAGAGGTCGCCGTTGGGCCCGCCGGCGGGACCGACCTCGCCCTGTGACGGCATCTGCAGTCGCAGCCCGGTGTCGACGCCGGCGGGGATGTCGACCGGGATCTTGCGTCGCGCGCGAACACGGCCCTGGCCCTGGCAGGTCGGGCACGGGTTCGGGATGATCGTGCCGTAGCCGCGGCAGGTGCCGCAGGGGCTCGAGGTCATCACGTTGCCGAGAAGGCTGCGCACGGCGCGCTGGATGTGCCCGGTCCCGCGGCAAATGTCACAGGTCACGGCGTGGGTGCCGGGCGCCGCGCAGGAGCCCTGGCAGGTCTCGCAGAGGATCGCGGTGTCGACCTCGAGGTCGCGGGCTGTACCGAAGATGATCTCCTCGAGGTCCACCTCGACGCGGATGAGGGCGTCCTGGCCGCGCTCGCGCCGGCTGCGCGGGCCGGACCTGCCGCCGCCAGCTCCCCCGCCGAAGAAGGTCTCGAAGATGTCGCCGAAGCCGCCGAAATTCTGTCCGCCGAAGCTCGGCTGCGGGCCCAGGTCGTACTGCTGGCGCGACTTCGGGTCGGAGAGCACGTCGTAGGCGTGCGTGACCGACTTGAACTTCTCCGACGCGTCGGCCCCGGGGTTCACATCGGGGTGCAACTGACGCGCGAGCCGGCGGTACGCCTTCTTGATCTCGTCGGATGTCGCCTCACGGGAGACACCGAGCGTCTCGTAATGGTCTACCAATTGATTTCCCTCTGGATTGCTGTCGGATGCGTGGGACGGGGCGTCTGCCGGGGCAGCGCCCGAT
>Ga0326733_1000295_pt1 | contig 15052 bp, 17 predicted proteins | sample 14_GP2_308_FD_207946 | JGI IMG/M metagenome (GOLD analysis project Ga0326733, IMG submission 207946) | Glacier ice microbial communities from Ngari, Tibet, China - 14_GP2_30.8 | ecosystem: Environmental > Aquatic > Freshwater > Ice > Glacier | place: China: Ngari, Tibet | collected 2018-07-17 | reverse complement strand
GCCGTCGACCCATGTGTGGGTGAGTGTCGGCAGCATGTGCGCTGCCACCGTAGTGTGTGGAAGGCGCACTGGGCGTGGCTGGCGATGCGCTGGCCACGCTGGAACACCTCGACCGCCGTGCTAGTTACTCGCATGGCCATCGGGGCCCGCGCTTGCTGGCACGGCACACAACAATGGAGGCCGGCGACCTCGACGTTATAGTCGACGCCGACCCGCGCCACCTTCCATTTTGCGTATTCGTAGCCCGGCCCCGGCAGTAGGTGCATGGCTGCCTATCCAGTCCGGCAGTTGCTGGCTCCAAGGCGCCCAGATGCAGGCGCAGTTCGACGCCTATGGTTCCTCCGCCTTGTACTCCGGTCAGCAGTGGCATTCCCGTCGCCCTTTTCATTTAACGAAGACCGCGCGATGTCCATGCGGGGAAAATAATTAAACGCGTCAGTAGAGAGTTTTTGGGGTGGCCTGAAAAACTTGCTGGTGCGCCGTCAATGTTACACAACCCGCGCGGGCCCGACGGCCGCGATACAGGAATTATCGAAAGCGTACCGTGATGGGCACAGTTGCGCAACCGCTGAACTACTAAGCGCGCGGTTGAAGCACTCCGTCGCAAGCGGCGCAACGGCACTTCGATTTAATAAAGTACTGGATGCAAACATGCGCACGAACGTTGGGCGCTACTCCAGAAGGCCAGCGCCGGGCTGGGCGGTTCGTTAGCGTGCTAGAGATTGCCAGCGGATGGGGAGGTGAGCCCACAGGCACCCCAATTGGTCGCAACGATACCGGGAATTTACAAATATCTCTCCGAAGAGCTAACTGCTGTGTATGATGTAAAGTTAGAAAGACATACTAACAATTTAGGTTCTCATCAGAGCCAATTTTGATTCCTTGGCAACTTGTCTCAAACGCCCACTATGCGACTTTCGGATTTCATCACTCGGAACAAAGACTGCATCCTGGAGGACTGGGACGAGTTTGCGCGAACAAACGAACCAGCTGCACTCGGGATGAGTGCGAAATCGCTGCGCAATCACGCTGCGAAAATGCTGGATGAAATCGTTATAGATTTGCAGACGCCTCAAAGTGTCGCGCAAGCTCTTGTTAAAGCTACGTCGCGGACAGCACCGGCGACGGACGACTCCGCTGCACATACGCACGGGGCCGCGCGGCTAATTTCCGGCTTCACTTTGGACCAGCTTGTTGCCGAGTTTCGTGCTATGAGATTTAGCGTAATGCGGAGATGGGCAATTGATGGTCGGGATGAGGATGCAACAGACCGAGGAGATGTGACTCGCTTTAATGAGGCTATTGACCAAGCTTTGTGTGAATCAATCGCCCGCTATGGAAGCATGGTTGAGCATTCGCAAAATCTCTTCCTTGCCATCCTCGGCCACGACCTTCGGACACCGGTCAATACGACGGTCTTGGCTTCTAGCCTACTCTTGGCCGACCCAAATCTTTCTCCTGACCACGCCGTGTCTGTTGCGCGTATTCAACGTAGCGCCTCGCGCATGCGACGTTTGGTCGATGACTTGATTGACTTTACTCGTGGCCACTTAGGGTCTAGCCTTCCGCTTGTTTTGGTCAGCGCGAACCTTGGCGAGATTATCCGTACTGTCGTCGAAGAGATACGTTTAATTCACCCACACCGAAAAATCGACCATACCGTTCAGCCTGGACTTGAAGGGGTCTGGGACGAAGGCCGATTAGCGCAAGTCCTCTCCAACTTACTTGGAAACGCCATTGTGCACGGTGGCCCAACCGAAATAGTGCATGTGAAAGGTTTTCCTGAGGACAGCAAGATGGTAGTAGAGGTGCATAATACAGGAGCGCCTATTCCACCGGAGGCGTTGCCACACCTATTTGACCCGCTTACACGTTTCGCCACACAGGACTACAGCAACCATGCCTGCAATAGTCTAGGTATTGGCCTTTACATTGCCCGCACTATTGTTGAGGCGCACGGTGGAACTATCGCCGTAAGTTCTCGCGAAGGTGCGGGCACAACATTCACAGTTCGAGTCCCCCGTGTATCGACCGTGCCGTAGTGACTATTCACAAAGCTGAGGCGAATAAATTAACGGCGACTATATTGATAGTCACCCAAATGAACGGGAACCTCGGCAACGTGACTCGCGCTCACACACGAATGAACTATAACGACTCTCCCTCTCATGCTAAACGCGGCAGTCACTAACAATAATGGGAGTTGCCGCTCGATGGCTCAACGTTACCAACCGTCGGGAGCACCGCAGCGAGCCCCTCGAATTTGATTGGCTTTACAGAATAATGGTGAAAGCCCGCAAGTTTACAGCGGAGTGGGGGAGGACTGCGCAAGGCCTTCTGCATTTCTCGAACTTCGTAGGCTTCAGCAGCAGTACATGCTGCTTGTTCTCTAACATTTTATGCTCGCTCCATCATCGTGGAGAACCTAATTATGCTGCGGCGTAAGCCCGAACATTGATTCCAAATTATCATGCCGGAATGACCGTTCGCATTGAGGGTCTTCTTCTCGCAGGGTAATCGTGCGTCCTGCTGGGTTCGATTTGGGGAACAGATAGTGATGACGAACTTCAATGCTTCCAGCTTCCATCTGCAGCGCGATGATGAACTGTGCTGGCGGGCCCCCGGCCGTGGGAATTTTCCATCTCACGTGGCCGCCGCCGTCGCTTCGTGCGCGAGCTACAACTATCCGGAGCGTGACGGCCTGATTGATAAGAAGCGTACTAGGATGGGCTATAAGTCTCGAGCAGCCGCCTGCCTCGTCGATGAGTGATTGAACTTTTGCGATTGTTGACATCAGTACACTTCGGACGGCTCTTCGAGTCGTCACAAAATCGAAGCTGGTTGTGCTTTCGACGCCCGCCAGAGCGTAGGCGCGAAATAGGCCGTCGAACCTGATGCCAAAGAGCTTCGCGTTGGGAATCCCTGGGAAGTCTGTAATTAGACTCGACGTGATGCGACCGTGCTTTTTATAGACTTGGCGAAGCATCTCGAGGAGCTCCTCGTCCGTCGGCCCTTGCTGCCGGCGGCGCCTAACTTCAGCGGCCCGGTCGAATAGCGCGCGCGATATCAGCGCAGGAAATTGGTCATTCCTTCGTATCCATTCCTCGGCAGGATTGTGGACAACATCTCTGCTGAGTTTGAACGACCGGCGATTGAAGACCAAGTTGCCAAGGTACTTTTCGTTTGTGAGAATCCCACGTACGAGCCATGCGGTCCATGGCCTCGTAGACTCGCTGGGAATCGAGCTCTCATTTAGACGCGCGGCAATCTCAGTATCGCCAATGCCATCAGTGACGTACCACTTATAGATTCGCCGGACGACGGCGACTTCGTGCGCGGGGCCAAGGGCAAATTGAACTCGGTCAGTCAATGCCCCTTTCCTCTCACCGAGCTCAAGCGTCTTTTTCGGTCGCCCGTCGGCGCCAACAGTACCTCTTCGCAGCGCATACCCAGCGGTGCCGCCTTGTTTAAATCCAAGAGCAGTAAATTCACACTGAGCCGCGAAGACCTTCGCTGAGAGCTCTCTGCTGTACTCAGCCGCCATCGCACGCTTCAGAGATTTCAAAATTGAGCTGAGCGGGGAACCGTCATTCTGGAACTGTTCGGCGCAGTAGACCACCTCGATGCCGTGACTTCGACAAACATACTCGTAGTAGGCGCTTTCATCGACGTCCTGAAACCGCCCCCATCGTGTGACGTCATGTACCAGAATCACGCTGTACGTTGCCTGGCCAGTCTGAACATCCTCAATCAACTGCAGTAGGCCAGTACGCCCTTTGATTCGCAATCCGCTTTTCCCTGCATCCGAATACTGACTGACGATTTCAATTCCGCGCTCCGTGGCGTATGCCGTCATTTTGGTGAGCTGGTGATGAATTGAATAGTTCTGCGGGTCCGTTGACATACGACTGTAAGTTGCAGCGCGGTCGCGATTTCCGTCTTTGGTGTTTTGATTGCGAGCTCGCGGCAAGTTCATATTTATTCCTTCTATGGAGCATATGTTTCGGTCACATATGCATGTTTTTCGGTGCCCTGGCAAAGCGAGTTCCCTGGCCGAACGTCTAAACAAATTTCGGCCGCACATGTGCTGGTCCTTTGCGGTTTGTCAAAGCGTCGTCATTCTGCGCTCGTAGTATCGAACTAGCCGAAATAGAGGAGGGCATCATGAGGGAAGCGCGAGTGTCATTCGACGTTAGTGGGCGGCGATTACACGCCCGACTGTCTATCGACGGCGTCCTACTTTCGGGTAGCGCGACGGTTCCTGAAGTGGCGGAATTCCTGAGATTGGCCCACCTTACACATGTTCGACTTTCCGACGGCTTTGTTTTCACCTTACCCGCGGATTCGACAGTACTAGCTGCTGCGGCGTTGGCGCAATTGAAGGAGCCCATCGCGGCCTTTTACCTGATTGCAGAGTGTTCTTGGCAGGCGTAAGGACGACGGACTAGAAGAGATGGGCGACTCGCCGCTAGCGGCCCGGAGCGACCTTGGCAACGGTTCAACCGCGAGTTCCCTGATGTTTCAATATGGAGCCAATCATGTCACGTATGACATATTAAGAGCGTTTGGTCTAGCCACCTGAAATCGGCAATCAACAAAATTTTGGAATGCGGAATTGTTGAGCTGTCGCTCGTTGCCGGGTCTATTCGCTCAAGCACCTCGACCGCGGACGGTCCAAGCCCGCCGCCATTCTTTCAAAAGAGGTGAGTTGGGCTAACAGGCGTCCCTGTCCCCCTTCGTCGGCACCACCCTCTCCACGCCCTGTTGCATCGGACAACTGCGCCATCGACGCCAACATGCCAACGGCGACGCACTGCCGCTCGACAGAGTGGCCCGAAAATATTATCGGTGCTTGACCCGGTTGATGAGTGACACTACGGATGCTGCAGACCTTCCGGCGTCTCGAGGGAATCGCGTTCGGACGTACAACAACACGGTGCGGCTGTGGCCACCACCTTGTTTGGATTATCTGAGCGCTGATGATTCGGCCGCACTCAGGCAACAGGCCTATACGACAAAGAGATTGCACGTGCCAACCGACGGTTGTCGGAACTGGCGGGCCTGACACGTGCGCGCGTGCTAGACATGGATGTCGCGGGGGCGAAGGCGGAGCTGGATTGGGTAGTCTCAACCGCCAACGCTACTCCGCTGGTCGCCAGGCAGGTTTGCCGCCTCATGCTTAGAGTTGCGCGCAAGCTGATTGTGAGCGCCGACATCAGCACGGAGCTCCCGCTGCCGGTTTTTGCCGGAGCCTCTGCGTCGTTGAAGGATGCACTCGTTGCACACAATCGTGCGTGCGACGAAGCGCATCTATTGTATCGAAGGCTGGCGAAGGGGGAGATGCCGGACGACGTCGTGATGGAGACTTACCGGTCGTGGTTTTCGTACCAGGACATGCCCATTAGCTTAACGGTGTGCAAGTCCATGGCGCGGCCAGCGGGATGGTCGAAGTTGCGTGCTCAGGTTTGCGCGGGGCGCATTTATCGGAAGGGTGAGGTCAACCACGAATGATTCCAGGGCTGCCCTTGCGGCACTCCAAGCCTGCCGGTAGGAGCGCCGCGAGGGCAGGCATTGGGACTAGTTTCAGATTTTCGCGTCAGTGAGGTATTCCACGGTGTATGCAGCGAGGGTGCACTGTAAAAGAGGGTATTCCCTCAGCATTGCGCGAGCAACTACTTCTTCTATCTGTGTTTCGGTCCAGCCGGCAGCACGAGCAGCATGGCTGAAACCGGCGATGAGGGCATGCGCATTGTCGTTAGTGAGCGTAAAAGCAACTGGAGCGAGGGGAGAGATAGGAGTCATTTTGATGGTTTCCAAAGGTAGTTAAATTGTGGTTGGATTAGGGCTTGATTCGTCTGAGTGCCATTTGTCGCCTGTCGCGCGGACGCGTGACTCGACGTGGCTGGCGAGCCAAACATCAACGTCAACCCGGCGCCATCGCAGGAGCCGCGTTCCTGGGATGTGCAGGCGGGGCGGAACTGCCAGGCGGTTGCGTTGGATATCTTTCCTAATTGTTTGAGGGCTCCGGCCGAGGAGGGCGGCCAAGTCGGCCAAGTCCAAAATTGAAATTTCCATCTGTGCTCCAAAAGATTGCGTGGAGCACGCGAGGCGCCATATGAGGGAACTGGGCGCCGACACGTGCCGGTATGCGTCATTAAGTGACTTACCGTGTAGCAGATGGATTTATATGCCGAGTCTGGGCTGGCGGCGCAGGGTCCAATACAGGTGCGGCCATGGGGAAGCGCTTGGCGGGTACCATCGGCGGCGGCCTGCAAAGAATGCCCATATATGATTCTCGCGGGCTGTCCACACGTAAAGCCTGCGGGGCCCTCCTTCCATGGCGCCGCGCTGCTCTGTTCAGTCGTTGTGGCGGCTCAGATACTAAAGGAGCACCATCGGCAAGATGAACTGCTCACCGAGCATGCGCGACCAGCGCCGGGACACGGAAAGCCGATTGGAGCGAAGCCTAAGCAGCCATCCTTTTCAGCTACGCGCCTTTTTTTTCGTGACCAGCACACCTGGCCTCTTCGCGTGCGGACACTTGGCCAACTCGAACTTGACGATGGCGCCGACTTCTACAAGGCGGGTCAGGGCGGCTTTTACGTAGTCAACAAATTGTTTTGGGTCTTCATCAGGACGGCCGCAGGCTTCGCGCAGAGAGGCGTACGTCATCACCATCGTGCAGTCGTTGGAGCATATATAGTCGTACAACCAGGTTTGGAGACCAGTCGAAAGCAGCTTGCGGGTGTCGATGTTCAGGTACGCGTAATGCCGGGTTGGGAACAGGTTCGTTACTTCGTCGTGCAGGGTGGCGGTCCACCTGTCACCGTCCCACGTGAAGCCGGAAAGCATGTGAAACATAATGCCGCTGGTGGTGCTCTTGTCGAGCCGGAGTGTGCCTTCCGTCAAGCGCTCAAGGCACTTACGCAAACGCTCGCTGCCCTCGCTGTTGCGGGACCAACCCATGCGAGCACAGAGCGTGGACGGCGCGAACTCTATTTCTCCGGCAAACATATTGCGGCGCTGGTGAATCAGCTCGAGCAGCACTGCCTTGTCGTCTTGGCGCAGCTCCGGGCCCTTGTAGGTTACGCGGCCACCATTGGTGGCGTCGAAGGCTTTCTTCACGTACTCGAGGCGTTCAAGGGTGCGGAGGGTGCCGAAGAGTGCGCAGCAGTTCACGGTCGTGTTCATGGCGTAAGTCGACGCTGATACCCGTGGCAGCGTGACTAGGCAATCGGTGTCTGGCGGGGCGCTTTTCTTGTCGGCTTCAAGCAGCGCTTGCAGGGCGAGCATTTGTTCGACCGTGAGGTTCGGGGTAAAGAACATGCGAAGGGCCCTTGTTTCTTGTTGTTGATTCGACGTATAAGTAGGCCGCTTAAATTCTGGGAATAAGTGCGGCGCAGTGCAAAAAATTAGGCCCCGCACGAGCTGAAGATGCGATGCGCTTTTACACCCCCTTCAGGCCATAAAACCACAAAATCCGTGCGCTTCTTCACCCCCGTAGATGCGCTTTTACACCCCCTCAAGTGCGCCTTTGCACCCCTCATAAACGCTGGGAGGCCCTATCGCATAAGGGTTTCCAGAGGGGTAATCCTTGGAATCCTCTTTAATCCCGGCGGCGCGGCGCGGCGTGTGAGTGGGAAGGGCTATCGTCGCGGCTCACCTTCCAGGCGCTGTCGATGAGGCTCCGCCTCCGCCTCCCTCTGAGAGCCCCCCTCCGCGGGCTTGGCCTGGGAACTGGCAAGAGCGGCTGGGCTTTAGGTAGGAGTGGTCGGTATAGAGCCAGTGCGACCGGGATTGGCGGCGGGGGAGTCGTTTTTCATGAGAATGCCCGCGAAGAATCAGTTGCTGCGCCTGACAACCTTGGCATACCGGTTGTACAGGCAGTTGGCCAAGCATTACATTTGCGCGTATCGGCATCGGAAAAACTTACAGCCACTCGGCAGCTGGTAAGTCGTGATTCGCGCACACCACTCCTATAAAAAAATAGGCTTCCGTGTCATTCAGCTCCCCGCCGAAAAACACATCGAGGAGGGCGTAACCTAGGCATAACCCTTCAGGATAGTGCGCGCTATGCCGCGATGCTGAAATACGCCGCATTTGGGCCGGCGAGTGCGCGCCAATAGCACTGCGACACCGCAGTGCTCGGCCAAAGTCGTGCTGGGCCGGATTGAAGTCCGGCTTTCCCATACGTTGATGCGCTTACCACGGACGACGACTCCGCCCGACTCTTTCGGAGGGACGTCGCCGCAGCGGAAGTGAACCGAGCGAAAGGAAAGCTGTTTTTTCTGCGGCCACGTATGCGGACTTCAAAAGATGGCTCATATGGTCTATTGGGATGCGCCCAGTTGTGGCTCAAGGCCGCATTCCTCGTCCAGGCTTATTTTTGGCGGGATTTTTCAAGGGAAGACCTTCCTCCAGCGCCAGTCGGAGCGGCCCTGCAGGATGCACTCCGGGGAAGAACTCGCCAGAGCAGTAGGAAATATTTTAAGCATTTTCCGCGCGCTATTCCATCGAACCACCGCAGGATGTCAATCCTGTAAAATTGCGGCTTGGTAACACTGTGCCCCTCAGTTACGATAGGTAAAAGGTTAAAAAAAAGGAGACCATGAATCTGACTGGACATTTACTCTACGTTGACATCACGCAGGTTTGTGGTATCGGCTGTAGCTTTTGCATGTACGCCGATAAACATGAGAGGGGGGCGAGCATGTCGCTTTCCGAACGTAGTTGCGCCAATCTTGCGGCGCTTATTAATGACCCATCAGTAAAGCGGGTTTCGGTCAGCGGCGAAGGCGAACCGCTGAACAACATCAAGACGTTTTACGACATTCTCGGCCTTTCCTTGGGAGGTAAATCATTCGAATTCATCACGAGCGGTTTTCTCCCGCACGATAAGCTCGCGGCGTTTTACCGGGAGACGAACGCGCTTCTTCTTGCTAAGGGTGACACATGCAACGTGCGACTGAGCTCGGACTCGTATCACATAGCTAAGGTGCGGCACAAAGCGCACGGATTTAGCGTGCAATACTGGCTAGATGAGAAGCCGGCCGCACTGAGTTTTTCGTTTCGCTCCGTGGACACCGACCGAGCCTTTACTCGGGAGTATCTGCTTGCTGAGCTCTCCGAACGCGGCGTCCAAGCGGAGGTTTATCCTGGTGGAGTCCTCGACGACAAACTTGTTGTGGGGGTAGCGAGGTTCGATATCGAGTACAAAAACCACGTCCATCCAGCAATGCTGCAATCGGGCGATTTCCTCGACATCTTCGGCTATATCGAGGCAATAGAAGCACGGTATCAAAAGCCTTTCACTCTGGGCAGCATGAACAGAGCCCCGATGGCAAACGGTATGGACGTCACCGTCAAGCCCGATGGAAGCGTGCATTTTTACGGCGCCGAAAACGTCTACGTCGACAATATTCACACAGGTCAGCTTAGTTGGGCCAGTCTTGAGGCAAAGCTAGTGAGCGATGCATTGATAAGCAAGTTATACACGACACCATTCGTCGAACTCATCGGAAAAATTGCCGGCGAACCTATCGTGCACACAGCTATAACGCGCGCCAATAATCCGTACTGGGTCATCAAGGAACTGGCGCGAACGGATGGTGTTTTGCAAAAAATGGTGCAGCCTTGATAGATTCCCATACACATACGCGCTATTCGAAGCACGCGGTCGGGACGGTTGATGAACTCGCGGCTGCGGCACTACAAAGAAACGTCAAAGTGCTGACAATTACCGACCACGCCCCTTTTTTTGTCGATGAACAAAATCGTTTGCTCGAGGATGAGTTGCGGCGCTATGTTGACGACATCGAGCGCGTACGGCAAAGGTACGCCGGTAGGATGAAGATTCTTACCGGCATGGAATTTGATTTCATGCCAGGTAGCGAACCATTTCTTAGTCGCTTACTCGATACGGTGCAGCTTGATTACGTCATCGGTTCGATACACTACATTCCCCTCGGCCAGGAATTGGTCAAAGTGTGGGACCTGCCTCGGCTAAATGAGCAGCTTGTGCTCGACAGCTATTTCCGAGCCTTGCGGGAGCTGCTGACCTCTAATTTGTTCGACGCAGTGGGGCACGCCGACACGTTGCTAAGGGCCGTACCCGAATCCGTACTGTTCCATCGCCTCGACCAGGTATTGCCTTTATTCGCAGGCCGGCGCATCTCCTACGAGCTAAACGCCTCTGGCCTTCGAAAGAGCATCTACAATCCCGAGTCGTGCACCGAACAAGCGGCAGGAGATTCCTATCCATCGAGACGGGCCGTGTCGGCGTTATTGGCGGCCGGCGCGTCGTTCACCATTGGCTCAGACGCACATGACCCTCGCGACGTGGGAGCGGGGATTATTCCGTTACTAGAGGAACTCGCACCGCTCGGGCTGCATACTGTTAGTTACTATGAAAAGCGCACCCGAATCGATGTTTCCGTACCAGACATACTGATGACGAACCGAACTAGGGGCGACCGCTTCGACGGTGCGACAATGGCATGAGCGGCCAGGCGACGCGAAACGTTACAACGTATTCCCGACTTATTAGTACCCCAGGCTTTGAGTTCAGCTCGGATGAGGTACGCTCGCTAAGCGACAAAGAGCTCAAGCGCCTCTTCGTGGAGATGGCCGGGAAGAACGATTTTAAGCTAGTAAAGCAGGGGTTTCGCGCGTTCAGTGCCAATCTTCTCGCGCGGGGCCTAATCGAAATGAAAGACTATGCAGCCATGTTCGGCGGGCAGGCGGTCTATCAGCTTACGGTGGATTCCGATGGACGGTTTGTCCATGCGCAGGGCGGAGGGAGCGCAGAAGCGCTGGCGAAACGCTACAGCCTAGCGAAATATGGGTCCGTCAAAGACATCCAATTCTTCGCCGACACGGTAATTGCAATGCTTGGAGCAGCGCTCGACGACCCAAGTAGCGCCTGGCGGAATATGTTTGAAACCGCCAGGACCAATGGTGACCAGGTAGTAATGATGACGACGGGGTGGCGCAATGTCCCGTCAACCGCGAACGTAATGTATGACATCGTTGTGGAACAGCTTAACGTTAGACTGGCCTACTATCATTTGCCGACGATTATTAACGTTAAGCTCCCTCGAATCGCGCCGCCATGTGAGAATTATGCCAGCCTCAGCGTTGAGGAGCGGGAGAAAGTTTCGGCAATTCATGACCATATTCTTCCTGATAGGAATTTTTACGAGAGGCCGGGTGTTCACGTGATTTTCGGCGACGATGTCCTCGTGACTGGAGCTACGGCGGACAAGGTGTATATTGAAGCAATGCGTAATGGCGCAAGGTCATTCATGGCCATCTATCCGATGCTAGTCGACCCAATTCTTGCTCTGAAAGCGCCCGATACCGAGGAGATGCTGAATACGAGGGAAGTCACGGGACGACTCGATGATAGGTTCGCATCTGTACTAAGGAACCCTGACTACACGCCAATTTTGCGCTCACTCCGCGCCTTGCTAAATGCCGAGAGTCGCGGAGCCTTACTAGGCTTTCTGCCGAAAGTTCCGCACCAAAATCTGGTACGTCTTTATATTTCGGCACTTAACAATAACTTCTTGAGCGAAGCTGGGAGTGCTCCTTCTTTGGACATCCTTCGGCAGTATCTTATCGAAGCGGGCACGCTCGATGAGCAAGGTTACTATCGCCAGGGATTGCGCGCGTGAAATTCGTCAGCTTTTGGGAGAACGCGCCAACGAGGCGGATGCCGCCTTACGTGGCGCTAGCTCTAGCTTCCTTGCATCGTTCGCTTGGTGAGGACTTTGTGCTACTCGGAGCGAAAGACGTCGAGCTGGCGGTAGGGCACAACATAACAACGCGAGAGTGGCGCTTTGGGCAACTTGATTTTGAGGGCTCTCCTGAGGCACTTTCGATTGTTGCGAAAAGCGACTATATTCGAATGGCATACGTGTACCGGCATGGTGGCTATTGGCTTGATGCTGACACCATCGCACTTTGCAATCCAAAACCCGGGCTGGAACTGGGCACCCTCGATGACAGGCTTCATTGGTACAGTGAAGCTCTGTTCGGAGCGCGTCCTGGTAACTCTATGCTGCAGACCTCAGTGGACCAGTGCTGGGAATCTTCGCGACATATGTGGGGCAATCCAGGTGGCATCCGCGATTTAGTCGACCTGAACACCTCACGTGTGCGAATGATTTCACCTGCGCTCCTGGACCCAGGCTTCAGACCGGCATACCGATTTCCAACCTGTGACGTGATGCTTGACACAACGGTCCATGTGGACGAGTTTCTCTCAAGTTCTTCTGTAAAACTGCTGAAGCTTTACAACACTTATTTTTCCCGGACTTACATTGGCGACCTATCGGTATCTGAATTCCTGAAATCGGGAACTCTGCTATCGCGCATTTTCCTGCATATCGAACCCAGCGCCGACGAGTGGATTGCTCGATGCAGCGCCTTGGAAGATTCGCTGAAGGCTCGTTCGTGACCTTGCATCACTTGAGTGTTAATACTGGCGCCATGGTTCGGATGGAACGTTTGTCGATTTTGATAGCGAACGCGTTGGCCCCTTGCAGGTCGAGCTTGGGTGCGATAATTTCATGGATGTGTGGTGTCTTTCGATGGGGCGAGCGTTGCGGAATGTAGAGCCAAGCAGGGATAAGGTGGGCGTAGCCTGGCAGCGTGAGCCCTATCCTGAGGAATTCAAATACTTCTGTTCCCGGCCTGTCAGGTACCCAAGCTAAGGGCGGCGAGCGGTAGTCGGCGACGATACCGTTAAGAGCACAGGGAAACTCCACATTGATTGAGCCGTAATGGCATACCAAAATCTCGGGGAACTCTTGCGCAATCAGTGGTAACTGGAGCTTTAGGTTTCGGCTCGCGACGCCCATACCGGAGACGATTTTGCCCTCGAGCGATAGGAAGTCGGCAGAGCCATTTGTACTGATGAGTGCCTCGAGGCTGTCGAGGACCTCACAATCGCTAAAGTTATCCATGTCTTTCTTACCAGTGCGGCTGTATCGATGGAGGTCCTGTGGGCTCCAAACTACTCGGGTGAAGAGCGCAGGACGAGGGAGCCAAGGGTTGAATTGATTGCCGTGCTGCGGACAAATCGCAATGAGTTTCTTGTGAAGCCCGTCCGCGATATGCATGATTGAGGTGTCTACTGAAATGACAAGCATTGTGCCGCTAACTGCCGCGATAGCGTCGAACAATGTCGTGATACCCTCAGCAACTCTCACATTGCTGCGACCCGCAGCGCGCTCCATTGCAATCGCTTGGTCGAGCGTATCCGGACTGTACAGAATACTTATTTCGCATCCGGCCACCCGGTCAGCAATAAATCGCAAGAGGCCGGTGGCTTTCTCGACGCCAAGTGACTTGTCCGCTCTCGACGCAAACGGGTTGAAAACTATGCTTTGGCCAACGTTTTCAGTTAGGGTGACGCCTTCACGCGCACTTGATAGCGGGACTCGATAGCGCGAGTCCACTTCAGAGACTCCAAGTTGACGGAGGACGAACGCGTATTTCTGGGAGAACGAAAGGTTTGCAGTGGCTTTCCGCATTTTCCCGTTGACCCGGCAAATGTCGTCGTCCAGTGAAAACACGTTATGTGGCTTTAGGAAGTAGAGGAAGAGTAACTCTCTCGTTCTAATTCGCCCGACCAAGTGAATGACGGTGTCAATGTAGCCCAGCTGCCGTCTCAGCCTGCATAGCTCAATCAGGCCTGGGTTGGGCTGTGTTGTAAGAACACGGTGCACTCCAAAATGTCTGCGATGCAGGAGTGCAAGCTCCGGCGTGGTAATCACCGTCACTGTCACTTTTCCCAACTTTTCTGCTTCTTCGTAGAAGAATGACGATACGACAGCGTCGCCTAACTTGCCATCCCAACGAATGACCAGTATGTTCTTCGCAAGGGCCAGCGGTGCCGCGGACCGCTTGTCCAAAACGACCCGTCCAATCGCTCTGCCAATTGCTCTCGCGAGATTTTTTAAGCTTGTCTTCGCCAACGCTGGCTCCCGTCTTCAAAAAATTTATCCAGCTACTGTGGTTTGCATCGGCGCATCATTTCGCGCTCCGCGCTCACTTTGTTCTCGAACGTTCCGACGAAGGGCAGCATTCGCGACCCATGGGACGGCCCTTTCGTTCCTTAAGTTCAATCGCATCTCGCAAAAATGTCTCATTTTTCACCGCTTCGGCTCAGTAGACGTAGGGGAAAGACAATATTTCAAGTTGCAATACTTTCCTTGAGGAAATCATGCGCGTATAGTGTTGAGTGATGGCACGCTAAGGAGACAGTCTGTAAACCACTTCATCTGAGGAGCAAATCTTGCATGATTAATGTAAAGGTAAAGTACCAAATCAAGGTCAAAGGAAACTCGCTTATGACTGTTGGGCCAACCACAATCCAAGCTCAAGCGAAAACTGAGAGCGCTGTAATGGCAGCAATACGTAAGCATGTTTATGCTGACACCCGCCCAGTAGAGAGTATCGTAATTCTTAGTATTCTGTAATCCTTCGAGTTTTCTTTATCAAATTGCTCCAACAACTATAATTAGGTCGGGTATGGCAAAATTAACTCCAAAAATTAGGCAGGATATCGACGTAAATAAGCTTGATAGCATGCTTGAAGTCTCAGGAAGCAATGGCAAGGTGGGTGACCTAGCATTTAGTAAGGGGGGGCGTTGACTGGTGGCCGACGGACAGCAAGGTCAACTGTCAGTCTTTTACATGGGGCCAATTGGCTGATTTACTTATGGCCAACGGCACCACGAAGCGCAAGGACAAACCTAAGTGAAACGTAAAAGTCCGCTCCTATAGCGTCGTCAAGAATTTAAACGACGACGGCAAGGTTGATTTTGAGGATGCGAAAATCGCCGCTGCGAAGGTTCGAAGCGTCGCAGGCGCTGCGGGTGACGAGCTTGGTAAACTCGGCAAGAGCGCGCTGCAGTCAAAGCTCGTTCAGGATGCTGCCGCTGGTGCCGTTGTCGGTGGCGTATTGGCTTCGATGATTCCACTTCCAATTATTAGCACCGCCGTCGGCGCCACTGCGGGAGCAGCGCTCGGCGCGTTCAAGAGC
>Ga0326733_1000294_pt1 | contig 15141 bp, 18 predicted proteins | sample 14_GP2_308_FD_207946 | JGI IMG/M metagenome (GOLD analysis project Ga0326733, IMG submission 207946) | Glacier ice microbial communities from Ngari, Tibet, China - 14_GP2_30.8 | ecosystem: Environmental > Aquatic > Freshwater > Ice > Glacier | place: China: Ngari, Tibet | collected 2018-07-17 | reverse complement strand
GTATAATATATTTATGAATAAAGATGAACAAACTTTCAATGAACCAGTTGCCTACGACGCCGAAGGTCGTCCGCTTTACGCCCATCCTCCAGCCCCGCAACAAGCACAAGCCGCCGCTCCGTCAGTTGTTCACATGACCCGCCCAATCTCCCCTGAGAAGGCCGTAGTAAGCCCAGAGGCCCATAAACGACATGAAGAATCGAAGGCTTTATACCCTTTACTTAATTTAAGCGACGGAGAGTATGTCGTTAGCGCTGTTCGTCGCCACCCAATTGGTTTGTTTATTCCATTAGGCACAGGTACATTATTAATTGGTATTGCCCTTGGCGTTTTGCTTAACTACGATGCTTTTACGGAGGGGCTTAGTTTAACGGGTGTGATGGCTGAGGCTTCTGGCGTGGCCGTGCCCGTATTGCTATTTTGTCTTATTGTTGCACTAGGCATGTTTATAAGCTGGTATGTGTATATTAGCAATAAGTTTTTTCTTACCAATGAAAGTGTCATTCAAGAAATCCAGCACAGCCTTTTCTCGCGGCTTGAACAGACGGTAAGCCTTTCGAATATTGAAGACGCAAGTTTTACTCAAGTTGGTATTCTTCAACAAATTATCGATTATGGTGATATTCGCCTAAGTACCGAAGGCGACGAAACAACATATCGCTTTAGCTACGTCGCGAGCCCTAAAACGCACGTAACAGAGCTCAACAATGCTGTTGAAGCATTTAAAAACGGTCGTCCGGTTGGCGATTAAGTAAGTTAGTTTTTATTTGTTTTGATGTAGTCGGCTTCGTTTTGAAGGGTTGTACGTAATGTATAGGCCTTACAGGCATCGCCATCGCAGTTGTTGCCTTCGTAGCTGAAGTTACTATCGGCTTCACCGATTTTCACACCGCTAGGGTCTTTGAAGAGCTCAGGGTCGACTGATGGCAACAGCGTACTGTTAAGAACTCGAGGGTAAGCGTTATTTTGCTTGAAGTAAACTTCTTCAAGGCTGTAGTACATAGCATTGATTGAAGTCTTGCGAGTTTCATCTTGGGCAACAACTTCGACATTGTTTTTTTGTACAAAGAAAAGCATGCTGGCTGCCACAAGTAGCACAACAACTATAAGGAGTTCGATTACTGTAAATCCGCGTGTGTATTTCATCTCTTTAGATTATAGCAAATTAAGAATTGCTTGCGTATAATAGAATATAGAAATAAAGAGAGGGAATCTACTATTATGGCCGCGAAAAAAACTGAAAAGTCCGATACTGGTGCTAAATCTACCCTAACACCAGCTGCAGCTGAGGGAAAATTAAAAGCACTTGGCCTCGCACAAGAACAAATTATTAAACAATTTGGCGATGGTGCAATCCGTCGTCTTGGTGACACTAAAACCGTTGACGTCGAACTCATTAGCAGTGGCGCATTAAGTCTCGACCTTGCACTTGGTGGTGGGTATCCAAAAGGTCGTGTTGTTGAAGTATACGGTCCAGAATCATCAGGTAAAACAACACTTACATTGCACGCAATTGCAGAAATTCAAAAACAAGGCGGTACTGCGGCCTTCATCGACGCCGAGCACGCACTTGACCCTGCATACGCTCGCCGCCTTGGTGTCGATACCGATAACTTACTTGTTTCACAACCTGACAACGGCGAACAAGCACTTGAAATTGTTGAAACATTAGTACGTTCTAACGCCGTTGATATTATTGTTGTCGACTCGGTTGCAGCATTGGTGCCACAAGCCGAAATTGATGGCGAAATGGGCGATAGCCACATGGGTCTTCAGGCTCGCTTAATGAGCCAGGCACTCCGAAAGCTTACCGGTAGCATTAACAAAAGCAAAACAATCGTTATCTTTATTAACCAAATTCGTATGAAAATTGGTGTGATGTTTGGTAACCCTGAAACCACCACTGGTGGTAATGCTTTGAAGTTTTATGCTTCGGTACGTCTAGATATTCGCCGTACCGGCCAAATTAAGTCAGGCGAAGAAATAATTGGTAACCGCACCAAGGTAAAGGTTGTAAAAAACAAAATTGCTCCTCCCTTCCGTATTGCCGAGTTTGATATCATGTATAACCAAGGCATTTCTCGTACAGGCGACGTTCTCGACCTAGCTGTGCTTCACAATATTGTTGGTAAAGCGGGCGCTTGGTTTGACTACGCCGATGCTAAAATTGGCCAAGGCCGCGAAGCAAGCAAGACATACCTTACTGCGCATCCTGAAGTTCTTGATGAAATCGAGAAAAAAGTTCGTGCAAAAGTCGCTGAAGAACTAGCTGTTTAGCTATTCGGGCACCTCGGCAAACATTCGTGAAAATAACTTCCATTTCAATTCAACAACGCGATAAAAATCGTGTTAATGTATCTGTCGATGGAAAGTATCGTTTTTCACTTGATTACACTCAAATCTCTGAACTTGGTGTTAAGGTTGGAAACGAATATACCGAAGTACAGCTGTCTGATCTTGAAAACGAAAGTCAATTTGGAAAGCTGTATATGCGGGCGCTCGAGTATTCACTTATGCGCCCGCACAGCCAGTACGAGCTACGTCAATATTTATATCGTAAAACTCGCGATACACTCACAAAAACTGGTTCAATAAAAAAAGGCGTCAGTAAGGAACTAACCGAGCGTGTATTTGATCGCATCATTTTAAAGGGCTACGTGAACGACGAAGCCTTCGCTGAGTACTGGGTAGAAAATCGTCAGCTGCGCAAGGGAATCAGTAAACGCAAATTGCAGGCAGAACTGGCTACTAAAGGCGTCGATAGGTCTATCGTTGAATCATTGCTGTCAAAGACCGATCGCTCGGATGATGACGAAATTCAGAAAATCATTGAGAAAAAGGCAAGTCGCTATGACGATGAGCAAAAATTAATTGCTTACCTCGCACGTCAGGGTTTTAGCTATGATGATATTAAACAGGCAATTGAAAAATCAAAAAAGTCTGACTAAGAATCAGATTGTGAGCGAGTTTCGGGGCTTGTTGAACGCGCACCACCTCTAAAGGGGTTTATAAATTCATTTCTTGAAGCTTGCATAACCGGTGCAATACTTTTTTGGGCTGATGAGCTTACGATAATTTCATTATCATTTATTTCAATAATTTGAGTACGGCTAATGAGAAGCCCGGTATCGGTCAGCCCTTTGAAGAAGCCGCGTTGAACGGTTAGTTGCTGGATAACGAATGAATCAGTATCGACTGTATAGTCCTCAACTTTACCTAAGCGATGTTTTGTATCATCAATAACGGTCATTCCTACAAGAGGGAAACCTAGCTCGTACAATTTCTCGATTTTGATAACGTCGTGTACACCAATAAATTCATCATTGCTATTAACAATCATGCCAACCCGACCCATCTCACGAATATCGTCAACCCTAAGCAGAGCTGGCCGTTCGCTTAGTAACTGGCCTTCAACTTCAAAAGCAACAATCTTCAGATTCGAGGGGTCAATTATAGGTTTTTGCGTAATGGCTAAACGACCACCAGTTTGGAGGCTCATTACAGGAGTGTTTAATAACCGAGTGCCTACGATAAGCATATAGGTATAGTATAAGCTTTTTTCATTAAGGGCGCTACAGTGTACGTACCTGTAAGAGACTATTCGTTAAAAGGATTTATTCGTCCAGCAGGTAAGGTGGGCACTGGGCTGCCCTCTGCGCTTGTATGAAGAGCATTCAAACGCGTAAGTGTTGCTTGGTCTATGGTGCCAGCGTTGATTGAAGACGTGTAGCTTGGGTCGGATGAGCTTTCTTTTAGCGTGTTATTTATAACCAACACTGCGCCAGACAGGCCAGCGGTAACGAGAATAAAGAACAAAGTTAAGTGAAACCGTTTTGAAAGCTTTTGAATTGGTTTTAGTATATCGATTGAATTTGGTTTTTTAGCTTTACCCATATTTTTTACCTTGTCGCAATCATTATCTTAATATCGTTAACAGCTACTGAATCGGCCCCCTGGCCATTTACATGGCTTAAGCCAATATTTGAAACTTGCATTTTAGGAATATTACCCTCAATACCATCTAAGAACTGAACGAGTTTAATATAGGATACAGGAGCTTTCAAACTAACGGTCATTGTAGGATTTACGCCGGCAACTAGCTCATCGAAACTGATTTTTGCAATCGCTAAACCAGATGTGTTGGCATACTTGCTAATGTCAGCAATAGCTTGATTTTGGTAGTTTTCGGGGGTAACAAACATTTGGTTGGCCTTGGCAATTAACGTTTCACTTTGTGCTAGTTGCCCTTTAAGCACTTGCAGGGCTTCAACGCGAACATTACTTGCTTCGGCGTCGGCAATAGAATGGTTTACCTCAACCGCATACTTACGGACTTCATTGAGGCCTAGGTAGAATAAGCCAAGCCCGCCAGCAACAACGACTACTAGCGTAACCAGTAGAACTGCGCGAAGTGTCTGTGGTTTGAAAGTTTTCGTAACCATTATTGTGCCGTTGTCCTATTAATTGTAAAAGTCATATCGACACTAACAGGGTATCCTTCAATGGCATTTCCAGATTCTACAATTGTTTGAAAACTTACGCGAGAGAACAAGGCTGACTTTTCGAAGTTTTGGCGCAGTGTAACGGCATCGGCCGAGGTTTTAGCGAAGACCTTTGCATTTGTAAGCGCGCCATTAAATGAATCGTTATTCAACTCAAGCTTTCCAAAGACAGTGCCGGGTGGCATTAACTGAGCGATATTTACAAATACTTTCGAGTATCGCACATCTTGGTCGAGTAATGATCTTGTTTTAGCAAGGCTGGCGCTTAAGGCGTCTACTTCTGATTGAGTAGAACTATAAATATCCGTTCTGACTTCGTTTGAAGCAATTATTTTTTCAGAGTTGTCCTTGGTAAGGCCTAGCACGCTGTACGTTACATACATTGACGCAAGCACAAATGATATCGCGAGTATGAGAATCGTAATATACCGCACCAAAATAAGGTTGGTGCGAGCTGCGCGGATTTCAGCTTTTTTATCAATTGGTAGTAAATTTATCATTTCCAAATATTCCCTGGTGCTAAAATTGCAGCCCCTGCCACTGTAATGTAGCGTGCTTTGAATTGCCTTGGCGGTTCTTGTAGCTTGCCGAAATCAAGTTTTTGCCAAGGGCTGGCAACGCGGGCAGCCATGAGTAGGTTTTCGGTAAAGTACTCGCCAATTCCAGGAACATTACTTCCGCTACCAACTACAAGCAGTTGTTCAAGCTTACGGCCGTTGCTAATTCGTTCGTCGTAGTACCTAATAACTTTTTTGGTTTCTGCAAGAATGCGTTCGAGGCTAGGTGAGAGTGCTTCTTTAATTTTTTGTTGGCGAGGTCCAGGGCTTAAACCGTTGAGAACCTTCAACTGATGGGCGTTTTCAAGGGCTACATTCAACTTTTTGGCAATATCTAGCGTGAAGGCATTACCGCCAACAGGTATACCTCCGGTAACTCGAATTGAACCGCGATCTAGTATTGCAATGTCAGTACTTGCAGGGCCAATATCGACGATAACTGTAGGTAAAGAGCCATCTTCTGTGGCGGTTAAAACCCGGCCAACGGAAGTAATACTTGGCTCGATTAGAACCGGCTGCAAGCCAGCTGCCTCGACACTTCGGGTAATGTTGTCTAGGACAGTCCTCGATACCGCACTCATTAGAACGGTAATAGTTTTTTTGCCGCGCTCTATTATTTCGTAGTCAATGTACAGAGTTGCAGCAGGAATAGGAATGTATTGCTCGGCTTCAAGCACAACTGCTTCAGCAAGATTTTTTTCAGCAGAAGTTGGCAGTATAAATGTTCTGACATAACTCCGTGCCGTTGGGATGGCAATGACTACCCGGTTGCTAGCTAGGTTTCCGATATTTTTTTCTTTCATGAGCGATTTTATATTATCGGTAAGATAGGTCTCGGATTTGCTTCCCATAGAGGCCTTTATTTTTGCAGGGTCAAGATCGAGCGACCCATACCCGCTAACAAGCCATCGTTTTGAGTCGACAGACATTATTTTTATGCCCGTACTACTAATGTCGAGCCCGATGATTGGTTTATCTTGATAGAAGAATTTTGACATATGCCCACAAATGTAATTAACCTCTGTATTGTAGCACGATAAGTGCGAATTCAACAAACCGTCTATGCTTTAAAAATCGACCTATTCAATGTTTTGTGAAAGTTGAGCAATAGGTGTCATGACACTGGCCGCAATAAGGCCAACCATGCCTCCCATGACAACAATCATGACTGGCTCGATAATAGAGCTGATACTTTGAATTGCCAAATCGACTTCTTCCTCATAGAAATCGGCAACTTTAATTAGAACCGTGTCGGTTTGGCCAGTTTCTTCACCAACACCAAGCATTTGGCTGACAATAGGAGGAAATAATTCGTTACTTTCCACCACCGCAGACAACGACTTTCCGTTCTTCACTTCAATAGCGGCGCTTTTTATCGCTTCTTCATATATAACGTTTCCAACTGCACGTGAAGTTACATCAAGTGATTCAAGTACGGCTACGCCAGCGCCCATCAATGCCGAGAAGGTACGAGCGAACCTGGCAATAGCGATCTTTTTAATAATAGTATTGATGCCGGGAATTTTTAGTAGAAGTTGGTGAAATTGTCGGCGACCAACTTTGGTTTTTATATAACGCGCTATGAAGAAAATAATTCCGCCAATGAGTGGAAAAATTATATACCAATAAGAAGTAACAATATGGCTGATTCCTAGCATGAATAAGGTTATTCCAGGTAACTTTGCATCGGCACCACCAAGGTCAAGGAGGATTTTTCCAATTTGCGGAATGACGAAGAGCATTAATCCGAAAAATGCCACAACGGTAATGAAGATAAGCACCATTGGGTAGGCCATTGCGCTTTTGATTTTTTTGCGAATAGCGGCACTTTTTTCAAGCTGACTCGCAAGACGTTTTAAAATATCATCCAAAATACCAGCCGATTCCCCGGCGCGTACCATGTTTACATAGATATCGTTAAAGGTTGTCGCATGTTTCGACATAGCTTCACCGAGCATCATGCCGCCTTCGACGTCTTTAACGACAGTACCAAGGATCTTTTTTAAAGCCGCATCTTCAGAGTGCTTTTCAAGTGAGCTTAACGAACGAAGCAGCGGCACGCCAGCACCAACCATGGCGCTTAACTGACGCGTGAAACTTACAAGCTGATCTTGTTTTACTTTAGTTGGTTCAAATAAGTGGTCGAAGTCGATATTCGTCTTTTTTTGCTTGAGTAAGCGAATACTAATTGGGCGAAGCTTTTGTTTAGTGAGCGCGCTGATAACACTCGATCGATTTGGGAGTTCAGTAGTACCTTTTACGATATTATTTTGCTCATCAGAAGATATATAGGAAAATCGAGGCATACTTAATCTCTACTTACCCGAAGAACTTCTTCGACGGTTGTTTCTCCGCGCAGCGCTTTAATAAGCCCATCAATTTGCATGGTAATCATACCTTCTTGAATGGATTGATCTTGAATTTGGTCGCTGGTTGCACGGCTTAGAATGAGCTTTTGAACGGCGTCAGAGTTGTAAAGAACTTCGTAAATACCAATTCGGCCACGGTAGCCTTCCTGGACTGATTCTTCATTGAAGGTAGCGTCGGCGCGCCATAATGTTTTTATACCTGTTTCGTCGGTACTTAGTGGTGTATCGCCACCGAGGCCAGCTTCAGCAGCTTGTTTTTCGAGTTCGTGAATATATTGGAAGTCTTGACCGGCTGGTAGGTTAAACAATTTAATAATTGAAGCTTTTTCTTCTTCGCTTGGGGTGTAACTTTGGCGTGAACCTTCGTGAAGGCGGCGCACAAGCCGTTGGCCAACGACGGCGCGAACAGTACTGGCAATTAAAAATGGTTCAATTTGCATCTCAAGTAAACGAGGCAGGGTAGTCGCAGCATTATTGGTGTGTAGCGTACTAAATACCATGTGCCCCGTAAGCGCAGCCTGAATCGCGAGGTTGGCTGTTTCACCATCTCGAACCTCACCCACCATGATAATATTCGGGTCTTGACGCAACAGCGCACGAAGGCCGCTGGCAAATGTCATGCCGGCTTTACTATTTGTTTGCGTTTGGTTAACGCCAATAATTTTATATTCAACCGGGTCTTCGATGGTTGAAATGTTAACGTTAGGTTTATTTAACGTTGTTAAGATGCTAAACAAACTCGTCGATTTACCACTACCAGTTGGCCCGGTCAATAAAACGATTCCATTTGGTTCGGTAATCTCGCGAGTAATATCGACGAGTGCTTTACCCCAGTACCCTAGCTCAGTGAGGGTTACTGCTTGGTTGGATTCGTCCAAAATACGCATGACAATTTTTTCACCATCAATGATAGGTAATGTACTAACACGAAGTGCAAATTGCCGCCCGCTGACGGTAATTTTGAAACGACCGTCTTGCGGAACGCGCTTTTCGTCGATTTTAAGGTTTGCCAAAATTTTTACGCGGCTAACTAAAGAACCGAGCACGCTACGGGGCAGCCGGTTGACCTCTTTTAAGATACCGTCAATTCGGTAGCGAACTTGCACGAAATCTTCTCTTGGCTCGATATGGACATCACTGGCGTGCGAGCGAATGGCATATTCAAGAAGTAGGTTGATGGTCTGTGCAATCGGTGAGTCTTCAGATATATCCTGTTCAGTAGCTGAATCGCTGGATGTTGGCCGGCCTGCTTCGCGTTGAACTTCAATAACGTCATTAAGCTCTTTATTGACATCATCACGGTACATATCAAGTACGGCCATAATGTTATCTTTAGTAGCGATGTAAATTTTAGAATTTGTACCAATTTCTTTTTGGATGAAGTTAATGGCCTGAACATCATCGGGGTCTTCCATGGCAAGGTGATATACGCCCTCTTTGTCAACTTCAAATAGCACAGCCATGTATTGGCGAGCAACGCGCTCGGGAATGAGTTTTAATACTTCCGGTGGAACAGTTTGCGGGCTCAGTTCAACGAAGGGCACATCGGCATAGTCAGAAAATGCTTGAACAAGTGTTTTTTCGTCAGCAATTTTTTGCTCGATGATAATTTGGTATAAGGGGCGCTTTGAACGAGCCACCTCTTCTTTGAAGGTAGCTAACTGCTCCGGAGTTACGAGTTTTGCCCGCCCAAGCAAAGTTTCCAGGATAGTATCGGAAATACGCATAATGGTTACGCTCTACTATAATGGAATCGTCCTAAAAGTGCCAGGCATTAAAACTCGCGTTATGGGTGGTATAATTGTCAGAGATGGTTATAGAGGTCAACAACGAACAGGAAACCAAAGACCTGGCTGCTAAGATTGGCGGCCTGTTAAAAGGTGGCGAAGTTTTTGAATTAGTAGGTGATGTTGGTGCTGGTAAAACAACATTTGTGAAAGGTTTAGCCAAAGGTCTGGAAATCGAAGATGATATTCAAAGCCCAAGTTATACCATTAGCCGGCTATACGATGCACGCAGTGGCTTACAGTTGGTCCATTACGATTTTTATCGTTTAACCGAGCCGGGTATTATGGCCAACGAAGTCGCTGAAATGGTTCACGACCAACAAACAATTACGGTTATTGAATGGGCAGATATTGTTGAAGGTATTTTACCGGAAAACCGTTATACCATTCGGTTCGAGTCGCCCTCTGAAAATGTTCGCTCAATTAGCTTCCCTAACGAATTAGAAATGAATATATGATTTTATTACTCGACACCTCAACACCCGAATGCCGGTTAACTTTCATAGATGGCGATTGGCGTTACGATGCTAAGTGGGAAGCTAACCGCGACCTTGCTAAAGGCTTGCTGAAATATATTCAGTTGCAACTAGAAACTCAGGGCAAGAAATGGACAGACCTTAGCGGCTTAGGCGTTTTTAAAGGCCCAGGTAGTTTTACTGGCCTTCGAATTGGCGTTACGGTTTTAAATACGGTGTCTTATTCTGAAAATATTCCAATTGTTGGTGAAACTGGTGAAGCTTGGCAAGAAACTGCGGTTAGTCGCTTGTTAAAAGGCGAATCTGACAAAATTGTTTTGCCTGAATATGGCGGCGAAGCAAATATCACACAGCCGCGTAAATAGTTTTCGGTAAAGGCTTCTGTTTTAGTATTGCGCTTGTATGTCTTACGGGGCTACAATAAATACAGTCTACCATTATACATTTTGGGACTTTTCCATTAATTTTGAAATATTCAGCGCGCTTGTGATACTTTTTTTGCCAAGACGAACACTTGGCCGGGTGCGTTTGAGGAGGGATACATATGATAGAAGGATTAATTGCCGCAATTATCGGAATTCTTGCTGGTGTGGGCGGAACTGTTGCCTATGATAAGCAAAAAAAAGCTGGCAGCAAGCAAAAAGCCGACCAAACAATTACCGAAGCGAAAACAAAAGCCAGTAGCATTGTTTTAAAAGCACAAGAAGAAGCGTTACGCTTAGCTGAAGAAACAAAAAAAGAAGAAAATGACCGTCGAAAAAGTTGGGAAAAAACTGAAAATCGCTTAGCCGATCGTGAAACAAACTTGGATAATAAGCTTGATGAACTTGATAGGCGTGCCGAGGGCCTTCGTGGCCAAGAAGACGAAGTTGAATCTTTGAAAAATGAGATTCGTGATATTCGTACTCGCCAACAAGATAAACTTGAAAAAATTGCCGGTTTGAAAAAGAAAGAAGCGGCTGAAAAGCTCATGGAAATGACCGAGCGAGACATTAAGCAGGACCTTACAGGACTTATTTCTAAACTGCAAAATGACGCTAAGGAAACTGCCGAAGAACAGGCTCAAATTATTCTTGTTTCGGCAATGGAACGTATGAGCAGTGAGGTAACTGCCGAGCGTACCGTTACCGCACTTAAGTTAACAGACGATGAAATGAAAGGCCGTATTATCGGTAAAGAAGGCCGTAATATTCAAGCGTTGCAGCGTGCAACTGGCGTCGACATTATGGTCGATGATACCCCTGGTATGATCATCCTTTCAAGCTTCGACCCACTGCGTCGCCAAATTGCCCGTTTAACGTTAGAGATGCTTATGAAAGACGGCCGTATTCACCCGGGACGTATTGAAGAAGTTGTTGCTAAAGCCGAGAAAGAAATTGAAAAAGAAGTTGTTCGGGCTGGTGAAGATGCTGCCCGCGAAGTTGGCGTAGTCGGTATTCCAAAAGAAATGGTTCAGCTACTTGGAGAATTGAAATTCCGTACCAGTTACGGCCAAAATGTATTAATGCATAGCACCGAAATGGCCCATATGGCCGGCTTAATTGCTGAAGAAATTGGCGCTGATGTTCGCACTACCAAAATTGCTACGTTGCTACACGATGTAGGCAAGGCTGTAACACACAAAATTGAAGGCAAGCACCACCATATTGGTGCAGAGCTAGCTCGCAAGTATGGCATGAGTGATGAAATTGTTCACGCCATTGAAGCGCACCACGATGATGTTGAAGCGACGACTGTTGAAGCATTAATAGTTCGTGTGTGTGATGCGTTATCGGCGGCTCGCCCAGGTGCACGTAATATTAGTGCCGAAAACTTTGCTGAACGTATGCGCGACCTCGAAAATATTGCCAATGGTTTCCCGGGTATTGAAAAATCATTCGCTATTAGTGCTGGCCGCGAAGTACGGGTGATTGTTCGCCCTGAAAACGTAGATGATTTAAGTGCTATTAAATTAGCTCGCGATATTGCTAACAAAATTGAAAGCACAATGCAGTTCCCCGGCACAATTAAAGTCAATGTTATTCGCGAAACACGCGCAATTGAATTTGCAAAATAGTTTAGATGCCTGACATCTCAGGTGAGGAGAGGAGTAGGTACTATGACTGAAATTCGTAACTACAAAACTGCCGAAGATGTGGCACAAGCGGCTGCGGAGAATGCGGTTGAGATATTGCAACTTGCCATTGAAACAAGGGGGAGCGCGAGTTGGGTTTTGGCTGGCGGCACTTCACCTATGCTGGCGTACAAAAAGCTTGTTAAAGACTTTTCGGATGCGCTTGATTGGAGTAAGGTTACTGTTTTAATGGGCGACGAGCGGATGGTTGCTTTAAGCCATAAGGATTCGAATTACGGAACGGTATTGGCGTTATTTGATAAGAGCCCCGAGCTTTGTAAGGTGAAGCGAATTATGCCGGATACTGCAGTTGATGTTGCATTGGCGGCAAGCGATTATGCTGCAAAAATTGCCTTAGAAAGTTTTATCGAATTCGACCTAGTTTGGTTGGGTGTTGGCGAAGATGGGCATACTCTTTCATTGTTTGCGGATAATGCGGCATTTACTGAGCTAACGGATGAATGGGTAGTGCCGGTGTATGATTCGCCAAAACCACCAAGCCAGCGCATAACGCTATCTTTAAAAGCGCTTGAATATGTAGATGAGCTGGTAATTTTTGCTGTTGGCGCAGCTAAGCAGGATGCTTTAAAACTTGCTCGATTAAAACGATTGCTACCGATTTCAGTGGCTTCGGATGTTGTTGAAAGCAACGGCGGTGAAGTAAGGTGGCTTTATGATGAAGCTGCCTGGAACGATGATTAATTTAGTGTGATGAAAGAGAAATAAAATGCATATAGCAGTTATTGCAGCCAATGGGCGATTAGGTAAGGCGTTTGTTGAAGCTGCCTTGAAAGCAGGTCATAGCGTACGCGGTGGAGTGCGAGGGGTGAGTACTTTAGCCATTCATCCGAACTTGGAAGTTGTTGCTTGTGATGCGACGAATGCTGATGAGCTTCGAACGCTTTTAACTGGGCAAGAAGTTGTTGTGAGCGCGATTGGGCATGTGAAGGGGTCGGCGCCTGATGTGCAGACCGTGGCGACACGGGTAATCGTTGACGTGATGACCGAGCTTAGTGTTAAGCGCTACGTTGACGTAACTGGAACCGGTGTACGTTTTGCGGGTGATAAAATTACGCTGATTGACCGCTTTTTGAATATGGGTGTAGGCATCGCCGACCCAAGTCGGGTGAAAGATGGAATTGACCACCAAGAGGTTTTGAAGGCGAGTAATTTGGATTGGACGACGATACGAGTTTTGAAGTTGCAGAATGTAGCGAAGATGCCGTTTACGTTGACGTTGCATGGGCCGACTAAGGCTTTTGTGGGGAGAGAGGAAGTGGCGGAAAGCATGTTGCAGGTTGTTGAGGCTAATACATTCGTTAAACAGGCGCCGATAGTAAGCCGCTAGCAGTAAAAGCTCGAACCTGCACGGTGTAGGACGTATGGTGTGGAGCCTATAGGAAAGGGCCCGCAACGATATAAAGTTGCGGGCCCGAGGTGGAGAATCTAGATGAAATACGTCGTCATAAGGTCTGTAATTTGACGCGCGCTGATGCCGCTCCAACCTTCGGCATCGTGCAAACCATAGGGGTGGATGTCGACAATTGTTTTTCCAAAGGAATTGCGCGGTCCTTCGACGTAAAACTTACCGTTACTGTCAATGTAGACGAGGCGTTCGCACATTACGTTGCCAGCCTCGGCTTTTCCGGGTGGCATGCCGAGTGAGAGTAGCTGGCGCCCTTTGTAGGTTGGTGCATCCTTGGGATCGACATTCTGTACTTCTTTGGCAAGCACGGGTGCCATCAACGCGATGTGTTTCTGAGTGAATTCATCACCATCCATGCGCTCTTTTGCCCATACGATATCTTCGAGCCTATCCATGAGCCATTCCTTAGCACCTGACATGACATACTCCAATTTTTGAAAGCTCCGAACTCTCGGAGCAGGGTTGCTCAACGAGATTAAAACTATTCTATCATTTTATATGTTTATTGTCAAGCAGCTGTAAGAGGACGTCGCAGCAAGCTGCTCCTCGGTTCGCTTACAAAAATATAGAACTACATTTTTATTTCGCTCCATCGTCAAACCTTCGACTATTTTTGTGTTCCACAAAAAGTCGAAGGTTTGAATCTACGATCGACCAAAGAAAAAGCCCGACATAAATGCCAGGCTTTTTCTTTGGTCGGGGTGAAAGGACTCAAACCTTCGACCTCTCGGTCCCAAACCGAGCGCGCTATCAACTGCGCCACACCCCGATGTGTGTTGTTCGACTAGGGTATTATACGATATCTAGAAAAATATTTCTAGTGGGCAGGCGGTGTTTGGTGTACGATTGCGACAATTCCGTACTCACGGTATGATGGAAGGTACAACGTATGACTAACTTTCTTTCAAAACTTATCGCATTTTTAAAGGCTCACCCTAAAACAGATATTATATTCTTAGCTACCGCTTTAATAGTTTTTCTTGCGGTAACACTATCTAACGTAAGTAGCGCTGCTTTTTGGTTTGATGAGGCATTTGGTTCGTATCTTATACAATTTAATTTTGCAGATATTGCGCACTACACTTCAAGTGACGTGCATCCACCACTGTATTATTGGGCTTTAAAAATATGGAGTGAGGTATTTGGTACTGGCGAGTTTGGACTGCGTTCACTTAGTATTTTCTTTGCAACCGCGACTGTGGCTGTTACGTTCTTCCTGACACGTCGTTTGTTCGGTCGTAAGGTTGCGCTGGTCTCGTTGGTCTTTTTAGCGCTTTCACCGATGTTGGTTCGTTATGCAGACGAGGCTCGTATGTATACTATGGCGGCATTTATTGCTGTATCGGCAACGTATCTGTTAATTAAGGCAACTGAAAGTAAACAAAAGCGCTGGTGGGTGTTTTACGGAATACTTGTCGGGCTTGGCATGTGGACTCACTATTTCACAGCACTTATTTGGTTGGCGCACTGGGCATGGTATGCCTGGGTAACGTACAGCAAGGGTAGCTCACTTAAAGCTTGGCTGAAAAAATTTTTCAATAAAAACTGGGTGCTAGCGTACATTGTCGCCGTTGCGGTGTATTCGCCATGGTTGTATTTTATGGTCAAACAGCTTGGTGTGGTGCAGGCCAGTGGTTTTTGGATAGGCCCTGTGAGTCTTGATACGCCAACAAATTATCTAACAAACACTTTTTACTATCTAGAGCACGGCCAGGCTCAGGGCTGGTTTGCGCTTGCCCTGATTACAATTGTTGCATTGATAATTGTGTTAATACCAAAAGTATACAAAAGTTTTACTAAAGCAGAAAAATCGAACTTTATTCTTGTTTCGTCAATTGCTTGGGTGCCAGGAGTACTTCTTGTGTTGGCGTCGCTGCCGCCGCTTAGGTCTTCGTTTGTTGAACGCTATCT
>Ga0326733_1000293_pt1 | contig 15204 bp, 9 predicted proteins | sample 14_GP2_308_FD_207946 | JGI IMG/M metagenome (GOLD analysis project Ga0326733, IMG submission 207946) | Glacier ice microbial communities from Ngari, Tibet, China - 14_GP2_30.8 | ecosystem: Environmental > Aquatic > Freshwater > Ice > Glacier | place: China: Ngari, Tibet | collected 2018-07-17 | reverse complement strand
GCTTGACCGCAGTCCGCAGCCCCCCGGCAGCTCCGACCCGCTGTACGCCGTAATTGCGCGGGCAGCTTCCTGATTATGCTACCCAAACCAAAAGGCTAAAAAGAAAAAAGGCCGTTTCCAATCTGGAAACGGCCTTTTAGGTAGCGGGGACTGGACTCGAACCAGTGACCTTTGGGTTATTCAAACCCAAATTATTATGGCCTGCTGTGCATTGAAGGCACATTTGACACAATACCATCCATTAGCATTACGTTCTAAGTGTAAACCTACGTTCTAAAAACGTACTGATTTTACTTAGAACATGAAGCGACAAAACACCTTGCGCAACGCCTCCGAAACGAGACTCACGTTACGCAATAAATCGGCTGCTACGGGCCTCTGGCAGGTTGTCGTACTTTACTCTTACAAGAGCCTTGTCAAGAAATTTGCTACCGGTGTCCACGTCCCATTGGAGTACTGGAACGAAGCCAAGCAAGAGGTCCGTCCTGGGGGCGTTGACGATGTTGCCGTTGCCAATGGGCATTTAAAGACTGTTAAGGCCAAATTGGATGCGATAATTCGGCAGCATATCCAGGAACAAAGTGAAAAGCCTACGCTAGCTCAACTAGAGGCCGTGTATGCAAAGGACAAGCCCAAGGCCGAGACCAAAACTGTTACCGCCGACGTACTGGAAGCTTTAGCAGCCTATATTGAGCGCCGCAGGAGTGAAATTCAGCCTAATAGCCTCAAGGCATATGCAGCCCTGTACCAAAACCTTAGCTTATACAAGGGAATCGCTGGTAAGGAATGGCGATTGGATACCCTTACCACACAGGAAGTAGAAGCATTCCAAGCCTGGCTAATTTCCAACAGAGGGTTTTATAACACGACGGTAGAACGACGGGTAATTGCCCTGAAGAAGTTTTTGGAAGCGCACGCCGAGCATGTTACCATCGATTACAGGGCGCTGCGGCCAAAGCATAAGGTAAAGGCGGCAAGGAACTACCATCCCGTTACGCTTACTCCCGAGGAATTGGAAGGTATCCGGCAGTTGCAATTACAGCACCTGCCTCGATTGGAAAAGGTCCGCGACCTGTTTTTGCTCGCGACCTGGTCAGGCCTCAGATTCTCCGATATTGTGCGGCTTTCGCCCGAACACGTCAAATCTACAAAGGATGGCTACCGCGTGCGCATAGACATCAGTAAGACTGGGGACTACTCGGATATACCTCTCTTCCCGGTGGCTGCTGAAATACTAGCTAAGTATGGCGGGCACGCTCCTGTCATCTCGAATCAGAAATTCAATAAGTTCATCAAGGAAGTCATGGTGTTGGGGTCGGAGGTAATACCATCACTTAATGAGGAGGTGAGCCAGTTCCACCACGAAGGGAACCGCAAGGTTTCAATCAAGAAGCCCAAATTTGCCTGGGTATCAAGTCACACGTGTAGACGCAGTTTTATAACGCTTAACATCCAGTTAGGAACACCCCAGCACTACGTTATGAAGTGGTCAAATCATGTTGATGGCAGGTCTTGGAGACGTTATCAGAATGCTCTTCAGGGTGAGAGCGATGCCGCCACAAACCTGCTAGACGCTTATCAAGCAAAGGTTTCTCCATGTTAAACCGAAGGAAATAACCTGTTCCTGACAAGCTTTTAACCTGCTAATCATGTTCCTTGACACTTAAAATCAGGCGTATTAGCCCCCTTTTTGTACCGGCTTGCAACAGTATTTTCAGCCTCTACGGTGATTTAAACAGCAAATTCGTTGATGCCTTCAAAAGCGAAGGGGGCAAAACTGCCTTTTTGAGCAATTTACCCCCTCCTCCCCGTCAGTATAGGTGTATCTTGATATACCGGGGGTCCTCCCCTACCCCATGCTCAATCTCGGGACTACGCTTTCAATGCGGCCGGTATTTTCAGCGATGGAAATGGGTTTACGTCCCGAGTAGCAAACTATAGAATAGTATAAAATTCTATAATGACACCTGCTGGTTGTAGCTCGCTCCCCATTTTACGGCTAGTGCGTAAACCTTCCTTAGAAGCTTATCATGCCCCTTGAACCGGTTGAGTACCGTTTCGCATTTCTCTTGTCCTGCTTCAAGGATTTTGGTAGTGTCCTGGGCTAGTTCAACGATTTCAGCCTGCAAGATTTTACGCTCTGCGTTGAAGAACTTATCAGCTTTGTTGAAAAAGATTTGAGCCTTCTTGTTCAAGGCCTTACTCTTAAAGATTTGGTGGGCATTGTGGACGCTGCGTCGCATGTAGTCCAAGTCTGCTTCTATGCGGTTACTACCGTCGTAGGTAGTTAACAACTGGAATTCAATAATTTGGAATACCGCATGTAGTGTGTTTGCTTTCGCCTGCGTTAGAGGCGTTTCGAGAATGGTATTGTTCATGTTGTTGTTGAAAATGGGAAGGCTTATCGTTGAGGCCTTACCGGGAAGGGTTTAGGTAAATGGTTTTAGGAATTGGTGATTTTGACTACTTTGACCCGTGTTTCCTCCAAGGAATCCAGCACGGATAACAGGTCTTGTAGCTCGTTCTCAGAGAGCAATTCGTCAGGGTTATTTGGTCTCCAGGATGGAGAGGCAGTAGGTATTGCAGCAGGCCGAGGCAGTGGCTCAGATGGAAGCTTAACCGGCTTAGCAACTGGAGTAGGTGCTATTGATTTGATGCGGACCACGGCCTCAAATCCGACCTCGGTAAAGACTTGCTTCAGGATAGCGGTGGCTTCTCGGCAATCCCAGGGTGGGCAAAGCAGGCTGTCGTGCTTGGTGAAAACGGTCAACTCTTCCTCCTTCAACCGTGGATACACCCGGTCAATCATGATGTCGGCTTCCAATCGTTGCAGGTACACCGCGAGGTTTAGCGGAGCGTTTTCGTTGCCGAATAGTTCTTGGTTGACGCGATTGAACTCCAGCAGCCAGGTAGCAATGGCACCATACCGTTCCACAAATTGCTTCCAACTGGGCCACTGCGCGGGGTTACTGGAAAACAGGAGCCGGAACATTTCCCGCTTGCCCCAGTCCCGTTCTCGGCCGCAGCTCGCTGCAAATTCCAGGTAAATGGTGCCAGCTTTCGCTTCCTCCATGAACCGACGGGTTTCGGGCGAAGACGTCAGTGGCGGGATTGCCAACCCGGCACCGAGGAAGTCCCCGTGTTCCAACACGAACACTAGGAACGCTACCTGCGAGTTCGCAATGTCTACCTCCTCCAGCTCTACGCCGTCCACCAGAACAAAGGGCAGCAGTTGCTTAGGAAACTCCGTAAGCTGGGTTACCAGCCGGTTGTTGGTGCTGACGCGCTCCGGCTCAAAGCTGTTTTCCTCCAGGCCCCGGATGGCTCGCTTCCATCCCCTGAGGATGTCATCCACTTTGCGGCGTTTGAATTCGCTCGGGGTAGCCACGACGAATCCGCCTTTGCCTGCCCGAAACAAATGCTCCCCGTTGCCCGCCTGGTGCAGATTCTTCAACAGCGCACGCGTCTTACAGGTGTATTTCTTGCTGCGCGTGCCGAAACGCACATCGATGAGCAGTTCGTCGTCACGGTACTCCGCACTGGTATCGTCTACCCGCCATTCCCCCAGGTCCAGGTTGCCGACGTAGTCGTTCGTGTACTGGCGGGCCTCGTCGCCCTCGATGGTCAATTGGGCAAAATCCGATTGAAGCCACATGTGCATCTGGGCACTTAACGTACGCTGCTTTCGGCGCTTGCTGGCACTAGTGTACGTAACGTTAACCAACGGCCCCTTTAGGTACTCTGGGTTAACGCGATAGCCCTTGGGCCTGCCCTTGTCCTTGCTAAAGCTTTCCTTGCCCTGGGCGTTGCATTCAACTTCTACAATGGCCTGGGCGGCACCCTGATGGGTAGTAACCGCTTTGAGAGGATTCAAGGCCCGGTAGCAATTGGAATCGATGGCCAGGAAGTAACTCCGGGGAATGGTAACAAAGGATTCTTCGTCCCGGAAGGCTCTCTTCTGGCAGAGCAGGATGCTCCACACTATTTGGATGGCGGTGGTGCGTCTCACCCCGTCTAGGTGTAACGCGTCGATAGCATCAATTAGAGAACTGGGCAGGTAGATGGTGTAAATCTTCTTCTGAGGTATGGGCATGAGGTTTCCTTGACTACACTGGCAATAAGCCGCGTAGTGTTTTTGTACAATTTCTGTTTTCGTGACTATGTAAGTTTTGGCGGGATTACCAAGCAAAAAGCGTCTGCAGTCGCTTTCCAAGGCTTATCGTTTCCTTATATACCAAAAATACAATATTTTTTCTTCTTAGGAAAGTGAAATATATTGTCACTTTTGAAAACCTGCACCGAAACCGGTTGATAATCAGTCTATTCCTACAATTGCTTGACAAAGGCACGGATAATTATTTTTTATAATACTGATTAACAACAGTATACGTCAAATGACACACATTTAGGTATCCCTCCTGCTTATCCTACTACAGTAGAGAGTTAGTAGAGTGTAGATGTAATACCTAGTAGAACACATGAACTACTAGGTATGTAGTAGGTACCTATCCCTATAGAGTATGTACTACCCCTATTGTCTACTACTTGCCTAGCACGCACTACTAGACTGTTACTACCGTACAAACCGACATCAATTATCTATGTGCCGATGCGTGTATTTGCTTTGCTCTTCGCTGCTTACTTCTCCATTCTCGCGTGCTTTACATGCGTTGATGAGGAGCAAAGGCGTTCCGAGGCAGGCATCGCATACGTGACGGCTACGCATCCGTATAACACGTCTGGCCTGATGGTAGGGGGTATTTCCCACTTTCCCAGTGCCACTGCTGTCCTGGGATTACTCTACCTAAGATGACCCCGATCACTTGGCGATTAATTATTGATTATGGCGACCGACTCGGCTGCATTATCTGACCTTTCAAACCAGAAATCAGCCATGAAAACACAGGCTTGCCAATTGCTAGCTTACGGCGAAACGGCTGGGGCGCCCGTCTGCATCTGCTCTTTAACCTTGGCGACGGTTTGGCAGGGTACCGACCAAGAGCAGACGATGTATTGGGAGGTCGTTCAGCGCATTGGCCAGACCTTACTATTTGAGTTTGATGCACACCACCGATTCTTCAACACCGAAACTGGCAATTTTGCCTTGTTTCGCTCCGCTGATGAGACGGAGTTGGTTGTGGCGGAAGTTATCTACGCCGAAGAAGACGCGACCTTTCCTTGGCGAGGTATTCACTTTGCTGGCACCGCTGACACGCGAACGCCGATACTTCTGAAGGGCTTGACCTGCTTCTTTGATGCAGCTCTTACGTTGCCCGACAGCCTCTTGCCCCACGTGTCGCTTTATGCCGTAGGCCAAGCCCAACCCTGGAATATTGCCGTGCTAGACTGCCACTACGATGCGGCGTACGAAGTCACCTTCAAATCCGATACGCTTCACCTCGAAGGCATTTGTTTCCGCGAGGAGGGAATTTGAGACACACCCTGCCAAGGTTACCCTTCGTTCAGGAAAACGGTTGTAATGGCAAAGGATAACATTTGCTTCCTCTGTTTGACTACCGCTCCCAGTTCCCTTCGCTCCTGCGGTTTACCCCCAATCATTCCATTCAAGTTCCACAGCATCCCGCCAGACCCCCTTGCCAACTGGCAGGTAAACCGCCCGTTCCAGGGTTTTATCCAGCCCGATGAGTACGCCCAAGGGTACCATGCGCCGGTCTTCTTTCGGAACCTCCGGACCTGCTCCAGAAAAAATTTCCCAATCATCCTTTTCCCACCGCATGACTTCGGTTGCTTGTTCGCCAAAAAGCACCGGCAAATTGGTGAGGGCCATCGAATCACCCGGAATAGGGTACTCCCACTTTCGGGCTAACCATTGCCAAATCGGCTGCGAATCAACCTCAAACACGTGGGACATATTCGGAATATCAAGCGTCCGGTGAGGGCCGTCGGGCACAATTTGCCACACGGGCAGAGTGGTTTGCTGGTGATAATCAAATGCGCCGAGCAGTAGCCTCTCACTCCACGAGGCATCGGCTTGGATAAGCGAAAAGCGCCCCAATACTCCCACGGAGATTGACACGTGCGGACCTTCAGGTGCTTGGATAATACGTGAAACGAGCGCGCGCATGATTTCCCCGACCTGGGCTTGCGAATACAGCTCTCCGCCCGCAAAAACGAATTCGGCGCCGGTTGTGGTAGTGCAGCCGATGGTGTAAGCGAACCGGGGTAAGGCGCCACCGGTGACCACCGTGACGTGGTAGCCCGTGGAGGCGATGTTGGCACTGATTCTACTGAGGAAGTCGCTTCTCTGCATCGGGCGTGTTGGCGGCAACAATACTACGCATCAAGCCTCTTCATATACGTCAGCGGTTAGCTTTCTCATGTTGAAGCAGTAGCAATGCTCAGCTTAGAGTGCAAAAGCAGGGAAACAATTGTTTTCTTTAATGATACCTCTTGGCTCCAGGCCTTCAGCTTCTCCTGGACGGGAACGGATACCGGTTGCTGACTACGTCCTACTAAATCGGCATAAGCCTCCAACAGCTTGCGAGTGTTCCGTAGCGGCTTGTCAGGCAGTTTTAGCACTAAAGCCTCCAAGACCTGCCGCAAGGCATCGTCGGTCACGGCATTGATAGCGCGGGCCTGGACCAGATTATCCACCAGCCGCTGCACGGGAACGAACTCAACCGCTAGCAACTGTCCCAGGGTTGCTCCTAGCACTTCGGGCAATACCCGCTGGTCCTGTATCGCTATCAGCAGGACTTCCAGGGCCAGCGCCCGGCACTCGGGCGTGCTATGAGTCAATCCGCACGCGAGCAGCCGCGTGGTAGCTTCCTCAAATACTGGGCCTGCCTCCAGCATACCTTGAAGGGACTGCTTGATGACGTCTCGCTCAGTGGATTCTAATCTATCCGCCCACCCAGCGGAGCGTAGCACGTGCCAATGCAAGGGAGCCAAATAGTTGGGTATCAGCGCAGCCACGAAGGGGTAATCCACAGCCAGGGCCACATTGGCATGATTCATCCCGGCAAAGCGCACGTACTGCGAGTAGACTAGCAAGGGCGAGGGCGGCACCTTGCTGGTGTAGACACTCGGAAAGGCGAGTATCGTGGGATTGCGGGCTTTCACCTCAAAGACCCACTCCGGTTTCCAGGACTGGACCACGCCAGGGTAATCGCTACCGGTTAATGCACCTAGCTGCTCAAAGGTCTCGTTGGGGTGCTTCGTCCGGGCGGCCACGGCCCACAGCCAAGGCATCGCCTCCGTAATTGATGCCGGTACAATGGCCGTGCTGGGCAACAGTTTGCCCAGGCGTTCGGTCAAATGACGCACTAGTGACTTCTTTTCACCGCTGACGGGCAACGTAGGTTCCGATTGCGCTAGGAACCAGTCCAAGAGTTGCCGGAGTCCCTCGTGTTGCAGCCGGGGCAGTAACGCATGTGCCGCTTGGGCATCGGCCGGGTGCGCGAAGGCGGTTCGGGCCAGGGCAATAGCTATATCGGCAGCGTCCGGCGCCACGTTGTTCGCCTCATAGGCCAGCAATCGGTCTACCAGGGTGGACGGGGCGACCCAATACGGGGAATGCGTCGGCGTGCTGAGCAGCGGCAACCCGGTACGACGCGTGAGGTACTCCTCAGCAGCGGTCAAGCGTAACTTTTCCACTTTCACCAGGGGGTCGGCCACGTAGAAGGCCTCCGTGAGGTTTACCTGTTGGACCCGAGCGGTGCGGAAACCCTGTACCAAGCTAAGAAACAAGGCCTGGACCAGTCCGAAGTGCCCACCCTGGCTGTGTTTGGCGACGATGGCTTCGGCCTCGGCCTTATTTCTTCCCTTCAAAAACGGTAATGTGTGGACCACGTATGGCTGCAACTGCTCCACGTAGTTGGCAGGAAATGCTGCTTGCAGGCGCAACAGCCCGTCTATCCACCGCTCCAGGATGCTGGGGTCTTCGTGGCGCAGCACTTGCCCGGTCAGGAACAACAGCTCGTGCCAATCCTGGACCGGCGGGATAGCCGTGGCATCGGACAACTCCGGCGCCGTGCATTCCCTGGGTTGGTAGCCGTCGGTTTCGTCGTAGCTGGCAACGGCCGGGCCATCGGTCAGGGTCAGCCACGGGTTCAGGAGGGCACGGGCGCCTGGTGCTAACAAGTCGGCGTATTGCCCTGCGACTTCCAGCACTGCGGCAACTTCCGTTTCAGACACCCCCCGCTTTGTGGCCTGAAGAACAATAGCAAGCACCTTCGCAGCTTTCTCCTGCACCGCCGTATCACCGTTTGCCAGCGCACTGGCACTAAGACGTGCAATTTCCGGCGCAAAGGATGGGTCTCGTTTCAGGAGCTTCTCGAAACCGCTTAGCAGGGTGCGGATGCCCGTTTTCAGGTCTTGCCGCGTCATGAGAACATCCGCATAGACCCACAAACTGGACGGGTCAAATCCGGCCTCTGTCCACAGGCCTTTTAACTGGTCCAAAGAGAAATTAACCACCTGCGGTTGTGGATGGGCCAGTAGTTCAACCAGGTCTGCTTGTCGTTCCAACCGCTCGGCCACCGTCGGCTCAAGGGCCAAGTACAGGTTTTTGAACCACGCCAGTAGGGGGCGGCGGAAGTCCCGGCGTAGAGCCAGCAAGCTCCGAGTAAGGACGTCGGCCCGCGATAACGCACCGGAGTCGACGAGCCGTACCAAGGTATCCAGCCACGAAATCACTTGCTGGGGGTAGGCCTTATCCCAGGTTTGCCACGTCCATTTCCCTTGGTCCGCAGGCATACGTAACTGCACGTATGCCTGATTGCTGTCCATGGCGGTATCGAAATCAAACACCAAGAGCAGGTCCCGCTCGACGAACAACTTATCCTCGCCAAGCCGTTTGGCAATCATTTCGGCAGCGTTGACCGGTATGGGCGGCTTTCGACTTAGTTCATTGCCCAGGGTGGAGAGAAATTCGGCGGCGGAAGCGGCAAACAAAGCCTCATGATGCACAATCAGCTGCCTCCTTTCCATTTCCCGGACCATCCGATAATCCGGGGTTGCGATGGTCTTGCTGGCCGCCTGCTGAACCATCAGGTCCCGTAACCAATCGGGCCGGGCGTTGTCCAGGACTTGCCACAGCTGGGCGATGTACTCGTCCTCCTGGTAGGAATACCATATCATGAAATTGGGTCCCAGTGCTTCTTTCCGGGAGTATGTTTTTAGCCCCGCTAATACCAGCATGCCGCGTTGGGCAGGGGTAATGTGGCTGTACCAAGCCCCTGGCGTGTGCTCCTTGAATAACTCTAGCTCCCGCTTAAGGCTCTTCGTTTTTTGTCGAACGGCTACCGTTTCTGTTTTCGGCAGCTCCAAAAGAAACGGCACCAGCTCCTGAGCGCTTTGGTAGCGGATGATGTGTTCAAAGGTTTCGACAGCAGACATGTAATAGAGTGTAATGAAGTACCAAACCAGCAGCAATTACACGCCAATGGTGCTCACTATCTTTTTCATCGCAGGTAGCCGACCCCAAACCAGTAGCCGGTTCTTTACGGCCACGGGTATCGGCTGCGGGTTGCGGCTTATCAGGAAAGCGTAGGCTTCTAGAAGCTTCCCGGCATTACGGGGCGGCAACTCCGGGAATTCGGGCAGCAACGCTTCCAGGACTTGGCGCAATGCGTCGTCGGTAACGGAATCAATGGCCCGAACCTGGACCAAGCTATCGGCGAGCCGCGGCACGGGAGCGTAACCAGCCGCCAACAACTGGCCGAGTGCGTGTCCTAGTACTCCAGGCACTAGTCGTCTCTCCTTCACGGCGCTAAGCAGGACTTCCACGGCCACCGCCCGGCAGACGGCGGCGTGGTGCACCAAGCCGGTAGCCAATACCAGGGATGCCGCCTGGTCGAAGACGGGTCCTGGCCCCAACAGGCTCCGCAACGCGTGGTGGATGATGTCCCGGTCCGCCGCTTCCAGCTTATCCACCCAGGCGGCGCTATTCAGGACGTGCCAATGCAGTGGGGAGGCATTATTCGGCAGCAGGGAAGCCAGGTACGGGTAGTCGACAGACAGCGGCATGTTGTGGGGCCATTGCTGGTAGCGGCCTGCGCGCTTCATGCCCACGTGTTGCGAATACAGCAACAGATTGGAGGGCACCGGAGCATCAGGTGTTTCCACGGCCAGGGACAGCTCGGTCCATGTGTGGGCAAAGCCCTGGGCACCGGTTTTCGCTTCTACGGACCATTCCGGTTGCCAGGGTCGAACCACTCCGGGGTAATCGCCTGCAACCAGCCCCGTCAGTGCCTCAAATACACCATCCGGGTACTTCGTGCGTGCTGCCACCGCCCAGAGGTAGGGCATGACATCGCTCAAGCCCGGTGCTGTTGTAGCGCCTGCGCTTGGCAATAGCTGACGTAACCGCTCGGACACATAGGTAAGAACTGTCTTTGTTCCACCCTTGGCGTTGGGTAGCGGGTGACTCACCGGGTCCAAAAACCAAACCACTAGGTCCCGGATTACTTCGTTTTCAAGGAGGGATGCTTCTGCTTGGGCAGCCTGCGCATTCGCCTGATTCAGATGAGCCGTGCGCGCCAGTGCGATGGCGACATCGGCCGCGTTGGGCGCTTGTCCAGCGGCCTCGTACACTCGCAGCCGCGCCACCAACGCCGTGGGCGCTATCCAAAACGGCTGGTGGGTTGGCGTGCTAAGCAACGGTAACGGTATGGGCTGGCGTAGTTGGTCCTCCGCAAACGCCAGCCGCTGCTGGTCCGCTCCCATCAGCGGGTCGGACGTCAGGTATTCCGTTTTTTGTGCCACGGTTTCCACGCGTCGCACAGCAAACCCGGTAGCCCCGCTCAATAACAAGGCTTGGGCCAAGCCATCGTAGCCATGCACGCTGATGGGACCGGCTAGAAGGGCGGCATTTTCTGCCGGAGAGTGCTGCTTCATGACCGGTAGCAGTTGGGCTACATAAGGCTCCCACTGCGCCTCGTACTCCTCGGGAAAGTGGGGCTTCAGGCGCAACAGACCTTCAAGCCACCTTTCCCGGGCGCCCGGGTCATTGTGCCGAAGCACTTGCCCTGTCAAGAACAATAATTCGTGCCAGTCCTGGACCGGGACAATGGCCGAGGAGGACGATAAGTCGGGAACGAAATCCGGTGGTACGGCATAGGTGTCAGGCGCTTCCTCCTCGCCAAAAGCGGAGAAGGGTTGCGGTTCACTGAGCCAGGGTTGCAATAGTAATCTAGCAGATGGGGCCAACAGGTCGACATACAGCCCCGCAGTAGCTATCATATCTTCCATTTCGGCTTCCGTTGCAGGGGCGGGATTCGCGGTCAATATGGCCACTAACACCTTCGCCGCTCGTTCTTGCACGCCCCCGTCGGCGCTGGACAAGGCAGCCGCACTGAGCCGTCCCAATTCGGGCGCTAACGAAGCCGCTCGTTTCAAGAGCTTCTCCATTCCATCCAACAGCGAACGCAGGCCCGTTTTCAGGTCCTGACGAACCACCAGCCCTTCGGCATAAACGAGCGCCGGGGAGGAGTCGAACCGCGCCTCCACCCACAAGGGCTTGAGCTGGTCCAGGGCAAAGTTCACCACCAGCGGCAACGGGTGAGCCAGGAGTTCCACCAGTTCCTGTTGCCGCTCCAATTGCTCGGCCAAAGTGGGCTTCAGGGCCAAGGAGAGACTTTTGAACCACGTCAGCAGCGAGCGGCGAAAATCGCGGCGTAGTGCCACAAGGCATCGCGTAAGCATGTCGGCCCGCGTCAAATGACCGGTCGTGGTAAGGCTTACCAGAATATCCATCCAGGAAACGTATTGCGGGGGGTGGGCGCTGTTCCACGCCTTCCAGGACTCCACTCCCCACTCCTGATTGGGCTGTTTCAGTTGAACATCGGCCCGGGTGCTGTCAACCCCAGTGTCGAAATCGAATAGCAACGGGACATCCCGCTCCAGCAGCACCCGGTCAGACTGCATGGTGTTGATAATCACATCCGCGGCATTGGCCGGTACCGAATGCGACGAACTAAGTTCCATGGAAAAATCGAATAAGCGCATCGGCAAGGCGGCCGCGAACAGGCCCGGGTCAAACCCAATGAGTTGCCGATTCTCCATCTCTCGTAGCATGCGATAATCGGGGGTTGCCCAATCTTTGCTAGCCGCCAGCCACACCAGCTTGTCCATGAGCCAATCTGGTCGAGCCTGTTCGACCACCGTCCAGTACAAAGCCTTCTGCTCAGCGGTTAACCAAAACGCCCAGACTTGAAAGCCTGGCCGCATGCCCTCTGTCCGGTTAAACGTTTTCATCCTGACCAGCAGGAACATGAAGGTTTGGTCCGGTGTAATATCATTGCCCCAGGAGTACTGTTCTTTTTCCCTTGATGCTGTCAGTTCCTCTTCCAAGGCCTTTGCCTTCTGCCGAACAGCTACCGTTTCCGTTTTTGGCAGTGTCATGAGAAACGGCACCAGCTCCTGGGAGCTTCGGTGGCGGATGATGTGTTCGAAGGTTTCAACAGTGGACATGTAAGTGACGGTAGGCAAACCGGTAAGCCGGAAAGAATCGAGAGCAGTAGCGTTGGGGTACAGACTTACAAAAAGCGCATTTGCGCGGCCAAAATGTGCTTGCATGGCCCCCGTTGGCCTTGATGCCCACTGAACCAGGGGCAGGTACACCGTGGTCCTTCACTGCCACCTACCACGACCGTATGCCAGACCCCGGTGCCACGAACACGAGCCTCTGTACGACCACCAGCACCCAGCCCCACCAATTGCACGTCATCGGTGGCTTCCAGCAAGGCGCGGGCATTTTTCAGCCGAGGATTCAAGCTCACAATGCGGCTGAGCTTGAAGGGCAGGCGGCGGTAGAAGTGCTGGTTATCGGCCAAGTCAAAGCCAAGTAGGCCCATTGCCGAAAGACTGGCGCAGAGGCGGTCCACCGTATTGGGTGCTAGGTCATGCTCCAGGGCGAACATGGCCGGATTGAAGACTTCGTTGCCCCGAAATTGCTGGTTCGCGCCGGTTATCCATTCCGTCGGCAACTCCTCCATGAGCGTCTCCAATTGGTTACCCTCGCCTGAAAAGCCCCGCCACACGTCAGCCGATAAGGCGAGCAAGAATCGGTGCCCGCAGCCCAGCTCCAGGAGGAACGCGGCGGCTTGCCCGTCCGGCGCAGCATACACCCGAACCGCCTCGCACAGCGGCAACAGGCCCTCCAGCAGCCGGAGCCGGTGCACACCCCTAACTCGCACCGCCCCGGGACTAGCCACGGGGGAAAAGCTGGGCCGGGGGCCGCGCAGCACCAAGTAGTAATCGGTTTTAGCCGCACCCGTCGGGATGCTTTGCACCAGTTGCACGGCTTGGACCCGGGTCAACCGAAGCGTTTCCTCCATGTCGGCTAAGTAAGCTTGGACCGAGGTAAGCCCTTTAATCCAACGCTCGGGCAAGGCGACTTTACGCTCCACTACGCACCCCGCCGCTCGTTCCAGGACCACTTCTTTCTGTCCAATGGAGAGCGCCACGGGTTCGGTGCGGGCAATGCGGGCTAACGCGTTCACCATCGGCTCGTTGAAATCGACGTTGGTGGTGCCACTGCTGAGAAATTCGCCATCCAGGGCTTCCGACCCTAGGTCCAAACGAGCGTACACGCCGTTGCAAGAAGAGAAGGCTTCGAAACGGAGCTGCCCAGCCCCCGCGGTGACAATTGGGTCGCGTAAGGCTGCGCTTTGCGGCACGAACCGGGAAGACACCACCTTGGCCAGGGTGCTTAGCCCCCGCGCCGCGAGCCACGAGTTCCGCAGGCGTCCCCAAAAGAAGCAATCCGTGCCGGAGGTAGCTGGCTCTTCCGAAAAGGCCGACAAAAGCAGCGAACTACCGGCTGCCTCCGCTTTCAGCACCGAAGATTGAGGATAAGAATAAGAAAAGTCAGACATAGCCCAGAGCGGCATAAGGGTAAAGAAGACGAAGCTAAGCGGTTAAATGATAATTCTAGTCCCTTTCTTCGAGCCATGACATCACCTTCGTCTCGTCGCTACGCCCTCCGGGCTTTCTAGGCCGGAACCGAAGTTTGCAACGGTAGAAACCCCAGGCCCAGCATGCTTATCAGTAACGACTAAGACTACAGTTCCTCGGCCTCGCTACTCATGATGACGAATATTCGGTTAACAATCATTAGCAAGGTCAGCAGGAACGACATGAGCAAAAAGTAGTTAACCCAAGCGATGAACACAAGTACCCACTCCTGCCAAGGTCGCTGCAACGACTTCTCCCAGCCCAGGGTAGAGGATGCTGTTGGCTTTGATGCCGGGCTTGAGACTTCTGCCTGAGTTGTGGCTGTGGGGCTAATCGATTTCACGGTAGCGGTTGGCGATGTCACGGTGAGGGGCTGGGACTTAACCAAACCAATTTGTCGAGGAGGCTTAGCTACCGTTACACTGGCTGCAGGATACTCGGACACATTTGGCTTGAAAAACCCAAGGACAATCAGCAGCACCACGCAGGCCAAAGACTGTAAGATGCCAAAAGCGATATTGGAATGAACCTCCTTGGCGAAGACCTTTTTGACTTCATCGCCTAGGGCCTCCTTTTTCACCTTCTCAATGACTTGGGTAATCATTGCAAGCAAACCGAATAGAAAGCCGCCGATAATGCTAACAGCAGTCAGAAGGTCGGAACTGCGTTCGCCGAGCTTTTCAGTAAAAAAGAAGGCCAGTGGCAACGCCAAAATCGCTGGCCACCAGAAGAACAGCCATAAATCCCCAGGGTTAATACCTGGCTGCCCCAACTTCCTAAGGGTCCTCAGGTGAGCAAAGGCAATTGGCCTGATGTCAACCCGCGAGAGCATCACGGGAGACTTTGTCCGTGACATCCTTAACAAGGAGCCTGTCTAGGGTTTTTGGCGGCGGGCAGAGTGGGCAGCAAAAAGACTCCCAAAAAAGTCGGAAATTTGTGGTGCGACCCACTCAAATCTCTCTCTTCGATGGAAGTCCTGCGCAAAGATATTATTCGAACCTGGATAGTGCCCCACCTGAGCATCGGCACCCGCGGCCCAGACCCGAGCGCGGACCTGCTGGAGGTGGTGGAAACGATTTTGTACAAGCTCAAAACGGGCTGTCAATGGCGTCAATTGCCGCTCAAACAGTTCTTTACGAAAGTAACTCTGAGCTGGCAGGGCGTCTATTACCACTTCCGCGAATGGCGCAAAGACGGCTCGTGGAAGCAGCTTTGGCTCACGCTGCTACGGGTACATCGGCCCCGGCTGGACCTGTCGAGCATCCAACTCGATGGCAGCCACAC
>Ga0326733_1000292_pt1 | contig 15213 bp, 16 predicted proteins | sample 14_GP2_308_FD_207946 | JGI IMG/M metagenome (GOLD analysis project Ga0326733, IMG submission 207946) | Glacier ice microbial communities from Ngari, Tibet, China - 14_GP2_30.8 | ecosystem: Environmental > Aquatic > Freshwater > Ice > Glacier | place: China: Ngari, Tibet | collected 2018-07-17 | reverse complement strand
TTTAAGCTGTTTATTTGGTTCAAGCCGGGTAATACTTTATTGACATTAACAAACCGTGGAAATATCCACACTCGGAGGATTTATGGAAACTAACAATAATTCTAAACGTATTCATCCCCTCGTCGCTGCCGCTGCGGTTGGCGTATTGCTCGTCAGTCTGGTCGGAGTTGCTGCAATGACCGGCATGTTGCCGAGTTCGAATAGCGAAGGCTCCAAAAAAGAAGCCATCGCTGCACTGGAAAAAGAAGCTGCAGACAAAACAGCGGACGCCAAGGAAGCGGAACGTAAAGCGAATTCGGCACGCAAGGAATCTGATAGCCGTCAGGCAGCCGAAAAGAAGGCTGCCAGTCAAGAAAAATATCGTGAGGCTGCCAGTCAAGAAAAATATCGTGAGGCTGCCAGTCGAGAAAAATATCGTGAGTCTTCCACCAAGGTTGCACAGGCACAAGTCTGCTACGACTGCGGCCGCATCGAATCCGTACGGTCAGTACAAACTCAAGCAAAACCAAGCGGCATTGGTGTGGTTGGTGGCGCAGTAGTGGGCGGCTTGCTGGGAAACCAAATTGGCGGGGGTAGTGGTAAAACTCTGGCAACAGTTGCAGGTGCGGTAGGCGGCGGCTTCGCCGGTAATGAAATTGAGAAGCGCACACGCACTGAAGCTAATTATGAAGTAACTGTACGCATGGAAGACGGACGGACCCGCACCTTCCCATACGATAATCAGCCAAATTGGAATACGGGCGATCGCGTTCGCGTAGTAGATGGTTATTTGCGCGCACGTTAAGTAACACCGGCATAAAAAAGGGAGCGGCAACTTGCCGCTCCCTTTTTTATTCTGTAGCAGTTATTGAGCTGAAATCACTCTGTCGTCACAGTTATTCGAACTATGCAGGTGATGTTTATTCGGCTTCTTCTATCCACGCCTGTTGAATCGCTTCGAGAATTTTTTCTCCAGAACGATCCGGTGCGTCGTCAAAATCTTCCAATTCGCATACCCATTTATGCAAATCGGTAAAGCGTATGGTTAGCGGATCGATGTCCGGAAACTTGTCGTTCAGCTCTTCCGCAATGCGGATGGTGTCTGTCCATTTCATCGCCAGCCCCTCAATAGTTTTAGTGATTTTCGCTAGCGTGATTGATCGTGTAACGTGGGATTTCCACGACCAGATCTTCCTCTGCCACGATCGCTTGGCATGACAGGCGCGATGCTGCTTCCAAACCCCAGGCTTTATCCAGCAAATCTTCTTCGGTATCGCCCGCTTCATTCAGGGATTTGAAGCCTTCGCGCACGATCACGTGACACGTGGTGCAGGCGCATGATTTTTCGCACGCATGTTCGATATCGATATCGTTTTCAAGCAACACATCACATATCGATTTACCAGCTGGTGCGTCAATCACTGCGCCGTCCGGGCACAAGGCATGATGAGGAAGAACAACAATTTGCGGCATTTGGATTACCTGGAAGTTAAATGTTATTACGTTAAACAGGGACTATTTCTTTGCCGATTTGCTGCAAAGCATACTGCTTTTTTCCGATTAAAATCAGGAAAAATGATTTCTCAGATTTCGTCCAGTTTTTTACCCGACAAGGCGATGCGTACGCTTCTATCCATTCTACGCGCGGCAAATTCTTCCGTGCCGTGCGCCAGCGCATCAACCGCTGCCTTGATCGCGACATGATCGGTACCGCTGCCAAGGTGTTTGACGTTTTCCAATAACGCGAAGACGTCTTTACGCTCATCATCTGACAGTAAACTCGCATCGGCGTCCATTGCCGATTCCGTCGCCAAAACGATGCGCTCAGCTTCCACCTGTTCTTCACGCAATGCACGTGACGCCATATCGATATCTGCCGACTTGAAAGAATCCTGCAGCATTTGTGCAACCTGATCGTCGGCTAAACCGTAAGACGGTTTCACTTCTATCGATGCCTCGACACCCGAGCGCAACTCGCGTGCAGAAACCGAGAGCAAACCATCCGCGTCCACTTGATATGTCACGCGTATCCGCGCTGCACCAGCCGCCATAGGCGGAATGCCACGCAGTTCAAACTTAGCCAGCGAGCGGCAATCTGTTACCAGCTCGCGCTCGCCCTGAACAATATGTACTGCAAGCGCCGTCTGGCCATCCTTGAAAGTTGTGAATTCCTGCGCGCGTGCACAGGGAATTGTCGAATTACGTGGAATGACTTTTTCTACCAAGCCACCCATCGTCTCGATACCTAAAGACAGTGGAATCACATCCAGCAACAGCCAGTCATCGCCTGCAGCGCGATTACCGGCCAGCAGATTAGCCTGAATCGCAGCGCCCAGCGCCACTACTTTATCCGGATCGATATTCGCCAAAGGCGTGGCTTGGAAAAAATCGGCAACGGCTTTGCGTATATGCGGCATGCGTGTTGCGCCACCAACCATCACTACACCATCGACATCATCAACAGTCAGCTCGGCATCGCGCAAAGCCTTCTTGGTTGGAGTAATCGTCTTAGTGACCAAGTGTTGCGTAATCTTCGTGAAATCTGCCGCAGTTACCGTCACGTGCACTTCTTCGCCCGAGGTCAGCACTGCGTCAATATGGGTTTCCGCTTTGGACGACAACAATTCTTTGGCTTCACGCGACTTGACCATCAAGATGCTGGTATCAATATCGCACAAAGGTGCCAAATTGGATTGCTCGATAATCCAGCAAAACAAACGATGGTCGAAATCGTCGCCGCCCAGTGCAGAATCACCACCGGTAGACAGCACTTCAAACACACCTTTGGTCAATTTCAGGATGGACACATCGAAAGTGCCGCCGCCCAGATCGTAGACGGCGTATATGCCTTCTGATGCGCTGTCGAGGCCGTAGGCAATCGCTGCCGCAGTCGGTTCATTAAGCAAACGCAATACGTTCAGGCCCGCTAGTTTGGCTGCGTCTTTGGTCGCCTGACGTTGCGCATCATCGAAATATGCGGGTACGGTAATCACGGCACCGATCAACTCATCGCCCAATGCGTCTTCCGCTTGCTGACGCAAGGTAGCGAGAATTTCTGCAGAAATTTCAACCGGGCTTTTGATGCCAGCGACGGTTTTCAGCTGCACCATGCCCGGAGTATCGAGAAAATCGTAAGGTAGGTTTTCAGCGTACGCGATGTCTTTCAAGCCGCGTCCCATGAAACGCTTGACGGAAACGATAGTATTTTTTGGATCGGTATTCTGCGCCGCTTGCGCTTTGTAGCCGATCTGCGCATTGCCATTCTTCAAGTAATGCACGACAGACGGCATCAAGGAGCGCCCTTCTTCGTCGGTCAACACTTCTGGAATGCTGTTACGCACAGTCGCAACCAACGAGTTGGTCGTGCCTAGGTCAATACCAACCGCCAGCCTGTGCTGATGCGGTGCAGTAGACATGCCGGGTTCAGCGATTTGAAGAAGAGCCATATTTGTTGGTGATTATTTTTATCTTGTTTCAGGGAAGTCGCTGCCATCGTTCATCGTCAGCAGCGGACGACAATGCTAGTCCGGCAGTGCGTCCAGCGCATTGGAAACTTCATTTGCAAATTTTTCGAGGAACATCAACTGCCGCACCAAACCAGCGGCCTGCGTAAAATCATCGGTGTCCAGCAATTGCGCGATCTCAGCAAGCGCTAGCTTGCGTGCGCTACGGATAGCGTCGTCCAGCGCTTCCAACTCTGTCCTGTTTTTCTGCGAGCGCGCATCATCCAGCGCTTCACGCCATTCCATTTGCTGCATCAAAAATTCGACAGGCATTGCCGTATTCAATTCTGTCTGCAGATCTACGCCATTCAGTTCGCACAAATACGCAGCGCGCTTGAACGGACTCTTCAATGTTTTGTATGCCTCGTTAGCACGCGTCGCCCATTGCATTGCAACACGCTTTTCAGCGTCGGAGGCATGCACAAACTTGTCGGGATGGACTTGATTCTGCACGCTGTGATAAGCGCTATCGAGTGCGCTGGCATCAATCGTAAAGCGCTGCGGCAGATGAAAAAGGTCGAAGTGGTTTTGCATTCTTGTGCGCTGGCGGTCGGCTGGCTTACCTTGCGATGCAGCGCTATCGCTGCCAAATTATTGTTATCTAAAATAAAAAAGCCTGCACACATTCTACAGGCTCCATCAGTACAAAATATCTGCCACGGATGCTAGCTACGCGCAACTAACTATCAAATGCGGAAGCTTTCACCACAACCGCACTCGTCCTTGACGTTCGGATTATGGAACTTAAAACCTTCGTTCAAGCCTTCACGTGCAAAATCCAGCTCTGTACCATCGATGTACGGCAGACTTTTAGGATCAACAAAGACCTTGACGCCATGCGATTCAAATACGCTATCTTCCGTCGCGCTTTCATCCACATATTCCAGCTTGTACGCGAGGCCGGAACAACCGGTCGTGCGCACGCCGAAACGAAGGCCGATACCTTTGCCGCGCCGTTCCATATAGCGATTAATGTGTTTCGCTGCTTTTTCAGTCAATGTAATAGCCATGATTCTTCGCTCTAAAAGATTGTCGTTGAAGCGCGCAACATGGATTCATGCTGCGCTAAGCAAACAAACTTAAGCTGCTTTTTCCGCTTCTACGACGCCATGCTTGGTTTTGTAATCCAGTACAGCTGCCTTGATTGCATCTTCAGCCAGAATCGAGCAGTGAATTTTCACTGGTGGCAATGCCAACTCTTCAGCGATGTGCGTATTCTTGATAGCCATCGCTTGATCCAAGGTCTTACCTTTGACCCATTCGGTCACCAGCGAAGACGATGCAATCGCCGAACCGCAGCCATAGGTTTTGAATTTTGCATCCTGGATCACGCCATCAGCGCCGACCTTGATCTGCAATTTCATCACGTCACCACAAGCCGGCGCACCAACCATGCCGGTACCGATCGTGTCATCACCTTTATCGAACGCACCAACGTTGCGTGGATTTTCGTAATGATCGAGAACTTTGTCTGAGTAAGCCATTTTGATACTCCTTGTTAAACCTGGTTTCTATCGCTATCGACAAAAAACCAAAAAGATTAGTGTGCTGCCCATTGGATCGTGCTGATGTCGATCCCGTCTTTATACATATCCCACAGCGGCGACAGCTCGCGCAGCTTGGTGACTTTTTCCTTGATCAGATTGATCGTGAAATCCACGTCTTCTTCGGTGGTGAAACGACCGAAAGTAAAACGGATCGAGCTGTGCGCCAGTTCGTCGCTGCGACCCAGCGCTCTCAACACATAAGATGGTTCCAGACTGGCCGAAGTACAAGCCGAACCTGAAGAAACAGCCAAATCCTTAATCGCCATGATCAGTGATTCACCTTCAACGTAATTGAAACTGACGTTCAAATTGTGGGGTACGCGGTGTTCCATATCGCCATTGATATAGACCTCTTCCATCACCATCAAGCCTTTTGCCAGACGATCACGCAATGCGGTGATGCGAACAATTTCTTCATCCATTTCTTCACGGGCGATGCGGAAGGCTTCGCCCATGCCGACGATTTGATGCGTCGCCAATGTGCCCGAACGCAAACCGCGCTCATGACCGCCACCGTGCATTTGCGCTTCGATACGCACGCGCGGTTTGCGGCGTACATACAAAGCACCTATGCCTTTAGGGCCGTAGGTTTTGTGTGCCGTAAAAGTCATAAGATCGACTTTGGTTTTTTCTAGGTCGATCTTCACTTTGCCGGTTGCCTGCGCAGCGTCGCAATGGAAAATGATGCCTTTGCTGCGGCACAGTTCGCCGATTTCGTCGATAGGCTGAATCACGCCGATTTCATTATTAACCAGCATGACCGATACCAGGATCGTGTCCGGGCGAATTGCTGCGGCCAATTGGTCGATCGTGATCAAACCATTGTCTTGCGGCTGTAAATAAGTTGCTTCAAAACCTTGGCGTTCCAGTTCACGCACGGTATCCAACACAGCTTTGTGCTCGGTTTTAACCGTGATGATGTGCTTGCCCTTGGTCTTGTAGAATTGCGCTGCGCCTTTGAGCGCCAAGTTGTTGCCTTCCGTTGCGCCCGAGGTCCAGATGATTTCGCGCGTATCCGCATTGACCAGCTTGGCGACTTGTTCGCGCGCGTCTTCTACGGCTTTTTCTGCAGTCCAGCCGTACATGTGGCTGCGCGAAGCCGGATTACCAAACTGCTCGCGCAGATACGGAATCATCTTGTCGGCTACACGTGGATCAATAGGCGTAGTCGCCGAGTAATCCATATAAATTGGGAAGTGGGGTGCCTTGATCGTATCGATCAAGCTTTTATCAAACGGGGCATTCATTTTTTATAGCTCCAATAATCAAACGGCTGCGTGGTTACGGTGCACCACCACCACGCATTGTTCAGAAATCTTTTGTTTTTGCTGATCGACCAAATCTTTCAAAGACACAGAATCGAGATAATCCACCATTTTGGAATTCAGCGTTGCCCACAGGTCATGTGTCATGCAACGCGGACCATTTTCATGGTCGACGCTGTGGCAGTTTTCCTTGCCACCGCACTGCGTTGCATCCAATGGCTCATCGACTGCAATGATGATATCAGCGACCGTTACATCTTCTGCGCGACGCGCCAAGTTGTAACCACCGCCCGGTCCACGTACTGATTCCACAATTTCATGTCGACGCAACTTGCCAAACAATTGCTCAAGATAAGACAGCGAAATTTCTTGCCGCTGACTTATACCGGCGAGCGTGACCGGACCATTGTCTTGGCGTAATGCCAAGTCAATCATTGCTGTTACAGCAAAACGTCCTTTAGTCGTCAAACGCATTAAACACCGCCTCTAGAATCAACCGAATGTAATAACCCGAGTTGTTGATCGATTTGGTCAAGTATAACAAACTTGACTGAATTTGTCAGGTACTCGCCTTTTGCTATCTATCCGGCCCACAGATGAAAACTTCGATTCCATACGGCAATTTTATTGCTTTAGTGTCTAATCAACATTGACCGGCGTCACTAAGTAAAGAGATTAAAAAACTTCGCAAGTCTTGAACTCCAAATTTGGCCACCCCTTAAATACCCAGATTAATGACTGCGCCGCTCAGATATTACTTATTTATCATGCCCTTCATCGGAATCCCATCTCGTTCAAAACGGAAAACTCCAATCAAATTTGACTGATTATTCAGTTAATAAGTAATGGACGATTTCATTATGTAGAAAATAAAAAGATCGCATGAACCGCAACATAGACAACAGTCTCGAGGATACTTTTCATTTGAGCGAATATTCAATTTATAATTGGCGCCACATTAATTGACTGAAACTTCGTTTCCAATTCCGCAATGGCTACACGTACGTCTAAAACCCCGCAATCTCCCACTCAAAAAGCTGACAAAAAACGAATCGAAGTGCTCAAGGCAGCCGGCAAGTGCTTTCGCAAAACCGGCTTCCATCAAACTTCCATGCAACAAATTTGCGCAGAAACCGGCTTGGGGCCTGGTGCGGTTTATCGTTATTTCACAGGCAAGGAAGCCATCATCGAAGCGATGGTGGAAGACGAACGTCGCCAGGCTCGCGCGATGTTAGTGCAAATGCGCGATGCCGAATCCATACAAGCGGCCTTAAGCGCCGTCACGCGACTCTTTGCTGAACGCTATCGCGCAGGCGGCGATGCCAGCTTAATGACCGAGGTTTATGCCGAAGGCATGCGCAGCAAACGCGTAGGCGCCGTTTTACGCAAGATTGAAGCGGAATGGATTATGGGACTGACCAATCTTTTGCGCATTGCGCAGGCGCGCGGACAGATAGACGCGTCGCTTGATGCGGCGCAAACCGCGTTGTTTTTAACAGGGATGTGGGATGGGATGGTTATACGCCAGCATTTTCATGCGCATGAAGATCAAAACGCCTTACCGGCATTTTTTGAAACCATGATTGCGCGGCTGCTGGCGAAGGACAACAAGGTCAGCGGCAAGCCATTGACGACGCCACCTATCGAAAACTCGCTGTTTGCGGAAGAACTGAAGAAACGTGCGGAGTCCGAAGATCTGCGCCAGCTCAGCCTGATTTAAATCAAGCCTGATTCTTTTTCAGTAGATGCATAGCGCCAAAAAGTGTCTGCATTACCGGATTGACGATAAAGCTCAGGTTATACGGATGCTCGGAAACTTTTTTCGGAAAACGAGCACTCTCCGGCAAGGCATCCAGTTGCACGGCAATCTTCCCCCATAACACCAGCGTCGGTAGCTGTTTCGCACTTTGCTCTGCGTGATCGGCCAAGGCTGCCAAGACTATTTGCAAAAATGGTATCCAAGGCTTGGCTTCTTTTACAGGTGGTACATGCGAACGGAAAACCAGCGCTGCATTCAACAATAAAAACCCGTGTCGCGTTAAATTAACCTGCAATTCCGGCAAGGTTTGAATCACCGATGAAGGCGCAGCCTGCGCATTGGCAGATACGCCCACCAGCACGTCGCCTGTGGTTTGATCAATAGACAATTGACCATCTGCCACTAGCAGCATCTTCATGAAATTGCGCAATGACGTCGCGCGATTGACCTGTTTGGACAAACCCTTTTCCGACCACAGCGATTCAACTGCACCATCCATAAAGCAAACGCCGGTTGCGCTGTCCGCGCGTGGATAAGGGCCCTCACCTACCAGCACATAACGCACCGCATCTAATGGTTGCGCGAAAGCGGCGAATAATCGGCCGCCATTCGGCAAATAGTTGTCGTCTGCAAGTGTTGGCAAATAATCTGGAAATGCTTTGTGCAAGGCATTGAGGCCTGCAAGCAGGATCGGACGCCACGATGCGTCGGCTACGTCCAACATGGAGATAAAAGATGACGGGATAGCTTGCATGAGTTTTGTGGGCAGAAGTTGATAGCCTGAAGTTCAACCAGGCTGACGAAAGCAGCGATTGTATCCGCAAGATTGCCAGACACAAACCGAACTGTTGTTCATCACCGCTATCATTTCAAAGTAAGCACAGACCTTATTGTCAGAAGCTAAAAATTATGCGCTGGCCAACGGTGCTATCGTGTCCCCACCCGATGCGCCGAACAATTGTTCTTTCAATATCCGCAACTGATCGCGCACTTGCGCGGCTTTCTCGAACTCCAGGTTTTTTGCATGACCCAGCATCTGTTTTTCCAGACGCTTGATTTCCTTGCTTACCTGCTTTTCGCTCATCGCTTCGTACTTGGCGTGCTCTTGCGCAGCACTCAACTCTTCGCGCGCTTCCTGCGGACTGTAAACACCATCGATCAAGTCACGAATATTTTTCTTGATACCGATAGGCGTGATGTTGTTCGCCGTATTAAACGCGATCTGCTTAGCGCGACGACGCTCAGTTTCATCGATGGCTTTGCGCATCGAATCAGTAACCTTGTCACCGTACAGAATTGCCATGCCGTTTAAGTTACGCGCGGCTCGACCTATGGTTTGAATCAGACTGCGCTCGGAACGGAGAAAACCTTCCTTGTCCGCATCCAAAATCGCCACCAATGACACCTCAGGCAAATCCAGCCCCTCACGCAACAAGTTAATACCCACCAACACATCGAAAGTACCAAGACGCAAATCTCGCAGAATTTCCACACGCTCCACTGTATCAATATCGCTGTGCAAGTAACGCACCTTGATACCGTTATCGCTGAGAAATTCCGTCAACTGTTCAGACATGCGCTTGGTCAGCGTCGTCACCAACACACGCTCATGCTTTTTCACGCGCTCGGCAATTTCCGACATCAGATCATCGACCTGAGTGGAAGCCGGACGTACGCTGATTAAGGGATCGACCAAACCCGTCGGACGTACAACTTGCTCCACCACTTGATCGGCATGCGTATTTTCATAATCAGCAGGCGTCGCGGAAACAAACACCATCTGCCGCATCTTGCCTTCGAACTCATCAAAGCGCAGCGGCCGGTTATCCAACGCGGATGGCAGACGGAAACCGTAATCGACCAGGTTGGTTTTGCGCGCCCTATCGCCGTTGTACATGCCGTTGAGCTGCCCCATCAACACATGCGACTCATCCATGAACATCAGAGCGTCTGGCGGCAAATAATCGACCAATGTTGGCGGCGGATCACCGGGCTTGGCGCCGCTCAGGTGGCGCGAATAGTTTTCGATGCCTTTGGTAAAACCGATTTCCTGCATCATCTCCAGATCGAAGCGCGTACGTTGCTCCAGCCTCTGCTCTTCGATCAACCTGTTTTCCTTGCGGAAAAATTCCAGCCGATCGCGCAACTCATCCTTGATCGTTTCAATTGCACGCAAAACGGTGGTTCGCGGCGTCACATAATGCGAGCCCGGATAAACAGTAAAACGTAAAATTTTTTGCCGTACGCGGCCGGTTAATGGATCGAATAATTGCAGGCTTTCAATTTCGTCATCAAACATTTCAATACGAATTGCCAGCTCAGCATGTTCTGCCGGAAAAATATCGATGGTGTCGCCACGCACACGGAAAGTGCCGCGGCCGAAGTCCACTTCATTGCGCGTGTATTGCATCGCGATCAGTCGCGCAATCACATCTCGCTGACTAATCTTGTCCTTGGCCCGCAAGGTCAGAATCATTTGATGATATTCGGTCGGATTACCAATACCGTAAATCGCCGAAACCGTTGCAATGATCACCACATCGCGACGTTCCATCAGCGATTTGGTGCAGGACAGACGCATCTGTTCGATGTGCTCATTGATCGACGAATCTTTTTCAATAAACAAATCGCGCTGCGGCACATACGCTTCAGGCTGGTAATAATCGTAGTAACTGACGAAATATTCCACCGCGTTTTGCGGAAAAAATTCGCGGAATTCGCTATATAGTTGAGCCGCGAGCGTTTTGTTTGGCGCAAATACAATCGCCGGACGCCCCATGCGGGCAATCACATTAGCGACTGTATACGTCTTGCCCGACCCGGTAACACCCAGCAAGGTTTGATAAAACAACCCATCGTTGATGCCCTCTACCAGCTTCGCAATCGCGGTCGGCTGATCGCCTGCCGGAGGAAATGGCTGATACAGACGGAACGGGGAATTCGGGAAGGTAACTATTTTCGATTCGTCAACGGAATTGGGAACTTGGGATAAATCAGCCATTTAAATCCGACCTTTGGTAAAATAGTGAGTCGCATTTTCGCAAGACTTATGATCTTGCGCTCTATACAACCCCACTGCAAAACGACCGTTTGCAGCTAACTTTTGATGTTATCACGATGAACGCACCTCTTCCTGCTTCGCTCCTCACCGCCATCGAAATGGCGCCCCGTGACCCGATTCTTGGTATTACCGAAGCGTTTAACGCCGACAAGAATCCAAATAAGATCAATCTTGGTGTCGGCGTTTACAACGACGATAACGGCAGATTGCCACTTCTCGAATGCGTGCGTAAAGCTGAAGCGCAATTAATGGAAAAACTGTCGCCACGCGGCTACTTGCCTATCGACGGCTTGGCTGCCTACGATAAAGCGGTACAAGAACTCGTATTTGGTGCCGATAGTTCAGTAGTCAAGGACAAACGTGCGGTAACCGCACAAGCAATCGGCGGTACTGGCGCGCTCAAACTCGGTGCAGATTTCCTAAAGCGCTTCGCACCGAACGCGCAAGTCTGGATCAGCGATCCAAGCTGGGAAAACCACCGCGCCCTGTTCGAATCCGCTGGCTTCATCGTCAACAATTATCCGTACTACGACGCAGCAACCCGCGGCGTCAACTTCGCCGGCATGCTTGATACACTCAAATCGATTCCGAGCGGTTCGATCGTGCTGTTACACGCTTGCTGCCACAACCCAACCGGCGCTGACCTGAGCGATGCGCAATGGCTAGAAGTGCTGAACGTTGTCACAACACGCGGCTTGACTCCATTCCTCGACATGGCCTACCAAGGTTTTGGCGACGGCATCGAATCCGACGGCAAAGTTGTACGTCAATTCGCCGAAGCAGGCGGCCCTGTTTTTGTATCCAACTCGTTCTCCAAATCGTTCTCGCTGTATGGCGAACGCGTTGGCGCGTTGAGCATCGTTTCCAGCAACGCAGAAGAAGCCGCACGTGTCTTGTCGCAATTAAAACGCGTCATCCGCACCAACTACTCCAACCCACCTATTCACGGCGGCCAAGTTGTTGCAACCGCTCTGGCATCACCAGAACTGCGCGCATTGTGGGAAGAAGAATTGGCCGGCATGCGTGTACGCATTCGTGAAATGCGTCAAACATTTGTACAGAAGTTGAAAGAACAAGCACCTAGCCACAATTTCGATTTCGTGATCGAACAACGCGGCATGTTTTCTTACTCTGGTTTGACCAAGCCGCAAGTGGAACGTCTGCGCGATGAATTCTCGATTTATGCTGTCGACACTGGCCGTATCTGCGTAGCTGCACTGAACACAAAAAACATCGATTACGTCATTGCAGCAATCGCAAAAGTTCTTTAATATTCGCTTGCGATTAATTTCTGCGCCTACAGTAGAACGAAGCAAAGAAATTTATCGCACAAGCTTTGACAAGCGGGCAAGAAACATCTTATAATCTCGCTTCTGTTCCCTGATAGCTCAGCTGGTAGAGCGACGGACTGTTAATCCGCAGGTCCCTGGTTCGAGTCCAGGTCGGGGAGCCACAGAATACAAAGGGGGTTACGTGAAAACGTAACCCCCTTTTCTATTGTTTGGCCCAAATTTGTCCCAGTAGGTCTCCAACGAGGAGTATCTATGTCGACTATTCGCAAACGCGGACCAAATCAATTTCAAGCACGAGTTCGACTTCAAGGTCATCCTGAAACAAGTCGCACATTCGTGACTAAAGCCGATGCAGTTGCATGGGCGACCTCCGTTGAGCAGATCACCAAACAAGGTCATGGGGCATGCTTTAAAGAAGCAAGCACGCTCTCTCTCCATGATGCACTCCTCCGCTATCAATCTGAAGTTACCCCATCTAAAAAAAGCGCATCACACGAGACCGCTCTTATCAACCGTTGGCTTAAGAATCCATTGGCTTCTTTATCTATCGTCAGAATAAGAGGAGTTGATTTAGCTCTATACCGTGATCGGCGAATGGATGCCGGTATATCTGGAAACACTTTACGCATTGAATTTGCACTCATCGGACATTTGTATGAGGTCGCCAAAAAAGACTGGGGGTTGGAAACACTCACCAATCCGGTCAAAGCTTTTAGAAAGCCAAAGGTCAGCAGAGGTCGGGATAGGAGATTTGAAGAAGGCGAAGAAGATTTACTACTTCAATACAACATCACGGTCGGCAATCTACGTCTGCATTCGATCATCATCCTTGCTGTTGAGACAGCGATGCGTAGAAGTGAACTTGTAGGCATTCGATGGGACGATGTAAATCTCGAGACGAGAATGATCTATATCCATGACACCAAAAACGGAACAGCAAGGACAGTGCCGTTGTCATCCCGCGCCGTTGCCGCTATCGTGGCCCTTCCCCACCTCGAAAGTCCCTTCATGCTAAACATGCACTGCGACACACTTACCTATGACTTTGTCCAGGCGTGCAAATCTTGTAAGATTGACGGATTACGGTTTCACGATCTACGGCATGAAGCTACGAGCAGATTATTTGAGTAAGGCTTCAATAGGATGGAGGTCTCAACAATCACAGGCCACAAGACGCTTTCAATGCTTAAGAGATATACACATTTGAAAGCTTCTAGTTTGTTAGAAAGGCTGGGCTAACCCCGCACCTTATTGCGGGTTATCGCCATCTCTCAGTTCAACAAGCTTTTTTGCATGGCGCTGAAATAGTCGATCCATTCTTACACCCAGAATGATAGACATGAAAGCAGCGACACCGAATGCCAAAGCAGCAAAAGGCCAAACTATTGCGATGCAACATGCCAACGCGACGGGAATACATACATTTGCGATTATCAAGGGCCATTTAAGTACTTGCTTCATCTCAGGGGCAAGGTGAAAAAATTGAAGACCCCCATAGACAAAGTACTCGTTTGCTGCTGCGCATAACACCCAAAAAGGCAATCCCACAGCCGCGGCAAATATGCCAGCCTGTGAATATATGGAAGGAGATGTCATTTGTGTTAGTACAAAAATAATAGCTACACAAACTCCCGCACCACCAAAAGCGGTATTTTTCGCCATCTCAAATTTGGAAATACTTGGAGTCAAGTCACAGTATTCCGCGAAATTCATTTTTTTGTCCTCGGCTGTCATCGGCTGTTCTCAAAGGTTTATCGTAATGCGGCATTAAGCCAGTTAGTTCTTAGTTGTCAGACGGGGAGAAGGGGAATCATCGTGTGAACAACTTCTTAAGACCACAAGCAAATCTGGGCCTAGCCATGCGCCCGAGAAAAGAACCCGCCCGAACTGTCCATTGTTAGTAACATCTCATGAAGACGCCCCACCTCTTTAACAATTGGTTGAATTTCATACTGATTGTTTAATAACTGGAAGTTGCCAGTATCAACGTAGTAAGCGCGGAAAAGGTGAAATGGCACACCTTCAGTTTCGTGCGTTGGCCCAATGTATTCTGGAAAGATATATCCCGCGATGCCAGCTTCGAGATAGATATCCAGCTTCTCATCAAAATGTTCAATTGCGTTACGCAAATCTCGGGATTTTAAAGAACTGTCATCATCAATTCTGAATGTTTTTCTTAGATAATCGCCACGCCACTCGTGCTTACCGCGGACAGGCCAGAAGTAGCGTGATAGAGCCGCTGCGTGAACAAGCAGATTTTGCAGCTCACTCAGATAGCGGCTAACAGGAAGCGCTCCAAAAGGATTCTCGGGACTATTTCTCATGACAGCTGCCATCAATGCATTGAGATGCTCGACTGACCTCATTGCGGAAGTTGAATTAAACAGCATGCTTTGAATGTAAAAGGCCTGATGAGGGACTTCAATTTCATTCTTTGTTGTCACGATATTTCCTCGTATCCGTGTAAATTTAAAACGATAGGATAAGTCATGCAAGAACCAGCCAGTCTAATCGAGATATCATGATTGGCCTTACGGGCCCCACTAAAGGAGCACTCCAAGGTTCATATAGCTATATACAGTTTCTTATGAATAGTTTTGACTGTGGTGTGTGGTCTGTCCCGGTGTCAATGGACACAAGGTTAAGCACTGAGTGCTGATTGGCGTTGCTCGAATTCCGTGGGGGTTAAATATCCTAATGTCGAATGGCAGCGATGATGATTGTAAAACCGAATGTAGTCAAACACGTCTGAACGCGCTTCGTTATAGCTCCCATATCGGGTCAAGTACACCCGCTCTGCCTTGAGT
>Ga0326733_1000291_pt1 | contig 15296 bp, 12 predicted proteins | sample 14_GP2_308_FD_207946 | JGI IMG/M metagenome (GOLD analysis project Ga0326733, IMG submission 207946) | Glacier ice microbial communities from Ngari, Tibet, China - 14_GP2_30.8 | ecosystem: Environmental > Aquatic > Freshwater > Ice > Glacier | place: China: Ngari, Tibet | collected 2018-07-17 | reverse complement strand
GTTCGATATCGGCGAGCGTCATCTCAACCGTATCACGCACTTTCCGGTCGAGGTCAGCGCGGACCTCCGCTGTTGCGCCGCGTTTCAGCCAAACCGCCATGCAAAAATCCTTCCCATAAAGCGATCGTATATTGACTGCGGATGCATCCAAATGCAACGTCGTTGTGCGGCGAGGAGATTGGTGATGATTAGCGAGCTTGAAGATAGCGGACGTGTTCGCACCTGGACGCGTGAAGCTCTGGAAGCCAGGGTCGTCCGGTACCGAGACCTCGTGCCGTGCCGCAATGCTTTTATCGACACTCGAACTCCCGGTTCGAATGCCAAGGAGAATTTCACGATCATTGGTCCCGGGGTTTCCGAAAATCCCGAACAGCACGTTCATATCGCGCAGCCGCACGGGTTTAATATTGGCGGTGCGCGTCAGCCGCCCCGCTGTACGAACTCCCAGCACAGCCACGACACGGCCGAGGTCTTTGTAGTTCATTCGGGACGTTGGCTGTTTACCTTCGGCGAGCATGGTGAGGACGCGCAGGTGGAAGCCGCGCCGGGGGATATTGTTTCCTTTCCAATTCATGCCTTCCGCGGCTTCGAGAATATCGGCGAGGAAGCCGGTTTCCTTTGGTCGGTGTTGGGAGGCGATGATCCAGGACGCGTACTTTGGGCCCCCAAGGTGTTCGAAATGGCGAAGACGTACGGGCTGATCTTGTTGGAGAATGGTGCCTTGGTGGACACCACCATTGGTCAGTCCCCTCCGCCCGATATCAAGCCGATGCCCGTGACCGGCGCGGACGCCATCGCGCGACTGCGCAAGATCCGTCCTGAGGAAATCAGTGAAGTGATGTCGCGGGCCCCGCGCCAGCCGCGCGTTGGCGAGGAACTGGTGATTGGGCCAGGCGGCAACCTTCCGCCGGCCGACGGCTTCAGCGTGTCGCGGCTTATTCTGAAGGACGGCGAAGCAAGCGCGGAAACCACGGCTTCGCACCCTGAAGTCCTGTTCGTGCAGAACGGTGGCGCGAAGATCCGCACCACCGATGCGGAGATAAGCCTCGGGCAGGGCGACACGATGACAATTCCTATGGGCTTGGCGCGATCCTATTGCGCACTTGCCGAGGGTGCTGAGCTCATCATTGTGCGCGGCACTGGTTAGGCTTCGAAGCCCGCAGCCGCCCGCGCGGCTCTGGCGCCCGCACGAAGAAAAATATGGTCCGAGCCCTGCAGGAACAGGCGCGCTCCCTTTTCGCGCCACTGGGCTACGTCCTTGTCAGCCGGCACGAACATGCCGACCGGCACGTTGGCCGATCGGCCAGCACCAAGGATGCGCTCTACAGCCGCCAGCACTAATGGCGCATCGGGATCGGTCTCGCCAAGCGCAATGGTGAGGTCGATGCGACCTACGAACAGCGCGTCCAGGCCCGGTACTGCGGCAATTTCATCGATGGCCTCGACCGCCTCGATATCCTCAATCTGAACAATTACCACCGAGCGTTCAGCGCTTGCTGCCAAGTGACTCGCAATGGGCACCAAACCATATCCCGCAGACCGCGATGAGCCAGCATATCCGCGGCCCCCACGACGATATTGTGCCGCCAGGACGGCTGCATGAGCCTCTGCAGCCGAGCGTATGTGCGGCAGCAGAACGCCATCGGCACCGCAGTCCAAGGCATTGAGAAGATGTTCAGGCGCGGATGTTGGGGTGCGCACAATGATTGGCAGCCCGTTGGCGCGTCCGGCCATGACGCACAAATCGATTGCACTGCGATCGAACGGAGCATGTTCCGCGTCAATGCACAGCAGGTCGAGCCCGGCGCTTGCGAAAACCTCGATCAAGATTGGCGAAGGCGTCTTGAGGAATGAACCCCATAGGGCGTCCCCACTTGCGAGGCGGTTCTTCAGGCCCATGACGTTATCCGCTCGCTGGCGATTGCCGTCCCTTCGGATAGACTGGCGAGCTTGGCCCAGACAATGCTGGGATCGACCGCACCGAAGCCGGCAAAGGTCGAGAAGCCGCAGTCCGTTCCTGCAATCACGCGTTCGGGTGCAACCAACCGGGCAAAGCGTTCGACCCGCTCCGCCACTACACGCGGGTGCTCGATGAAGTTGGTGGTTGAATCGATCACGCCGGGGATCAAGATCTTGTCATGGGGCAGGCGCTCGAGATTGGCTTCGAATGCCTCCCAATCGTGCTGGTGGCGCGGATTAGCCGTCTCGAACAACAGGCCGGCTGGCTTGGCGGTCAGCAGTGTCGGAAGGATCACCGACATCTCTACGTCACAATGGTGTGGCCCCTCGTAATTGCCCCAGCATACGTGCATCCGACATCGGTCGGCGGGCACATTCCGCAATGCATGATTGAGCACTTCCACGTGGCGGCCGATCGCTTTCAGATAGTCAGCGTCGCTGCGATCCTTGAACATCATGTGACGTCCAAGGCCTAGATCGGGACTGTCGAGCTGAAGGATCAGGCCAGCACCGACAATGGCCTCATATTCAGGGCGCATCGCTTCTGCGAGCGCTTCGAGGTATGCGTCGTCATCCGCGTAGAAATCGTTAGGCTGGAAGAGCGCGATGACGCCAGGCGACGCTGCGTTCATAAAGCCTGCTGGATTGCCGTGCCGTGCGCGCGCTGCTGCGAAAAAGCGGATGTCCTTTTCGAGCGGCTCGAGCGTGAGTGGTTTTACCTCGCCAACACATCGTGGCCGTCGATAGTTGGGAGTTCCACCGCCCTTTGCCTGGCGCTCGAGAAAGCTGGGAAATGCCTCAAGATCTGCGGGCGCGCGGCGCGGACTGTCACCGCTGAAGCCGGTGATGCGATCCTTGATGTAAGTCGCGTAACTGATCTTGCTCATTTCACCGTCCGAGACGATGTCGATCCCGGCCTCGATCTGGCAGCGGACAGTGTCATCGATCGCCTGAGCCACGACCTCGTCGAAGGCATCCTGGTCAAGTCTTTCGTCCCGTTCGGCAGCGAACAAGAGCTCGGCCAGCTCAGCGCTTCGCGGCAAGGAACCCACGTGCGTCGTCAGGATGCGGTTTGGCATAGTGGTTCCTTGGCAAGCCAGCCGATCAGCGCGTCGGCGAGTGCTATGGGTTGTTCGAGCGGCAGCAGGTGACCGGCCTCGTCTATTTCCTTGAACGTCGCATTGCCACCGATCTGTTCCGCCCAGTCGCGATGCCATTCAGGCGGGCAAAGGCGGTCCTCGCTCCCGCATGCGAGCAATACCGGCATGTCGAAGCCCGGAAGCGCCGGGCGCAGGTCCTCGCGCAGGCGGAGGACTTCGCTTTGTGCAATGAATACCTCCGAACCCAGCCCGAGAGCCATGCTCATCACGGTCTCCAGCACTTGCGCATCGTTGCGGTTGGCCGTCGCCAAATAATTGGGCTTGAGTTCTTCCGCCACGATCCGAGCAAGTCCGCCTTGCCGCACTTCTGCCTGTTGGCGCGGGCGCGCGGCGGATCGCTCGGGAAGATCGGCCGAGGCGTTGAAGGCAATGAGACCAAGAGCGGCAATCGAGTCAGGCGCGCGTCGGGCCATTTCGGCTGCGACGATTGCGCCCATGGAAAATCCGATCGCGATGGTCGGCGTGCTCGTCGTTTCAAGCAATTCGGCTGCCATGGCCGCGATCGAATCCTGGACCAGTGGGGCGGCGTGCCGAACACCATGACCGGCAGCGATCAACCGGTCGCCGATCGGAGCCCAAAGTCGATCGTCGCACATGTTGCCGGGGATCAACAGGATGACCGGCATATCAGAGTCGCGGGGTCCAGCTACGAGCCTGTGTCGGCTGATAGATGATGATCGGCTTTTGCGCATTGCTGCTCGTACCGACGACGGCGTAGGCGAAACTTGCCGAGCGGGTTGTTTCATTGTCGAGCGTGAACAGTGAAATCAACGCTGCGCTGGAATCGGGTGAACCGAAGGCGCGTAGGACGAAAGCCCGAACCCGCAACTTGCCGCCAATCCGCACCTTCTCGACCAAGTCGGCCGCTGCCAGAAGCAAATTTTCGGCCGCCGCCGAGTGCAGGTCCGGATGGTCTTCGGCACGAAAGTTTAGCGCGCCCCTCTCCTGACGCAGGTCGGTGTCGAACGCGACGTCAATTGCTGCCTCCGGATCCTCTTCCAATTCTTCCCCAACGCGCCATAGGCGTCCAATCCTGCCGTCATAGAGGTCGGCGACAATGGCGTGATTTTCTCCGATCAGGCAGGCGCCTGTCGGAGTTTCAATCGAAAGAAGCTCATGCGAAAGGTCGAACGGATGGGCGCCAAAGCTCGCGATTATCGCTTCCTCGCCGAGCAATTCGCTTTGGCCCCAAGCGAAGCGCGCACTACCCAGCAGGCCGTCATGGTCTGGCCTGCGGCCTTGCGCGATGGCGCGCAGATTATCGAGACCGGTCATGCCCCAAGTCCCCCCGCGATTTGTCTCAGCACGGACACCTCGTCGAATATGGTGATATCCTCGACCACAAGCCCCGCCCTCACCCGGAGGTGGGACACGGCCAACAGTAAAAGCTCTCGCCCGCTAGGCTCTCCCCACACCCCAATTCCGTTATGAACGCCTGCCAGCGACCAGCGCAGGGCTACGGCGATGTCTCCGTTGGGCAGTGGCCGAGCAGCGACATGCTCGCACCGAAACGCCCGGTCATGGAGCGCAGTGCTAAGCTGCATCAGGCAACCGATCCAGAAACCACGGCCATACCCCTGGCGTCGAGACGGCCAGCGGACTTCAGCGCAGGGGGAGAGGCTCATTGCCGCTTCACCGTAGAGGTCGTCGATGAGAGCCTTGCGCAGCATATTTGCAAAGTCAGTCGCAGGGTGGCCGACTTCAATGTCGACATCTTTCAACGTGCGTGTTGCGAGGATCGCCTCGCTGCGCCAGGCGTGCCGTGCCTGGTCGCCCTCCAGGTCGGCCATGGCCGCGGCCTGCGCAAAAGCTCGCGGATCGCCTCCGATCTGCCAGAGGGCGGTGGTGTTATCGCGCACCAGCCACTCCTCGACGATTTCGTTGGCGACGACTTTACAGTCCGCAATCGTGGTGACTCCGTTGCCGCGCATGGTTGCAGGACCGATCAGGGGCTCGTCGCCAAAATGGGTCGAACGGCTCGAAATGCGGTGTGAGCTGTAATATTCGCCAGGCGCATCTTCGCTCCAGATAACGTCCTGGGCGAGCACTACGCGGTCGGAATATGTCGAAAGGGTACTAACGGTATTCTGGGTTACGACTTCCTTGCCGCGTGTCGGTCCGGCGAGCGTGTGCATGACACAGTCGTCGCTGTAATGGGTTCGGCAAAGCCCGACGTTCTTTTCTTCCCAGATACGGTGCGTGCAGCGAACGATGTAATCCACGATATCACGGTAGACGGGCTCGAACCCATTGAGTTGCTGGCGCCGCGGGCCTTCCTCGAGCTGCTCGCGCATCGAGCGTCCGACGGGCGACAGAACTTCGGGCTGCTGATCCCAGGCCATCAGCGGTAAGTCTGCGCGAGGACACCAATTTCATCGAACAGCATCCATTCTTCCACGATTTTCCCTCCTGCGACGCGCAGATGACTCATCCCCATCATGAAGACTGCCTTGCCTTGCGGACATTCGCCCAGCACGCCACCCGGCGCGCTACGGCCCTCGAGGACCCATCGGACCGCAACGATGACGCCGTCGGCTTCTTCGCTCCAGCACACGTTTTCAACGCGCATCATCCCGTCGGGAATGGCGGCGAGCACATGAAGCACGAGCGACTGATAATTTCTCAGGCCCTGCGCGGTTCGCCCTCCACCGGCATGGGCAATGATGTCATCATCATAGGCCCGCGTCAGCCAATCGAGCCGGCGCAGGTTCCAGACGTCGTTGAACAGGGCCCTGGCCCAGCCATCTACCGTGGTCTCGTCCGTCTGCAGCCGACCACGCGGAGCTTGGCCATCGAGCCGGGTGGGGGGTGAAATTATAAATTGCTCGGCGCCACCCGCGTCCGCGATGCCCTTCGCAATCTCGTAAGGGTCATATCCAAGTTGGCGCACCGCAGCGCCATTGTCGCGAACGAGCCACTCGGTATGGACCCGATTATCCTTGCTGATGCAGTCGGCAACAAATCGGATGGACGTCCGCCGGCCGGTGCCGGAACCCCACGCGGTTCGCCCGACATTGGTCGAACGGCTGTGACCAAGATGAGACGTATAAAAACCCTGATCCTCGTCGCCGTCCCAGGCTACCGCGAGGTGATGAATCTCGCCGTCCGGAAACGCGTTCAAGGTTGCTACGGTTGAAGCAATCACCTCTTCGACTGAACGTACGATCCCATATGAGGAATAGATCGTGCAGCTCGCGTCGTAAGTGTCGTAAATATATCCAACTGCCCGATCCATCCAGATCTCGTCAGTGATCTGCACGATGTAATCGACGATATCCGTGAAGCGGTCCTCGAACCCCCGCATCGGTTGCGTTCTGTCACGCTCCGCCGCACCCCGCAGCGGGCGAACATCCTGTTGGCGCAGCATCGATACAATCGGGCGAGCAGGCAGTGCGAAGGGGAGGGCGTTCATGATGTTGCTAGAGCCTCATCGCGGGCAAAGCCAGGCCGCACCGTATATGGCGCCCAGTCCATTTCGATGGTGCGAAAAAGGCGGATGATGACGCTCTCCCTAATATCTCCGCTCCCGTATAATGCCGATGCATTCGCAGTCAATCTAAGGAAGGTATTCGCAGCATATTGGCGAACGCCTGGCGGATCATCAAGAAACCGTAGCAGGCTCTCAGTCGCATTGCGCGGTTCAAGCGACCAACTCCTCCGCTATGAATGGCGGCACGATAAGGCTTGCCGATCGCACGAAGATGTTACAGCATCCGCAGTCAAAGGAGATTGCCTTGGCGAGCGACAGCAACGCGGTGACGACGGCTTTGGATGGCGCGCCTGAGGCGGCGCCTCCGCTAACGGTGCGGGACAAGGTATCGTACGGCCTTGGCAGCACCGCTGAAGCGCTCATCTATACAGCAACCTCGAGCTTCACGTTGCTATTCTACAATCAGGTCAGGGGTCTTGATGCCGGCCTGGTCGGAACGGCATTGGCAATCGGTCTGCTGGTGAATGCGTTCGTCGATCCGATCGTTGGCTCATGGTCCGATCGCACGCGCAGTCGTTGGGGTCGGCGACACCCATTCATGTTCGGGGCAATCCTGCCGGCAGCGTTGCTATTCTATGCGCTCTACAATCCGCCAAGCATGTCCGATACGTGGCAGCTTATATGGCTGGGCGTGACCAACACGCTGCTGCTGCAGGTCATGACTGTCTATCATACCCCGCACTTGGCGCTGGGCGGGGAAATGTCGAATGACTACCTCGGTCGAACGAGCGTCATGTCTTACAACACATTCTGCCTGTGGCTTGGAGACACAATCGGGTGGCTTCTGGCTTTCCGGGTCATTTTTGCAGCGAGCCCCGGATATTCGAACGGCGCGCTAGACCCATCCCGCTACCCATTTTTTGGAATCGTCGTGGCGGGACTTGTCGTGGTCATTCTGACTTACTCGAGTTGGTCGACGATGAACCGGATACCGTACCTTCCCCAGCCCTTGCCGTCGCAAAAAAGCTTCGGCCCCCGTGCCCTCTTCCAGGACATCAAAAGTGCGCTAACCAATCGAAACTATGTGGTGCTGCTGATTGGGTTATTCTTTCTGTCGATGATGACCGGCGTCCGTATCGGGCTCTGGATTTATACGGCCACCTATTTTTGGCAGCTCGATAACAATCAGATCAGCTTTTTTGTAATCGGAAGTTTCACTGGCTATCTGTTTGCGGCCTTCGCTGTGAAACGGCTTCACGCGCGCTTTGATAAGCGTTGGACCGGGGCGCTGGCGCTTATGCTATACAGCATTGGTCCAGCGATACCGCTGACGCTTGGCTACTTCGGGATCCTAAGCTCCGAGACGAATGGGATCCTCTGGATATTGATCGCCTTCTCGGTCCTCCAACACGCGCCATACAGCTTGATGATTACGACCGTGACTTCGGCCCTGGCGGATATCGCGGACGAAAATGAGCTGAAATACGGCTTGCGTCAGGAGGGGGTGCTTTATGCGACGCGGACCTTTTTCCAACGCGTTGATCAAGCGCTTGGAACAGCGTTGGCGGGCTGGGTGCTCAGCGCGATTGCCTTTCCAACCAAAGCCAAGCCAGGCGAAGTGCCCGATCAAATTCTCATGGCACTTGCTGCGGCCTTCGCTCTATCGGCGATACCGGGCCTCATCGCAGGTGTGTTTTACGGCATGCTCCGCGTGACCCGAGAAACCTACGATGCAACCCGCACAGCACTTGACGAGCGAGCAGCCGCCCAGGCTGCCCCAAGAGTGATCCCGGCGGCTACCGATTAGGGGAAGGGCGCGTCGGTATTTCGTGGCCAAGCGAGTAGCGCAGCCGCGCTGTTCGGGCCGGCTGGTGACGTAATTCGTGGTAGCGGGACAGCCGACAACCCTGTCCCTTGTCTCGCTGCCGCCTTATCCTTTATGTATCAGGATCTGCTTCCACACCGAGACTGTGTCAAACACGACGGTCTCTTGCCGAAGCCCCCAAGGTCCGAAATCGGCATGGCTGAACCCCATCACATAGACGTCCGCACCGGTCGGCGGGCCAAACCGTCCCCAACCGTCGTGCTTGCCACGCAGTGACCAGCGAACGGCCGCGCGTGGACCGAGCATCGCGTCTTCGTTTCCGATTTGATGATCGATCGTGAATTCGGCCGAAGGGAGGGCGGCGCGTAGCGTCATCCAGAAGGTCTCTGCAGGCCCGATGGATCGAGCTTCAACGCCGTCTGGATAAGCCAGGCGACATGCACGGTCATATTCGCGCGCGACCACGGTGAAATCAGCCGCCATGATGGCCGTCAAGATGTCCGCGTAGCGCTTGCCCCACTGATTATCATTGCCCCGCCCGCGGTAGGGTCCGATCTTGTCTTGTGCGGGTGTGAAGGGCTTCAGGGCGCTCACAGGGCCGCCTTCGCGGTCGATAAGGGTGCGCGCATAAGCTTGTGCGGTTGTGCCTAATTGCTGACAAATCGCGCCTTGATCTCGGGCAAGCCATTCGTCGTCGATGACGTTCCGCCTCGCATGACAGTCCGCGATCGCGCGGAATGCTACCTTGCGCCCGCTTGCGATACCAAACACACCATCGTTGAGGTGCGTAGCAGTACAAGAAATGCGGTGCGAACTCAGCATGCCGCCTGTCGGGTCGCCCGACCAGATCACGTCATCGTCGAGTAGCTGCCGGTCAGGGAATTCTGAAAGCGTGGCCATGGTGCCCGCGACCACAGATTCGTTCCCGAACGAAATGCCTCCGGGCATCCGAACGATGATGTCAGGCGCATAACATTGCCGCAGCGACGCAATATCCCGGCCCTCCCAAATCTCTTTCGTAATCCCGATGATGTAATCGGGAAAAGTGGCCCACTTGGGATCGAAGCCGGCGATGGTCATGTGTACAAGCCTCTCGTGCTGCTGCTGGCGCCGGGCGCGGCGAATGCAGCATCCGCTCAATCCTGCCGACGATAGACGTAAGGTGCCTGCGCAAGCAACTCCTGCATCAGCCAGTATTGGCAGGGAGGAAGAAAGCGAGACGGAACATATCGCAGATGGCTCTCATTGCCCGAAAACTAATACCTTGAACAATTTTGAATGCGCAGTCAGAAGGTGGCTCTCATTTTGAGATAGCGAGTGGGTTGCGGCCGAGTGGATTAGCGAGTGCCGCGGTAACAACTGACCGGACATCGACGAGGTGATCGGAGGCCTGGGGTTACTCGCTCAAGGTAGGAACAAACGGAACATGCCCATCGCCCCCTCGGCACTCGCTTTCATACCGTTCGTAAGCGTCGCGAACATGATGCGTCTGGTCCATCATTGCGGGATCGAGCAAGTCCTTCTCGAACTGACCGACGTGGTCGAAGAGGATTTCCGGCGCTGGGACATGTTCGAGAAAACGCCGCGGCTGGCATCTCACTCGACGCACGGCGTCATAGAGCTCATGCCGACCTCAAATGGCGAGACGTTCAGCTTCAAGTATGTCAACGGGCACCCGAGTAATTCAGCCAAGGGACTCCAAACTGTCACAGCCTTCGGTCTGCTGGCGAAGGTTGATAGCGGATACCCGCTCATGCTCACTGAGATGACGCTTCTCACCGCTCTCAGGACGGCAGCCACCTCGGCTATGGCCGCTCGTCATCTGGCTCCGCCGAATTCCAAGGTGATGGCGATAATCGGAAACGGTGCGCAAGCAGAATTTCAGGCTCTGGCAATGAAAGCAGTCGTCGGGATCGAGGAAGTGCGTCTTTACGATATCGACGCCAAAGCTACTCAAAAAACGATTCGCAACCTCAATTCGAGCGGCTTGCGGGTTGTCGCTTGCTCGAGTGCGCAAGAGGCCGTCAGAGGCGCGCAAATCGTCACCACGTGCACAGCCGACAAAGCGTACGCTACCATCCTGTCGGACAATATGGTTGGCTCCGGGATTCACATCAATGCCATCGGCGGCGACTGCCCTGGCAAGACCGAGTTACACAGCGACATTTTAATTCGTGCGCGGACCTTCGTCGAGTTTGAACCTCAGACCCGCATTGAAGGCGAGATACAGCAGATGGACCCTGCTTATCCCGTAACGGAATTTTGGGAGGTTCTCGAGAATAGTGAAAAGGGACGCCGCAACCCAAGCGAGATCACGCTTTTCGACAGCGTGGGTTTCGCAATCGAGGACTTTTCCGCTCTCAGATATATTTATGGGAAGTTGGAAGGTACTAATTTCTTCGAACAGATAGACTTGTTAGCCGATCCTGACGATCCGCGGGATTTGTATGGTATGCTACAACGGGCTGCGGCCTGATTTTAGTCCATGACCTTGCCTAGGCTAGAAGTCGCACTCCGTCGCAACGACGCGGTGCAGGCCGAGCTGCCTGCGGTTGCGCGGTGAGCCCAACGGACACTCTAAAAGCATATCCGTGAGCCGCTTCGAGTGTCCGCTTTTGCGCCTTCACGGCGCGACGCAGACTGTCCGCTTGCGGCCATCTTTCGCCACGGGCGCTTCAGCCCACGGGCATCGTGGCACCTACCGTTGCTTTTTGGCGGTACTTGCGGTGAAATCCGGGGCCTTCTTCGCTACCCAGTCCACGAATTTCCGAACATTGGGATGACTGGAACATGTCCGACCGCGTGTGATTAGTTCACTGCACCATGACAGTCACCCCGCGACGGTTCCGCGCCCAGGCGCTTTTGTCTGAACGCACCGCCGACGGGCGTTCCTTGTTTCAATTGATGGTCGTCAGGCGATATGACGGCACGAATGCGATGGCGGCCAGCGGAACGCCCTGGCGGGCTGAACGGAGTTGCTCGGTCACGATTGATCGTGATGTTTTTCGTTAGAGGCTTGAGCGGCCGGTCTGCCGAAATGGAACTTGTCGATGAGTGTGCTGACCGTGGGGGCTTAGCCCGTTAACCGGACAGAACGATCCTTCCTTAGCTTAGCATTAGCATCTATCGATCCACAATGAGTGCGGTGCTACAGCTCAAGGCGGTTTCCAAGTCCTTGCCCTCGGGCAGGAGGCTTTTCCATGACCTCGACCTTGTCTTGGAGCCCGGCGAGCATGTGGCCATCCGGGGCGAATCCGGCGTCGGGAAGTCGACTTTGCTCAACATCATCGCTGGGCTCGACATTGCAGACGCTGGAGACATCCGCGTTGCCGGGCACGGCTTTGTAGGACTCGACGACGCCGAGCGCACGAGGCTTCGGCGCGACAAGATCGGGTTTGTCTTCCAAGCCTTTCACATTCTGCCTCATCTTGATCTCACGCGTAACGTCGCCTTCCCGCTGATCCTTCAGAACACCCGGCGGCCGACGGCGCTGCGGCGGGCGGCTGACATGCTCAATGCCGTGGGTTTAGGGGATCGACTTGGGAGCTACCCGCGTGAGCTTTCGGGCGGTGAACTGCAGCGGGTCGCGATCGCCCGCGCGCTGGTGCACGAGCCTGCGCTCATCCTCGCCGACGAACCGACTGGCAACCTCGATCCGGACACCGCCGCACAGATCATCACTTTGTTGTGTAGCGCCGTGAAGGAGCGCGGCGCGTCGATGCTGCTCGTCACCCATTCGCCGACCGCCGCCGCCACTGCCAATCGTCAGTTGCTGTTGACGCCCACCGGCCTGTTCAACCTCGATGAATGAAGCCGGCAGCGGACGCGCCGTCGCTTGGCGCTGGTTGGTGGCGGGGGAGTGGCACGCGTTTCCGATGCGGTTTCTGGTCGCCGCGCTTGCGATCGCGGTCGGAGTGGCGCTGGCGTTCGCCGTCCATGTGATTAACCGCTCGGCAGCCGACGCGTTCGGCGCTGCCGTGCGCAGCGTCTCGGGAGAGGCCGATCTCCAGGTCAGGGGCACCAGTAGCCTTGGCTTTGACGAAGCGATTTACCCGCGGTTGATGACCCTCGGCGAAGTGGCGGACGTAAGTCCGATCGTGACGCTGCGGGCGACAATAAGCGACAGCAAAGCACCGGTCACGCTGCTCGGGCTCGACATGATGCGTGCCTTGAGCGTGTCGCCGAGCCTACTTGGGCGACGGCGTGATGAGGTTGGGAATGCGGGGAGCACGACCCGCCCGTCCGGAGCCGATGCAGCGCTGGACATTAACGCCCTGTACCTGTCCGAACAGGCGCGAACGCAAGCAGGAATAACCCTCGGCGATCGGGTGCCCGTCCGCATCGGCGCACGCTCGCACGTCTTTACCCTCGTCGGCGACCTCCCCGGTATCGGCCCTAATCAGGCGATTGGCATGATCGACATCTCCGCCGCGCAGTGGCGGTTCGGCAGGTTGGGCAAGCTTGATCGGGTCGACCTGAAGCTCGCCGAAGGCGCGTCGCTGGAGGCAGCTCGAACCGCCATCGCCCCGATGCTGCCGGCAAGTGCGAGGCTCAGCGACGCGGAGAGCGAAAGCAGGCGCGGCGACAATCTGTCGCGCGCTTACCGGATCAACCTGGACATGCTGGCGCTGGTCGCTTTGCTCACCGGGGGGTTTCTTGTCTATTCGGCGCAGTCGCTCTCGGTGACGCGGCGGCTTCAGCAATTCGCGTTGCTTCGAACACTTGGCATGCAGAAGAGTGCGCTAACCGCGCAGCTGCTCGGCGAAGGAACGGTTCTTGGCATCATTGGATCGGTCGCCGGGCTCGGCCTTGGCTATGCGATGGCCGGTGCCGCGCTCAGGTTTGTCGGCGGCGATCTCGGCGGCGGCTATTTCGGCTCTACGGCGCCGGTCCTACGCTTTTCGCAGGGGGCGGCCTTGGTGTTCCTGTGTTTCGGGATTGCGACCGCAGTCCTTGGCAGCTACGCGCCGGCGAGGGCTGCGGCGAAGATCGCCCCGGCGGAGGCGCTGAAGACCGCCGGGGATCCCGTCGACCCGCGCGTGCCGCCGCGCTGGCGGCCTGCTCTCGTTCTAGTAGTTTCTGGCGCCGCACTCGCATTCCTGCCCGCGGTCAATCGGCTGCCATTGTTCGGCTATCTGGCGGTTGCATGCGTGCTGGCCGGCGGGATCGCGGCGATGCCGTGGCTCGCACGCACCCTCCTTGCGCCGCTGGCGCGGATAGACTCAAGGATGCCCTCCGCCGAACTTGCGCTCAGCCGCCTCACCGGGGCGCCGTCGCAGGCGGCGACGGCGCTCGGCGGTATCGTTGCCAGCACCGGCCTGATGATCGCGATGGCGGTGATGGTGACGAGCTTCCGCGGTTCCGTCGAGGACTGGCTCGAGAGCTTCCTCAGCGCCGACCTTTACGCCGCGGCAGCAACCAACGAGCCGTTATTCGATGAAGCAGCTCAGAAAACTGTAACGAGCACGCCGGGAGTGGCGAGCGTTGCCTTCAGCAAGAGCATTCCAGTCACAATCGATCCCGAGCTTCCTTCGCTGATGCTGGTTGTTCGGCCCATAGGCGCGCCCGGCTATGCGCTGCCGCTGATCGTCCGGGCCGGCAGCCGCGGTGTAGGCGTAGCGTTGTGGCTCTCAGAACCAGCGGCAAGGCTATACAAAGTCAAAGAGGGTGACCGTTTCGACCTTCCAATAAAACCGGAGGGCGGACCCGTTCAGGGCTATGTCGCGGGCATTTGGCGCGACTACGCGCGCCAGCAGGGAGCAATCGTTATCGGAGACGCCGATTATGTTGCGCTGACCGGCGACACTGTGCGCAGCGAGGCCGCGATCGAGCTTGAGCCCGGCGCTTCTATCAACACAGTGCGCGCCGCTATCCTGAAACAATTGCAGCCGAGCGTCGCCGGTCGGATCGACTTCGCAGAGCCCGGCACGCTCCGCGACCAAGCGCTGACGCTGTTCGACCGAAGCTTTGCGATTACTTATGTGCTTGAGGCGATCGCGATCCTGATCGGCCTCGCCGGGATTGCCGCAACGATCTCGGCACAAACGATCGCGCGGATCCGAGAATTCGGCATGCTGCGCCACATCGGCACGACGCGCCGCCAGATCATCGGAATGCTTGCGGTCGAAGGCGCTTTGCTCGGCGTGATCGGGATTGCCGCTGGCTGCGCACTTGGCCTCGCGCTCAGCCAGATTCTTATCCACGTGATCAATCCGCAGTCGTTCAACTGGACGATGTCGACGCGGGTGCCCTGGGGGCTTCTGTTGGCAGTGGCGGCAGCGCTGGTTGCGACGTCGGCGGGCACGGCTGTGCTTGCCGGCCGCAGGGCTCTTTCAGGCAACGCGGTCCGCGCAGTCAGCGAGGATTGGTGATGCGGCGGCTTCTTGCCTGGTCAATCTTGGCGATTGGCGCTGGCCTGGGAGCGACACCAGCGGGACGCTCCATTGTCTATCCCACGGTCATTGCGGGGCCGGAGCTTCGCTTCCCCCGCGACCATGGCGCGCATCCCGAACATCGGACCGAATGGTGGTATTTCACCGGCTGGCTGGAGGATGAACAGGGTAAGCCGCTCGGCTATCAGATCACCTTCTTCCGCTCGCGCCCGGCGACCGATCCCGCCAACCCGAGTGCGTTCGCGCCCAAGCAGATCCTGTTCGCACATTCGGCCCTCTCCGACCCTTCCACCGGCAAGCTCATCCACGAACAGCGGGTGGCGCGCGTCGGCTTCGGCCTCGCAGGGGCGGCCACCGCCGACGCCAATGTAAAGCTGCTCGATTGGCAGCTGGAACGAGGAACGGACGGCGTGTTCCGAGCGCGGGTGCCCGCAGGCTCCTTCAGCCTCGATCTGACCTTCAAGCCCACGCAACCGGCGATGGTGAACGGCGACCGAGGCTACAGCCGCAAAGGGCCGAAGCCGGAGCAG